>Ga0209800_10000740_pt1 | contig 43002 bp, 40 predicted proteins | sample Higcelweek8metaG_FD_187174 | JGI IMG/M metagenome (GOLD analysis project Ga0209800, IMG submission 187174) | Freshwater pond sediment microbial communities from the University of Edinburgh, under environmental carbon perturbations - High... | ecosystem: Environmental > Aquatic > Freshwater >...
ACAGCGGCGGGGCTTGGCATGGCTGCGGCACCGAAGACCATGGCCACAGGAACTGTTGAAGATGGTGCGCAGGATGTCGGCGGAAATTCCTGGATGAAGCATGGAAAAAAGTGGGGTGACCTTAGGTGCAAGACCCGCCCTACGAAATTGCGCATATCGCATGGGATAGGATGACCGGAACTTCCATCGACCCGACATCAGGCAACCCCATGACCGACCAGCAACGCCCATCCGCCACCGCAATCGACGCGATCATCCCAACGAATCCGCTGGCGGCGTTTTCCTGCTACATCGGCATCGCGTCGGTCGTGCTTTGTTTCTTCGGCATCATCCTGGGTCCGCTCGCGATCGTGCTCGGCGTGCTCGGGTTGAAGAAATGGAAGGCGCAGGAGTCGAGTTATGGCGCGACGACCAGCAAGATCCGCGCATGGATCGGGATCGTGACCGGCGCGCTGGGAACGCTGATCAGCATTCCGGCCATCGTGTCGGTGATGTCCAACTATTGACTCGAAGGTACGCCGTGTCGAATGACGGGCGACGCGGCACGATGCCGTTACGTACATCGCATTGAAGACGCAAAAAAAGCCGCATCGCTGCGGCTTTTTTCGTGACGGGTATCGAGTCCGGGCCCCGGCGAAGCCAAGGCCCGGACAGTTGGATCAGTTGCCCGCGGTGCCGTTGATGTAGGCGCGGGTCAACGCATACGCCTGGGCGCCGACCTTGCGGCCCAGTTTGCGGCCTTCCAGGTCGCCGTTGCGGAAGTGGATGCCGCCGTACAGGCGCGAGATGCCGGCTTCATCGGCGGCCGCCGAGAACGTCGGCCACGACAGCGTGACGGGCTGCGCTGGCACGACGCCGGGTTCGACGGCCGAGAAACCGGCCGGCACGACCACCGAATTCGGGAAGCTGTCGCTGCCGGTGAACAGTTTCAGCGCCTCGGCTGCGGACGAGCTGAAGGTGCTGTGGCCGGAGACGTGTTCCGAGAACGGCGGCGTGATGAAGGTCGCGACCTGATACGGACGCCAGTGTTGGCCGAGGATCACTTTCGTGCCTTGGCCTTCGCCGCCCCACGCCACGATCGGCCTGTTCTTGAACAGATGATGGATGGTGGTGACGGGGCGGGCATAGTCGTACTGGCGCTTGTAGCCCCACACCGCGATGCCGGCATCGAACATCGCGTTGCTCAGCGCGAAGTGCATGCGCACGTCCTGGCCGAGCGTGTGGTGCTTGCGATCCGAAACCTGCTTTGCGAACAGCATCCAGGTGCCCGGCGGGGTTTCCGAACCCGGGCCGTCGGCCCACCATTCGGCGATGGTCTTGGTGCGGTCGCTCAGCGTGGCGCTGTACGTCAGCACTTCCACCGACTGGCGCCAGAACTCGAAACTGCCCAGCGCTGCCGGCGGTTTGATCGCGAACTGGTTATAGCGCGCCAGACCGAAGCCTTTGACGTTGCCCCAATGCGGCACCAGGAAGCTCTGGGTATTGAAGCCACCGCTGCCGTTGGGCACCGACAGCGGCTGCCAACGGGTGGGGTCGATGATCTGCGTCGGCGAATTCACCGGCACGTAGCCGCTGTAATCGCTGTACGGCGCGCCGCCGTTGAGATTTCCGAGCTGGTTGGAACCGTCGTTGCGGCGGAACTGGATCAGCGCTGCGGCGGCGACGTTGCCCACGCCCTGCGGGGTGGCGAGATTGCCGCTGGTGTCGGCGGGGTCGTAGCCCAGGCGCGCCATTTCGGCGGCGAACTGCGCGGTGCGGGTCGGGAAGAGTTCGACCAGCGTGCGGTAGGCGGCGAAGCTCATCGCCTTTCGACGATTGGCGTCGGTGCGCTCGGAGGCCGGCCGACGCAGTTCGCCGCCGAGCTGAGTACCGTTGGCCTTGTTGTCGTACGCCGCCCAGGCGTCGTACATGGCGGTGTTCACGATGGCGTTGGCGCGCGCGAAGATCGGCGGCGCCATGCGGGTGGCCCGCACGGCCTGAAGCGCCTGGTCGTTCCAGTCGGTGACCAGCGTGGCGGAATGGGCGGCGCCGACGGCGCCGAGCAACAAAGCACAGGCCAAGGCGAGCCTGGTCCGGGTTCCATGTTTCATTCGATGATTCCAATGAGGGGTTGTCGAGCGCGGCGGCAGATACCTTGCCCGCAGGGGACGCGCGTGGCGCCCCCTGTAAACATCCCCGATATCCCCGACGCGATACCGATACGCGGGGGTTATTCCCGTCCCGGTCATCGATACGGAAGCCAGAACGCCAAAAGCCGCGCGTTCAGGTCAGCCGGCCCGCGTCGCGACTTGCGTCGCTCCCACAAAAAAAGTCAGCCGGTGTTCTGGATGCCCGCGGCGATGCCGTTCACGGTCGCCACCAGCGCCTGCAGCAGCGCATCGTCCTCGCGGCCGGTATCGCGCCAGCGCTGCAGCAGCTCCACCTGCAGCAGGCTGATCGGGTCGACGTACGGATTGCGCAGACGGATCGACAGCCGCAGGCGATAGTCGTCCTGCAGCAGTTGGCTGCGCCCGCGCAGCGCGAGGATGGTGTCGGCGGTGCGCTCGAACTCGGCGGCGATGCCGGCGTAGAACGCGTCGTGCAGCGGGCCGGCGAGACGCGAATAGCGTTCGAAGATGGCGAGGTCGGATTTCGCCATCAGCATTTCGATGTCGTCCAGCATCGCGGCGAAGAACGGCCAGTCGCGCGCCATCGCGGCGATGGTGTCGTGGCCGTGGGTGGCGATGCCGTGGGCGAGCGCGGTGCCGACGCCGTACCAGCCGGTCAGGCCGGAGCGGTTCTGCGACCACGCGAATACCCAGGGAATCGCGCGCAATGCATCGATGCCGCCTTCGCGGCGTTTCGACGGACGTGAGCCCAGGCGCAGGCGTTCGATCACGTCGATCGGCGTCGCGGTGCGGAAATAAGCCGGGAAATCCGCATGTTCGTGCACCAGCGCGCGGTAGTGCCCGCGCGAGGTCTGCGCGAGTTCGGTCGCGAGTTCGCGCCAGCGCGGTTCGCGCGGTTCCGGCGGGCGCGGGCGCAGGCTCGCGCGCAGCACGGCGGCGGTGGCCTGTTCCAGATTGCGCAGCGCCAGCGCGCGGATGCCGTACTTGCGGTGGATCACTTCGCCCTGTTCGGTCACGCGCAGCACGCCGTCGACGGTGCCGCGCGGCGCAGCGATGATGGCGCGCTCGGTCTTGCCGCCTCCGCGGCTGACCGAGCCGCCGCGGCCATGGAAGAACACGATGCGCACGCCGGCCTGTTGCGACAGTTCCAGCAGCTCGGCCTGGGTGCGCTGCAGCGCCCAGCGCGAGGCGAGGATGCCGCCGTCCTTCGCGCTGTCGGAATAGCCCAGCATCACTGTCTGCTGGCCGCCGCGCGACTGCAGGTGGCGGCGATAGACCGGGTCGTCGAACAGCGCGCGCATGATCTCGGGCGCGGCGCGCAGATCGTCGATGGTTTCAAACAGCGGCGCGACGTCGAGCGGGACGATGTCGAGCGGCATGCCGTCGCCGGTCGCATCATTGCGTTCGACGCAGCCGGCGACCCGCGCCAGCGCCAGCACTGCCAGCACGTCGGCGGCGCTGCGGTTCATGCTGATGATGTAGGGGCCGAACGCATGCGTGCCGAAGCTCGCGCGCGCTTCGCGCACGGTGCGCATCACCTCAAGCGTCGGCTGCGCGCCGTCGGCATCGATGGCGGGCTGTGCATGACCTTCGATCAGTGCATGCAGCGGCGCGATGCGGTCGGCCGGCGCACGCGACGACCAGTCGGCGTCGCCCAGCAGCGCACCGATCGCGACATCGTGGGTGCCGGAATCCTGGCGCAGATCGAGCGTGGCCAGATGGAAACCGAAGGTGCGCAGACGCCACAGCACGCGCTGCAGCGCGAAGCGGCCGGCGTGTTCGCCGCGATGGCGGACGAGGCTGGCGTCGATTGCCTGCAGGTCGGCCAGCAGCCCGTCGGCGTCGGCATAGCCGTGCGCACCGCCGGCCAGCGTCGCCGCCAGCCGCGCGCGGATCAGGTCCAGCAATTGCCGATAAGGCATGTCGCCCAGTCGCGGGCTGAGCTTCGCGGCGGCTGCGGGCAGCAGCGCGGTGTATTCGACGATGCGCGCTTCGATGGCCTCGTCCACCTGCACGCGGCCGCGGCTCTGGGTGAGGATTTCGCCCAGTGCGCGCAGGTCGGCGCGGTAGTTCGCCAGCACCTGCGCGCGCTGCGCCGAAAGCGCGGCGAGGATGGTATCGGCGCCGACGTTGGGATTGCCGTCCATGTCGCCGCCGACCCAGGTGCCGAAGCGGAGGATTGGCGGCAGTTCGAAACGTTCGTAGCCGGGCGCATCGCCGTAGGCGTGTTCGATCGCGTCGGCGAAGGCTTCGTAATACACCGGCAGCGCGCGATACAGCACATTGTTGAGATAGAAGCCGATGTGTTCGACCTCGTGGGCCACGGTCGGCTGCTGGGCGGGCGTGTCGCTGGTCTGCCAACTGGCGGTGAGCGCTTGGCGGATGCGCGCGGTGTCGGCGCCGCGTTCGGCGGGGGTGCGCTGGCGGTCGATGTCGCCGATCAGCAGTTCCGCGACGGTGCGCTCCTTCAGCAGCAGCGAGCGGCGCACGGCTTCGGTCGGATGCGCGGTGAACACCGGCTCGATCCGCAGCCGCGGCAACAATTCGCGCAGTTCGTCGAAGGTCACGCCTTTCTCGCGCAGCGCACGTAGCACCGCGGTCAGTCCGCCGGGTTGCGGCGCGTCGGTGCTGCGCTGGTAATCGCGGCGACGGCGGATGCGATGGATGCGTTCGGCCAGATTGACCACGCCGAAGTAAGCGGCGAACGCGCGGACCAAGGCATCGGCGCCTTCCATCGGCACCGCGGCGAGGCGCTCGGCCAGTTCGTCGATGTCGTCGCCCTGCTCGCGGCGCTGGATCGCGGCGCGGCGCACGGATTCGACCTGGGTCAGCAGTTCGGCCGAAACCTGTTCGGCCAGCATGTCGCCGACCATGGCGCCCAGTTGCCGCACGTCGTCGCGCAGCAGGGTGTCGGTCTCGGCGAATTCGAGGGTGTCGCGTATGCGCATGGGGGGCTCGCAGTGGGGTGCGAACCGTCGAGCGTACACAAAAGCCGGGGCGGGTGGATATGGATTCGTATGCATTACCTCCGTGCGGGGAGGCATATGCATGCGGCGACCTGTAGAGCGGCCTTCAGGCCGCTGCTTTTTTTGTATGCGGATAGAGCAGCGGCCTGAAGGCCGCTCTACGAGATGGGTTGCTTTTGTCCGTCAGTACGCGAACTCGCGGAACACGCGGTCGATATCGCCCTTCCACGCGCCGTGATACAGCGCCAACTTGCGCTCGGCCGAGGTTTCGCCGCTTTCCGCCACTTCGATCAGCGGGGTGAGGAAGCCGCTTTCGTCGACGCCGTTGCTGTTGAGCACCGCACGGCGCTGCAGCCCGGCGGCGGAAATCTTCACCGCTTCGCGGGCGAGGTCCAGCAGCGTGCCGCCGCGGAACGGCACCTTCAACGCCAGCTTCGGCACGCCGTCGCGCAGGGCGTTGCGCTCGTCCATGCTGAAATCCTTGACCAGATCCCAGGCGGCATCCAGCGCGGCATCGTCGTACAGCAGGCCGACCCAGAACGCCGGCAGCGCGCAGATCCTGCCCCACGGGCCGCTGTCCGCGCCGCGCATCTCGAGGAATTTCTTCATCCGCACTTCCGGGAATGCGGTGGTCATGTGGTCCGACCAGTCGCGCATCGTCGGCAGCGCGCCGGGCAGCGCCGGCAGCTTGCCGGCCATGAAATCGCGGAAGCTCTGGCCGCTGGCGTCCACGTATTCGTGATCGCGATAGGAGAAGTACATCGGCACATCGAGCAGGTAATCGACATAGCGTTCGTAGCCGAAGCCGTCGTCGAACACGAAGTCGAGCATGCCTGTGCGATCGCGGTCGGTATCGGTCCAGATGTGCGAACGGTAGGACAGATAACCGTTGGGCTTGCCTTCGGTGAACGGCGAATCGGCGAACAGCGCGGTGGCGATGGGCTGCAACGCCAGCGAGACGCGGAATTTCTTCACCATGTCCGCTTCGCTGCTGTAGTCCAGATTCACCTGCACGGTGCAGGTGCGGGTCATCATGTCCAGGCCGAGGCTGCCGACCTTGGGCATGTAGTCGCGCATGATCCTGTAGCGGCCCTTGGGCATCCACGGCATCTGGTCGCGTCGCCATTTCGGCTGGAAGCCCATGCCGAGGAAGCCGATTCCGAGTTCGTCGGCGACCGCTTTGACTTCCTTCAGATGGCTGCCCACCTCGGCGCAGGTCTGATGGATGTTCTCCAGCGGCGCGCCCGAGAGTTCGAGCTGGCCGGCGGGTTCCAGCGTGACCGAGGCGCTGTCCTTGAGCAGGGCGATGGTGCGGTCGTGCTCCTGCACCGGCTCCCAGCCGAAACGGGTGAGGCCGTTGAGCAGGGCCTCGATGCCGCGCTCGCCGTCGAACGTGGGCGGCGCGAAGGCTTGCCCCGGATCCGATCCGGGGTTGTCGAGAAGGAAGCCGAACTTCTCGTGCTCGGTGCCGATGCGCCAGGCGGCTCTGGGTTTTTCGCCGGAGGCGAGTTCCGCCACCAACTGGTCGCGATGGGTGATGGGCGCGTCGGCGACATGGCTGGGGCTGGACATGGGAATTCCACAACGGGGGGATAGGCAACGGGACTGCGGAAAACAATACGCGCCGGGCAGGGAAAAACTCCGGCCCGACGACGCAGGTAGGCGACATGGGGGCCATGCCCTAACATCGCAAGCTCCGCACTATAGCCGCCGCCGATGACGCGTATCGTTGCCCTGCTGCTGTGTCTGTGTTCCATCGACGCCGCCGCGCAGGCCACGGCGCAGCTGGAGCGCGGCAACGGCCCCGAGCCGTCGACGCTGGATGCGCATCGCTGCCAGGAAGTGGCCTGCGGCAACGTGCTGCGCGATCTCTACGAAGGACTGGTGAGCGAGGACGCCACCGGCCGCCTGATTCCGGGCATGGCCGAACGCTGGGAAGTGTCGGCCGATGGCCGCGTCTGGACCTTCCATCTGCGCGAAGGGCTGCGCTGGAGCAACGGCGAAACCTTGACCGCGCCGGCGATCGTCGCCGGTTTCAGGCGCGCGTTCGCGCCGGACACCGCGGCGCCGTTTGCCGAACAGTTCGATGCCGTGGTCAATGCGACCGATGTGCAATCGGGCAAATCGCCGCCGGCGACGCTCGGCATCGATGCGCCCGACGCGCGAACGATCCGCATCCATACCACGCGACAGGTGTTCCTGCCGTCGCTGCTGACGCTGCCGATCGCGTTTCCGGTGTATTTGCCGGCAGTCGCGCAGCATGGCAACCAGCACACGCGGCCGGGGCGGCTGGTGAGCAACGGCGCGTATCGATTGGTCGCATGGACGCCGCAGGCGAATCTGACCGTCGAACGCAACCCGCGTTTCCACGCCGCCGCGGACGTGCGCATCCCGCGCGTGCGTTTCCACGTCACCGAGGACGCCGCCGCCGAGCTGCAGCGTTTCGCCGCCGGCGATCTGCACATCACCGAGACCGTGCCGCCGCAGCCCCTGCCGCAGCTGCGCGCGCGTTTCGGCGAGCGATTGCGGATCTCGCCGTATGTCGGCGCGTTCTGGCTCGGCATGAACATCACGCGGCCGCCGCTGAAGGACGACCCGCAGCTGCGCGAGGCGCTGTCGCTGGCGGTGGATCGCGACAAGCTCACGCGCTACGTCACCGGCTTCGGCGAAACCCCGGCCTACGGCATCGTGCCGCCCGGCATTCCCGGTTACGCCGCCGCGAAGATCCACTGGGCCGACTGGGATCAGCCGCGGCGCGAGGCGCGGGCGAAGGCGCTGTATCGCGCCGCCGGGTATTCCGAACGCAATCCGCTGACGATCGAGCTGCGCTACAACACGTCCACGCCGCATCGGCGGCTGTCGCTGGCGGTGGCGTCGATGTGGCGCGACACGCTGGGCGTACGCGTGCGGCTGCGCAACGAGGAGTGGAAAGTGTTCGTGCAGAACCGCAGGCAGCGCGCGATCACCGAGGTGTTCCGCGGCGGCTGGATCGGCGACGTCGCCGACGCGCGCAACTTCCTCGGCGCGTTCGCCGCCGACGGCGCGCTGAACTGGCCGGGCTACGACGATGCGCGCTATCGGAAACTGTTCGCGAATGCGGATGCCGCGCGCAGCGAGACCGCGCGCAACGCCTGGCTGCGCGCCGCCGAAACCCGGCTGCTGCACGCGCATGCGCTGATTCCGCTGTACTTCTATACGTCGAAACATCTGGTGTCGCCGCAGGTGCGCGGGTTCGAGGCGAATCCGCTGGATCGCCACCCTTCGCGCTGGCTGCGGCTGTCACAATAAAGGCCGGCCGGAACAACCGATCCGGCACAGGAGAACGCGATGCGCCGCTGGCATGTCGAAACCCATCGTACCGACCGCGTCGGCTGGCTGCGCGCGGCCGTGCTCGGCGCCAACGACGGCATTATTTCCATCGCCGGCCTGCTGGTCGGCGTGGCTGCGACCGGCGCCACCACCACCGCGGTGCTCGGCAGCGGCGTGGCCGGCATCGTCGCCGGCGCGATGTCGATGGCCGCCGGCGAATACGTGTCGGTGCAGTCGCAGGCCGACACCGAACGCGCGGATATCGCCAAGGAAACCCGCGAACTGGCCGAAGAGCCCGAGCACGAGTTGCAGGAACTCACTCATATCTATGTCAAGCGCGGCCTCACGCCCGAGCTGGCCGTGCAGGTCGCACAGCAATTGACGGCGCACGATGCCCTGGGCGCGCACAAGCGCGACGAACTCGGCATCACCGACGCGCTGAGTGCGCGGCCGCTGCAGGCGGCGATGGCGTCCGCGGCCGCGTTCACATGCGGCGCGCTGTTGCCGATCGCAGCGGTTGTGTTCGCACCGGCAGGCCGCATCGAGGCGGTCACGTTCGCGGTGACATTCGCAGCGCTGCTGGGTTCGGGCGCTCTGGCGGCGTGGGCCGGCGGCGCGTCGAAGCTCCGCGGCGCGCTGCGTGTCGGTTTCTGGGGTGCGATGGCGATGGCGGCGGCATCCATCGTCGGTCGTCTGTTCGACGTGCAGGTCTGATGGCCTGCAGTCCTGATCCGGCGCGCTTGAGCGGGGTTCGATGAAGCGTTTCGCATCGCGCCTGCTCGAAGCGCTGCTGACGCTGTGGCTGCTGGCCACCCTGTGCTTCGTGCTGCTGCGCACCGCGCCGGGCGGCCCGTTCGACACCGAAAAATCCGCGCCGCCGGAAGTGCAGGCCGCACTCGATGCGAAATATCGGCTCGATCGGCCGCTGCCGGCGCAGTACGTCGCGTGGCTGGGCGACGTGGCGCGCGGCGATCTGGGCCCGTCGTTCCAGTATCCCGACTACACCGTCAATCAACTGGTCGCGCAGGCGCTGCCGGTGTCGCTGCTCAACGGCGGACTCGCGCTGCTGCTGGCGCTGCTGTGCGGCATCCCGGTCGGCGTATGGGCCGCGCTGCGCGGCGGCTCGTGGCTGGATCGCGGCCTGATGCTGTTCGCGGGGCTGGGGTTGGCGGTGCCGAAATTCGTGGTCGCGCCGCTGCTGGTGCTGCTGTTCGCGGTGACGCTGCAGTGGCTGCCGGCGGGCGGCTGGGGCGAGTGGAAGAGCATCGTGCTGCCGGTGATCGCGCTGGCCCTGCCGAACCTCGCCTACTGCGCGCGGCTCACCCGCGCGTCGATGCTCGATACGCTCAACGCCGAATATCTCACCGCCGCGCGCGCGCGCGGGCTGTCGGAAGTGCGGCTGCTGTACGCGCATGCGCTGAAGCCGGCGCTGCTGCCGGTGGTCGCCTGGCTGTCGCCGGCGCTGATCAATATCGTCACCGGCTCGGCGGTGGTGGAACAGGTATTCGGCATCCCCGGCATGGGCCGCTATTTCGTGCAGGGCGCGCTCAATCGCGATTACACGCTGGTGCTGGGCGTGGTGCTTGTGGTGGGCGCGCTGATCGTCGCGATCAACGCGCTGGTGGATGCGCTGCGCGCGTGGATGGATCCGCGGCTTCGCGAGGACGGGTGAACATTCCGGAGGCAGTGCCTGTCCCGGAATGCTTCGGAAAAAAAGGCCTATGCGGGATTAGAGCCCGCAGCCGATCCAGGTGCGCTCGATCGTCACGTCGTCATGAGTCATCTTGCTGACGGCCGGGCAGCCGGTGGACAGAACGACCGTGCCCTTGATCTGGCAGTTCGACGAGTTGACGAAAGTACTGTTGCCGATGTCGATCGCGCTTTGCGGCGTACCGACCACGCCGTCCTGTTGCGTGCTGTTGATGCTCCACGACGAAGTGTCGTTGGGCCTGGTCGACGCCGCCACGAAGACGGAATACTCCATGCCGGTCGCGACACCGTGCGCGAACGGATTGTCCTTGACCTGCCCGGACTCGGTCAGCACGTTGACGGTGGTGCCGGTCTGGCCGAAGGTGATGTCGACCTTGGCCTGCAGGTGCGAATTGCACAGATAGACCTGCTGCGAGTAGTTCGGAGGCGGCGCCGCCAGCGCCGTGGCGGAAACGAGCGAAAAGGCGAGGGCGGATGCGATCCTGTTGATGGATTTCATTGTCGGATTCCTTGGGGTGAGATGGGACATGGGTAATGAAACAGGGGTAATGAATCGGGCATGGCGCGAACCCGGCTCGAAGTCGCGCAGTCGCCGGCGGCACCGGCCATTGCTGACCGTTGCCGTGCGATATCGCGCCATCATTGATTCGCACGACGGCGCAAAACATCACATGGAAGCGGTAGCGTCATCCGCGGGGAAACGGGATCAGGCAAGCGCGTCGCGGGAAGATTGCGCGCTGCGCATCGTGCGCATGGCGTTCGTGGTGGCAGTGGTTGTAAAGTGCCGCGGCCGGTGTTTCCTCGCGCACCAAAGGAAAACGCATGATCACCATCTATCGGGCCGCGAACATCACCGATGCGCATCTCATCCGGCAGATGCTGGAAGGGGAAGGCATCCACGCATTCATCCAGGGCGAGTATCTGCAGGGAGCGATCGGCGAATTGCCGGCGAACACCGAAATCCTGGTGCAGGTGGGCAATGACGATTACGCGGCCGCATGCGCCGTCGTCGAGCGATGGGAAAGCGCCGAGGTGGAAGACATCGAGGACGATGCGGGAGACGCGCCGGAGCACGCTGCTTCGCCGCTGCCCGCGCGCCGCGGCGTATCGGTCTTCACGGTGATCGGATGCTTGCTGTTCGGCGCGCTTGCGGGCGCGGCGATGGTCTGGATCGTCTACAACCGGCCGTCGGACGGCACCAGCATCGATTACGACGGCGACGGCCGCGCTGAAGAGCGCTTGTTCTTCGTGGGCGAACGTCTGGAGCGCGTCGAATCCGACCGCAATCGCGACGGGAAGGCCGATCAGATCGTCCGCGTTGGCCTCGACCGAGCGATCGACATGGTCGAAAGCGACGATGATTTCGACGGCGGCTACGAAGCGGTCACGCGCTTCCATCACAACCAGCCGCAGCGTTGGGTGGTGGACGACGGACTGGATCGCACGATCGATTACCGCGGCGAATACGCGATGGGCGTGATATTCCGCGAAGAGTGGCTGGACCCACAAGGCAATGTGGTCAAGTCGGTCCTTTACGACAACGGTTTTCCGGTCTCCGGCGAGTTCGACAGCGATGGCGACGGCCGGCTGGATACCGCGCGGCGTTACGACCGCCGCGGCGAGATCGCGGCGAGCGGGCCGTTGCCGGCGAAATGAAGCCTGCGGCTCAGCGCGCCGTCATCGTGCTCGAACGAGGCGCCCGCAGTTTCGTAGGCTGGGCTGCCAAGCCCAGCACTCCCGCCGTGGTTCCAGCTGGGCTTGGCAGCCCAGCCTACGAGTTGTGCGTGATTTTTTGATGCCTGGTGCGCGCCGCGTCCGGATGTAAAGGACGTCACCTATTGCGCAGTGCTTTATTTGATCCCCAACCACCGCGCCACCACCTGCCGCAATTCCTCCACGCCGGCTTTCGACTCCGACGACAGCGTCTGTACGCTGACGCTGTCGCCGTAGGCCGCCTGCAGGTCCTTGCGCACGGCCTGCAGCACGTTCAGCCCGGCGCCGCGGCCGAGCTTGTCGGCCTTGGTCAGCACCGCGTGGACGGGCAGGCCGTTTTCGATGGCGTAGCCGAGGATCTGGCGGTCGTAATCCTTCAGCGGATGGCGGATGTCCATCACCACCACCAGGCCCTTGAGGGCTTCGCGGCTGCGGAAATAGTCGGCCAGAAAGGCCTGCCAGTGCGCCTGCAGGTCCTTGGGCACCTTGGCGTAGCCGTAGCCGGGCAGGTCGACCAGGAATTTGTTTTCGTGCGGGGGGATGTCGAAGAACACCAGTTGCTGGGTGCGGCCGGGGGTCTTGGAGACGCGGGCGAGTGCGTTCTGCTGACACAAGGCATTGAGCGCGCTGGACTTTCCGGCGTTGGAGCGGCCCGCGAACGCGACCTCCCAGCCGCCGTCGGGCGGCAGCTGGCGCGGGGTGTGGGCGGCCAGCAGGTAGCCGGAGCGATGAAACGGGTTCGAAGGGGTAGCCATGGGCATAGGATCGCACGGCACGGGACGATTGCCGTTTGACCGGCCCTGACGCGACGACGATAATTCCACGGTTTCGGTCTGTGGCCGGCATTTCGCCGGTCCCGCCTCGTCATTTGGAGTGTTGAGCATGCGTCACGCCCGTGCCTACGGTTTCGCCGGTCTCGCGGTTCTCGCGATCGCGGCGGCTGCCGCCATCGCCCAGACCACGGTCACGCCCGTGCCCGAAGCCGCACCGGTCCAGGCCGTGCCGCTGGACGCGTCGTTCGTGGCCGAGCTCGCCAAGGCCAAGAACGGCGACCCCAAGGCCGGTGCCACCAAGGCCGCGACCTGTACCGCTTGCCACGGTCTGGACGGCAACGCCACCGACCCGTCGCTGTATCCGCGCATCGCCGGCCAGAGCGAGCGCTACATCGCCCGCCAGCTGGCGCTGTTCAAGGGCGGCGAGCGCGTCAACGCGATCATGCAGCCCTTCGCCGCGGCCCTCAGCGCCGAGGACATGCGCGATATCGGCGCCTATTACGCCACCCAGAAGTCGGGCGCCGGCATCGCCGACGACACCGCCATCGCCGAAGGCCCGAACAAGGGCATGAAGTTCTACGAAGTCGGCCAGAAGCTCTACCGCAGCGGCGACACCAGCCGCGGCATCCCCGCCTGCATGGCCTGCCACGGCCCTGCCGGCGCCGGCAACCCGGGTCCGGCGTATCCGCACGTCGGCGGCCAGCAGGCGTGGTACACCGCCCGTCGCCTGCAGGAATACCGCGCCGGCACCACCATCGAGCGCGATGCGGCGCTGTTCCACATCATGTCGTCGGTCGCCAAGCCGCTGACCGATGAGGAAATCCAGTCGCTGTCCAGCTACATGCAGGGCCTGCACTCGCGCGGCGAGCAGGGCTGATGTCTGCCCTCCGCGCCCGCTGGGCGGGCGCGGAGGGATCGCTTCCGAGCGCTGTCGTTCATGTGGGGGCTGTTCCCATGAACGCATCCGTCGCTTCAGGTCCTTCCGTCTGTTCTTCCGCTTGAATCGCGACGCCGGCCCGGACATCCTCTGCGCTGGCGTTTTTTCATTCCCCCTGCAGGATGCCGTCCATGTTGCGTTCTCTTTTCCTGTCGCTGTTGCTTGTCCTCCCGCTGACCGCCTGCGCGCAGGCGCCGTCCGGTCCGCCGCAACCCGGCGTCGATTACGAAGTGCTTGAAAAGGGGCAGCGCTGGCAGGCGCCGAACGGCAAGATCGAAGTGGCTGAAGTGTTCGCCTACTGGTGCTCGCACTGCGCGGATTTCCAGCCGATGGTGGATGCCTGGAAGAAGAAGATCCCGGCCGACGTGAGTTTCGTGTACATCCCCGCCGCATTCGATCTGGAAGACGCCTACGCCAAGGCGTTCTTCGCCGCCGATGCCGCCAAGGCGGTGCCGAAGATCCACCAGCCGATGTTCGACGCCATCCATGAGGAAGGCGCGCTGCCGCGCAGCAACGTCACGGTGGAGGAGCTTGGAACCTGGCTCGCCAAGCACGGTCTGAACCGCGCCAGGATGGTGGCTTCGATGCAGTCCAAGGAAGTCGCCGGGCGCATGGCGCGGGCCCAGGCCTTCGCGGTCGCCAACCGCGTCGGCGGCACGCCGACGCTGATCGTCAACGGCAAATACGTGGTCCGCGCACGCTCGCTCGAAGAGCGCATGCGGGTCGTGGATGGACTGATCGCGATCGAGCGCGCCGCCGCCAGGAAACGCTGAGTCGCGCGAACCCTGCGTCGATCCGGCGCAGAGCAAACCACGCCGATGCGCCGATGCCGGACAGCCTCGGGCGCAGTATCCGCAACACGACAGGAGACATACACGATGAAGCGACACCTGATTTTCGCGCTGCTGGCCGGCTTTGCGCTGACCGCCTGCACCGCCAAGGAAGAAGAGACCGCCGCCGCTCCGGCCGCCACGACCGAAACCGCGCCGAACGATGCCGAGGTGATGGCCGCGGCCGAAGCGCTGGCGAAGGCTTCGGCCGACCCGAACGCGCCCGCCGCGGTCGAGGCCACGCCTGCCGTCGATGCTGCCGCCGCGCCCGCACCGGCTGCGCCGGCCAACGGCGCGATTCCGGGCCTGAAACTCGGGACCGACTACGAGATCATCAAGAACGGCCAGCCGTTCGAGCCGCTGAACGGCAAGATCGAGGTCGTGGAAGTGTTCAACTTCGTCTGCCCGGCCTGCGCGGCATTCGAGCCGCTGGTGGCGAACTGGAAGAAGACCCTCGGGCCGGACGTGCGTTTCACCTACGTGCCGGCGGCCTTCGGCGGCAACTGGGACCAGTACGTGCGCAGCTTCTACACCGCCCAGACCATGGGCATCGCCGAAAAGGCCCACGCCCGCACCTACGACGCCATCCATCTGGAAGGCAAGCTCAAGGGCGAGCGCGGCGAAGACAGCGATGCCGATCTTGCCGCGTTCTACGCCCAGTTCGGCGTGGAAGCCAAGCAGTTCGCCGCCAACATGAAGAGCTTCGCGGTGACCGGCAAGTTCAACAAGGCGCGGCAGTACATCCAGACCCAGCAGATCACCGGTACGCCGACCCTCATGGTCAACGGCAAGTACCGCGTGCTTGGCGGCCGCAGTTGGGAACAGCGCCTGCAGATCGCCGACGCCCTGATCGCCCATGAGCGTGCGCAGGCCGCCGCGCCCGCCGCTGCGGCCCCCTGAGTTGCAGGAATCCGGCATCGAAACAATGGATCCGCACGCCAGCACCGTGGTCGCCGACGCGTCGGCGACGCGCCGGCTGCGGCTGCTCAGCGCCAATATCCAGGCGGGCACCAGCACCCGTCGCTACAGCGATTACGCGACCCGCAGCTGGTCGCACGTGCTGCCCGCGGGCAACAAGCGCGCTTCGCTGGACACCATCGCCGATCTCGCCGCCCGGCACGATATCGTCGGGCTGCAGGAAAGCGACCCGGGGAGCTGGCGCTCGGGTTTCACCAATCAGACCCACTACCTCGCCGAGCGCGCCGGTTTCGATTACTGGAGCCACCAGCCCAACCGCCGGGTCGGCATGGTCGCGTCCAGCGCCAATGCACTGCTGTCGCGGATGGAGCCGGTCGATGTCAGCGACCATCCGCTGCCGGGCCGGATCTCCGGCCGCGGCGTGCTGGTCGCGCGTTTCGGGCGCGACGCCGACAGCCTGACCATCGCCGTGGCCCATCTCTCGCTGGGCGCCGGTTCGCGCCGTTCGCAGCTGGCCTTCATCGGCGAACTGCTTCAGGACCACCCGCACAGCGTGCTGATGGGCGATTTCAACTGCACCGCCGAACAGCCCGAGATGTCGCTGCTGTTCCAGCGCACCCGCCTGCAGCCGCCGGCCTGCACCGTGCACACCTTCCCGAGCTGGCGCCCGCAACGGGCGATCGACCACATCCTGGTCAGCGATGGACTCACCTGCAGCGGCATGCAGGCCATGGCCGCGGCGTGGTCGGACCATCTGGCGCTGTCGATCGATCTGGACGTTCCGGCCGGGTTGATCCGCTGAAGGCATCGGAGCATTGGCGGATGGTGCCGATGCCGGCAGGATGCCAGTCGATGTCATCGCCGATGCGATCTGTCTTGATCGACCGGCATCCGCCTTAGCCCCGATCTTTCAGAACCAGAACCGCACCCCCGCGACCACGCGCGTATCGCGCGTCGCTTCGCCGTCGTCGCGCATGAGGTCTGCAGTTCCACCAAAGTTGCGTTCGTGGACCAGACCGACGTACGGGGCGAAACGGCGGGTGAATTCGTAGCGCAGGCGCAGGCCGGCTTCGATCGTGCCCAGTCCGCTGCCGATGCCGCGCGCGGCGTCGCGCTTGCCGTGCCATTCCGCTTCGACGACCGGCTGCAGGATCAGGCGGTTGGTGAGCAGCAGTTCGTACTCGGCTTCGACGCGCGCCGCGGTCTGGCCGGAGGCGCCGATGTAGGCGGTGGCTTCGATCTCGAATTTCTGCGGCGCCATGCCCATCACGCCGATGGCCGCGAAGCTCTGGCCATTGCCCGGCGCGATGTCGTGGCGCACCCCGGCGACCAGATCCCACCAGCGCGCGACCGGTCGTCCGTACAGCACTTCGATATCGGCGCTTTCGGTGTGGCCGGCTTCGCGTTCGCCTTCGCTGCGCAGCCACAGCCGGTGCATGTCGGTGCCGATCCAGCCCTGGGCTTCCCAGGCCTGGCCGGCGCCGGGATCGGCGTCCCAGGCTTCCAGACGGTCGAACAGTACATACGAGAACACCCCGTTGCCGTGATGGTGGACGTGCGCGGGTGGTTCGGCCGCCTCGCGGTCCGCATCGGTGATCGGCGGAATGGGCGTGCGCGGCGCCTGCGGCGCATCTTTCCCGTGCTGCGCATGGTTCATCGTGGAATGGTCCATCGACGAATGATCCATCTTGCCGTGGTCCATCTTCGAATGATCTTGGTCGTCGGCAACGACCGGTACGGGTTTGGCCTGCATCGCAGCGTGATCGTGCTGCTGGGCCTGTGCGACGCCCGTTGCGCACGCGAGCGCGATGGACAGTGCGGCAAGTCTGGGATGCATGATGTTCATGCCTCCACCCGCACTTCGCGCATCATGCCCGCTTCCATGTGATACAGCAGATGGCAGTGATAGGCCCAGCGCCCCAGCGCGTCGGCGCGCACGCGATACGCGCGCTTCGTGCCCGGCGGCATGTCGACGGTGTGCTTGCGGACCATGAACTCGCCGTTCGCGTCTTCCAGATCGCTCCACAGCCCGTGCAGATGGATCGGATGGGTCATCATCGTGTCGTTCACCAGCACGATGCGCATGCGTTCGCCGTAGTTGAGCCGCAGCGGTTCCGCGCTTGCGAACGGTTCGCCGTCGAACGACCACGCGAAGCGCTCCATGTGCCCGGTGAGATGCAGTTCGACATCGCGGCCGGGATCGCGGCCGTCGGGGTCGTCGAACAGGCTGCGCAGCATCGAGTAACTCAGCGTCTTGCGGCCGTTGCCGCGCAGGCCGATGCCGGGGTCGTCGAGTTTCGGCGTCGGCGTCATGGTCTGCATGTCGACCAGCGGATTGCCGGCTTCGCTGGCGGGATGCGCCTGCATGCCGCCCGACAACGAGCCCGACATGTTCGCGCCGCAGCCGCCTTCCATGCCCTTCATCGGCGCGCCTTTCATCGCCGACATGTCGTGGCCGCTGTGGTCCATGCTTCCATGCTCCATGCCGGAATGATCCATGCTGCCGTGATCCATCCCGCGGTGCCCCATGCCGCCATGTCCCATGTCCGCCATGCTCAGGATCGGCCGGGGATCCACCGGCGGCACCGGCGCGCGCAGGCCTTCGCGTACCGCCAGCGTGCCGCTCACGTAACCGGTGCGGCCGATATCCTGGGCGAAGATCGTGAATGCGTCCTGGCCGCTGGGCGTGACGATGACGTCGAAGGTTTCCGCCGGTGCGATGCGGAATTCCTCGATCGACACCGGATGCACGTTCTGCCCATCCACCGCGACCACGGTCAGCGTCAGCCCGGGGATGCGCACGTCGAAGTGGGTCATCGCCGAACCGTTGATGACCCGCAGCCGCACCTTGTCGCCGGGCGTGAACAGACCCGTCCAGTTGCCCAGCGACGTGGTGCCGTTGATCAGATAGGTGTAGGTGTGCGCGTTGACGTCGGACAGATCGGTCGGCGTCATCCGCATCTCGCCCCACATCCTGCGGTCCGCGAGCGTCGCGCCCAATCCGTCGCGTTTGGCATCGCGCAGGAAATCGCCCACCGTGCGTTTGCTGTAGTTGTCGTGGCCGGGCATTTTCTTCAGCCGCGCGTACAGGTCGGCGGGCGCCAGATCGGTCCAGTCGCTGAGCAGCACCACATGATCGCGCTGGTAGTCGAAGGGTTCGGGTTCGGCGGCGTCGACGATCAGCGCGCCGTACAGGCCGGCCTGTTCCTGGAAACCGGAATGGCTGTGATACCAGTACGTGCCCGATTGACGCAGGTCGAAACGGTAGCGATAGGTTTCGTTCGGGCCGATGCCGTCGAAACTCATGCCCGGCACGCCGTCCATGTTCGCCGGCAGCAGGATGCCGTGCCAGTGGATCGAGGTCTGGCGGCCGTGGATCGAATTCGGCGGTAATCGGTTGCTCACGCGCAGTTCGACCGTGCTGCCTTCGCGCCAGCGCAGCGTCGGCGCAGGCACCGAGCCGTTGACCGCCACGCCGATGCGCGTGCGGCCGGTGAAATTCACCGGCAGTTCGCCGATGCTCAGATCGAAATCGGTGCCGGTCAGCACCGGCGCGGCGGCATTGCCGAAGCGCGGCCAGCCGAAGGCGGCGAGGGCGCCGCCCGCGGCGAGCCCCTGCACGAAACGACGACGCGAGACGTCGCCGGGAAACGAAGAGGAAGACATGGACACACTCCACACGACCGCCGTCCGCAGCGGCGGAGCAGGGTCGGGTCTACGGATCGGGATGAGCGCACGCGATGCGCGCACGGCGACGGCGCCCGGACGGGCGCGGGGAGCGGTCAGCCGATGGGAGGTCGGACCGGGTGCGGCAACGCAGGTGCCGCATAGGCATACGCGAAAGCCTGCGCGTGCGCGATGCGCGTGGAGGCGTGCAGCAGCAGCGTCGGCGGCATCAATGCGGCTTGGGCATGGGCCGTGCAGGCGCAGTCGCAGGCGTTTTCGCAGGCGCTGCCGCAATCGTCGCCGTCGCCATGCGCATCGGCGGATGATGCATCACCGTGTCCACCGTGATGCGCGCCATCGCCTTGGGACGGTACCGATGGCGGCGCCATGTCGCCGTGACAGGGCGGATCGGCGACCGGCGGCTCGGCAACGGCCGCAACGACACTTGTCGAGTGAACGCAGCCCGCGTGCGCAGACGCCATAGCCGCGCCGATGCCGTTCGCCAGCAGGGCGAGGCTCAGCAGGACATGCAGCAGGAGCGGGAGCGGGCGCATGGCGGAAGTGTACTCCGGATGTCCGGATGGGCCGAACCGGCTTCAGGCCGGGTCGATCGCGGTCACCGGATAGCCTTCCGCCGCGATGGCCGCAGCGGCTTGCTCCGCGGCGACATCGCCGGTCACGGTCACGATGCCGGCGCTCAGATCCACATCGACCCGCGCCTCGGGATCCAGCGCGTGGATGGCGCGGGTGACGGCGCGGATGCAGTGTCCGCACGTCATGCCTTCAACGGTGAATTTCATGGTGCAGTCCTCATTGGGCGTCGGCGGGAGTACCGACGCGGCCAGCCTGGGCCTTGCCACGGGGGCAAGGTCAACCGTCGCGCCGACTGAATGCGGAGATGGATGCGACCGCGCGATGTCCCGATGATCGGCCCTTGACCTTGCCAACGTGGGAAGCTGCAATCTTCCGGCACTCCACACTGAGGCGAGTGCGATGAATCCCACCCATGTCCCGTCCGCGCCCGTGTCGAGCGCGATGCCGCCCGCGTCCCTCCGCTTTCCCGTGCTCGGCATGACATGTGCCTCGTGCGTGGGCCGGGTCGAGCGCGCTTTGCGCGCCGTGCCGGGCGTGGCCGACGTCAGCGTCAATCCCGCGACCGAGCTCGCCGATGTGCGCGCCGATGGCGGCGCCGATCCGCAGGCGCTCGCCGCGGCGATAAGCGCGGCGGTCAGCGATGCCGGTTATTCGCTGCCCACTCGCGAGATCGCGCTGGTCATCGGCGGCATGACCTGCGCTTCGTGCGTCAACCGGATCGAGCGCGCCCTGCGCGGCGTGCCCGGCGTGATCGAGGCCAGCGTGAATCTCGCAACCGAACGCGCCCGGGTGAAGGCGATCGCCGACGACGAGGCCGAACTGACCGCACGTCTCATCGCTGCGGTGGTCGACGCCGGCTACACCGCGACGTTGCCGCAGGAATCGGCCGCCGTCGCCGCGCCGCGCGTCGCGAAGGAAACCGTGCATCTGCTGCTCGCCGCCGCGCTGTCGCTGCCGCTGGTCGCGCCGATGCTGGCGCTGCCGTTCGGCGAACACTGGATGTTGCCGGGCTGGCTGCAACTGCTGCTGGCGACGCCGGTGCAGTTCTGGCTGGGCGCGCGGTTCTATCGCGCCGCATGGGGCGCGCTGAAGGCGCGCAGCGGCAACATGGATCTGCTGGTCGCGCTGGGCACCACCGCCGGATACGGGCTCAGCGCGTATCACCTCGCGGTGGGTTACCTGTCCGGCGGTGCCGGCCACCACGGCGAACCTGCGCTGTATTTCGAAGCTTCGGCGGTGGTCATCACCCTGATCCTGATGGGCAAATGGCTGGAGGCGCGCGCGAAGCGCCAGACCACCGAGGCGATCCGCGCGCTGCAGGCGCTGCGACCGACCCGGGCGCGGCTGCGTCGCGACGGGCGCGAAGTCGACGTGCCGGTGAGCGATGTCGCGGTCGGCGATGTCGTGGTGGTGCGCCCCGGCGAGCGCTTCCCGGTCGATGGCGAGGTCGTCGAAGGCCTGACCCACGCCGACGAGTCGCTGATCACCGGCGAATCGTTGCCGGTCAGCAAGGGTGAAGGCGATCGCGTCACCGGCGGCGCGGTGAACGGCGAGGGAGTGGTGGCGGTGCGCACCGCGGCGGTGGGCGCGGAGAGCGCGCTGGCGCGGATCGTGCGGATGGTCGAGGACGCGCAGGCCGGCAAGGCGCCGATCCAGAAGCTGGTCGATCGGGTGAGCTCGGTATTCGTGCCGGTCGTAATGGTGATCGCGCTGATCGCGCTGCTTGGGTGGGGCTTCGTCACCGGCGACTGGAGCGCGGCGATCCTCAACGCGGTGGCGGTGCTGGTCATCGCCTGCCCCTGCGCCTTGGGTCTGGCCACGCCCACCGCAGTGATGGCCGGCACCGGTGTCGCTGCGCGCGCCGGCATTCTGATCAAGGATGCCGAAGCGTTGGAACTCGCCCACGAGGTGTCGATCGTCGCCTTCGACAAGACCGGCACGCTCACCGAAGGCAAACCCGCGCTGGACGAGGCGGTCGCCGTCGACGGCCGGCAGGCGCGCATGGTCGCGCTGGCCGCATCGCTGCAGAGCGGCAGCGAACATCCGCTGGCGAAGGCGGTGCTGGCCGCGCACGGCGACGCGCCGCTGTCGCCGGCCGCCGAGGTGCGTGCGGTCCCCGGTCGCGGCGTGCGTGGCGTGGTGGAGGGGCGCACGCTGCTGCTGGGCAGCGGCCGGATGATGGTCGAGGCCGGTGTCGATCTGTCGCCGCTGTCGGCGCGCGCCGATGCGCTGGCCGGCGCCGGCTGCACGGTGTCGTGGCTTGCGGAAGTGGGCGTCGACGGCGCCGCGTTGCTCGCCCTGCTCGCGTTCCGCGACCGCCCGCGCCCCGGCGCCGCGGAGGCGATCGCGCGGCTGCGCGCGCTCGGCGTGCGCACGGTGATGATCTCCGGCGACAACGCCGGCGCCGCGGGTGCGGTGGCCGCGGCGCTCGGCATCGACGATGTGCGCGCGAACGTGCTGCCGGAGCAGAAGGCCGACGCGGTGCGCGCACTGGCCGCGGAAGGTCGCGTCGCGATGGTCGGCGACGGCATCAACGACGCGCCGGCGCTGGCCGCGGCGGACGTGGGCATCGCCATGGGCAGCGGCACCGATGTCGCGATGCACGCCGCCGGCATCACCCTGATGCGCGGCGACCTCGACCTGGTCGCCGCTGCGCTCGACGTCTCGCGTCGTACCGTGCGCAAGATCCGCCAGAATCTGTTCTGGGCGTTCGCCTACAACGTCGTCGGCATTCCGCTGGCCGCCTTCGGCCTGCTCGATCCGGTGGTCGCGGGCGCGGCGATGGCGTTCTCGTCGGTGAGCGTGGTCGCCAACACCCTGCTGCTGCGGCGCTGGTCGCCGCCGCAGCGCTGAATCACAGGTCCAGGAGTCCGTCATGCCCACACCCGGCATCCGCCCCGAACTGGCCGAAGCGCGCGGCCAGGGTATGCACAACATCGGCGAGGCCGCAGCGCTGAGCGGCGCCAGCGCCAAGATGATCCGCCATTACGAAGCACTCGGCCTGCTGCCGAAGGCCAGCCGCACGTTCGCCGGTTACCGCATCTACAGCGAGGCCGACCTGCACCGCATCCGCTTCATCAAACGCGCGCGCGGACTCGGCTTTTCGATGAAGCAGATCGAAGCCCTGCTCGGACTGTGGGACGACCGCAATCGCGCCAGCGCCGAGGTGAAGGCGCTGGCGCGCAGCCACTCGGCGGCGCTCGCCGTCAAAATCGCCGAGATGCGCGCGATGCAGCGCACGCTCGATGAACTCGCCGAGCGTTGCCATGGGAACGACCGCCCGGACTGTCCGATCCTCGACGATCTGGCTGCCGACGACCACGCCACCCCGGAGCAAGGCTGAGGCCGGTCGCGAAAACGCCGCGGCTCAGCGCTGCGCCAGGCGCGGCCACGCCCACATCAGCAGCAGCCACGCCGGCAGCAGGCCGATGCCGTGAACGGTCAGGGTCCACACCGGGTGGGTCGCGACGGCGAACAGCGTCGCGCCCTGCAGGCAGGCGTAGGCCGCACCGATCATGATCAGCTCGAACGGCCGCGCGTTGCGGCACAGCGCGCCCAGGCACAGGCCCCAGCTCGTGATCGATACGAGCGCGGTCAGCGCCGCCAGCGCTGCCAACGGTTCGTTCGCCAGCAGCCGCAGCATCGCCGGCAGACTCAGCGCGAACAGCATCGTGAACCCGACCAGGAACCGCGCCGCCAGCAGGCGCGACAACACGTGCGGCGCGGTGAACACCAGCCCGCCCGTGCCGTGGTCGCGTTCGCGCAGCACACCGCGCGACAGCACATCCAGCGGCAGCACCCACGCCAGCAGCAGCGCCATGCGCATGCCTTCGTCGGGCGCGAACGCCTGCGCACCCAGGGCCCCGAGCGCGGCGAGCCACCACCAGATCCGGCGCTGGCGCAGCGCGAGTTTCAGTTCGGCCACCGCCAGGATCCCCAGCGATCCGCGCGCGAACGGATTCAGCAGCCAATCGACCCAGCGCATCGAGCGACCGGCGCCGGACCGCGCTTTCGCCGTCGACAGGCCGCGCGCCGCGGCCCAGTCCAGCAGCGGCGCTGCCGCCAGCGTGAGCAGCATCGCCAGCGCCAGCCACAGCGCACGGCTGCCCACGACCTTGCCGCCGGGCTGCCATGTCGGCCAGTCGAAGCGCACGCTGTCCGCATTCATCGCATCGCCGCCCAGATTGAAGCCCATCGGCAGGGGCTTGCCGGTCTGCGCTTCGCGCACGCGTTTGAACTCGCGCGCCGCCACCATCATGCCGCTGGGATCGCTGGTCCAGCCCTGCGGATCGGCCCTGGTGTCGTCATGGTTCGCCACCGGGACGGTCAGCATCACCGTCCACACAATGAAGAACAGCACGTTGCCCGCAGTGCGGCGCAGCCACGGCACCAGATCGAACCAGATCGCGAACATCGCGGTCAGCGCGAGGCTGGGCAGGCTGAGCAGCAGCAGCGGTTTGAGCAGTTCGATCACATCGATATGCCGGTCTTCGGCGCGCACCCACTGCGCGGCCAGGGCGATGACGATCCCGGCCGCCGCGATCATCGCGAACACCGCCATGTGGCTGGCCCATTTCGCCAGCAGATAGCCGCCGCGCGTCATCGGCGTGGTCACCAGCAACTGCCAGACGCGGGTTTCGATGTCGCGGGTGAGGGTGCCGCGCACCAGATAGAAGCCGAAGAGATTGAGGAAGGTGCTGTAGATCAGCCCCAGCCCCATGCCCGCCCACGCGCTGGAATAGCCGCCGCGCGAGCCGTCGCCCAGCGACAGCGTGCTGTAGCCCGACTCCATGGGCGGGAAGCACCACCAGGTGCCCCAGGCCATCAGCGCGAGCACGATCCAGAACCGCGGCGTGCGCATGCGTTCGCGCACGTCTGCCTGCAGGATCGCGAAGAACCGCTGCCACGCGGCCACCATGTCAGTGGCTCCCGGCGATGGCGTCGCCCGCGGACTTGCCGGTCAGCCAGGTGTAAGCGTCTTCCAGCTCCGGTATGGCCGGTTGCGCGTCGGCATGCGGGCATTCGCTGGCGATCACCCGCACGCGGATGCCCTCCGGCCGGCGCAGCGAGCCGCACATCGTGAATTGTTTGCGCACCTCGGCCAGCCGCTCCGGCGCGATGGTCCAGTCCCAGACATGGCCCTCGGCCCGTGCGATCAGCTGATCCGGCGTGCCGTGGAAGCGCAGCTCGCCCGCGCTCATCACCGCCAGCGAGGTCGCGCTGGCTTCCACGTCGGAGACGATATGCGTGGACAGGATCACCAGCCGTTCGCCAGCGAGGTCGGTGAGCAGATGCCGGAAACGCATGCGCTCCTCCGGATCCAGACCCACCGTGGGTTCGTCCACGATCAACAGCATCGGGTCGTTGAGCAGCGCCTGGGCGATGCCGACCCGCTGGCGCATGCCGCCGGAGTACTCGCCGAGACGGCGGTCGGCCGCGTCGTTCAGACCGACCAGCGACAGGCAGGCATCGACCCGCTCCCGCGCCTTCGGCCCTGCCAGGCCCTTCACCGCGGCCAGGAAGCCGAGGAATTCGCGGGCGCTCAGCGCCGGATACACCCCGAAATCCTGCGGCAGATAGCCGAGGGTGTGGCGCAGGGTATTCGGCGACACCGCCAGATCCTCGCCGTTCCAGGTCGCCCGGCCGCTGGTCGCGCGGGTCATCGTCGCCAGGATCCGCATCAGCGTGGACTTGCCCGCGCCGTTCGGCCCCAGCAGACCCAGAATGCCCGGGCCCAGCTCCAGATCGATCCCACTGACCGCCTGATGGCCGCCGGAATACCGGTAACCGACTGATTTCAATGACAACGCGCACTGCAACATCGACCCGCCCTCTGCGCTGTGCGTCCCGTCGGCGACGGATCCCCGGCTCCAGCTGCATAGGTACTATAGTTAACTACCACACCTAAGCACATGGGTCGAAAGGCATGGTCTGCGCACGCGACCCGCCGGGCCGCCGCCACCGTCGTAGCCCGGCTCTCGCCACAGGCGAGAGCCGGGGCTCTTCGTCGAATTGCAGCGCACATCACCAGCGCAAGCGCCCGCACATCCGGGCGACAAACCATCCCGGATGCGACAGCGACCATCGACAGGCCGCCGCCACGACACACCGCTCCTGTTTCACGGACTTGGCGAACCAGCCCACGATGCTTTCCCTTCTCCCCGCGCAGCGGGGAGAAGGGAAAGCGAAGCGCCGGATGAGGGGCGCTTTTGCCGCGCGCGGATCGCAAAGCCACCATGCCGGTGGCGTTCGGCCAGAGGCGGATTTCGCAGGGCGCATAAGCCGAAGGCGTCATGCGCCTTGAACCCAACGATCCCGGGCGCTTTAACGAAGGCGCATGACGCTTCGCTTATGCGCACTACTTCGGACACGCCTTACAGCTTTGCCGAGACCCTGGTGTCGGGTTGTTACCAAAATTGTTCACACTGTAAGAAATGACAGCGCGGCAACATCTATCGCATTTCTCACCGATAGCAAATAATTTAAAGACGAAAATTTCATGCAAACGAACTAATATAGGCTATTGTCCTTGACGCGACGTAAGCAGTATTTAAATAAGGAGATTGCAGTGCAAAAACGGACTAAATTGCTTAGTGAAAGTCAGCTTGAAAAAATCAACCCCCAGCTCCGTGAGCCAATCGAATATCGAAAAAGCGGACTAAGCATAAATCATATAATAGGATGTCCGCTTGATTGCAGCTATTGCGTACGACATCTGTTCGGAAACTTTAATCAACGAACTCCTCAAGCATTGTGCACCGATGAAGAGGTGGTGCATAAATTGTTAACACACAAATATTTCACACCTAACGTAACTCCAATTCAAATATTTAACCGCGCCACTGACCCAATGCTGCCCAAGGTAAAGACGCATACATTTCGAGTGCTGCAGTTACTAGACCAAGAGAAATTACGAAATCATGTGCTAGTAATTACGCGATGGAAAATTACCGAGGAAGACTGCAAGGTTCTGAATGATCTCAAGAATATTCGTCTCACGATTCTCGTGACATATTCAGGAATAGAAGATTCAGATCTTGAGCCAGTCAAATCCTCCATCGCCGAGGCGAGCCTAAAAACTTTATATCAGTACGCATACAAATACAAAGTCGTACTTTACTGGCGTCCTTTAATTCCTGGAATAAATGACTCCGATGCCCATATTGCTAAGGCAAACATGCTGGCGCGCCATGCGCATGCGACCGTATTCAGTGGACTTTTCTATCGTGAAGAAATTGCCAAACATTACCGCGAGAACAACATTCTTGAGCCGTATATAGAAACAGCGCGCCGCAAAATTCTCCCAAAAAATTTAGAAGAAAAAATACTGTCTCAATTTAATGACGGTGACGGTAGAAAGATACTGTTTCGCAAGACATCCTGCGCAGTCTCTCATGTGCACGGTATGTCGGACTATAATGGGCACTTCGGCATACGAGAATTGTGCGACATTTGTCCCTCTGCACAGTTTGCACTTTGCGCCAAAGATTGGGCAAAACCCGATCCTGAGGACGTTGCTAAATTAGCTCATGATCTTGGCGCTATAGACGTACCAGAAATCACGGAGCGAGCAATAGTTATCGCAGGCCTTGACGAACAACGACGATACTTCATGCAGCATAATTTGCAGTTCCAAGTACACGACATCGAAAAACCGCATCATCAGGGTCGCCATGGACGCGCAGAAATGGGATGGAATAAGAAAAATGATGAGCACTAGGCCGAGACTTCCACCTGAGCCAATTGTTGTTGTCGATATTGAAGGGAATGGCCAGGTACCTCCTGATCTTATCGAGATAGCGATTGTGTCTTTCATTTCAACCGGAGATTCAATAGAAAGCACTTATTCGACAATGATAAAGCCACCTAGACCTATCACGGAACGCGTAAGGGAGATACACGGGATTGGGAATATGGACGTAAAAGAGTGTCCGCAATGGGTAGATATCCAGTCAGAAATTGAACGACGCTTGACGGGCGCGTGGTTCGTCGCCCACAACGCTTCACTAGACCTTGAGGTCCTAAGATCACATTTGCCAAATTGGATGCCGGTGGGGGTAATTGATACGCTAAGACTTGCACGATTCGTCTTTCCAAATGCCGCCAGCCATTCATTGAGGGCATTGGTGGAAATGACGCGTGTCATGGGTGATTCAAAATGGATCCCGCATCGAGCCGAAGACGACGCAATCGCGACTGCACGACTTTTTGCTTTCCTAAGATTAAAGGCTAACGTGGAAAGCTGGGCAGAGATTTGCAAAATAGCGATGCTAAGTACGACGATAAAACACACCGGACCAAGCCCTGATCAGGGATGCTTATGGTAATGCCGATTGTCATTGGTGTTGCCGGCACACATTCGACCGGGAAAACAACTTTTTGCGATGAGCTGCAAAAAAAGTTGAAATCTATAGGTATTTCCTCAGCAAGAGTTCCTTCGTTTGGAATGCAAGCAGCCGAGGCAAGGATACCTATGCTGAGAGATCACAACTATTTATCGACTCGCTGGTTTGTTGAAAAGACGATCGAAGCGCAGCTTGAGGCAATGTCTAGCAATCTCGTTGTTTTAGTCGATCGTCCAGTTCCTGATTGCTTAGCATACTGGCACGCTGCGTTAGAAAGCCGAGGAGAGATCCCGGCAGATTATGAGTTGGCCAATATATATTCTTTGGTTTCAGATAACCTCTTAATTTATACACATCTCGTGGCTACAAATTTGGATCGCAGTATTGCTCTAGCGCCCGGGCGCGATAATGACGAGTGCTTCAGGGCGTCCGTCGATAGATATATTCATAAAATTCTGCAAAATTTTGGCGCGAAATATGACAAATTAAATCTGTCGAACAGACGTGATCTTTTATGTCGATTTGTCGATGAAATAAAAATGCATTTGGAACGAAAATGAGCTGTTCTCAATTTGGTCGAATCGCAGGCAAAGTTGTCCAGCGATTGGGGTATGGCAGCATGCGACTCTCCGGCCCAGGAATATGGGGGACTCCAGCCGATGAGCGTGATGCAATCGAATTAGTTCGTGCCGTTGTTCAATCGGGCGTCCAACACATTGATACGGCGGATGCTTACGGCCCACATATTACTGAAAACCTGATTTGCAAGGCGCTGCACCCTTACCCACAAGATCTTTTAATTGCTACTAAGGGCGGCTTTATCCGTCAAGGTCCGAGCCTATGGACGCCTTGTGGAATCCCCGCTTACCTCCGGCAATGTGTGGAACTAAGCCTGCGGCGGTTGAAGCTTGATTCAATTGATTTATATTATCTACATAGGGTCGATCCCTATATACCCATTGAGGATCAGGTTGGCGAATTGTCTCGATTGAGGGCTGAAGGAAAAATTAAGTCAATTGGCCTCTCAAAAGTCGATTTTGGACAAATTATGGCCGCATCGGCTATAGCTCCGATCGAAGCCATACAAAACCGTTTCAATCCCATTGATCACAAGGATTCGAGCACACTTATAAAGTGGTGTGAGCAAACAGGAGCTGCATTCGTTCCCTATGCGCCATTGGGTTCAGGCCGTTGCACTATGCCATACGAGAATGAGCTGGGAATCCGTCTGCCGGGAAAAGAATCAATGGCTGCCGTTACACTTGCATGGCTCCTTCAGTATTCGCCAGCACTGTTTCCGATTCCCGGAACCTCGCGCATGGATCATTTTCATGAAAATATGGGTGCATTACAGCTTGCTAAATTTCCGCTGCAGATGGCAAGTACATAATATAAATAAGGCTTGGCTAATTTTTGCATCTGACTTCGGCGGTCCGCTTGGATCTGACTTGATCAGAAATGGTCAAATTCATTTCCCCGTTAAAAAAACATCGAAAGCTGATTTCCATCATCAATCAGCAATATCGACAGATAGTCGCCAAGGCGACTCGCTTCTAACGACGCTTGCCCCAGCTCCCCACCACAGTACAACATCGACCGTAAACCATTCCTGGGGCATGACCATGTTTCGCAAATCGATGCTGTTGCTCGGCCTCTGCGCTTTGGCGTTTCCCCTGGCCGCCCAAGACACCGACTCCTCCGACCAATTGGATACCGTGGTGGTGACCGGATCAAGGATCGGTTACGACGATCTGCTCGACACGCCGGCGGTGTCGCTGACCAAGCCCGGCGATTATCTGCTGCAGACCATCGTGCTGGGCAACGACAGCCGCGATGCGGAGATGCGCAAGCGCGAGATCCACGAGACCATCGCGAAGTTGATCGCCGCGGCCGGCAGCCGGTACGTCGTGTTCTACGTCGACGAATACCGCATCGCGCTGAATCGGGACAACTACCGTGTCGATCTGGAGCAGGACGGCAAGCGTCCCGACACCAATCAGGTTTCCTTGCAGATCCGTGTCGGCATCGGCGGCGACCCTGGCAAGGCCGAGACGATCATCGCCGAGATGCGCCGTTTCGTCCGCAGCGCCGACAAGGTGGGCCGTACCGTGATCGACATCAAGGGCGACACCGCGCTGGTGATGAACAAACCGGAGCGTTTCCGCTACGAACTGATCGATGCGATCGCGAAGGACTCGAAGCGGCTGATGGACGCGATGGCGCTGGACTGCAAGGTCGAGATCGACGGGCTCAATGGTCGCGTCCAATGGGAGCGCGCTTCGGCGGCGGAACTGCTGCTGTACATCCCTTACCGGATGACGATTTCGGAGTGCCGCAGCGACGCGCGGTGACCGTTACGTCTTCGACAGATGCGCGACCGCCGCCGTCGCCGCATCGCGGTCGTTGTCGTCGAATGTCGAAATGGCGATGTCTTCGATGGTGCCCGCATCGATGCAGCGCACATTGACGCTGAAGCCATCGGGATGACTGCGCGGCACGTAGAACGCCTTCACGCCGCAGTGACCGCAGAACAGATGCCGCGCGGCGCCGGTGTTGAAGCGGTATTCGACCAGCGCGTCCTCGCCGGCCAGCAGCCGGAAGCGCGCGGCCGGCACGATCAGGTGCAGGTAGCCGGTCATCCGGCAGATCGAGCAGTTGCAGTCGAGCGCTTCGATCATCGCCGGCGCGTCGACTTCGAAGCGGACGCGGCGGCAATGACAGCCGCCGCGGTGGATCGTATCGCCTGCGGCCATGGCGTCAGTCCTTGCCTTTGCCCTTGCCTTTGTCTTTTCCTTTTCCGCCGCCGTTGCCGGGGTGGCCTTCGCCTTTTCCGCCCTGTCCGGGGCCATGGTCGCGGTGGTCGCCGCCGCCGTGTTTCGGTCCCTTGCCGCGGCCGGGGAAATCGCGTTCGAGGTCGCCGTCGATCTCGATCTGCCGGCCCCAGCGGTCGTAGGTCGGCACCATGCCGCGCTTCAGACGGTGGAATTCGGCCGAGCCGGGTTTGATGCCGAGCCGTTTGGCCATCGCGCCCCAGCCCTGGCCGTGGTCGCGCTCCCAGAGATCGACCACGTAGCGGCATGGCCTGCCAGCGAGTTTGGCCAGGGCGCAGGCGAAGTAGACATCGCCGGGCGCCCAGCGGCGACGGGTCAGCAATTCGACCACCAGATCGCGCGGGGCGCCGTGGTAGCGGACGAGTTCGTCGACGAACGGATCGCGGTACCGGCCGCCGTAGCGGTTCATGTCGCCCAGCCAGGTATCCACCCAGACATCGCCGCTGCGTGGGTTCCAGCCGAAGGTGAAGTCCTGGGCCTGTGCGCTGCCGGCGGCCAAGCCGAACGCGAGCAACGATGTGGCGATGAGCTTGCGCATGGTCAGAGGTCCTGCCTGGAAAGTGGGCATCATGCGGCGAAGCCGGGCCGCGTGGAAGTAGGTCGGACCGGGGCGCGCGTTGGGTGGGCCGGGATCCCGGAATGCAGCGCGCCGCGGAAAGCCGCGGCGCGCTGTGGAATAGCAGGAAGAACTTCGCTCAGTCGCGTCGTTCAATCACGGCGTTCAATCAATGATCGCGCCAGCGGCGGCCATCCCAGTAGCGATCGCGATAGCCGCGGTCGTCGTAGCCGTAATCGCGGCCGTTGCGGTCGTAGCGCGGATCGTAGTACTCGACCCGGCAGCGTCCGCGGCTGTCGCAGCGCTGGCGGCTGTAGCGGCCGTACGGGTCGCGGACGAAACCGTTGCGGCTGTAATCGTCACCGTAATAACCGTTGCGATAACGGTCGCGCGGAACGTAGCGGTAGTACACGGGGCGGCCGCGATGGTCGCGTTCGACGATCAGGCGGTCGTCGTAGCCGTAGCGGCCGTGGCGGTAATAAGGCTGGCCGCTGCGGAAGGCGATATCGGCGACATCCACGATCACCCGGATCATGTCGTCCGAGCGTCTGTCGTCGGCGCGGGCCGGGGCGGGAAGCAGGGCGCCGGCGCCGAGCGCGGCGGCGAGGGCAGCGGGGGCGAGCCAACGGGCGAGGGACGACATGGTGGGATCTCCGGCAGACCGCGACGGTGCGGTCGGGTGCGACGATGCCGCGCGCCCGGTGAACATCGATTTAACCTTTCCGGCGGTGCGGAAAAGATTCATTGGATGCTCAGCCCGGGATGCTCAGCCCGCGACCAGCGACCGCACCGCGGCAGGCAGTTCCGCGGGCCCGCCGACGCTGCGCAGCCGGTCGAGCGCGTCCTGCGCCGACGGCGGGACGGCTTCGGCCTCGTGCGCCCAGGTCACGTGGTACGGCATGTGCACGCCGCAGCCGCCGAGTTCCAGCACCGGCACGATATCCGAGCGCAGCGAGTTGCCGATCATCGCGAACTGCGACGGCGCCAGTTTGAATTCTTCCAGCAGCCGGGCGTAGGTGGTGGTGTCCTTCTCGCTGACGATCTCGATCCGCCGGAACAGGTCGGACAACCCCGACTGGCGGACCTTGGCTTCCTGATGGAACAGGTCGCCCTTGGTGATCAGCACCACCTGATGGTCGCGGGCGATGGCGTCCACTGCATCCCCGATGCCCGGCAGCAGCTCCACCGGATGCTGCAGCACGGCCTTGCCGATTTCGACGATGCGGTGCACATCTTTCGCGCTGATCCTCGCATCGGTGATCTCCACCGCGGCTTCGATCATCGACAGGGTCATGCCCTTGGCGCCATAGCCGAACAGGGCGATGTTGCGCTTCTCGACCGCGTACAGCCGGTCGTGGGCGTCGTCCAGGTCGACGTAGGTGCCGACGATGCGTTCGAATTCCGATTGCGCGTCGCGGTAATAGTCCTCGCTGCGCCAGAGGGTGTCGTCGGCGTCGAAGCCGATCATGTGCAGGTCGCGGGTCATGGGCCTGGATCGCTTATGGCAGGGTGGTGCGCAGTTTATCGGTCATCGGCACCGCGTCGGCAGGGCGCAGCGGGGGCGGCGACAGCGCGGCCCTGTAGGCGCGGTACAGCAACTGCACTTTTTCCAGATAGACCTGCGTTTCCTTGTACGGCGGCACGCCGTTGTAGCGCGCGACCGCGCCCATGCCGGCGTTGTAGGCGGCGATGGCGAGGACGTGATCGTTCTTGAAACGCTTCAGCAGCATCTTGAAATAGCGGGCGCCTCCGTCGATGGATTCGGCCGGCGAGAACGCGTCCTTCACCCCGTATTCCTCGGCGGTGGCCGGCATCAGCTGCATCACGCCCTGCGCGCCCTTGGGCGACAGCGCCTTCTCGTCGAAGCCGCTTTCGACGTGCGCGATGGCGCGCAGCCAGGCGTCGTCCACGCCGGTCTTCTTCGCGGTGGCCTTGAACAGTCGCGCATGGCGGTCGAGCTTGGGCGTGTCGACCTTGCCCAGGCCTTCGTGCGCCGGTTCGCCGGGCGGCGTGTCCACGGTGAAGCGCAGATAGACCCGCGACCCGGGCAGGTTGCGGGTGCCGTAGACAGGTTTGCCGTCCTGGTCGCGTTCGTAGAGGGTGCCGCTGAACACGCCCATTTCGCCCCAGAGGTTCGGGGTCTGCACGGCGTTGTCGTCGATCTGCTTGGGCTCGCACTTCGAACCCGGCTCCGGCGCGGTGGACAGGCTGACGGTGCCGTCGCGCACGCAGCGGTAGACGGTGCGCGCCTGCACGCAGATCGGCAGGCACAGCAGCAGGCAAAACAGGGCGGGCAGGGGACGCATGAACGGCATTCTACGGGCCGCGCCCCTGAAGCCCTTGTAACGCCGTACGATGGCAGAGCCCGGCGTATGTTCCGGACACTTCCGCGTCACGCCCGGCCCGTTCCCACCGTCGCCCGTTCCGCTCCCCTCTCGCAGGGTCGCCGCCACCGCGCGGACGGCCGATGGAGCGCGCATGCCCGGCGACAGCATCCCCGATGACGGCAGCGGTGCGGGTTACCGCACCCGGATCATCGATCTCCAGCTCGGCGGCCACGACTACCGCATCCGCGCGCTGGCCGACCGCCAGCAATACGCCGACCCGGACGGTCTGGCCGAACGCGCCGGCATCGGTTCGGCGCAGTGGAGCCTGTTCGGGCAGCTCTGGCCGGCCGGCCGGGTGCTGGCCGGGGCGATGGCGGTGCTCGACATCGCCGGCAAGCGCATTCTCGAAGTCGGCTGCGGCCTGGGGCTGGCGAGTCTGGTGCTGCAGCGCCGGCGCGCGGACATCACCGCCAGCGACCATCACCCGCTGGCCGAACCCTTCCTGCGCGACAACGCCGCGCGCAACGGCCTGCCGGTCGTCGCCTATCGCGACCTGCCGTGGCCCATCGACGACGCCCCGCTGGGCCGCTTCGATCTGATCATCGGCAGCGACGTGCTGTACGAACGCCAGCACGTTCCGCAATTGGCCGCGCTGCTCCACCGGCACGCGCGCGCGGGCGCGGAGATCATGATCACCGACCCGGGACGCGGGTTCGGCAACCTGCTGAGCCATGCGCTGCACGACCAGGATTACAGCGTCGATGCGACGCGTTGCGCGTTCGACGAGGACGAACGCGCGCCGTTCCGCGGGCGTCTGCTGCGTTACCGGCGCTGAAAGTCCACGCTGTCCCTGATGCCAGTCATTTAGCGCGAATTGTCCGTCTCATGCGGCCGTTCTCTCCTTCCCCCGCATGAGGGGGAAGGCTGGGATGGGGGCGCTGTGCGCTGTTGTGTCGCGCGCCCCCCCACCTCAATCCTCCCCCGCACGCGGGGGAGGAGGCCAAATCACATCGCCTCCAGACATGCTCAGCACCGTTAACCGACTGGCATTACGACTGCGTCAGCGCTTCGCCGCGGCTTCTTCCTGCGCCCAGGTGCGCGCGCTGCCGACGCGGCGCATGCGGTAGCGTTCGTGCTCGTCGTGCGCCGTGCCATAGCGGCTGATCTCGATCGTTTCCAGCATCTCGACCGCGCCGGTGTCGCGATGGAACACCACCATGCCTTCCTCGCTCAGTTCCAGGCCGGCGGGGCGGCCTTCGCGGGCGGCCGGCGCGTCGTCGCCGGCGAGTTCGTCCACCAGCATCCACAGCATCTTCGCGTCGCCGCGCGGATCCAGCGTGCGGGTCCAGCGGATGCGCGCCAGCGTCGGATCGCCGTCCACCAGACTCAGCACGTATTCGCGGCTGGCCTGCAGCGGCAGGCCTTCGCGCGGCGATTCCATCGTCGCGTCGTCGCGATAGCGCTTGCCGACGACCAGCGGTTTGCCGACGAACGCGGTGATCGTTTTCGCCTGCGCGCTGGACATCGCCTGGACGCTGTCCGTGGTCACGATGCCCTCGATCGACGTTTCCAGATTGTTCCGGGCCAGCGTCAGCAGCGCCTCATGGTCGGCCTTCGCCAGCTTCGGGTCGGCGACGTCGAACATCTTCTGCAGATTGGCGGCGAAGACCGGCAGCATCGCGGCGCGGACCCTGGTCACCACGGCATCAAGGTTGCGCACGCGGCGGTAATGCCCGTCGCGGTCCAGTTCCACCACCACCTCCACGCCGTCCAGTTCGTCCAGCATCGGCGCGAGCATGTCGATCATGCTGCGGTCGCCCTCCACCGCCTCCACCCGGCTGTCCTGCGTGGTCCAGACCAGCGCGTAACCCTTGTCGTCGGCTTCCAGGGTGCGGATCGCAGTGCGGTCGGTGACGCGGCGTACGCTGGTCGCGCCGTCTTCGGTCTCGCGGACCACCGATTCGCTGTCGTAACTGGCGACTTCGCCGGCCTTCCACGCGATGGGCCAGCGCACCCGTTCGGCTGCATCGGCGATGGCGGGCGTCATCGCCGTGGCGAAGATCAGCGCAGCAACCAGCGGGAGACGGAGAGAGAAGGTCATGCGCGTTCCTCGGGTATGGCGGGGCGTGTTCGAGACAGGGATCGGCATGCTCATGCGCTCCGCGACAGCAGCGCCTGGATGCGCTTGAGCCTGGGCGCCACCACCGGCACCGTGAGCATGGTGCTGCCGATCGCCATCAGCAGCAGCGCGGTGAAGGTGGCGCTGGTGATGATGTCCTTGTCCAGCAGCACGTTGGCGAAAATGATCATGATCAGCGCCTTGGTCTGCAGCAGCCAGCCGATGATCGAGGCCTCGCCCGGCTGCCACTTCAGGATGCGTCCGGCCAGATGCACGCCGGCGAGTTTGCCGGCCAGCTGCGCGAGCAGCAGCGCGCCCGCGGCGATGAACACGGTCGCGCCGCCGACGCTCCATCCGGTCTTCAGGCCGGTGCTGAGGAAGAACACCGGCATCATCACCAGCAGCACGTGATGGCGCAGCTTGTCCATGTGTTCCTGCTCGAACCAGTCGGTGTCGATCACCACGCCGGCGAGGAAGGCGCCGACCATGAAATGCAGGCCCGCCCAGTCGGCGCCGAACGCGCAGATCGACAGCCAGATCAGCATGATGTACCAGCGGTCGCGTTCTTCCAGCCTGCGCATCAGCTTGCGGAACAGCACGCAGGCCACCGCGAATGCGATCAGGAAGGCCGCCTGGCGGCCGATCCGTACCCAGTCCATCAGCACCAGCGCCAGCACGCCCCAGATCGCGATGTCGTCGATGCTGGCGTAACGCAGGATCCGCTGGCCGATGGGCTGGCGAAGGATATTCATCTTTTCCATGAACAGGATCAGGATCGGCAGCGCGGTCACCGCGCAGGACATGCCCACGCCGACCACGAACTGCCAGGTCATGCCCTTGGGCCCGATCCAGCCGTCGAAGCCCAGCATGCCCACCGCCACCACGCAGCCGAACAGCATCGGCGTGCCCAGCGCCAGGCCGGCGGTGATGCCGCTTTCGCGGCGGTGTTCCCAGGCCTTGCGCAGGTCCAATTCGATTCCGGCGATGCACACGAACAGCATCACCGCCCACCACGCCAGGCCGTTGAGCGCGTTCACCACGTCCTTGTTGAACACGAAGGTGTAGTAATCCGGAAACGCCGCGCCCAACACCCCCGGCCCCAGCAGGATGCCGGTGATGATCTGCACCACCACCAGCGGCGCGAAGTATTCGGTGCGCCCGAGCCTCCAGATCAGATACGGCACCGCGAAGATGATGGCCATCGCGATGAGGAAGATTTCGGTGGTGGTGATGGTGTGGGTCATGGGCGACCAGGGCCGGCAGATGGGACTGGCTAGCGTCCGGGGTCGGGGTCAGAAAAGCAACGCCGGAAGCCATGGGATGGTGGAGCGGGCTCGAATCCTGTCATCCCGAGCGCTAGCGAGGGACCTGCTTGACCTTCGCTGGCGGCCAAGCCGGGGCCCAAATCGAATCGGTACACATACGACAAGAAGAACCAAAGCTCCTTCCGTACCTTTCTTTAGGCATCAGCCTTCATGAGAGTGTCTAGGCGCGTAAGACACCTTGTCGCGCTTTACCCGGCAATCGCCTCGGGCCACCCTCACTTTTGCCCGTATCTTTCGGCAATCAATCACATGGCGTCTCGTCAGACCGTGATTCCGGCCTCTTGTTGTATCCGTGTTCCATCGGAAATCCCGCAAGAGGCTGGGACCGGCAGTACCCGGCATCTTGGCCTTGTGTGAAACACGTGATCGCAACCCTCCATGACCCACCTCAACAACTTATGTGAGATAGCCATGATCCATTCCAACAACCCCTTCGGTCCTTTCAAACAGGATGCGCTTCGTCTGGAAGCCATCCGCTTGCTCGAACGCCGGCGCCTATGCCTAGGGCTAGCGATCTGCGTCTCTATGACGCTGATCTTCCTACTGGGCGACCCTACGGCTGCATTCGCGCCCGCACTGAGCGCTATCGTTCAGTGGCTGATGCGTTGAATTGCAGGCCGTCGTCGGCTGAATCGCGATGCCGTTTCGGGCCTTCGTGGCCCCCCGCGCCTCGGGGAACGCGTGTTACCCTTCGCCGTTGATCGATAAACGAGGCGTAAGCCCTTGATTCATAGTGCCTTCCCCCGCGCTTCCATCGCCGTTCTGAGCCTTGCGCTCGCGGCCTGCGCCACCCAGTCCCCGCCTCCGAAGCCCGCGGCCGTCGTCGCCGCCCCGGACCTCGCGGCAACGCCCGCCGCCGCACCGGCCGCACCCGCCCAGGTGCTGTTGCCGAAAGTGCCGCAGCCGCCGGAACGCCCGGTGGCGCCGCCCGCGGTTACCGACCCGGCGATTCCCCGCGAACAGCGCATCGCCGCCTTCGTCGATTACACCGCGACGACCTACGGCGTCGAACCGCAGCGCATCCGCGACACGCTGGCGCAGGCCGAATACAAGCAGAGCATCATCGATGCCATCACCCGTCCGGCCGAGGCGGTGAAACCCTGGCGCGACTACCGCACCATTTTCCTCACCCCCGCGCGCATCGATGGCGGCCGCGCGTTCTACGCCGACAACCGCGAGGCGCTGGATCGCGTTTCCGCGCAGACCGGGGTGCCGGCCGAATATATCGTCGCGATCATCGGCGTCGAAACCTCGTACGGCCGCAACACCGGCAGCTACCGCGTGCTGGACGCGCTGTACACGCTGGCGTTCGATCATCCCAAGCGCGCGCCGTTCTTCGCCGGGGAACTGGCGCAGCTGTTCGCGCTGACCGCGCAGGAGCCGCAGTTGGATCTGCCGGCGCTGAAGGGCAGCTACGCCGGCGCCATGGGCATGGGCCAGTTCATGCCGTCCAGCTACCGCCTGTGGGCGAAGGACGGCGACCGCGACGGCCGCCGCGATCTGCTCACCCACAAGCCCGACGTGTTCGCGTCGATCGCCAATTATTTCGTCGTCCACGGCTGGCAGGCCGACGGCCCGGTGGTGGCGCGCGCGCAGTTCGACGCGCAGCAGGCCGAATTCGTACCCGAAAACCTGGAGCCGGCGCATCCGCTGACGACGCTGGCCGCGCGCGGCTACCGGCCCATGGCCGGCGAGCCCACGCCCCGCGACACCGCGAGCGAGGGCGCCACGGTGGTGAACCTGGACGGCGCCGCCGGCCGCGAGCACTGGCTGGGCTATCGCAACTACTACGTGATCACCCGCTACAACCGCTCGCCGATGTACGCGCTGGCGGTGCATCAGCTGGCGCAGGAGATTCGCGCCGGGGCGCAGCCGTGACTGCCGCGCCGTGCATCGTCGCGCTGGCGATCGCCCTGTCGGCCCTTACCGCCTGCGGCACCGCGCCGAAGAAATCCGCGCCGTCGCAGGCCGAGCGCACGCCCGCGCCGGCCGGGGAGCGCGAGCACGACCATCGCAACCGCAGCGCCCACGGGCCGAAGCGCTCGCCGTACGCGCCCGCGGTGGAAGATCCCACCAAACGCGGCGATTACGTGGCCGGCGGTCTGTACGCGCCGCACATCAAGGACAGCGCGCCGGACGAGATCTTCGATGTCGACGCCATCCCCGAACCCGAAGTGAAGGACGAGCCGCGTTCGCGCGCCGGCAACCGCAACTATGCGGTGCTGGGCAAGCGCTACCAGGTCCGCGACAGCGCCGAAGGCTATGTCGAGGAAGGCATGGCGTCGTATTACGGCAAGAAATTCCATGGCCGCCTCACCTCCAACCAGGAGGTGTACGACATGTACGCCTTCAGCGCCGCCCACAAATCGCTGCCGTTGCCGAGCTACGTGCGGGTGACCAACCTGGCTAACGGCAAGTCGGTGGTGGTGCGGGTGAACGACCGCGGCCCCTTCCACGCCGGCCGCGTCATCGATCTCAGCTTTGCCGCCGCGACCAAACTCGGGTTCACCAGGCAGGGCACGGCCAAGGTCGAAGTCCGCGCCCTGACTCCGGCCGATGGCCGTGGCGGACGCCCCGACGAGCGCACCGCGCGCACTGAGCCGCCGGCCAGGCCGACGCCGGCGACGGTGGCGGACAACTCGGTGTCGGCCGATGAATTCGAACGCTGGATGCAGGCGCAGGGCATCCGCTTCGCCGGTAACCCGGACGCCAGCCAGTCCGATACCAGCAAGCCCAACACCAGCCAGCCCGCCGCCGCCGCCGGGCAGGCAATCGGCGCCCTGCCGGTCAGCGCCGTTCTGCCCGTCGCTTCGCCGGCGTCCACCCAGGTGGCGCGCGCCGGGACGAGCGACCAAACAGGCGACGTGCTGCTGCAGCTGGCCTCGTTCACGGCCCGCGACAACGCCGAGCGCGCCCGAGACACGCTGCAGGCCGGCGGCGTCGACGCGCTGCGGATCGACGAGGCATCGGTGAACGGTCAGCCGGTGTGGCGCCTGCGCATCGGCCCGGTGCCAGCATCGCGGGTGCAGGAACTTTCCGCGCGCGCGGCCGATCTGGGCTTCGGGTCGGCGCAGGTCGTGCGGGAATAAGGCATCGATAGATGCATCGATGACGGGAGCGGGCGGTGCGGTCCGCGGCGATTCCCCGGAACGTGCCCCGCTTATCGGAATCTTTCGCCGCTTGCTTCAAGATGACCGGCTGGCAGGTCTTTCAATATTGTTTTTTCGACGGCCCCACGCGGCCGTTTTTCCCGGAGTACAGGATTCGATGAAGACGTTGGGTGCGTTGCGACAGGGGGCGGTGCGGGTGTGGTTGGCGACCGCGTGCGCAGTGGGGATGACGGGTCTGGTGTTGGCGCAGACGCCCGCCGCCGCGCCCGCGGCAGCGAAGCCCGCGCCGCCGCCGCTGGCCATTCCCGATGCGCCCAAACCCGCCACCGCCAAGGCCTGGCTGGTGATGGACGACGCCACCGGCAAGGTGCTGGCCGGCGAGAACATCGACCTGCGCCTGGAACCGGCCAGCATCACCAAGGTGATGACTTCGTACGTGATCGCCGCCGAGCTGCAGGCCAAGCGCATCAAATCCACCGACCAGGTGATGATGAGCGAGAACGCCTGGCGCACCGGCGGCGCCGGCACCGACGGCAGCTACAGCGGGTTCGAGGTCAACAAGACCGCGCCGCTGGAGCAGATGGAAATGGGCATGGTGATCCAGTCCGGCAACGATGCCGCGATCGCGCTGGCCGAACACGTCGCAGGCAGCGAGGCCGCCTTCGCCACGCTGATGAACGACTACGCCAAGCGCCTGGGCCTGGAGAACACGAATTTCGTCAACGCCACCGGCCTCTCGGCCGAGGGCCATTACTCCACCGCCCGCGATCTGGCCCTGCTGGGTCGCGCGCTGATCCGCGATTTCCCCGGCCAGTACGCGTTCAACAAGGTCCGCGAATTCACCGTCGGCCCGATTACCCAGCGCAACCGCAATCTGCTGCTGTGGCGCGACGATTCGGTGGACGGCATCAAGACCGGCCACCACTCCGGCGCCGGCTATTGCCTGATGTCCTCGGCCAAGCGCGGCGACCAGCGCCTGATCAGCGTGGTCATGCAGGCCAAGAGCGAGGAAGAGCGCGCGGTCGATTCGCTGGCCCTGCTCAACTGGGGCTTCCGCTTCCACGAAACCCACCGCCTGTACCAGGCCGATGCGGCCATCGCCAGCCACAAGGTCTGGAAAGGCACCACCGACGTCGTCAAGCTCGGCCTGGATCAACCGCTGCTGGTCAGCACCGCGCGCGGTCGCTATGCGGAGCTCAAGCCGCTCATGGACGTGCCCAAGACCCTGGTCGCGCCGATCAAGGGCGGACAGAAGATCGGCACCGTGCGGGTGATGCTGGACGGCAAGGTGGTGATGGAAGCGCCGCTGGTGGCGCTGGAAGGCGTGGCCGAGGCCGGCTTCTTCAAGCGTCTGTGGCACGATTTCCTGATGTGGTGGGATTCCTGATCCACGTTTGAGACTCCAGGTCGCGCCGCGCCCTGGGGCATTCGTGCCCGCGAGATCGTGCTCTGTGACATCGTGCTCTGTGACATCGTGGAACGCACCGGTATTGCCCTTCTCGGGAGACACGCATGGATTACAGCGAGTTCGTCGCCGTCATCGGCGCAAAGAAAACGCCGGAGCTGACCGATTTCGAGCGCGTCACCGTGTTCGCCAACACCGCCGAGAAGGACGTGCTGTGGGCGGCGCTGGGGCACGGCGGCATCCATCCGATCTATCAGTCGCTGCTCGTGCAGGCGCTGCACCGGCGCATGATCGAACAGCTGGAGCGCGAGCAGGCGCAGCAGCGCAAGCTGGAAGACGAAGCCCGGATCGACGCCACCAAGCCGGCGCCGTCCCGCAAACGCAGCCGCTGAGCGCGGCGCGGCGATCGCTCCGCCGGCAGACAGCGATCGCCGTCATCCATTCCAACCGCTGACCTCGGAGTGACGCGCATGACCCACCGCAGCCGCCTCGCCGGATTCATCATCGACTGCAATACCGACGACCTCGACACCGCCGCGCGCTTCTGGAGCGACGCCCTGGGCCTCCCCATCGGCGAGCTGTCGCCGGAGGAATCCGCGACCTACGCCAAACTCGACGACGCTCCGGGCGACCTGCACATCGAGGTGCAAAAGGTCACGCACCCGTCGCGCGTGCATCTGGACATCGAGACCGACGACATCGAAGCGGAAGTCGCGCGCCTCGAAGCCCTCGGCGCGAAGCGCGTGCAATACGTCCACACCTGGTGCGTGATGGAAGCCCCCACCGGCCAGCGTTTCTGCGTGGTGCGGATGAAACACCCGGAGCGCGGGGCCACGCCGAACGCGTGGTGAGTGGGCGGCCGCCTTGGCCGCGATCGAGTCAGCCCTGCGCGCGACGGCGCAGCCAGCCGCGGCGGACGAAGAACGCGACGGTCATCGCGGCGAGGAACACGCCGTAACCCAGCGCGGTGGCCAGCACCTGCGGCCACATCCGGCCGTACTGCATATCGGCGTTTGCGTGCGACCAGTGGATGCTCCACACGAACGCCATCACCGACAGCGCCAGCGCCGCGATATCGAACAGCACCCGCGCGACATGACGCGGCTGGCGCGGATACACCCAATACAGCACGCCGAGGATCAGGAACCACGGCAGGAACAGGATCAGGGCGAGGTTGAGTTCGACGGCAGAATTCATCCGGCGATTTTAACCGCTTTCGTAGGAGGGGCTTCTTTTGTAGGAGGGGCTTCAGCCCCGAGCGATAGCGTTCCTCGCAACGTGCCTACGTTGACCAAAGCAACCTCGCGCGTTCCTGGCTTGTTTTGCTCCCTCCCTTTCGCCTTCGGCGAAGGGGAGGGTCGGGGTGGGGTGCTTTTGGGCCGGATCGAGTTCGGCCGCATCCTCGCCCCCCTCCCAACCTCCCCCCGCGCTGCGCGCAAGGGGAGGGGCTGATCGGCGCG
>Ga0209800_10000745_pt1 | contig 42716 bp, 35 predicted proteins | sample Higcelweek8metaG_FD_187174 | JGI IMG/M metagenome (GOLD analysis project Ga0209800, IMG submission 187174) | Freshwater pond sediment microbial communities from the University of Edinburgh, under environmental carbon perturbations - High... | ecosystem: Environmental > Aquatic > Freshwater >...
TCCATTTCTTCCCGATGCTATGACAATTAAAGCTCAGGAAATTTTTGGTTAACCGATTTAGCATTTTTAATGCTTACCCTGACTTATTGAGAACTTACGACTTTCATATAAACCACCATGCCTTAACAGGCACAACGAAGAATAAAAGCCTTACAAAACAGATAATTACCGAGACTTTTCGATAAGGCTTGAATACTGAGTAGAAAGCACTTATTGTAATTAGGCAGATTTTCATACTCTGTCTCCTGATCTCTCCAAAATAGTTTTAATAATGAGGTGAACTTATGATTAACGAACTGTACCATCTGCTTGAAGCTGTCGGGTTCAAACATCCGCTCCACCCTGCCATGGTCCATGTCCCCATGGGAATGGCCATTGGTGGATTTGTTTTTGCGCTCATCTTCTACCTTTTTGAGAAAAAAGAGTTTCTCCAGACTGCCTATTACTGTGTCTGCCTTGGCTTGGCAGGTATTTTCCCCACAGTTCTCTTCGGGTTGACCGACTGGCAGTACCGCTTTGGCGGAGAGTGGGGATTTCTTATTGTGATGAAGATGATTTTTGCTCTCTGTTTAACGATCTCTTTTCTTACTGCAATCAAGTTTACACGAGAAGAGAAGAAGAACAGCCCTTTGAAGATCCTGATTATTTACGCAATATGTATCATGTTTGCAACAGGCCTCGGGTTCATGGGCGGACAACTTGAGTATGGGGGATGATAGTGTAATGAGGAAAAATTTTTACCTTATTATCTGTTCATCCCTAATGGTATTCTACCTATTGATACAATGTTCCCCGGCAACCTCGCAGGAGGGGCATGGGGAACATCAACACGTAGATTCCGAAAGTGTCAGTAAAGAGATGGTCAAAACTGGCCCTGCCCAGGAGAATCTCTTTGAGAGCGTGACATTAGAGGAGAAGCTTGGTGCAAAAGTTCCTCTTGATCTTGCTTTTGTTGATGAAAATGGCAGGCCAGTCAAACTCTCTGAACTTGTTGATCGCCCTGTACTGCTGCAACTGGTATTTTACCACTGTCCTCAATCTTGCAACATGATGATGGCAAATCTTGCCTCAATTCTCAAGTCAGTGACATTCTCTCCAGGTAAGGATTACAGGATTGTGACAGTCAGTTTTGACCATGAAGATACCCCTCTTATTGCATCAGATACAAAATCCAACTACATAAACCTGCTCTCAGCAGATTTTCCGGCAGATGGGTGGAGATACCTTACAGGGCAACTGCCTGAGATCAATGCACTCACCTCCTCTGTGGGGTTCAGATTCAAACGGGTAGAGCAGCATAACTTTGTCCACCCAAATGTTCTGATTGTCTTGGCACAAGATGGTAGTGTCATACGGTATCTCTATGGTATGGAGTATCTTCCCTTTGATGTTAGCATGGCCATTACTGAAGCTGCAAAAGGTACCCCTTCCATATCGATCAAGAAGCTGCTCACCTTCTGCTTTGATTATGACCCAAAGGGGAAAAAATATGTGTTCAAGACCTTGCAGGTATCTGGAGTGATGCTGCTTTTGATACTGGGTGCATTCTTCTTTTTTGTCCTTAGAAAAGGGGAGAGAAAAAAGAGCGGTACAGAATCTGAATCAGAAAAAAAATAGCAGCTAGCTCGTAAAGAAGATCAAGGAGGAACCTGAAACTGGAAACTATCAAATCATTTTATGATACCCCATCTCCCGCCCGTTTTACAGGTATCTGGGCATGGTTTATCACAGTAGATCACAAGAGAATCGGACTTATGTACATGGCATCTGTAATGGTGTGGTTTGTCATAGCTGTCATACTTGGTCTTCTGATACGCACAGAGCTGATGGTAGCAGGGCCAACCATAATGGAGGCTCAGACCTACAACGCCATCTTCACACTGCATGGGGTGATCATGATTTTTCTCTTTGTTATCCCTGCAATCCCTGCCATTTTCGGAAATTTCTTTCTGCCCATACAGCTTGGAACTGATGATGTCTTTTTCCCTAAACTCAACCTGCTCTCATGGTATCTCTACATGCTGGGCGGGCTTCTTGCCATCCTCTCTCTCTTTGCAGAGGGGCCTCCTGATACTGGATGGACATTCTATGTTCCGTTCAGCGTATCAACAGAGACAAATGTGGGGCTGACCGTGACTGCCGCCTTTATTCTGGGCGTCTCATCCATGCTTACAGGTCTTAACTTTATCACAACTGTTCACAGAATGAGAATGCCAGGCATGAAGTGGCTGGAGATACCCCTTTTCACATGGTCTCTCTACGCCACAGCCTGGGTGCAGCTTCTAGCCACGCCAGTGCTCTCCATCACACTTCTTCTGGTGATACTGGAAAGAGTCTTTGGCACAGGGCTGTTTGATCCTGCCAAAGGTGGAGATCCAGTACTCTATCAGCACCTCTTCTGGATGTACTCCCACCCTGCGGTTTACATCATGATTCTTCCTGGCATGGGTGTCATCTCAGAGATTATTCCTGTCTTTTCCCGCAAATCCATCTTCGGATACAGAGCAATTGTAGGGTCAAGCATGGCAATTGCCATAGCAGGTTCACTTGTCTGGGCCCACCACATGTTCACAAGCGGCATGAGCGATGTGGCAGTATTTGTCTTCTCATTTCTAACCTTTATTGTGGCAATCCCCAGTGCCATCAAGGTCTTCTCATGGGTCTCCACCATGTATAAAGGCTCCATTCTCATGACTCCTCCTCTCTTCTTTGCTCTCTGCTTTATCTATCTCTTCTCCATCGGAGGGCTGACAGGACTTGTACTTGGAGCGGCAGGCACCAACATCCAGGTGCATGACACCCATTTTGTTGTAGCCCACTTCCACTTTGTAATGTTTGGAGGGACAGGATTTGCCTTTTTTGCAGCACTGCACTTCTGGTGGCCCAAAATGTTTGGAATCATGTACAACTTCAGGAGTGCTTATATTGCGGCAGTTCTTACAACCACAGGTTTCATGCTCCACTATATCCCTATGTTCATACTTGGAATCACGGGAATGCCAAGGCGTTATTATGACTATCTGCCCCAGTTTCAGACAGGTAACTTTTTTGCAGGAATCGGGGCATATATCATGGTAGCAGGAATATTTGTGATGTTCATAAATCTTCTGATCAGCTTTAAAAACGGCAAAACTGCATCTGATGACCCCTGGGGTGGCACAACGCTGGAGTGGAGTGTCCCATCTCCCCCTCCGCTGCACAACTTTGTGAAGCCGCCAGAGCCACAGGGGTACCCGTATGACTTTACAGCTCTTGTTGATACCACCTCTCTCAAAGGAGCAGAAGAGCCATGACAATAACTCACTCAGATCATGCTGACAGTAGAGCTGGCGATTCTGTTGGTGCAAGAACAGGTATGTGGCTCTTTTTATATACTGAGATCATGCTCTTTGGTGGTCTCTTTATCCTTTACGCAGCCTATTACAGGATCTACACAGCAGATTTTACAGGTGCCGGAAAAGAGCTTGACATGGTTATGGGTGCTCTCAACACTGTGATACTGCTTGTGAGCAGCTTTTCAGTTGCAGCATCCATAACAGCCATACAGAAGAATAGTAAGAAAGCTGCAGTTGCATTTTTAGGTTCTGCCATTCTGCTTGGCTCTATCTTTCTTGTGAATAAATACTTTGAGTGGGGCCATAAGATTGACCTTGGAATCTTCCCAAACTCTCCAGCCATGGAGGGCTCCTCCCACGGCAGGGTGCTTTTTTTCAACCTCTACTACACAATCACAGGAGTGCACGGAGTCCATATAATCATTGGAATGACACTTATAGCTGTAACCATGATCTTTATAATGTTAAACAAGGTGACAGACCAAAGGTATGTTCTTCTGGAAAATGCAGGACTTTACTGGCATCTGGTGGATCTGATCTGGATTTTCATCTTTCCGCTATTCTACCTGATCTATTGACCCGTACCAGATCTGTTAACCCATACCTGAACTATTGGCTCAAACTTCAACTGTTCTCCAGAACATGAATCGGTAATAAAGTATATAATCAGAGGTTAAACAAAGATGAAAAAGAGTGATACGCATATACAATCATATGGAAAACTGCTTGGTGTTCTTGCTATTCTGCTTGTTCTGACTGCCTTTACAATAGCTATCTCCAGAATTGATATGGGAGGAGCAAACATATGGGTGGCACTGATAGTGGCATCTGTAAAATCATCTTTTGTGCTGCTATTCTTCATGCATCTGAAATATGAATCGATCCTGATTAAAGCCTCTTTTCTGTCAACAGTGGGATTTCTCTCCATTCTGATTGGATTCATGTTCTGGGATGTCGCTTTTCGCTGATCCCTCTTTTGGTAACAGCAGATCAAGACAGCTCTTTTTTAAGCAGAACTGCTTGAAATTTAAAGGGGGAATCTATTTTAAGAGGATATTCAATATGAATCAGATAATAAACCCGGTTGAAAAAGTTGATGCAGCCTTTCTCTATATCATAGGTATCTCACTGGTTCTGCTAACCCTCATAACCATAACCATGATCTGGTTTGTGGTGAAATACAGAAGGAGCAGAAATCCTGTTCCGGCAGATATAAGGGGAAACTGGAAACTTGAAGTTATCTGGACAGCAATCCCCACAGCTATAGCGCTATCAATGTTCTGGGTGGGGTGGTCATCATATGCAGGGCTCAGAAATGTCCCGGCAAATGCCCTTGAGATAGAGACCATTGCCCAGATGTACTCATGGATCTTCAGATACCCTGATGGCAAAGAGAGTGACAATGAGATTGTAGTGCCCAGAGGTCACCCGATCCGCCTTAACGTGACATCAGACGATGTGATTCACGGGCTCTTCATACCAGCTTTCAGAATCAAGGTTGATGCAGTGCCGGGGGTTCACACATACGCATGGTTCTACCCTGAAAAAAATGGGAAATTCTCTGTACAGTGCACTGAATTCTGCGGAATTGGCCATGCTGACATGACTGCTGAGTTAAGGGTGGTTTCTGAGGAGGATTACAATCTCTGGCTTAAATCTGATGAGAAGTAGTGCTCTTAAAGCACTCTCTTCTCTTTTCTCTCCACATATTTTATGTGCTGAGAGTATCTTTTCTCACTTAAAATCCGATATAGATCGCCATAGGAAGCATGATTTTCAGAAGCAATCTCTCTGCTGCCATCACTGCACACATTCAGGTATCAAAGACTCTTATCTCCATTGGCATCACCTCTTCCACCATGGTTGGATATCTGATCTTCTTACCGTGTGTTGACCGGATCTTCTGGCTCACAGCACTGTCGTCGCTTCTGCTATGTTCAGGAAGCGGTGCCCTTAACAACTATAAAGATCGCCATATAGACGCACTGTTTAAAAGAACTTCAAATCGTCCCCTGCCATCTGGTACAGTTTCAGAGAGAGGAGTATTAGTTCAAGCATCTGTTCTTATATTTGCTGGCCTTACCGGTTTCTCTTTTACCAGAAATTCTCTCTCCACCCAGGTTCTGGCACTGTTTGGGATCCTTTTCTACAACGGTATCTACACACCTCTTAAATCCCGTACTCTTCTCTCAATCGTCCCAGGTGCAGTATGTGGAATGATTCCACCTCTGATGGGCTGGAGTGCTGCTGGTGGCAAGATTGGCAAAGCTGCTCCAGAAGAGCTGTTATATATTCCAGGAGAGCTGTTATATATCATGGTTCTTATAGGGGTTTGGCAGCTACCCCACTTCTGGCTTATCCTGCTTAACCACGCAGCTGATTATGAAAAGAGCCACACAAGAGAGACTCTCCCATCCATGTTAGGAGTTTTCAGCAGAGCACAACTCAGACAGATCATGCTGGTATGGATTCTGGTTTACAGTGTGATGCTTGTCATGGTTCCTCTGTTCTGTTCAAGATTAAGCCGGACAGCTCAATGGATAGTGATATTTAATGGATTAGCTCTCTTTATACTGTTTTTAAGATTCCACACTTATGGTTCCAGGAGGAGGTATGGATTGGAATTTATGATAGTAAACTTTTCAATGGTGGTTTTTATTCTGATTATGATTGTAGATCTACTGATTAACTGAGGTGATGGTTACCAGAGCGGGTATAACGGATTTGGGTGAGCAATGATTTTAAGCTGAAAAAAATAAGTGTGTGCAGGCAATAACTACCCACATAAAGCCTTATCAGCTGATCTCATTTTACCATAAAACTCACCTGTTCAGAAGCTGTTATAGTGTCACTCTGATCAATCAGCTCTATATAGGCCCTGTGATATCCTCTCTGGACTTTCCATTGAATGGTATCATTGAATCTTAAGCTTCTGGGCTTTGAATCTTCTGAAGCTGAAAGGTTGGAATCAGAACAGTTTCTCTTTGAATTTATGGCATCCTTCATTTCAAGTGTATTGGGATTAATAATCTCAGATAGTTGGATATCTTCCGTGAAGGATGCCGAATTTTTCAACCACTCTCTGTTAAGAGCTTCTCCGTTAACCATCCACTTTATTCTATGCCCAGGAGGAACACCTGTCACCTTGAACTCCATATACTCAAGCTCGTCTGGAATTCTTGGATCCATGGCCACCTCAAGTCCATTGACAGGGTTCAAAAATCCAAATGGCTGTGAAGAGCTTCTCCCCTTCTCACTTATGCAGCACAGCTCTTTATAATGTCTGTTCCTCTCTTCTTCCCCTATCTTCTCATGGGCAGGACTCTTTGCATGAACACCCTTTACAGAGCTGTTCTCATTTTTCATCTTGCTGCCAGGAACAAACCACTCTGTTTTTGTAATATAGTGGCCTTCAGCTGTATCAGAAGAGCTGATATCTTTCTGAACCAGCTTTGGACTCATATAGAGAGGCAGGTTCCCATCAGCTTCTCCACACTTTTCTCTCATACGGGTAAGTTCTGCAAAGATGCTTCGCAGTACAAAGGCTGGCCCCCTTGAGCCAGTCAGTGCAACAGTTGGAGAGCCATCAAGATTACCCATCCACACTCCGGCAGTATATCGGCGGTTATATCCCATTGCCCATGCATCTCTGTAATCGCTTGATGTTCCTGTTTTAACTGCTGTCTGAACTGGAAAGTTAAGAAGGTCACTTCCACCGAACTCAAGCTCTCTTGCTCCGGGATCTGATAGAATATTGCCAATAATGGAGGTGACCTCTTTTGAAAAAGGAGGTGTTGAAGAGGTGATACCATCTCTTCTGGATAGAGGAGCTGAATATGTGGGGTTTGAACCGGAAGATAATCTCTCTGACTGGATGGCTTTTTTAAGTTCTGAATCATAAAAAGGTGAGAGTGGAATAAACTCTCCTGAATTTGCAAGCACGCTGTATGCCTGCACCATCTCATGGAAGGATACCTCTCCATTTCCAAGCGCAAGGCCATCTCCATAAAAGTCAGGATGGCGCTTAAGCGTGGTTATACCAAGCTCTCTGAGCTTCTTGAGGTATGCATCGACACCTGTGAATCGGATGGTCTTTAAAGCCGGAATATTAAGAGAGTTGCCAAGAGCGTTCCTGAGAGTGACTGCTCCGTAATGGATACCGCTGTAGTTGTGATATGTATGAATTCCGACTCCCACTGGCTCTTTAAGGGGAGAGTCATCAATAAGTGTTGCCGCACTCCATCCCTTTTCAAGTGCAAGGGCGTATAAGAAGGGTTTCATTGCAGATCCGGGCTGACGCAGAGCCTTTATCGCATCAATGTCTCCTGTGTTGGAGTCACTCTTTTCAGCTTTGAATGTAGTGGTCTGGTTGCCAAACGCTCTTTTTTCTCTGTAAGCTCTCAATGGAGAGTTTGATGCCACCACCCATGCAACTATCTCTCCTGTTTCATGCTCTGCTATCAATACTGCTCCGTTAGCCACTTTGTGGCTCTTCAGATTTTTCAAGGTTGTGGCAAGAATATTCTGGACTCTGTTCTGAAGTGTGCTGTTTAGCGTTGTCATGATTTGAGTTTTATCTGTAATATGTATCCTGCCACTTAGATCAAGTGGTCGAAGATCGTTATAAACATGCCTTATAAAATGGGTGGCCTCCACGCAAAGCTCAGAACCTTTCAAGTCAAAGGGGATATCTTTTATCTGATTCCACTCTGACTCTTTCAGAATATCTGCTGCTATTGCCCTCTGTGCAAGTCTGTTAAGCGGATCGACTATCTTACCTGGACTATTATACAGATCATAGGCAGATGGCGCCCGGACCAGTGTGGCAAGGGCAAGTATCTCTTTAGCGTTCAGAGTATCCAGTCCTCTGTCAAAATAGAGTCTGGCAGCCTGAACAACCCCCCGTCTGTTGGATGCATATGGTACCTGATTAAGATAAAACTCCAGGATATCCTGTTTTGAGTTCACTTTTTCAAGCTCACGGGCTTCAAAACCCTCCAGCCATCTTGACCAGAGAGTCCTTGGTCTGGGGCGAATCATTCTGATTACCTGTTCTGTTATGGTGCTTGCCCCTCTTACCGTTCTTCCTGCTGCAATGTTCTGCAAAAGAGCGTCTATCCGGGCAATCCAGTCGATTCCCATGTGGCTATAAAAGCTCTGGTCTTCTGAAAGGATGAATATTTGCTGTAGCGTCAGAGGTATTTTATGGAGAGGCAGCTGATCACTCCGGTTCCATTGGGTGGTATAGGTGGTATTGAGTGGAACTCCATCTCTGTCAAGCAGCAGTGGGAGTGCGGCTGAACCATCTGGAGCAGTCACATGATGTTTCAAAGATAACGGCACAGGAACCATTTTGCTGTATGTGATGAGCCACACTGAAATAGTTGCTGTGCAGATCACAATTAATGAAATTATCATTACTTTATAGCGTAGCATATCGCCTTATGTTGCCATTCATGTAGTGTAGTATGGTCAGACTATGCAGGATCTATAGTTGTATTGCTCAATGATTCTTATCTATCCAACAGCCATTGCAGTTTCAAGATGTTTGTTCTCTTTAGATGCTTGTTCTCTTTGAACTATAAAGGATTATAAAGATCCCTGCAATACAGTTGACTAAACAGATAAAAAATGTTGATATTCAATCAAGAGAGAATAGGGCACTGCAAGGAGAATCAATACAAAATAGAGCTGGAGAGCATATCGGCTATGTTGATAATACCACCCCCCTTGCCATAGCTGATGTAGATTGGAAAATTTGAACCAACAGATAGAGAGATATTGTTAAGGATGTATGAGATATGCGCTCTTTTGAAAAAAATGAAAAAAAAGCACTTATTGAGTGGTATGAACAGCACTCAGAGATGAATACCGATATAACCTTTCGTGGATCAGAAGATCACTATGCAAGTTTTATTGAGCAATTTAAGGCTATCTTGCCAAATTATCGTGACAGGTTATCTGAGCTTATCTGTTCCAGCCTTGCAACAATTGAGGTGCCTGTTGAACTCAAGCTCTATGTTGCAAGTCACTGCCCCCACTGTCCAGGTGTTATCCGAACCCTTATTCCTGTTGCAGTAGAGTGTAAGAATATCCATCTGAAGATCATTGATGGAGCTATCCATACAGAAGAGGCAGCCCAAGATAAGATCATGTCAGTACCATGCCTGATTCTGGATAACAACTTCAGATGGACAGGTGCTGTAAATCTGGAAGAGGTTGTTGAGATGATTCTCAATCGTGACCTTTCTGCTCTTGGCACATCTTCACTCAAGATGATACTGGAAGAGGGCAAAGCTGGATGGATAGCCAGACAGATGCTTGACTATCACAACATTTTCCCGGGGTTTATAGCACTTATCAACCATGAAACCTGGTCTGTCCGGCTCGGCGCTATGGTGGTTCTGGAGGAGGTTGCAGAAGAAGATCCAGATCTTGCTGTGACTATTGCCCCGTCACTTCTGAAAAGTTTCAGCAAGGCAGATATCCCTACACAGGGTGATATCCTCTATGCCCTGGGGGTGACTGGTGATCTCTCTGTAAAAGAGCAGATCATCGCTTTGATAGAACAGATCAGCCACCCTGAGGTTCTGGAGGCAGCCCATGAGGCTATTGAAGCAATTGAGGCAAGATTTGAGGCTACCCTAACGCCACATCAAGGGTCATCATAATGGCAAAGCCAACCATGGCGCCAAGAGTTGCCGCATCACTGTGTCTATCAGACTGGCCTTCTGGAATAAGCTCTTCCACCACAACATAGATCATGGCTCCGGCAGCAAACGCCAGGGCGTATGGTAGAATTGGACGCATAGTCAACACTGCATATGCACCCAATACACCTGCAATGGGCTCAACAATACCAGACATCTGCCCGTACCAGAATGCCCTCATTTTTGAAAATCCCTCTCTTCTCAGAGGTACTGATACTGCTGCCCCTTCAGGAAAATTCTGTATACCGATACCTACAGCCAAGGCAATGGCACCTGCAAGAGTGGCAGAGCTAACTCCTGAGCCTGCTGCACCAAAGGCAACTCCAACTGCAAGCCCTTCAGGTATATTGTGCAGTGTAATGGCAAGCACAAGCAGAACACTTCTCTGCCAGCCTGTTTTTACCCCTTCTGCATCAGCAGTCTTCATGCCAGGGTGCAGATGGGGCAGGGTCTTATCAACTACCCATAAAAAAAGCCCACCAGCCAGAAAGCCAAACAAAGCAGGAATCCAGGGAATAATCCCCATATCTTCAGCCATCTCAATAGCTGGTGCAAGCAGAGACCAGAAACTTGCAGCAATCATCACACCAGAGGCAAACCCCAGCATCCCGTTGAACACCTCTTTTTTTATTGTGGTAAAAAAGAAAACCATTGCCGCACCCAGTGCCGTGACACCCCATGTGAAGCATGTCCCAAGCAGGGCCTGTATAACTGGATTAATCTCTTTGAACCATTCCATCTCTTTTTCTCCGTAAGATATCTCTTTAGATACCTTTAACAGTTGGTGTTGTGCCTGGCCAAGTGCTGACACGTGTACTGCCCCCTTCTGCAACCTCATGGAGCAGCATCTGACTCACTCTCTTCTACCCATCTGACTGGCAAGTCTCCAGACCATAAAAGCAAGCAGGCAGAGACCACATATGAGCACACCCCAAAGTATCCACTTTTTCCAGGGCAGTGGAGGCGGAGGTAACTTCAGGGCACCATCTCCACCGAGTATTCTGGGTGCGCCGTGGGTTGCAGTCAAGATCTCTTCTCTGCTCACAGATTTTAAGATAGCCTCAGGTATGTCCTGAGATCCACTGTTCTGTTCAAGCAGCTCTGCACTTCCGTATGCAAGGGTATATGGAGGGGCGCCTCTTGCAACAAATAGAATCTCATCTGCTCTCCACCCCACCTGTAATGCCGGAGGAGAGAGAGCATCTGAGAGCCCTGCGCCATCCTGGCTCACCCTTATACGCCATGCTCTGTCTGAAGTGGGAGGAAATGTCAATATCCCATTTGAGAGTTCTCTCATCTCTGAATGGCCAGAGAGAGCTGCACTCTCAGAGTCGTGACTCTTTGCAGATCTGCCTGCCCGGAGCGTGTAGAAAACCCCCTCACAGCGATGGTGCCACTGACTGTTATGATCATGAGCCGATTGAATCTCTGCTCTGATAATGCTGTTTGTCTGCTGAAACCTTATCTGAAGTGCCTCTATCGGGAAAAAGCCTCCAGAGTCAAAATCAATCACCATCCTGTTTGTCTGGTTGAAACGACCGTTGGAAAGCTCTCTCCACTCTCTTCTTATCTTAAGTTCAGGCTCTGGCAGTATGGCTGTAACTCTGCTCAACTTTGCACCAGATGTTGAACCATCTTCTCCTGCTGGCCAGGAGAGACGAAGATACCTGTATCCTCTTTTGTCTTCAGCTCCACGCTCCTCAGAGCCTCTCCTGTGAAGATAGCTGTGGTGTTTTTTCAGATTTTCAAGAGGCAGATGGTTCTCATAGATTTTGTTGCCTGCAAATTTAAGTTCTGCAAGGCTCTTCTCTGTAATATGGTGCCAGTATGTAAGATCATCGCTTCCCTGAAGTGTCACCTCAATCACAAAGTGGTCGCATCCTCCACTCCATTCAACCTCAAGTGCAACAGGGTATGGTCTTATCTTACCCATGTCCAGAAGATAGCCTGTAATGTTACTCTCTACTCCTGAACTGCCCTGTTGGCTGGCTGAACCACCTCTCTGTCTGGAGGAGTCAACATGGATAATGGTTCCATCTGCACTCTGTCTGATGCTCATTGAGAGGTCATTATCTCTGAACTCCTGATTGTCGCTGTAGAGTGGAAAAAAATTGAGATCTCTCTTAAGATCACCGCTATGCATAGTGGCTACCCCATTCTCTTTATCACTGTTACCACCTTCAGGGTCAGCCATGGAGCTGCGCAGAGAATGGGGCACGATCTCACCGCTGCCGTTAAAGATACGGATATCACCAAGATCCTGACGAACTGCTCCCATATAGACCGCTTCAGGGAGCGCTACTCTGTAAAGCGAGCCATCACCACTTAAATTAAGTGTAAAACCATAGGCAAAATCTCCGGTTGACAGAGATTTTGCACCTAAAGAGTGTGGGGTGGTCATAATAACAGAACATACTATAAGTGTAACCACAAGAACAAAATTAATCCTGTAGTTTCCCTTAGACGATTTTCTATGACTGTTTCTGCTCGGATACCTATTAAGAGAGTATGGTGCAAGAAGAGCAATGGTTGCATCATAGAGCACTTTAATCAAGCGTAACCTCTTTTTCATCTTGCCACCTTCTGCCCATCCGGTGGAATCGGGGAGAGATAACCGATAAGGAGCATCAATCCTCCAACCGCAAGAAACGAAATGATCCTTGCAATGGTTCTGATTCCAGAGAGATCAACGGTAAAGAGCTTTAAAACAAGCAGAGCAAGCAGCACTGCACCGCAGAACCAGAGCTTCCGTCTGCCGGTTCTTGCTGCAAAGGCTGTGGTAAAGAGGGCAATAACTCCCCAGAGAATGGAGATGGCAGCATGAAAGACAACAGATTCTGTAAGATCATGAAATGTAAAATCAATATCAAAGTAAAAGTGCACCACCCTACCCGTTACAAAGTTGAGCCACACAAATATAAGGAGCAGTAGAAGAGCCCTTTTCCCCCTTGACTCTGACTCTCTGAATGCCCATAGCACAAGAACAATAAGAACAAAAAACTGGGAAAGCTCTAATGGGTTGATAATAGGGATATATGGCAGAAATACCGGATCGCCCTGATAGAAATTACTCCTCAGAATCCATAGTACAAGCATGAGTGCTGGTATAGTTACCCCCTGACCAAGATAGTGGGCTGCATGCTTTGCAGTGGGCCAGCTTAAGAGTTCACCCTTTCGGATAAGAAGCAGAATAAAAAGAGCAGGCACAATCCCCCACCAGACCCTTGACCAGATGGTTGAGTGGTCAAGCGGATTTACCAGCTGCCTTACAGCCCATACAGTCTCAAGAGAGAGAACGAAGATCAGAATCCAGAGTGTGATCAGGTGGCACCAGGGAGTCACTCTGAATATCATCCCTCTATGACCCGATAGATGCTTGTCAGTCTGATCTGATAGCTGCTTATCAGATTGCCATAGCAGACCATACTGTACAGCAAAAGCTGTACCCCATACAGCTGCCCCCCAGTGGGCGAAAAGGTGAGAGTGGCCGAAGAGGTGAAGCAGTTCCAGAGCAAGTGTGCAGAGCATGAGAGGCAGAAAACCCATCATGGAGATGGTCAGGTGATCCCAGCTCAACCTCCTGGCAACCATGGATAGAAGCTGGCAGCTCAGAGCAGAGTATAAGAGCAGTGCGTGATATTTATCATGACCGGAAAAGTGCTGGTCAATCTCATGAACTCCTCCACCAAACCACCATGCAAGCCCCCACAGAAGAAGGGGAGTATGAAGATAGTTCTCCCATCTTCTCAATTTTTCTCTGTTGCAGACCATGTAATAGCTGGAGAAGAGCCCGGCAATGGCCATAAAAACAGATCCAAGATAGAGGTGGTTGATAAAGAGCATTGAATTGGAGGGAATATCAGGATAGTGAGAGGGAACGTTATAGTGCAGATCAGGATAACAACCATAAGGGTAGCTTGTGGCAGATAGAAAGAGAACTCCTGCACCAATCTGGAGCACTATCCCGAAGAGCCTTGCCACTACCCTGTTCTGACGAAGCCCCACCCAGACCATTGCACTCCCCTCCAGTGCCCAGGCAGTTGATGTCCATCTGCCATCCAGTGCAAGCGGGATGGCCAGAGTGCCAAAAACAACGCCTATGGCAATGAATGCCTCTGTGAGCATCCGCATACCCTCAACAAGGCGATTCCAGAGAAGTGTTGCCAGTGCTATGTAGAAGAGAGCAAGAGTGAGTGCAGTGATGGCAAGACCATATTCAATATGGTGAACCATACCACTTTGCAGGCCAAATCCAACCAGAGGGAGACCAAAGACCAGAGGCCCGTCAATAAACCCTTTCAGCTTCGGGGGTTGTCTATGGGCAAATAGAACAGAGATGGCCACATAAAAGAGAAAGAAGAGAGCTAAGAAAGGTTCTGTAGTGGAGAAAAAGTGAGGTTTGTAATATCTGGCCCCCCAGATGGCAGATATTACAAAGGTAAATGCAAAGCCGATAAGGTTGAGTTCCCTCCAGGCCTTGAACCAGGCAATGCCAAGAATACCGCAGTTGAGCAGGGCATAATAGGAGAAGAGCATCACATGGCTGCCTCTGCCTGTGGAGATAAGCACTGGAGCCATGAATCCGCCGAGAATGCCGAGTATGGCCAGAGATCGTGAGTTCTGCATAACAGCCAGAGCACCTGAGAAAGCCACCAGCATCACCATGATCACCATGGAGAAGAGGTCAGGCAGAAGAGGATAGAGCCTTGAGGCTGCAAAAACAGTGAGATAGAGTATTCCGATTCCACCACCCTGAAGCACAACTCCATATTGAAGGCGTGCCGATCTACTCCCATTTTTTTGCTCTCTGCTTCTCATTGACCACCCTGTGACAAGCATGGCGATACCTCCTGCGACAACAGAGGCAATTCTTAACTCTACTGGAAAGAGGTTACGCTGGGCTGCATACTTCAGCAGAAATGAGACTCCGAAGAATATTATTATTATCCCGAGTTTGAGTACCACATTTCCGGTTGTGAAAAATGCTTTTATATTATCTGTAATCTTTCTGATACTCTCTGTAATTTCTCTGCTACTCTCTGAGATAGAGCTGCTTCTCTCATGATCTTTATCAGTTGTGCTGTTTGCAGGGTGCTCCTGTTCCAAATAAGCTGTGCTGTTTGCAGGGTGCTCCTGTTCCAAATAAGTTGTTCTGTTTACAGGGTGCTCCTCTCCAAACGGAGATTTGTGAAGAGAAGATGCGTGGTTATCTTGAGAAGTGTAATCGTCTTGATCTGTGTGAGGATCCAGATTCTGATGGCAGGATGGATGAGGTTGAGCTGAACTCTCCTCATAACAGGGGGCGGCTCTCTCTCTCTGGCCTGTTGCCTGATGCGACTGGTTAATGGATTGATGATGCTCCATGGAAGAGATCCGTCTTCTCATGGAGATGATCTCTGCAATCAGCAGGCCGACAATCAGCCCAAAGGTCTCATTGCTGGAATAACGGGGGATAAAACCAGCAAGTATAGCAAAGAGAGCCCCAAGAAGAATATATCGCATAACAACACCATTCTCTGTTGTGAAATATCTTTGTGCAGGGTCACAGTACGCTGTGCCCTCCTCTGTTTTTATATGAAACTGTCGGGGCAGGCCTTTGTGCCTGCCCTTGCGAGGGCACCCACATGAGGGGTGCCCCGTAGAGACGCAAAATCTTGCGTCTCTACGACTTTCATGCTTTGTTGTGGCAGATCAATATTCGCCATTCAGATTATATTATTCTGCTGAAACAAGACTCTTTGCCTGCTCAATAACATTTGCAGTGCTGATGCCATACTCCTCAAGCACCCTATCACCAGGTGCAGAGGCACCGAATCGGTCTATTCCGATCACTTTGCCGCTCTCACCCACATAACGCTCCCAGCCCATTGTGATTCCAGCCTCAACAGCAACTCTTGCTCTGATATCATGGGGCAGTATCCTCTCTCTATAAGGTGCTGGTGCCTTTTCAAACAGCTCCCAGCTTGGCATGCTGACAACCCTGGCATTAATCCCCTCTCTCTCCAGCTCAACTGCGGCATTTACACAAAGATGGACTTCAGAGCCTGAAGCGATGAGGATAATATCGATCTCCTTACTTTTATCGACATCTTTGAGAATATATGCACCATATCTGAGAGATCCGTCTCTGCCGGTCTTATCTCTCTCCAGAACAGGAAGGTTCTGGCGGCTCAGGATAAGGGCGGTGGGGGCATCAGCAGTTGTCAGGGCAACTCTCCATGCATCTGCTGTCTCATTTGCATCAGCTGGACGTATCACATTAAGACCTGGAATTGCCCTTAAAGAGGCAACATGCTCTACAGGCTGATGGGTTGGACCATCCTCTCCAACAGCAACGCTGTCATGGGTAAAGACATAGATCAGGGGCAGCTTCATAAGGGAGGCAACCCTTACAGCAGGCCGTACATAGTCTGCAAATACAAGAAATGTTCCACCATAGGGGCGGATACCACCATGCAGATACATCCCTGACATTATTGCACCCATTGCATGTTCACGAACGCCGAACCTGATGTTTCTTCCGCCATAGCAATCTTTCTGAAAGTCACTCAATCCTGATAGGTATGTGTTGTTGGATGGCGCAAGGTCTGCAGAGCCGCCCATGAGAACTGGCAGATTTTTTGCAATTGCATTGAGTACCTTGCCGGAGGCGGCTCTTGTTGCAACTGGTTTGTCCTGTGGCGTAAATAGTGGAATTTCACTGTCCCAGCCATCAGTGAGATAACCACTTACCGCATCTGCAAACTCGGCCGCAAGTTCAGGATATTGAGCTTTGTAGGTGTTGAAAACCTCCTGCCACGCCTCCTCCTGAGCCTCTCCCTCTTCTACAGCTTTGCGGCATTCGGTAAGTACCTCATCTGGTACATAAAAATCTCTGTCAGCAGGAACTCCGTAAAACTCTTTTACCAGCCTGATCTCCTCTGCCCCAAGAGGAGATCCGTGTGCACCGGAGGTTCCCTGCTTGTTGGGGCTGCCATAGGCGATCTTGGTGGTGACTTTGATCAGGGTGGGTCTGCTGGTCTCTTTTTGGGCTGCCTCAATTGCAGCAGCAATGGCATCTGTGTCATTGCCGTCAGCAACAGACAGCACCTGCCACTTCATCGCCTCAAACCTTGCCTTGACATCCTCTGTAAAGGCAATAGCTGTGCTCCCTTCAATTGAGATGGAGTTGTCATCATAGAGACAGATCAGCTTGCCAAGGCCCAGGTGGCCTGCCAGAGAGGCTGCCTCTCCTGCAACACCCTCCATCAGATCCCCATCTCCACACATCACATAGGTAAAGTGGTTTATCAGCTCTGCGCTATTGGTGTTGAAGCGGGCAGCCATGTGACGCTCTGCCATAGCCATCCCAACAGCGTTGGCAATGCCCTGTCCAAGAGGGCCTGTTGTTGTCTCAACCCCTGGAGTGTGGCCAAACTCAGGATGGCCCGGGGTACGGCTCCCCCACTGCCTGAAGCTCTTAAGATCATCCAGGGTGAGCCCATAGCCATCCAGATAGAGCATACTGTAAAGCAGCATGGATGCATGGCCCCCTGAAAGGACAAATCTATCCCTGTCAACCCACGCAGGATTTGCAGGATTGTGCTTCATATAGCGGTTCCAGAGGACAAATGCAGTGGGGGCAAGTCCCATAGGGGCACCAGGATGGCCGGAATTTGCCTTTTGAATGGCATCTATGGAAAGGGTTCTTATAGTGTTAATAGATAGCTGTTCAAGCTCTTTGTTGGCAGAAGCCATTGTTTTCTCCTGTTTTGTTCTGTTATGTTTTTAAATCGGGCTCTTAATTCTGATTTGAATGTGGCCTCTTCTGGTGAACACGATATGGGTGAGCAGTCGGATGCTCACCTGGCTATGTTTACAGTGCTCTCATATACTCTGGTTTGAGGTTCACTTTTCCTTCAAGTGCCCGTGCGATAAGCGCAAGGGTCTTCTCTTTGTCATGTGGAAGCCTGGCCCTGATGGGCAGGTAATTTGATGCATGGTTTGCATGGAAAAGCCCTGATGAGAGATGGGTCGTTGAGATCATGGTTCCAAGTTCTGTAAGCATCTCATCTGGTGTGATGAGTTCAAAGTTTCCGTTCTGGTACTCTTTGTGCATGGGGGTGCCTGGTATGAGCATAAGACTCAGTGCTCCAACATATTCAGGGTCTATGGCAGAAAGAACCCTTCCGGTCTCTGTTGCATGAATATGTGATCTCTCTCTTCCTGCAATTCCTATAAGCACTGTGATAGAGAGCTGAATCCCAGCTTTTCGGATCTTTCTGCCCATTTCAACCATTCTGCTGGAATCTGCCCCCTTGTTGATTCTCTTCAAGGTTACATCATCTCCGGTTTCAAGTCCCATGTAGGCAATCTTTACGCCAAGCTCTCTTAGCTCTTCAAGCTCCTCAGAGCTTTTCATCTTTATACTCTTTGTGTTTGCATATAGCCCTATCCGTTCAACCCATGGCACTCTGCTCTTTATCCTCTCAAGTATCAATACAAGCCTCCTCTGCGGGATTATAAGAGCATCTCCATCACAGATAAAGAGCCTTGTCTGGCGCTTGCAGTATTGAGCCGCAAATTCAATATCCTCAAAAATAATAGAATCTTTTTTTATGGTAAAGCGCTCCCCACGGTATGTACCGCAAAAAGTGCACTTGTTGTGGGAACATCCCACAGTAACCTGTAGCAGGATACTCTCTGCTTCGCTTGGTGGTCTTATGATGTTGCCTTCATAATGCATATTTTTATTATTCCTGTCTCTCAACCGCCATCTTCTGGCTTTTTTTAGATCAATCTTCTGTCGTCGTCCGGGGATGTCGGTCTGCTCTTTTCTGTTTAATACGGTTAATTCAGACCGCCTGCCCTGCGCACCATCCTGAAGACCACGCCCACTGTAGGTTGTAGCCCCCAAGCCACCCTGTCACATCAAGGAGTTCTCCAGTAAAGAAGAGTCCTTTAACATCATGTGCCTCCATTGTCTTTGAGGAGATGGCATCACAGTCAACTCCCCCCACTGTAACTTCTGCTGTTCTGTACCCTTCTGTTCCTCCTGGTTTGATTACCCACTTCTGGAGTCTGTCTGATATCTGCCTCAAATCTCTGTTAGAGATATCTCCAAGCCTCATCTCACAGTATCTTTCTGGCACAACTGCTGTAATAAGGCGTCTGGGCAGCATTTCAGAGAGTATTGATTTGAGTTTTCTGCTCTGGAGTTCCCTCTGCTTGAGTATCAGAGCGTCAAAGAGATCCAGATCAGGCAGCAGATTGACCACAATGCTATCCCCTGGGTGCCAATATGAGGAGATCTGTAAAATTGCAGGGCCGCTCAACCCCCTGTGGGTGAATAGAATGTTTTCACGGAAGCTTATCTTTCCTGAGAGATCTCTTCTTGATGGAGTTTTATTGGAACTCTTTTTTTCTGCAACACCTTTTTCTGATCTTTTTTTTTCTGAGTTCTCTTTTTCTGAAGAGCCTCTCTCTATCTGGACAATGGACTCCACGGCAATTCCAGAGAGAGGGGCTGATACAGTTTTATCGCTGGGGGTAAGGGTGAACGGCACAAGTCCTGCACTAGGAGGCCAGACCTTTATGCCGAACTGCTCTGCAATCTGATATCCGAATGGGGTTGCTCCAGAAGATGGTTGAGCAAGTCCACCAGTTGCAATCACAAGGGATCTGCATTGATAAACTGTGCTGCTGGTAGATACGAGGAATATCCGATCTTCACCACATGAGGTATTATTTTTATCATCTTCATCTGACTCTATCTGCTTTCTGATATCTGCTGATCCGGCTTTATATAGTGTCTGGCTGCAATCTGCCCTCTCTATCTTATTTATGGTGCATGACATGCTTAACTTCACATTCACCTTTTTGCACTCTTTTAGCAGCATATCAAGTATCTCACGGGAGCTGTTGAGGCAGAAGAGTTGCCCATGAGATCTCTCCTCAAATCTGATGTTGTGGCAACGGAGAAGCTCGATAAAATCCCACTGGGTATATTGCTTCAGGGCAGATTTGCAGAAATGGGGGTTGTTGGAGATGTAGCTCTGAGAAGAGATATTAAGGTTGGTGAAGTTGCAGCGCCCTCCACCTGACATTAGGATCTTGGTGGCTGGCTCTTTTGCATGGTCAATCACCACAACCTTTCTGCCGCGCTTTCCAGCAGCAATGGCGCACATCAGACCAGAGGCTCCTGCGCCGATAATAATGACATCACTCTTCACCATTTAGCCACTCCTCACTATCTTCTATCAGAAAGGGTAAAACTCATATTATTCAGGCTGTATAAAGCTTTACCTCATGCTCTCTGAGCAATCTCACCATCTCCTGTTGAGGCATGCAGTCAGTAAAGAGTTCATCAATATCAGAGATATGTCCCAGACGTACCATGGCGTCTCTTCCAAATTTGGTGTGGTCAGCAGCAAGTAACACCTTTGCTGAATTGGCAATAATAGCTCTGGCCACCATAACCTCCCTGTAGTCAAAATCAAGCAAATCCCCATTCTCAGCAACTCCGCTTATCCCTATAATAGCAAAATCAGCTCTGAACTGCCTTATGAAATCAAGTGTCGCATGGCCGGTAATACCGCAGTCCCTGTTTCTGACAACGCCACCAGCCATAAAGATCTCAATATCCGGATTCCGGCTCAGAATAATTGCGACATTAAGGTTATTTGTGATTATCCTGAGTCCCTCTTTTTTGACAAGCTCCTTGGCAATCTCCTCTGTAGTGGTTCCGATGTTTATAAAGATTGATGCTTTTGAGGGGATCCGTTCAGCCACTTTTTTTGCAATCCTTATCTTCTCTTCAAGACATAGGATCTGTCTGGCTGAGTAGCCTATATTTTCAACGCTGGTGGAGAGTCCCGCCCCTCCGTGATACCTCCTGAGTAACCCCTGGGCGCTCAACTCATTAAGATCACGGCGGATTGTCTGAGGAGTGACGTCAAAATCACGGGCAAGATCCTCAATAGAGACAAAACCGACAGTCTGAACTCTCTGGAGTATTTCATTCTCTCTTTTTTTCATATCTCTGTCCGGTAAGACTTTCATTCAGTAGCCTGAGGTTATGGATCTCAAAGCCAGCTCTGCAATGTTATCAATGTCTTCAACATGATCCACCCCCCCCATTCTGACAGCTTCCCTTGGCATACCATACACCACACATGAGTTCTCATCCTGAGCAATATTGACAGCTCCTGCCTCCTTCATGGAGAGCATTCCAGCGGCACCGTCACCTCCCATGCCTGTGAGAATAATACCCAATGCATTTGCTCCGGCATATCTTGCTACAGACTTAAAGAGCACATCTACAGCTGGTCTCTGGTGGTTCACCATAGGGCCATTTTTAACCTGCACGTAGTATGTCGCTCCGCTTCTTTTGAGCAGCATGTGGTAATTACCTGGCGCTATGAGTATTCTGCCGTTGGAGACTGTGTCTCCATCTTCTGCCTCTTTTACCTCCATCTCACAGAGGGTGTTTAGCCTCTGTGCAAATGTGGTGGTGAACTGAGCTGGCATGTGCTGAACTATAACTACCCCTGGGGATGTGGCGGGCAGGCGGGTAATCACTCTCCTTATCGCCTCAGTACCTCCTGTTGATGCACCAATGGCAATCAGCTTGTTTGTTGTGGCAGCAAGCGCTCTGGAACTCACCCGAACGGTCTGGGTAGCCTCTCTATCAGCTGTTTTTCTGGAAAACACCCGAATGTTATGAACTGCCCGTATCTTTTCAGCAAGCTGAATGCTCATATCTCCCACAGAGTAGGCAGAGTTTGGTTTGGAGATCACCTCCAATGCACCAATGGATAGCGCTTCCAGGGCAAGTTTACTCCCTTTGGGGGTTAGAGAACTTACAATAATCACAGGAAGAGGGTAGTACTGCATCAGTTTCTTGAGAAAGGTGATTCCGTCCATGCGTGGCATCTCAATATCAAGAGTAATCACATCTGGGTTCAGAGTGATAATTTTATCTCTGGCAACATAGGGGTCTGGTGCTGTACCCACCACCTCAATGTCGATCTCTTTTGATAGCTCCTGAGAAAAGACCTTTCTTACAATTGCGGAATCGTCAACAACAACTACCTTTATGAGCTTATTGGCCGTCGGATTATTTGAAACCTGGCTAATTGACATGAACTTTAATTCCCATCGGGCCATCCAGAGTATCAACTACAAGCATATTTGTATTGCAACTGGGTGCATCCTTTCTCTCTGAACTCTCTTTTATGCCAGACATTTTGATTTCAGGTATCCCGAGACAGAAAGAGGATCTGTTGTCAATTTTACTGAAGGTATTACCAGCAAGCATGTTAAGCGTCTCTTTTAGTGTCCCTTCCAGATGCTCCTCTGTCAAATGGTGCCTGCTCTCCCCCATGAAGTTCTCCGCCATTATTATGAGAAGAGTTTCAGGAATGATCAGATCAATGGTGCCTGAAAAGCTTCCGTGAAATGTAATTGTGGCAGCCTCAGCTCTGCCTGATTCGAGCAGGCCTGAGGCCTCAATTGTGATATTGCCATCCCTGGGCTCCACTGGGATGTAAAACATGGTCTCCATAACTTCAGAAATCGAAACCGTTATCTGGGTCATCAGATTGTTCATTATCATTGGACACTCCAAGTATGCTGGTTATCATGTCTCTTATCTGTTCAGGGGTAAAGGGTTTTTTGATGTAACCAGCAGCACCGCTCTTCATGAACTGGTCTATCTTCTCCTGACTCCCTTCAGTTGTGACCACAACAACCGGGATATCTTTTAAAAGGTCACTCTTCTTCATATTCAAAAGCATCTCAAGGCCGTTCATTTCAGGCATTGTGAAGTCTGTTATAACAATATCAATCCAGCTTTTTTCAAGTTTTTCAAGTCCTTCAACGCCATTTGCAGCCTCAGAGAAATTTGAACCTGCGTATCCGGCTGCTTTGAATGCTTTTTTGATTACCCTCCGCATCGGCATGGAATCATCGACAAGTAGAATTGAGAATGTCATTTAATTGACCTCAGGCAGTTATTATGTTGTTTCTATAAAAAGTCTAGGGGAACACACAGGTGGGTGCCCCGTAGAGACGCAAGATCTTGCGTCTCTACAACTTTCATGCTTCGTTGTGCGCCTGTCAGGGCATAGCCGTTATACAACATGCAGAAGAGCTTCAACCTTCTGCATGTTCAATGTGAAATCAGCTATGATTTCTGAAATATCATCGGGTGTTATTGAAAGATCCCTGATGATGCTGTCATGAAACCGATATGCAAGCCCATCCACCCCAAGGCCTAACCCCATCATCATACTTATACAGTCTGCCAGATAGACAATCGCAATATCTCTCTCTTTTCCCATAGTTACATCTGAAAGGTGGTGATATCTGATGATTTTGACCATTTTAGGGCTGAATTTCCATATTTTTGCAATCATTGCCCCGATTTCTGCATGGTCTGTTCCAATCACTTTTTTTTCAGCTTCAATGAAACTGTATCCACTCTCATCAATAAGAACCTGAATTTTGTCTGAAGAGATCTGGAGAAATTTATCCATTACAGTTTTGCCGATATCTTTGAGCAGGGCGGCTGTAAAGATGCTATGGCTGCTCTTGGGAGCTATTTTCCGTGCAATATCCTTTGCAATGAGTGCAGATGATACAGCATGCCTCCACATTGCCCCTTCATGCAGTTTATACCCTTTCCATGGTCTGTTGAAGGTCTGTGCACTGGCATTGAGCAGAGCAAGCTCCACAACCTGATCAATACCAAGTATTGATACGGCATCCCTGATTGACTCAACAGGGTTGGCAAGACCAAAAAAAGCGGAGTTACAGGTTCTCAAAAGAGTTGCAGTCAAAGCTGGGTCATACTGAATCACCTTTGCAATATCCTGCATTGAAGCAGAAGAGCTATCAACCATCTCAATTATCTGGCTGGCAATAACTGGCATGGGCCGGAGATTTTTAATATCTTTTATAAGTATCTGAATGGCCGTCATATCTCCACCTCGTCTGAAGTTATCATATTTTCACCTCACTTGAACCTGATGTTTTAACAAAAACATCACCAGTACCTATCTCCAGGCGCACAGTTCTGTTAACATTTCCACCCACCTCTTCATGGTTAATCAGGACGTTGTTTTTAAATAATATCTTTTTTAACGCCATGTAATTGCGTTTTCCAATATTGAAAAAGCCCTTCTGGTCAAGGATCTGAGAGCCACCAAAGACAAGAACCCGCATTCTTCTCTTTACAGCATTGTACTTATAAGTCTCTTTAAACAGCAGTGGAATCCCGCTGTCTGCAAACATAAATGGATTCCGTTCTGCCTTTGTTCTGTCAAGAGTTGATTCAGGAAGCATGTAATGTAGGATTCCCCCTGTTTTTACAGCAGGATCAAAAACAACAAGCCCGATGCAGGAACCCAGTGAATAGGTGATAATATCACTGTGCGGGTCGTTACTGACTCTCATATCTGAAACACCGACTATAATTTTCAATCTGTTAAACCTCGTCACCACGCTCTTGGCATACTCAAATGATGTAGATGTTTATATATTTGAAGCCAGCTCAAAAATACCGTGCATGTCAAGAATAAGCCCCACCTTTCCGTCCGCAAGTATTGCACCACCTGAAAAACCGGTAATATTTCCAAGGCTTCCTCCAAGGCTTTTGATGACATATTCATCCTTGCCAAGGAGTTCATCTACAAGTAATCCTCTCTTCTCCTCTTTTGATTCCACAACCACCACAAGGCTCTCCCAGGGATATAGTGAATCATTATCGACATCGCAGATCTTTTTCATCCTGATCAGAGAGATCAGCTCATTGCGCTCCTTGATCATCTCCCCCTTTCCCTTCAGGGTAAAACACTCTTTCTGTTCTGGTCTGAATGAACGCTGAATAGAGACAGTTGGAATAACATACCTCTCTTTACCTATTCTGACCAGCATTCCGTCAATGATGGCCAAGGTCAGAGGAAGATTTATTGTAAAACAGGTGCCAACCCCTCTGGTTGAACGGATATCAAGGCTGCCTCTTAGTTTCTCAATTCCATCTTTGACAACATCCATGCCAACACCCCTTCCAGATATCTCAGTGATGGCACTGGCTGTTGAGAAACCAGGTGTCATTATAAGGTCAAAGATCTGGGAATCTGTAAGCGAAGCCTCTTTTCTGATAAGACCGGCATCAACCCCTTTCTCAAAGATCCTCTCTCTGTCCAGCCCCTTTCCATCATCTTCAATCTCAATGACAATGCTTCCCCCCTTATGGTAGGCGCGAAGGTATATTGTACCCTGAACCGGTTTACCGGATGCGACTCTCTCCTGAGCTGGTTCAATACCATGGTCAATGGAGTTTCTTATCATATGTACCATAGGTTCGTACAGGACATCGACCACATTTCTATCAATTTCAGTCTCTTCGCCCGACATCGTCAGAGCCACATCTTTTTTTGATTTTCTGGAGAGATCTCGAATAAGGCGGATCATTTTGGTGAAGGTTGACTGTATGGGGATCATGCGCATTGACATCGCAATCCTCTGAATATTAGATACAATCTGCTCTAATTGATTTACGCTCTGATAGAGAGATGGATCCTTTAATGCCTGCTGTTTCAGCATGGACTGGGCAATGACAAGTTCCCCTGCGTAGTTCACAAGGTCATCCAGTTTTTTTGTATCAACTTTAACCTGATTGGAGATATATTTTTTTGTGCTTCTCTGCTCCATGAGTGCTGCTGCAATATCTGTTGAGCCTGCAAGCTGGCTCTCAATGAGAATCTCTCCGATCTTTCTTCCGGTTCGTGACTGCTCCTCAAGGGCATCATCTAACATATCATCGTCAATAATGCCTTTTCTGATGAGAATCTGACCTACCGGTTCTTTTGTATCCTGAGCTAACAGTGGAGGGAGTTTCTGAAGCTTATCTCTTAACGGTTCAATATCAATGTCACTGTCATCTGGTCTGATCTTCTCTGCTATGCTCTGCCTCACTCTGGTAATGAGCTTTTTTAACAGATCAACAGATTCTAAAATTGCATCAGTTGCAATCTCATTGATGAGAAAATCACCGTTTCTTGCACAGTCAAGAAGGTTTTCTGTACTGTGTGACAGCTTGTTGATTTTCTTGAGATCCAGGAATCCTGACACCCCTTTAATTGTGTGAAAGGGGCGGAAAATGTTGTTGATAATCTCATGGTTCGATGGATCGTGTTCCAGCTCCATGAGTTCGACCTCAATGGTGTCAAGATTCTCTTCTGCCTCTCCCACAAAATCTGATAGTATCGCCAAGTCCTCTTCTGAGATCTTTTCGGAAGTGACAGAAGGGGCTCCCAGAGTGAACTCTGATTCTGAGATTGTCGATTCGGAAATTTCACATGAGTCTGAAGGTAGGGCAGCTTTCTGTTCAAAAAAAGAGGTGTCAAGGATCTGGAGGACATCTGATATGTCAAAAATAAAGTCAACACCCTTTTCAAGGTGTCTGACAAGAGCATTTAAAAGGGTCAGCCCCTGCTCTAAAGGTTCTGTTGAGGTCACCTCTCTGGTCGTCATGCTTTTGACGTAGGATTTGTATGCACCAGCTACAGTCTGCAAGGTTGGAGCAGTTAAATCTGACGATAAGGATTCGATCTCTTCTAATGTCTCTATCATGGAATCAAGAGCCGGAGTCTGACCAATGCAGAGGCCAGCCACCTGAGAGGAGAGGTTTTCAAGTGATTGTTTTAACCGTTCCATAATTTTTCTGCCACCTTGCGTCAATTGTAAGTGTTGGTATGTAAAAATTTTGTCAACTATCTTTAATCAGATCTCTTTAAATTTCTGTTGTCCCTGTCAGAGCATGGCAATTCTATAAATACCTTCTCAAAATACGTATGGTAAGTATTGAGTTCACTGTTTTCACAATACAATACGTATCATTAAGTAAATATAATAGTGCATGAAAAACAGGGATGTCAAGGATGTAATCAGTTCTGGTAAGAAAATGCTGCTGAGTTTGATAAAAATTACAATTTTAAACTTGTCAGATCATTTAAAAAGAGATAAAGGCTTGTGCATAAAAAAAGTCGTGCCACGACATCCCCACTGCACGTGCCACCTCAGACTACTAAATAATAATTTTTTTTCACCGCCAATACTTTAGGGATTGTTGATATATGGAGATACTTGTCGATCTTTTTAATCTGTTTCTGCATCTGGATAAACATCTGAAAGTCATTATTGGACACTATGGTGAATGGACATATTTGATTCTGTTCATCATTATTTTCTGTGAAACAGGTCTGGTAATAACTCCTTTTCTGCCTGGTGATTCGTTACTTTTCGCTTCAGGCGCATTCGCTGCACTGGGTTGTTTTGAACTGGGTTTGCTGCTAATGCTCTTAATGTCTGCGGCTATAGCAGGAGATACTGTAAATTACTGGTTGGGACATTATGTCGGAGAAAAGGGATTTGAGGGACGAATACCTCTGGTAAAACAGAAGCATCTTATCCAGACACAGGATTTTTATGCGAAGTATGGGGGAAAGACAATTATTCTCGCCCGTTTTATTCCTATCATTCGCACATTTGCTCCGTTTGTGGCGGGCGTCGGAAGTATGACCTATAAAAAATTTCTGCTTTACAATCTTATCGGTGGTATAGCTTGGGTTTCAATATGTGTGATGGGAGGGTATTTTTTCGGAAATCTGCCGTTTGTTCAGAAAAATTTCAGTTTGGTGATACTAGTCATAATTGTTATTTCAGTTCTACCTATGCTGGTTGAGCTGGCCAGAAGCAGAATCAAGAACTCTACAGAGTGCGGGTGAGGATAAGACTGGCTATTCCCCACCCCACCTTGATGACCTTGAACTCTTTTCATGGTATAAATCTCTTTTACCTTCATATTGTTCCTGTAGATTGTGCAGCTGGAGGGCAAAGCTGTATCAGGCCTGGCATAATGGTATTTCTTCCATTGAGTTTTGCCTTGTACATCATGGCATCTGCACTCTCAATCAACTTAACCATATCTTCCGAGTCTGGCTGTTGATATGAGTTTTCAAGTGATGTAATACCAAAACTTGCCGTGACCCTGATTGTTCCAGATTCCGTGATAATGTTCCGGCCTTCAATCTTCTGCCGTAGCCGATCAGCAAGCTCCATGGCTTCCCGTTTTCCGGTTGATGGTAGTATCGCAATAAACTCTTCTCCGCCATATCTGGCAAGAATGTCTCCAGTTCTTATGTTATTTCTCACCATGGCAGAGACGCTCTGTAACACTGCATCACCTGCCTGATGGCCGTATGTATCGTTGACTCTTTTAAAATGGTCAATATCAAACATGAAAACAGAGAGTGGAGTTTTATGTCTTTTGGCAGTGGCAATGTTCTTTACCATCTGCTCCTCAAATTCGCGCCGGTTATAGCACCCGGTCAGAGGGTCAATAGTTGCCGCATTGGTTAACCGTTCGATATTGATCTGTTTTGACAGGGCAATGGCTGTACTTTTCATGATCATCGGCACTATATCGTCCTGATATTCAGGCATATTCATATCTGGGAGCATATAAATTTTACCCTGACACTCCTCTTCACATATTATGTATGATACAAGATTTTCAAGACTGAATTGATCCTCTTTTTCACCATTGTTAAATGTGTGGTTCAGATAATTGATTTCAGACTCTCCTGACAGGAGGAAATCATGAATAAAGACAGATTCCAACGATTTTTTGTACATTCTTGGATCAAGCCACACATCAATACCTCTATCACGCTTTATAGCAAAGGCAAACAGGCGATAGTTCAGGATCTCCTTTAAACAGAGTGACATCTCATTGATGATCCCCGGGACAGAGTTCTGCTGATTTAAATTGATGATATGCCGTGTAAGTTTTTCATGTAGCGCGCTCCTGGCAGCGGAATTAAAAAAAAGTGGCAATATTTTGAATAATTTTGTGAATTCAACTCTCATCTCTCTCCTTTCAATCATCAGTTCCTAAGATAGAAAATATAGCTCAGTAGAGGTTTGCAGACCATTTTATCAGGTTGCTATCTATCAGTTTGATAAAGATAATATGCAAATGATATGCCACTGAACACACATGAGGATATCTCTTGAAATTACAATCAGTTAAGAGAAGAGGCATCATATGTGGTATAGAGAGTCAGGGAAAAATTTGCCGAGCTGCGTTGGCATTTTGGCGTTGCCAACTGAGATGGTGTCAAAGATTGGGGCAAGTTGATCAGATCAATAAGATACAAAGATAGATAAGGGCGGAAAATCTAAGATTTTCCGCCCTTATCTATCTTTGTAGAAAAAGTGCCTATTCTAAAATTCTGGTGATGAAAGAAGGTCTCTGTTTATAAAACAGAGAGTTCAAACCAGCCAGACAGTTCAAAACAACGTCTTAAGGTGTTGTAACCGATTCTGTGCCCTGCATTACAGAATGGATAGTTTACAGTGGATATTGTTATGGAGGAATCTTACTGTTTTACCACATTTTTGGCTGCCGGGCCTCTGTCGTTTTCCTCAATGTCAAATGTTACTCTATCTCCCTCTGAAAGGGTTTTAAATCCTGACATCACAATGGCAGTATGATGGACAAAAACATCACTGCCCCCATCCTGTTCAATAAAACCAAACCCTTTTTTGTCGCTAAACCATTTTACTGTTCCTTGTGCCAAAACTTTACCTCCTTAAAAATATCATCATTTGGCTTTTACGCCAACGATCCCCTTTTATGAACTATCAAAGGGGATATGCCATCAGAGCCATGATAGAAAAACAGGCCCGTTTACTAATCAACTTATAAGTTGCTCCTATTTTCTGTTGCCATACTCTGCGTAAGCCATTGCAGTGGCTCTGTAAACAAGGTGTGCCATTTTTGAAAATGGCAGGAATGCAAAAAGATTGAAAATAGAGATAAGATGCAGATAATACATGAAATATGAAAGGTATTCAGCTCCTGCAAGCCTTGACATCTCAGTCAGAAGTCCTGTTGTACCCAGAGCAAATACAATACCAAGAATGTACCAGTCTTTATAAGAAGAGACCTGATCTTTTTTAGCAAGCCTGTTTTTAATCATCAGAGCACTTCCGATTACTAACGCAGCGCCACTGATGTTGGCAAGCCATTTTACAGGATTGAGCTGGGAATAAGGCCCAGGGATATGGAAAATATAGAGAACAACAAAAAAGATGTTGGTTACAACAAAAAGAGCTATGAAGGAGTAGAGTACCATCATATGAGCTGTAGCTCTATCTTGATTAGCTTCGCACTGGTTGAACTTGTCATGTTTGATGATTGTCGGCAGCACACGTATGAAAGCCTGTAAAAATTCTTTGGGAGACCAGTTCTTATTCTTATCAGTTTTACCCTCTGCAACGGCGTTGGCATGTATATCTCTGACAAATCTGTTAAGAGCAAGGGCAAAAGTAATAACAACAAAAGCAGCAAGAGGGACAAAGGTGAGGTCAACAAACCATGTGGAGACAAAATTGGCATGGGCAATAACATCATGGCCCCCACCGTGTGACCACTCAATACCAAAACTGTGGAAGATCTTAGTCATGGTCTCTCCACCAGCCATGGTGATCCATGCAAGAATAGCAAACCAAATAGCGGGAATACCGAGGAGAAATGGGAGCTTTTTGGGATCCTTGACAGCATCTGCAAGAACTTTTGGCTGGGCATACTCATTAATTGCTGCATACCTTATTGCAGAGAGGACATCTCCAGGTCTTGCACCTCTTGGGCAGAGTTCAGAGCAGTCACCACACTCATGGCAGAGCCATATGTCACCATTGGAGATCAGTTTGTCTTTCAGCCCCCATGATGCTGCAATCATCTCTTTTCTTGGAAACGGGCTGTTTTCAGGGGCAATCGGACATGCAACAGAACAGGTTGCGCACTGGAAACATTTTTTAAGAGTCTCTGCCCCCAGACCTGTTATCTCATCTATGAATTTCAGATCCGGTTGAACAAAATATTTTTCACTCATACTGCTGTAACCTCCTAAGTCAGTATTATGGTCAGTTTTCTAAAATCAGAATCAATAAATTAAACAGACAAATTGCGACAAAAAACAGAAGAAAAATTGTGACAAAAAACAGGATATCGCAATAAAGTAACACTGATCTCCCTCCAGAGTTCTGAAAGGAGATCAGATCATATCAAAGAAGATCAGAACCCTTTGAATGGATTTGGACCCAGCGCTTCGACCTCTTCAACAAAGGCACTCAGAAGAGCGGGGAGCTTGTCGTATTCATCAATGGCAATCTCTTCAAACCGGACACGCTCCTCTTCAAGAGCAAGACTTGCAAGGGCATCACCAATCTTTTTCACCCTAACCTGTGCAAGCTCGCTCCCTTTCATAAAATGACACTGGTAATCATCACCATGCTTGCAGCCTATGAGGATAACTCCATCCATTCCCTGTGCCAGAGCGTCCTTGATCCAGATGGTGTTAACAGAACCTAAGCAGCGGACAGGAATAACTCTGACATCCGGTGAGTAGTCAATTCTGTTCATTCCCACCATATCAAGGGCTGGATATGCATCATTTTCGCAGACAAGTGCAAGAATTCTGAAGGGTGGTTCGTCAAAGTCATCTTCTGAAGGTACCTTGACCGCTTTGATCTGAGAGCCTATGCTGTCAATGCTGTAATCAGCAAAACTGATAATTCTTTCAGGGCAGGCACCCATGCAGGTACCGCAGCGTCTGCAACGTGTCGGATTGACCTTTGGAGTTCCCTTGGCATCATCATCTAGCGCACCGAACGGACACTCAACAGTACATCGCTTGCACTGTGTGCATCTCTGGAAAAAGAAGTCAGGAAAGGTCATATCTCCTGATCTCGGGTGGACAGCAACTCCTCTGTTTGCAGATTCGATACACTGAATAGCCTTGAGAGCAGCACCAGCAGCATCTTCCATGGACTCTTCAATGGTCATGCTTCTTCTGATGGCACCAGCGGCATATACACCTGTTCTCTGTGTCTCATATGGAAAACAGATGTAGTTTGAATCTGCGTATCCGCCAAAAATTGCGTTGTCTCTGAAACCTGGCCCCTGTCTGTATGCAAGGTTGATTATCGGGTCATCAACAGTTGCTGGCACCATACCAGCGGCAAGAACAACAAGGTCAGCCTTGATATTGAGATTTTTGCCAAGCAGAGTATTCTGGGCTTCAACAACAAGCTCTTTACCATTCTGGGTAACGCTGGTTACAGCACCCTTTGTCATGAAGATCCCGTTGTCCTGCTGCATACTTTTATAGAAGTTCTCCTGAAGTCCAGGAGTTCTCATGTGCTGATATATAATGTAAGCTTTGCCATCAGCATAGTCATTTCTCACATACTTTGCCTGTTTTAGAGCTACCTGGCTTGTAACAGAGCCGCAGTATGGAAAATCTGCATCATCCTCATCCTTTCCAGGAGACTGGATAAAGACAACCGATTTTGCCTCTTTGCCGTCAGAAGGCCTTACAATTTTCCCTTTGGCTGCAATTTTTTCAAACTGATCATTAGTGATAACATCTTGCAGATCGACACCAAGGTGGGCGTAAGCATCCCCTTTTATCTCGTCAGGACGCCATCCGGCAGCCAGAATGACTGCACCATAGAGTTCACCATTGGGATCAAAGGTGAGAATGTCCTCTTTCCCCTTGTTGAATTCAAGGTATTTTGCATGCTGGGCCTCTGCATCAAGTTCGTTTCCCTTCTCATCAACGAGCATCTCTGCTGGAAGTGGAAAAGGAACATCAAATGGTATCTTCTCTCCCGGTTTTTTGAATGTGACTCTGAACTCACCAGGCTGACCAGCAATACGTGCCACCTCTGTTGAGGTCTTCACCTCAATATTTGGATACTGACCAATCTCAGCGATCTTTTCGTCCGTTACAGTAGGAATAAGCTGCTCATATGGAGCCTCAACCGGCATCTGGCTTCTCATCTGGGCTGCATAGCCACCAAGTTTCCCCTGTTTCTCCACGATAGTTACTTCAAACCCGGCCTTGGCAGCATCAAGAGCGGCAGACATTCCTGTAACTCCACCACCCAATACCAGAATTTTTCTTGAAAAGGATTCTGTTTTATATGGTTCAGGCAGGTTGACCTTTTCAACACGGATCATACCCATTTTGATATAATCCGAGGCCTTCATCTGAATTCTATCACAAAAGGCACTGTCGTCCTTCTGCTCTTCTGTAAGGGCAGGATATTTTTCCCGTGAGTGGGGCCATACAACACCCTCTCTTAAGTTAACTCTCTCAACTATACAGTTATCAAACTTGAAGAGATCAAAGTTAACTCGTCTGGAACATGCACCAATCACCATTGCATTTACCTTCCCATCATCAACATCTTTCTTGATCATGGAAACGCCCTCTTTGCCGCAGAGAAAGGGATGGGTCTTGCAGTTCACACCCTCATCATCGGGTATCTCAACCAGAGCATCAATATCCAAGGTATCACCGATTCCGCATCCTGTGCAGATATATACACCGTATTTCTTATTCATGGTAATCCTCTACCTCCTCACCAGCGTCTGAATGGCTTTGAGGGCCATGCCGGTTGCATTCTGGTTGGATGAGACAACATCTGCCGGCTTATTGGCACATCCTGCAGCAAACATGCCGCCCTTTTTAAAGTCATTGATAACAAAACCGTCAGAGTTAAATTTCAGATCAGCATTGGGTTTATCTGAAGATAAACTTGGTTGCATTCCGGTTGCCAGTACAAGCATATCAACTGTCTGTCTCACTTTTTCTCCAGAAAGAGTGTCTTCTGCAACAAGATTTATATTTCCAGTTGCGCTCTCTTCACTCACTTCAGCCACTTTCCCTTTAACAAAAAAGACATTCTGATCCTGTTTCAGTTTTTTGTAGAAGTTCTCATATTTTCTGCCGGGAGCGCGAAGATCAATATAGTAAATATAGATCTTTGCATCAGGATACTGCTCTCTTATATAGGTGGCATGTTTGAGAGAGGCCATACAGCAGATATATGAGCAGTAGGGAAGATGGTTCTCGTCTCTTGAACCTGCACACTGCACAAATGCTATGGTTGACGGGGCTTTATCATCAGAAGGTCTGACTATTTTTCCTTCAGTGGGGCCATTTTTGGAGGCAAGTCTTTCAAGCATCATATTGGTGATGATATTCTGATATCTTCCAAATCCGAGGTTGTCTATCCTTGCCGCATCATAGGGTTTCCAGCCAGTTGCCCATACTACTGCACCAACTTTCAGAGTCAGATTCTTTGCCTGCATATCAAAATCAATTGCATCATACTTGCAGGCAGCCTTGCATTTTGTTCTGTCATCACTGCCCATTGCTGGGGAGATGACATAACGTGATGGGAACGCCATACTGTGTGGAAGGTAAGCTGCCTTTCTTCTGTTCATACCAAAATTGAACTCATTGGATATTTCAGATTCACAGACTTTGGCACACTCTCCGCAGGCTGTACAATTTTCATTGACATACCTGGGACTTATCTTCACCTCAACTGAGTAATTGCCAGGGGTTCCTTCAACCTTTTCAACCTCAGCCATTGTCATGACTTTGATTCTTGGGTTATCTTTAATTCTTTTGTAATTGATTTCAAGGCCACATGTAGGCGGACAAAGCTTTGGAAAATAGTGCTTAAGCTGAGAAACTCTTCCCCCTAATGAAGGTTCCTTTTCAATTAGGAACACCTCATACCCCACCTCGGCAGCTTCCAGAGCAGTGGTAAGGCCGCTGATGCCACCACCAACTACCATGATGCTTCCGCTGGCCGGGGCTGATTTGTCTATTGTCATGCTATCCCTCCGTGCATACGTAAGATGTTAAAAAATAATGTTTAAGGCTGTCGGGAATAGGTACATTGTCCGGCATCCTGTGTCCTTTTGAAATTTGAGATTCGCAAACTGCAACCCGAAAAGAAAACTTCTCTTCCAGTTGCAACTCCCCAGTCCCCTTTTCTTAAAGGACACAGGCATCAGAAAATTCCCGTGTAAACGAAACTCCCGCATATGAAAGAAGTGAAAGTCGTGATAAAATTTCTAGTGCGGGATAAATTACTGAATGTCAGAATTTTAAAAAAACCCCCAGGCACAAACATAAGTTGCACCTGGAGGTTATCTTTATTAACTAACGTACCTCATTTTGATCTGATATCTGCTCAATCTTTATGATCCAGCACTCTATCATCAATCAGATATGATCTTATGGTACGGAGCTTTCTTCATTGTCCATGTGTTGGTGGCTTTGTCATATGTTGAGTTGACAAAGCAGAACCACTCTGCATCATTCTGACCCATGTAGTCACCTCTGTAATAGAAACCGGGATATCTGGTCTCTTCACGGAACTGAATGTGACGGGTATGAGCCTGAACAGTGAAGAGACGATGGTAGATTTCCCATGCTCTCATAAGTTCATGCAGATCTCCAGCAGCTATCTTCTCAAGGTCTTCACGGAACATTTCAAACAGGTTCATGAGGATCTCAAGGTTTTTGCCAGAGGTCATGTAGTAAGTACCAACACCTGCGCCGTACTCGTTGGTCATCTTCATCAGACGCATAGCCATACCAGCAGGTTTGCAGTATTTGGGGTTGACATCCTGAGCAGTTGTATATTCACAGTTGTCCAGGTAGTTGCGGACAGGTCTGTAAACCAGGTCGACCAGCTCCTGATCAGTCTCTGCAAAACCGGTAACCTTGTCGCCTTCGGCTTTTATATACTGAAGCATTGATTTGGCAACAATTCTACCCTCAGCATGAGAACCAGAGGAGAATTTGTGACCTGAACAGCCAACACCGTCACCAGCAGTAAAGAGACCTCTGACGGTTGTCATTCTGTTGTAGCCCCATTTGTAGTCAGCTGGGACCCAGTCTTCCTCTGGACCTGAACACCAGATACCGCAGCAGCCTGAGTGTGAACCAAGAAGATACGGTTCGGTCGGCATGACCTCGGAGTCAACTTTTTCAGGTTCAGTGTTGGTTGCGCACCAGAGACCTGCCTGACCAACAGACATGTCAAGAAAATCTTCCCAGGCTTCTGACTCAAGGTGTTTGAGTTCTTTCTTGTCCATGGTCTTGCCAAGTTCCTGAAGAGCTGTGGAAGTCTTCATTATGATGGGACCGCGGCCTTCTTTGTACTCTTTCATCATGAGATGGTTTCTCAGACAGGTCGGAGTAACAGCAGCAGTTCCATATGGAGCATATTTCTCAAGCTCAGCTTTTGCAGCATCGCTTGCAGCATAGTTTTCACCAAGACCGTTAACTGTTTTGGCTTTGAAGAGAAGGAACCATGCACCAACAGGGCCGTAACCATCTTTGAAACGGGCTGGGGTGAAACGGTTTTCCATCATTGAGAGCTCGGCGCCAGCTCTGAGAGCCATGGTGTAGGTGGAACCAGCGTTCCATACAGGGTACCATGCACGGCCTTTACCTTCAGCAACAGAACGTGGCTGATAGATGTTAACAGCACCACCGCAGGCAACCATTACTGTCTTGGCTGAGATGATGTAAACCTTGTTTTCACGTACGGAGAAACCTACGGCACCAGCGATTCTGGTTGGATCGGCCTTGTCGTTAAGCAGCTCAACGATGAAGCATCTCTCCAGAATATTGTCTGCACCAAGAGCTTTCTTACCTGCTTCGGCAACGATTCTCTTGTAAGATTCGCCGTTGATCATGATCTGCCATTTACCTGTACGGACAGGAGTTGCGCCACCCTTCAAGGTTCCCTGTTTCTGGCCTTTTTTGCCATCAAGAGTCTTGTTGTCGTCTGATTTTTTCCAGACTGGAAGACCCCACTCCTCGAACAGATGAACAGAATCATCAACATGACGACCCAGATCGTAAATCAGGTCTTCACGAACGATACCCATCAGGTCGTTACGTACCATGCGGACGTAATCTTCGCACTTATTCTCACCGATGTAGGTGTTGATAGCGGACAGACCCTGTGCAACAGCGCCTGATCTCTCAAGGGCTGCCTTATCGCAAAGCAGAATCTTGGTGCCTTCATCTGCCCATTTTTTGATCTCAAATGCAGTACCGCAGGCTGCCATACCGCCGCCGACGATCAGTACATCAACGTCTCTCTTTTCAACCGCTGGGTCTCTAACGACTTTAAGCTCGCCAACAGGTTTGTTAGGTAATGCCATTATATACCTCCAAAATTTTAAGTATGTTCAGAATTTATATGGATGCAAGTAAATTTATGCCAGCTCGGTCGGGGCAATCAGTTTCATGCCGTCTGCCTCTTCAGTAGAGAGCAGGCCGCTTGAGAGATCTTTTCCCTTAAGACCAGCATAGTCGTTGGCTTCACCCTCAGCAGTGGTTCTGATAGGGAATTTGAAGCGTTTTACAACACCGTTTCTGAACTTACATGTCCACATGATGTCCTCGGTACCCATCATTGGCTGTACAGAAGCTCCCATTGGTACAAAGTCAGAGTAGCCTCTTACTTCGATTGCCTGTGAAGGACAGATTTTAACGCATGAATAGCATTCCCAGCACTGATCTGGTTCCTGGTTATAAGCTTTCATCGCATTTGAATCAAGCACCATCAGGTCATTGGGGCAGATGTACATACATGCTGTTTTGTCCCCACCCTTGCAGCCGTCGCATTTTTCTGCGATTACAAAAGATGGCATTTAAAATACCTCCCTTAATTAGTGTGCTGATTACTGTTCTAAGTCTCAGCAACTGCTGTTAATAATGCACGACATCATAAAACCATGCCGTCTTTAATTATACACTATAGGCCACAATACTTGTGACCTGTTCATCCATAAAGAGTATTCTCAGAAGATCGTGCCAGAAAGAGATTCTCAAAAAAATGGGATATCTTTAAAATAATCAATCTGATCCAAGAATTATAATCGCAGGAAAAGTAGCACTGGCAAATAACCTTGTCAAGCACTTTTGCCATCATGCTTTTTGAAAACTTACAAAGTTTTACACCTTCCAAAGAGTATATCAACATATATCATAAAAAATTGCAGAAAACTACAATATGTAGTAAATGGTGTCGCAACCTCTCTGCTTTGAGAGAGATTCAGCAGGGAGATTTTCCACTTGATATCTGAACTTGACTTATGGACTTACACCATTTAACTCTATATCTATAAGTTGTTTTTTATAAAAATGGATTTTCATGAGCTGGTGTGGCACAATAGAGTATGGAAGTTCAGTCTGTTTTTAATGGAGAGCGCGGTCTGCTTTAAAATTCAAGGATATTGTTATATATGAGTGAAGAGATGATTCCCATAGGGATTGATGAGATGTTGTCGTTTGAGTGTTCACCAGATGTCTGCTGTTTTAATGAGTGTTGCAAAGATCTGAATCAGTTTCTGACCCCCTATGATATTTTGCGGTTAAAAAAAAATCTTGGGATAACATCTGATCTCTTTTTGAAGAGATACACATCCCGCCACAATGGCCCAGAGTCAGGGCTGCCAGTTATTACCTTCAAATCTGACCCTGCATCAGGATATGCCTGCCCCTTTGTAAGGGAGTCAGGTTGTTCTGTGTATGAGGATAGACCCGCCTCATGCAGGATCTATCCTGTGGCAAGAGCAATTGTCCGTGGTCGTGATACAGGTATGATTACAGAACATTTTGCCTTAATTGAAGAGCCCCATTGCAGAGGTTTTGCACACAAGGAGGGGTATCTTCACAGAGAGAACCCTCCAGTACAGATGAGTGTCCGTGACTGGCTGAAAAGTCAGAATGTGGAGCTGCACAATAAGATGAATGATAAGATGATGGAGATAATCAGCCTCAAGAACCGCATCATGCCGGGCAGACTGGATGGGGTGGACGCAGATAGATTCTACCTTGCATGTTATGATCTGGATAGATTCAGACCTGAGATTTTTGAACATGGGCTGCTCAATGAATTCAATATCCCAGCTCATTTTTTAGATACGGTTAAGAGAGATGATGTGGCACTTCTGGAGCTTGGTCTGGCATGGGTGAAAAACATACTGTTTGGAATTGAGATTACTCTATGGAATTAAAAGGCAAAACAGCCCTTGTACTTGGTGCTGTCAAGGGGATTGGCAGGGCAGTAGCTCTTGCCCTTGTCAGGGAGGGGGTAAGAGTTGCTCTGACCCGTCATGACTGGCATGACAGTTTTATGGAGATGGAGAGGGCATTCGCAGGTTCGGGCAGTGAATATGAAATCTATGATGTGAATCTGCTTGATTCAGAGCAGATTGGCAACTTGAAAGATAAGCTTGAAGAGCGTTTCGGTGCACTTGATATCTTGATCAACAACATTGAGCGGGGCGGGTGGCCTGCTGTCCATGGTGAGTATATTCAGGAGCAGTGGGAACTTGAGGTGGCTACCACTCTCAGGGCCAAAAGATGGGTTTTCAATGAGATGCTTCCTCTTCTGAAAAGGTCACAGGAGAGTGTGGTGATCAACTTCTCTTCCATTGCTGCAATTGTGGGAAGATCTGGCCCTGCTGCCCCTCTTTTTAATGAGGGGTACTCTGCTGCCGTAAGGGGGGTATCTCTTCTCACTGAGACCTGGGCAAGGCTTGGCGCCCCATCCATCCGTGTCAATGAGATCATGCTCGGTATATTTGAGAGCCGCCACGCACAGGGAACCCGTGGTTGGGAGGAGGTGCTGACTGATGGTGAAAAAAAGGCTATTATTGACCACACACCTCTTGGCAGAACCGGTACTCTTGATGATGCTGTGAAGGCTGTACTATTTATCATAAAGGATGCACCCTATATGACAGGAGCTGTTTTGAGGCTTGACGGTGGATATGTACTGGGCGGGGAGAGAGTTCCTTCCATGCCTTCTGGTGTTGTTTAAGCCTATCCAGATTTTTTTAACGGTTTCATTCTTCGTTGTGGCAGGAGAATCTGCCATGTATGTTATAACAGCCATGCCCTGACAGGCACAACGAAGCATGAAAGTTGTAGAGACGCAAGATCTTGCGTCTCTACGGGGCACCCACCTGTGTGTGTCCCTGAACTTTCGTATAAAAGGAGTCTCTGAAATTGAAAAATAATACAGAAGCAGGCTCTGCTCAGACATTGCGCTGCTCCCCGAGATCTCAGCTCTTTGCAGGAGCAGTGGATACCTTTCCCCTGATTGTGGGTGCGATCCCGTTTGGCATAATATTCGGAACTCTGGCTGCAACTGCTGGTCTCTCCTTTGCTGCTGCAATGGGAATGTCCATATTTGTCTTTGCGGGCTCTTCTCAGTTTATTACTGTCAGCCTGGTATCAGCAGGGACAGCTTGGCCGATGGTTGTTCTGACAACATTTGTGGTGAATCTGCGTCATATGCTCTACGGAGCCACCATGGTACCGTTTTACAAAGAGCTGAGTGAGCCGTGGAAGATGGTTCTGGCCTTTGGACTCACTGATGAGACCTTTGCCGTGGCCATAAACAGATACTATAAAGATGATGCTCTTCCAAACAAGGAGTACTACAACTTGGGTTCCATGCTATTCATGTATATCAACTGGAACCTGTGTACCCTTGTTGGCCTTACAGCAGGAAGGGCATTTCCTGAGATTGCAGGATGGGGACTTGATTTTGCCATGCCAGCCACATTTATTGGTATGGTGATCCCCTATCTTATATCAAAGCCTATGTGGGCTTCGGTAATAACTGCTGGGACGGTCTCCATACTTGCAGGGGGGCTACCTCACAAACTTGGGCTTATGGTGGCTGCAATTGCAGGTGTTACCGCAGGTGTACTGAGTGAAAAGTTTCTGTCAGAAAAAGATGCTGTTAAATGAAATGGCCAGCCATTGAAAGGCCATCTCTTAAGGTAGCTGTAAGGAGTCAGTAGCAATATGTTCAACATAAATATTCAAATGGATGAGATCTTTATGGTTGCAGGTATGGCCATTGTCACCTTTGGGATAAGATATATAATGTTTCCCATTTCAGGGCAGTTTCAGTTTCCACCTCTGTTTGAAAGGGCCCTTGGGTATGTCCCGCCTGCTGTGCTCTCTGCCATTATTGTACCTTCGGTACTGATGCCAACAGGAGACACATTAAATCTCAATCTTACCAACCCCTATCTTATCGGTGCTGTTACTGCCTGCACTATAGGGTGGACATACAAGAGACTGCTTGTCACCATTGTGGTGAGTATGGTGGTATTTCTGGCTTCTCAATGGATTTTAAAAGTGTTTTGTTAAAGCAGGTTCTACAACACCTTATCAATATTCTGTTGGAAAAAAAAGAACCTTGATGATATAAATACAAATTTGGCATAATCGCGATAAATATTTTATATTAAAAATAATTTTGAAGGTGTTTGAAATGAAATTTTCAGTTGACAGGAAACGTATCTCTGAAGTGCTTGCACTGCTTCAGGGGCTGACAAACAGAAAGACAACTCTTGCCATTACATCTGATGTTTTAATTAAAGCAGAGGGCTCATATATAACTGTTACTGCAAATGACCTTGAAACTGTGTTTCAGGGAAGATATGAAGCAGAAGTTGAATCTGATGGAATCATATCTATTAATGCAAAAAAACTGTATGAAATTGTAAGAGAGTATCCTGACGCCTCAATTCCTGTAAATGAGATAGAGAACAGATGGGTTGAGATAGGTACTGGAAATATTCAATACCATATTGTCTCTTCAGATCATGAAAATTTTCCAGAGCATCCGGTTATAGATGAGGTACCGTCTGTTGAGATGGAATCTGCTTCGCTTAAAAAAATGGTTGAGATATCAGCCTCTATAAACTTCAGCCAGGAGGAGAAGAGGCCATATGTCCTAGGTGCACTTCTTGAAAAGACAGAAGCGCAGGAAAAACCGGTTCTGAGAATGGTCTCTACAGATTCAAAAAGGCTCTACTCCTTTGACACCCCCTATTCTGGAGATCTTCAGATTCCCGAACAGGGGATAATTATACCCAAAAAGGGGCTTTTAGAGCTTGGCAGATTTTTAAGTACTCTTGGCAATGTGCAGATCGGTATAAAAAACAACCATTTTGTTGTCACCAGAGACGATGAATCGATGATGATCAAACTCCTTGAAGGTGACTATCCTGATTACCGACGTGTCCTGAATACCGACTCTTTTACAGCTATTGAGATGAATCGCGTCATGTTTCTCATGATGATGAAGCGGATGTCCATACTGGTCTCTGATGATTATAAGAGCGTTATACTCAACTTCATGGAGAACAGGCTTACTGTAACCATTACAAACCCTGAAATAGGTGAATCAAAGGAGGAGATTGCCATAGGATACCTTGGAGAGAGTGTGGAGAGTGCCTTTAACCCTAAATACTTTATTGATGCCTTAAATGCGTTCAAAGGGGATAATGTGGTTGTAAATATCAAAGACAAGAGGAATCCATGCATCATCAAAGGTAATGGTGATATGAATTTTGTATGCGCAATCATGGCAATGTCCGTTTAATGGAATTTTTTTATTGGGATTTTCGTGCTTGAAAATCCATGGGTGTCAGATGGAAAATATTGAGATAGATGAAAATAGTGAAGCAGCCAGCAGCTCTGGTTCAGATGTTGATAATAAATCAGTTGGCGACAGTAGGGAGGGCAGTAACAGTCAATCAGAGAGCCACATGGAGATGAACAGCTCTGTCGAAACTGATAGTAATACCCCGTCAGGCAGTAATGACGAATCAGCTAAGGACTATGGTGCCAATAATATAAAGTTGCTTGAAGGTCTTGAAGCTGTCAGAAAAAGACCATCCATGTATATTGGCAATGTT
>Ga0209800_10000747_pt1 | contig 42649 bp, 55 predicted proteins | sample Higcelweek8metaG_FD_187174 | JGI IMG/M metagenome (GOLD analysis project Ga0209800, IMG submission 187174) | Freshwater pond sediment microbial communities from the University of Edinburgh, under environmental carbon perturbations - High... | ecosystem: Environmental > Aquatic > Freshwater >...
ATTTTCTGGTGGTTATTACGAGAAGGTCACACCCGTTCCCATTCCGAACACGGCAGTTAAGCTTCTCAGTGCCGACGATACTTGGCTGGTTGCAGCCTGGCAAAATAGGTCTCTGCCAGATCTATATCAAGACCTTGTGTTTATAGCATAAGGTCTTGTTTTATTTATGTCTAGGAAATTATGGTGCCCATAATTTCTAACGACGAGTAACAGCGGATACAAAAGCCGCTTACGCGTTTTTGTTCTAAAAAATTTCAAAAAACACTTGCATTATGTTGTATTATGTAGTAAAATACTATCTGTTGTGACATGACATACGATGAAGTTGGAGATTGCTGCACATATGAGGCAGGTAACTTCGATGGAGAATGTCCGATTCTAGAAACCGGGCGACAAGTCACTGTACATTTTGCAAGATGCACTTAGTGTGCCTTTGTTTTTGAGTACAGCCCAGGTTATAATAGTCCTTGAGACTATGGTTTTACCTGGGTTTTTATAATGTTAAAACATGAAACACCCGGCATAGTGTACAGATTAATGCTTGTTGTACGAAACAAATCGAGTATTAAAAAGGGAGGCTTTTGTATGGCAAACAAGCAAAAAATAAGAATTAGGTTGAAAGCGTTTGATTACCAAGTTCTTGATCAATCAGCTGAAAAGATTGTTGAAACAGCTAAAAGAACTGGAGCGAAGGTATCTGGACCGGTGCCGCTACCTACAGAAAAAGAAATTTTTACAATATTGAGGGCACCACATAAGTATAAGGATTCTCGTGAGCAATTTGAAATGAGAACTCATAAAAGACTTATAGATATATTGTTACCAACACCAAAAACTGTTGACGCTCTTATGAGATTGGATTTACCAGCAGGTGTGGATATTGAAATCAAACTCTAATAGCCCAATGGATTTTTAAAAGGTCAAGTTCGTATCCAAAAAGATATGAACCAATAACCACAGGAGGGAAAGAAATGAAAAAGTCGATACTTGGTATTAAAGTAGGAATGACACAGATATTTACTGAAGAAGGATTAGTAATACCTGTAACAGTTATCCAAGCAGGACCATGTACAGTTGTTCAAAAGAAAACATTGGATAACGATGGTTATGAAGCTTTGAAAGTTGGTTTTATTGACACAACAGAAAAGAAGCTTAACAAGCCAGACAAGGGTCAGTTTGGAAAAGTTAAAGTACAGCCTAAGAGATATTTAAGGGAATTAAAAGTTCCTGAATCACAGAGCTATGAGATCGGTCAAACTATTAAGGTTTCAGATATGTTCCAAAATGGAGATCGTGTAGACATCAGTGGTATTTCAAAAGGTAAGGGTTTCCAGGGTAATATAAAAAGACACGGACAAAAAGGTGGTCCGGGAACACATGGTTCCATGTACCACAGAAGACCTGGTTCAATGGGATCAAACACTAATCCTGCTCGAGTGTTCAAAGGAAAGAAGCTTCCAGGACATATGGGCTTGGATAAAGTAACTGTACAGAATCTCGATGTAGTAAGAGTTGACGAAGAGAAGAATGTACTTCTTATAAGAGGAGCTGTTCCAGGACCAAAAGGTGGTTTACTAGTAATTAAAGGAACAGTTAAAGTTTGATAAAAATGACTTGGGAAGGGAGGAAATTAAATGCCTAAAGTTGATTTATATAATATGAGTGGAGAAGTAGTTGGAGATATAAACCTGCAAGATAGCATTTTCGGCTTGGAGCCAAATGTTCAGGTTATGCATATAGCTGTATTAAATCAGTTAGCTAATAAAAGACAGGGAACTCAATCTACTAAAACTAAGAGTGAAGTTCGCGGTGGAGGCATAAAGCCTTGGAGACAAAAAGGTACAGGTAGAGCAAGACAAGGAAGTATTAGATCTGCTCAATGGATAAAAGGCGGTATAGTCTTAGGTCCAAAACCAAGAAGTTATAGATATACAATTCCTAAAAAGGTAAAGAGGTTGGCATTAAAGTCAGCTTTATCTTCAAAAGTATCTGGTAATGAGATGATGGTTATAGACAAGCTCGCTATGGATGCAATCAAAACAAAGCAAATGGTGGGAATATTAAACAGTCTTAAAGTATCAGAAAGTGCTTTGATTGTTCTTGCAGGAAAAGATGATATAATCGAAAAATCAGCAAGAAATATTCCAGGAGTTAAGACAGTTCTGGTTAACACAATAAATGTATTTGATATCATGAAGCATAATAAATGCATTATGACAAAAGATGCGGTTGCCAAGGTTGAGGAGGTGTACGTATAATGAGAAGAGCTGAAGATATTATATTGAGGCCTTTTATTACTGAAAAAAGTAATGACAGTCTTTCAGAGGGAAAGTACACCTTTATAGTTGCAACAGATGCTACAAAGACAGAAATAAAATATGCAGTTGAAAAACTATTTCAAGTAAAAGTAGTTAAGGTAAATACTGCAAGCTATGAAGGTAAAGTTAAGAGAATGGGTGTTCATGTCGGTTCAAGACCTGACTGGAAAAAAGCCATTGTCAAGATAGACCTTGATCCATCAGCTGATAAAGTTAAAATGGTAAGAGTAGCTGAAAAGGTTCAGAAGGTTGATAAAGAAGGTAAACCTGTAGCAAGTAAGAATGGCGAACCTGTAATGGTGAAAAAGACTTACAAAGACAAACAGGGAAGAATAAAGATTAAATACAAAGTTGACGAAAAAGGCAAAGTCATCAGAGAAAAGAAAACTTATTCACCAGGTGCTTACCTTGCAAAAGGCGGCAAGTTGGTAACACTAAACAAAAAGTATAAGACAAGCATTGAAGAATTCGGTGTAGGTCAATAATTCAAGTTTGATAAGGAGTGAGAAGAGATGCCAGTAAAAAAGTTTAGTCCTACTACTCCGGCAAGAAGGTTCATGACAGTTTCAATGTTCGAAGGTATTTCAAAGAAAGAACCAGAGAAATCCTTACTTGAACCATTAAATAAAAAGGGTGGAAGAAACTCATACGGTAGGATAACTGTTCGTCACATAGGTGGCGGTGCGAAACAAAAATATAGAATTATAGATTTTAAGAGAGATAAAGACGGAATAAAAGCAAAAGTTGCAGCAATAGAGTATGATCCTAACAGAACTGCAAATATAGCGCTCCTTCATTATATTGATGGAGAAAAGAGATATATAATTGCTCCAGTTGGATTAGCAGAAGGTGATTCAGTTGAGTCTGGTGAAAATGCTGACATTAAGCCAGGTAACTGCTTAAAACTTCAAAACATCCCATTAGGAACACTTATTCACAATATTGAATTAAAACCTGGTAAAGGCGGTCAGCTTGTTAGAGCAGCAGGAAATTCAGCTCAGTTGATGGCTAAAGAAGGTGAGTTTGCTCAGGTAAGACTTCCATCAGGTGAAGTTAGAATGATCAGACTTAACTGCAAAGCATCAATAGGTCAGGTAAGTAATATTGAGAATGAAAATATATCACTTGGTAAAGCTGGAAGAAAAAGATGGATGGGTATCAAGCCAACAGTTCGTGGTGTTGTTATGAATCCATGTGATCACCCTCATGGTGGTGGTGAAGGTAAATCACCAATTGGTAGACCAAGTCCTGTTACTCCTTGGGGTAAACCAACATTAGGATACAAGACAAGAAAGAAAAAGAACTTAAGTGATAAGTTCATAGTTAAGAGAAGAAATCAGAAGTAATATAGGTTATGGATGATTAGCATAAGTAGAAGATTAAGTTTACTTATGAAGGGAGGATTATAATAAATGAGCAGATCGTTAAAAAAGGGACCATTTGTGCATGTCAAACTTCTTAAGAGAATCGAAGAAATGAACGAAAAGAATGAGAAGAAGGTTATAAAGACTTGGTCAAGATCTTCAACGATATTCCCACAAATGGTTGGACATACAATAGCTGTTCACGACGGTAGAAAGCATGTGCCTGTTTATGTAACAGAAGATATGGTTGGACACAAGCTTGGTGAGTTTGCACCAACTAGAACATTTAAAGGCCATGGTGGAAGCGAGAAAACAAGTGGATTGAAGTAAAAGGTGCAAATAGAGCAAGCATTGAAAGGAGGAATTCCGGTTGGAAAGAAAGATTAGATCTAAAGACGAGCTTCTTAAGGATAAAGAAAATATCCTAGAAACATACAGCTCTGAACATAGAAAAAGTAAGAAACCAGTTATTCTTTCTAAAAGAGAAAGAAAAGCTTTAGGAATTGGAAAAGATGAGGGAAGAGCAGTGCTTATGTATGCTCGTATTTCATCAAGAAAAGTTAAGATTGTTATAGATCTTATAAAGAACAAAGGACTTGAAGAAGCATATGGTATATTAAGGTTTACACCTAAGGCTGCATCAGATATACTCTATAAGCTAGTTAAGTCAGCAGAAGCAAATGCATTGAACAATAACGGTCTTGATAAAGAAGAGTTATATATTGCAGAAGCTTATGCAACACAAGGACCTACTTTGAAGAGATTGATGCCAAGAGCACAAGGTAGAGCTAACAGAATAAGAAAAAGAACTAGTCATATAACAGTAGTGTTAAAAGAAAGAGATTAAAGAAAAGGAGGTTGGAGAATGGGCCAGAAAGTTAATCCACACGGATTGAGAATCGGAATAATAAAAGACTGGGACACTAAATGGTATGCTAATAAAAAAGGTTTTAGCGAACTTTTGGTTGAAGATGTTAAGATTAGAAAGTTTATCAAGAGTAAGTTATATTCATCAGGAGTTTCCAGAATCGAAATAGAAAGAGCAGCACAAAAGGTTAAAATCAATGTTAATACTGCAAAGCCTGGTATCGTAATTGGTAAGGGCGGAACTGGAATCGAAGAGCTTAGAAAAGAAGTTGAAAAGATGACAGGAAAAAGCGTATTAATTAATATTACTGAAATTAAAACTCCTGAGATGGATGCTCAATTAGTAGCTGAGAATATTGCTTCACAGCTCGAGAAGAGAGTATCATTCAGAAGAGCAATGAAGCAAGCTATGTCAAGAACAATGAAATATGGTGCAAAAGGTATAAAGACTGCATGTGGAGGACGTTTGGGTGGTGCTGAAATAGCTAGAACTGAGCATTATCATGAAGGAACAATACCTCTTCAGACATTAAGAGCAGATATAGATTATGGATTTGCTGAAGCGAATACTACTTATGGTAAGCTCGGAGTTAAAGTTTGGATATATAAAGGTGAAGTTCTTCCTGCTGTTAAGAAGGAAAAGAAAGCGGAAGGAGGAGAACGCTAATGTTAATGCCTAAAAGAGTTAAGCGTAGAAGAGTTCATAGAGGCAGAATGACAGGTATTGCAACTAGAGGAACAAAAGTTTCAAACGGTCAGTTCGGTCTACAAGCTCTTGAGCCAGCTTGGATAACAAGTAATCAGATAGAAGCAGCCAGAATAGCTATGACAAGGTATATTAAAAGAGGTGGTCAGGTTTGGATAAAAATATTCCCTGATAAGCCTGTAACCAAAAAACCGGCTGAAACACGTATGGGTAGTGGTAAAGGTTCACCCGAGTATTGGGTAGCGGTAGTTAAACCTGGTAGAATATTATTCGAAATCGCAGGCGTTTCGGAAGAAACTGCAAGAGAAGCTTTAAGACTTGCAATGCATAAGCTTCCAATCAAATGTAAATTTGTTGCCCGCGGAGATGAAATGGACGGTGAAGCAAATGAAAGCTAGTGAGATCAGAGAAAAGACTCAGGTTGAATTAGAAAAAGAAGAAAAAGAATTAAAAGCTGAATTGTTCAAATTGAGATTTCAACTTGCTACAAATCAGTTAGAAAACCCTATGAAACTGAGAGACGTAAAAAAATCAATTGCTCAAGTAAAAACAATACTAAGGGAAAGGCAATTGAAGGGAACGAATTAGTAGTAGGCCCTGAAAGGAGGTAACCGATTTGATCGAAAGAGCATTAAGGAAAACAAGGGTTGGTAAAGTGGTTAGTAATAAAATGGATAAAACTATTGTTGTTGCTATCGAAAACAGTGTAAAACACCCACTTTACAAGAAAATCGTTAAAAGAACATATAAATTAAAAGCACACGACGAAAATAATGAGTGTAACATCGGCGATAAAGTTAAAGTAATGGAAACTCGCGCATTGAGTAAGGAAAAAAGATGGAGACTTGTTGAAATAGTTGAAAAAGCCCAGTAAGTCGACAGGAAGGAGGTACTAAGAATGATTCAGGTTCAATCAAGACTAAGAGTTGCTGATAATACAGGAGCAAAAGAAATCATGTGCATAAAGGTTCTCGGTGGTTCATGGAGAAAATATGCAAATATTGGTGACATTATTGTAGCTTCGGTTAAAAATGCAACACCCGGTGGTGTTGTAAAAAAAGGCGATGTTGTTAAATGTGTTATCGTTCGTTCAAGAAAAGGTGTTAGAAGAGCTGACGGCACATATATAAAGTTTGATGAGAATGCGGCAGTTATAATAAAAGATGATAACAATCCGAGAGGTACACGTATATTTGGTCCTGTCGCAAGAGAGTTAAGGGATAAGGATTTTATGAAAATATTGTCCCTCGCACCGGAAGTACTATAAGGGAGGAGGCGGCTTAAATTGGAAAAAATGAAGATGAAAGTAGTTCATGTAAAATCAGGAGATACAGTTTATATAATGTCTGGCGGAATTTCAAAAGACAGAGGCGATAAAGGTAAAAAAGGTAAAGTTTTGAAGGTATATTCAGACAAAGGAATGATACTTGTTGAAGGCGTGAATATGAATACAAAACATAAGAAGCCAAGAGGAAGATATCAGCAAGGTGGAATAGTCCATCAGGAAAGTCCGATTTATGCTTCAAAGGCTAAGATTGTTTGCCCAAGATGTGGGGAGCCTACAAGAGTTGGAAGACAAATACTTGAAAATGGACAAAAAGTACGAGTGTGCAAAAGATGCAAAGAGTTTATTGATAACGTTTAGACTCTTACCGAAAGGAGGTTATTAGTGAATGGCAAGATTAAAAGAAAAGTATAATTCCGAAGTTATGGCAGCATTACAGGAAAAATTCAAATTCAAAAGTTCAATGCAGATACCTAAGTTGGAAAAAGTTGTTATAAACATGGGAGTTGGAGATGTTAAAGACAACCCTAAAGCTATGGATGCAGCTGTTAACGATTTAACAATAATTACTGGTCAAAAGCCAATAGTAACAAAAGCTAAAAAGTCAGTCGCTGCATTTAAGCTAAGAGAGGGAATGAATATAGGTTGTAAAGTAACTCTTCGTGGAGAAAGAATGTACGAATTTGTTGATAAACTATTCAACATTTCATTACCAAGAGTTAGAGACTTTAGAGGATTATCAAACAATTCATTTGACGGAAGAGGTAACTACTCATTAGGTATTAATGATCAGCTTATCTTCCCAGAAATTGAATACGATAAGATTGATAAAATGAGAGGTATGGATGTTACATTCGTAACAACTGCTCAAAATGACGAAGAAGCAAAAGAGCTGTTAAAATTGCTCGGCATGCCGTTCAGCCGGGGCTGATAAGGAGGGACTGAAGCGTGGCAAAAAAAGCTATGATATTAAAGCAACAAAAGGCACCTAAGTTTAAGACTAGAGCCTACAATAGATGTAAATTATGTGGAAGACCACACGCATATATAAGAAAATTTGGAATTTGCCGTTTATGCTTTAGAATGTTAGCATATAAAGGACAAATACCAGGCGTTAAGAAAGCAAGTTGGTAATAGAATCTTTGGAAGGAGGTTTGACATATGCAAATTACAGACGCAATAGCTGATATGTTAACCAGAATAAGAAATGCTAGTTCTGCAAAACATGAAACTGTTGACATACCATCTTCAAACATAAAGAAAGCAATAGCAAACATATTGCTCGAAGAAGGATTTGTTAGAAATTTTGAAGAAATCAGCGATGACAAACAAGGCGTAATAAGAATAGCGTTAAAATATACATCTAGCAAACAAAATGTTATTACAGGAATTAAAAGAATAAGTAAGCCAGGATTAAGAGTATATGCCGGCAAAGATGAGCTTCCTAAAGTTTTAGGTGGATTGGGTATAGCGATTATATCAACATCAAAGGGAATCATGTCTGATAAAAAGGCAAGAAACCAAGGTGTTGGTGGAGAAGTTTTGGCTTTCGTATGGTAATGAAGTTTCTGAAAAGGGTTATTAACCCATAATATAAGAAAAGGAGGAAATTTTAAATGTCTCGTATAGGCAGAATGCCGATAGAAATTCCAAAGGGCGTTGATATAAAAGTTGGAGAAAACAATCTTACAACTGTTAAAGGACAAAAAGGTACTTTGACAAAAGCCCTTCATAAGGATATGATATTAAAAGTAGAGGATGGAGTAGTAAAAGTAGAAAGACCATCCGAGCAGAAGATCCATAAATCGCTTCATGGACTTACAAGAACTCTTTTGAACAATATGGTGGATGGTGTTACCAAAGGATTTGAAAAGGGACTTGAAATAAATGGGGTTGGATACAGAGCAGCAAAGCAGGGAAAGAAACTTGTTCTTACACTTGGATACTCACACCCTGTTGAAATGGAAGAGCCAGCTGGTATAACAGTTGAAGTTCCTGCTCCTAACAAAATTATTGTTAAGGGAATGGATAAACAAGAAGTTGGACAGTTTGCAGCACAGATAAGAGAAAAGAGATTACCTGAGCCTTACAAGGGTAAAGGAATTAAGTACGAAAACGAAGTAATCAGACGTAAAGAAGGTAAAACTGGCGGTAAAGGGAAGAAGTAGAAAGGAGTGAGACTTTAATGATAAATAAACCTAATAGAAATGAAATCAGACTTAGAAAGCATTTAAGGGTACGTAAAAAAATTAAAGGTACTCCTGAGCGTCCTAGGCTGGCTGTTTTCAGAAGCTTAAACCACATTTATGCGCAGATCATAGATGACGTTGCTGGAAATACTTTAGTTGCAGCATCAACACTTGATGCATCATTAAAAGGCAAAGTTGAGTTTGGTGCTAATAAAGAAGCTGCAAAAGAAGTTGGTAAACTCATTGCAGTTAAAGCTTCACAAAAAGGAATCAAGCAGGTTGTATTTGATCGTGGCGGTTATTTGTACCATGGAAGAATAAAAGAGCTTGCTGAAGCTGCTAGAGAAGCAGGCTTGGAATTTTAATCGAAGGAGGGATATGATTTGCAACGCATTGATGGAACAACATTGGACCTTAAAGAAAAGGTTGTTAATATAGGACGTGTAACAAAGGTTGTTAAAGGTGGTAGAAATTTTCGTTTCAGTGCACTCGTAGTCGTAGGTGACGAAAATGGACATGTAGGAAGTGGAATGGGAAAAGCTGCTGAAATTCCTGATGCAATTAGAAAAGGAATAGAAGATGCTAAGAAGAATTTAATCAAGGTCCCATTGGTAGAAACTACCATACCGCATGAGTCTATTGGAGAGTTTGGAGCTGGAAAAGTTCTTTTAAAACCAGCTAGTGAAGGTACAGGAGTTATCGCAGGTGGACCTGTAAGAGCTGTGCTTGAGTTAGCAGGTATTCATGATATAAGAACTAAGTCATTAGGTTCAAATAATCCAATAAATATGGTTAATGCTACAATAAATGGTCTTGCACAGTTAAAAACTGTTGAAGAAGTTGCTAAGCTTCGTGGCAAGACTGTTGAAGAAATATTGGGCTAAGGGGGGAACTTTAGTGGCTAAAAAATTAAAAATTACACTTGTAAAAAGTATAAATAAAGCTAAGGAAAATCAAGTTGCTAATGTAAAAGCTCTTGGTTTAAAGAAGATTAGAAGTACAGTTGAGCAAAATGACAATGCTCAGATCAGAGGAATGATAAATAAGGTTTCTCATCTAGTAACAGTTGAAGAAATATAAGAGGAGGTGTAAGCCATGAAACTTTTTGAATTAGTTCCTGCACCAGGCTCAAAGACAAAACCGATGAGAAAAGGAAGAGGTCCAGGTACTGGCAACGGAAAAACTGCTGGAAAAGGACACAAGGGTCAAAATGCACGTGCAGGTGGTGGAGTAAGACCAGGCTTTGAAGGTGGACAGATGCCTATATACAGAAGACTACCTAAAAGAGGCTTCAATAATAAAAACTTTACTACTGATTATGCAGAAGTAAATGTATCAGATCTTAATATTTTTGAAAACGGAACAAAAGTAACATTAGAATTAATGCAGGAAAACGGTCTAGTTAAGAAGGTTAAAGACGGAGTTGCAATATTAGGAAACGGAGAGTTGACTAAGAAGCTGACTGTCGAAGCTGCTAAATTTACCAAGACAGCTACTGGAAAGATTGAAGCAGCGGGGGGAAAGGCAGAGGTGATATAAAATGGGTATGCTTGAGACATTAAGAAATGCCTGGAAGATTCCTGATTTAAGAAGAAAGCTCCTTATAACAGTTGCTTTACTACTAGTCTATAGAATAGGTTCTCACATACCTGTTCCAGGCTTGAATGCTGCTGAGTTTCAGAAGCTTGTAACTCAAGGAGGTCAATTATTTGGCTTCTTTGATATCGTATCAGGTGGAGCTTTTCAGATGGCAACAATATTCGCAATGAGTATTACACCATATATCAACTCATCTATTATAATGCAATTATTGACAATAGCCATTCCAAAGTTAGAACAGCTTTCTAAGGAAGGCGAAGAAGGAAGAAAAATGATTGCGCAATTTACTCGTTATGGTACAGTTATATTGGCATTTATACAGGCAATAGGTCTGTATTTTGGTATGTCAGGTGCTGTTAATAACAAGGGTGTTTTAAGTTTTATAACAATTACAATTACTTTTACAGCAGGAACAGCATTTCTTATGTGGCTTGGTGAGCAGATTACAGAGTTCGGTATTGGTAACGGTATCTCGTTAATGATATTTGCTGGTATCGTATCAAGAGGACCAACTGCACTTATGTCACTAGTAAATATGGTGACATCCGCATCAGAAAGTGGAAATATTTTATTAGCAGTTATTAAAGTTATTGCAATAGTTGCTGTATTCTTAGGTGTTATTGTTGGTGTTATATGGGTAACTCAAGCAGAGCGTAGGGTGCCTGTACAATATGCAAAAAGAGTTGTTGGACGTAAGGTTTATGGGGGACAAAGTACTCATATTCCAATAAAGGTTAATTTAGCAGGGGTTATTCCGATTATCTTCGCTATGTCAATAATGATGTTCCCATCACAGATAATCAGTTTCTTCTTTGCTCAATCAACTCATCCAGTAGTTAATTTTTTTAGAAATTCAACAGGAACAGTGTGGTATGCCATTATATATGCATTACTTATAATGTTTTTCACATTCTTCTATACCATGATAGTATTTAATCCGATTGAATTGGCAAACAACATGAAGAAGAATGGTGGTTTTATACCTGGAATTAGACCAGGGAAACCTACTTCTGACTACATTGCTAGAGTACTTAACAGAGTAACATGGTTTGGTGCGTTGTTCTTGGCATTAATAACGATATTTCCAATTATAATCGAAAATGTAACAGGTACAAAAAATGTTTGGTTTGGTGGAACAGCAGTTCTGATTCTTGTCGGGGTTGCTCTTGATACAATCAAACAAATGGAATCACAGATGTTGATGAGACATTATAAAGGATTCCTTGAATAGAATAGATTAGGGTTAAAGTGGAGGAAATTTTGAATGAGGCTTATTTTACTAGGGGCTCCTGGTGCGGGTAAAGGAACACAAGCTGCCAGACTCTCAGATAAATTGAATATTCCTCACATATCTACAGGTGATATATTTAGAATTAATATAAAGAATGAGACAGAATTAGGCAAGACAGCAAAAGAATATATTGACAAAGGCATGCTTGTGCCTGATGAACTAACAATTAATATTGTCAAACAAAGACTTTTAGATGATGACTGTAAAAATGGATTTATTCTAGATGGATTTCCAAGGACGATTCCTCAAGCAGAATATTTGGAAAAAGCCCTGGAAGAGATAGAAACAGATATTGACCATGTTGTTAATATTGATGTTTCAGACAAAGAGATTATTGAAAGAGTATCAGGCAGAAGAGTATGTCCGAACTGTGGAGCTACTTTTCATACTGTGTATAAACAGACTAAAGAAGCAAATGTATGTGATGTATGTAAGGCAGGAGTTATTCAACGTGATGATGACAAGGAAGATACAGTTATTAGCAGGTTGAAAACATATCATGAACAAACCGAACCACTTATTGATTTTTACACAAAAAAGAGTAAAATATTAAATGTGGTAGGTCAGAGGGAAATAAACGATACAACGAAAACTGTATTCAATATTTTGGGTGTGTGATTAATGATAATTCCAAAAACAAAGTTAGAAATTGAATTGATGAAAAAGTCTGGTGAAGTACTGGTAAATACTCTTATAAAGCTTAAAGAAGCAATTAAGCCTGGAGTAACGACTTTGGATCTTGACAAAATAGCTGAGGATTATATCAAAAAAAATGGAGCTATACCTTCATTTTTAGGCTATAAATCACCTTACAGGGGTGCTGTGAATTATCCAGGAAGCATTTGCGCATCAGTAAATGATGAAGTTGTTCATGGTATTCCTGGTTTAAGGAGATTAAAAGATGGCGATATTATTAGTATAGATATCGGTGTATACTTGAACGGATATCATTCAGATGCAGCTAGGACTTTTGCAGTAGGACAGATTTCCGAAGAAGCACAAAGCCTTATCAATGCTACAAAGGAAAGCTTTTATGAAGGGATTATAAATGCTGTACCTGGAAAAAGAATAATGGATATATCTTCATCAATACAAGATTATGTTGAAAACGAAGGATATTCAGTTGTAAGAGATTATGTAGGTCATGGTATTGGAAAAGAGATGCATGAAGAGCCGCAGATACCAAATTGCAGGTTCAGGGGTGCAAACCCGAGACTTATGATTGGAGCTGCACTGGCTATAGAACCTATGGTTAATGCTGGAGAATTTGATGTAAAGTTGCTTGAGAACAAATGGACAGTGGTTACAAGGGATGGAAGTTTATCAGCACATTATGAAAATACTGTAATTGTTACTGAATCTGAGCCATTGATAGTAACCCAGACTCCTTTTTAAATAGCCATGAAGATGATTCCTTTAGCATGATATCAGAGGTGATTTCCTTGAATTATACCGTAGGCCAAGTTGTTTATTCCAAAGCTGGGAGAGATGCAGGTAAAAAGTTTATTATTGTAAATATACCAGACGAATATTATGTATTTATCTCAGACGGCGACCTTAGAAAAATTGAAAAACCTAAAAGAAAAAAGATTAAGCATCTTTTGATTACAGAGGAAATTATAAAGCCGCTAAAAGAAAAAATTATAAATAATTCTATAATTACAAATTCTGAAGTCAGAAAGGCTTTGGAAGCACTCCAAAAATGAGTGTATAATATTACTTGGTAAAAGAAATGTGCATCTAAATAAAAGCAAAAAGTGATTTGATAAGGAGGTTTTCATATTGTCTAAGGAAGATGTAATTGAAGTTGAGGGCACAGTAGTAGAAGCATTACCAAATGCGATGTTTCAAGTCGAGTTAGATAATGGCCATCAGGTGCTTGCCCATATATCTGGAAAACTAAGAATGAATTTCATAAGAATTCTTCCTGGTGATAAGGTTGTAATAGAACTTTCTCCCTATGATTTAACAAGGGGTAGAATAACTTGGAGAGCGAAGTAATAGAAGGAGGACTTGAAAATGAAAGTTAAACCATCTGTAAAGACTATTTGCGAAAAATGCAAAATAATCAAAAGAAAAGGCAGAGTAATGGTTATCTGCGAAAACCCAAAGCATAAACAAAAGCAAGGATAGGAATTATTCAGTTAACTGATAAATTCCATTATTAATATAGTTTTACTAACATTCAAGTGTTTGAAATTTTTGAAATATTGTGGGCGGCTGCATGGAAAACCATGACCACATGAAGTCTAAAACAATAATACTTGCAAACAGAAAAGATCATAGATCTTTATTGAATCTAATGGAGGTGTAAAAAATGGCTCGTATTGCCGGAGTTGATTTACCCAGAGAAAAAAGAGTTGAAATTGGACTCACTTATATATTTGGTATAGGAAGACCTATGTCAAATAGAATACTAAAGGAAACTGGGATAAATCCAGATACAAGAGTCAGAGATTTAACTGACGACGAAATTAACAAGCTAAGAGAAATGATAGATAAAGACTTCAAAGTTGAAGGTGACCTTAGAAGAGAGATTGCCTTAAATATCAAAAGGCTCATGGAAATAGGATGTTACAGAGGACGTAGACATAAAATGGGTCTTCCAGTAAGAGGACAGAAAACAAAAACAAATGCAAGAACAAGAAAAGGGCCTAAAAAGTCAATTTCTCAGAAGAAGAAGTAAGAATCAAGAAGGAGGTTGAAAATTAAATGGCAGCTAAAACCGCTGGTGCAAAAAGAACAACCAGAAAAAGAAAAGAACGTAAACATATTGAACGTGGTCAAGCACATATTCGCTCAACGTTTAACAATACTATAGTAACACTTACAGACACTGCTGGTAATGCATTGTCATGGGCAAGTGCAGGTGGATTAGGTTTTAGAGGATCGAAGAAAAATACTCCATTTGCAGCTCAATTAGCAGCTGAAACAGCTTCAAAAGCAGCTATGGAACATGGTCTTAAATACGTTGAAGTATACGTAAAGGGTCCAGGGGCTGGAAGAGAAGCAGCTATTAGAGCTTTACAGGCTGCAGGGCTTGAAGTGAGTCTTATAAAAGATGTTACTCCTATCCCTCATAATGGTTGCAGACCACCTAAAAGAAGAAGAGTATAACTTCGTTCATTAATTTTAAGATTGGATTACTATAAAGTTCAAATCCAGTCCAAGAGTTCGATTATTACATTGGAGGTGTAAGATTAAATGGCAAGATACACTGATGCGTCTTGTAGGCTCTGTAGAAGAGAAGGCGAGAGACTTTTACTGAAAGGTGAAAGATGCTATACAGATAAATGTTCAATTAAAAGAAGAGCGTATGCTCCAGGCCAGCATGGACAACAAAAGAAGAAGTTGTCTGAATATGGTTTGCAGCTTCGTGAAAAACAAAAAGCAAGAAGATTTTACGGAATTCTCGAAGGTCAGTTCAGAAAGTATTTTGAAATGGCTTCAAAGAAAAAAGGTATCACTGGTGAAAATCTTCTCCAAATATTAGAAAGCAGACTTGATAATACTGTTTATAGACTTGGATTAGCAACATCAAGACCTGAAGCAAGACAGCTTGTAACACATGCTCACTTCACAGTAAATGGAAAGAAAGTTAATATTCCATCTTACTTATTGAAAGTGGGAGATGTTGTTGCTTTAAGAGAAAAGAGCAAAAAGTCAGAGAAGTTTAAAGCAGTTACTGAAATAGTTGGAAAAGCAACTGTTGCTAAATGGCTCGAGTTCGACAGTGAGAACATGGTTGGTAAAGTTGTAGCTATACCTGCAAGAGAAGACATAGATTTACCGATAAAAGAGCACTTAATTGTTGAGTTATACTCTAAATAGTAATATATAGCTTAATTACATGTTCATGCAGCAACTGAAAGACGTTAAGTCGGGGACCTATGGAATAAGATTGTGACTAGAGATAGAAAAAGAATCAGTTGCCCTCAAAACAATAATAATTAGAAAAAGGAGGGTTTTAGGTTGATCGAGATAGAAAAGCCAAAGATCGAATGTGTTACTATCAGTGATGATAACACTTATGGAAAGTTCGTAGTGGAGCCCCTTGAAAGAGGTTATGGAACTACATTAGGTAATTCACTTAGAAGAATATTACTTTCTTCATTACCTGGTGTAGCAGTAACATCAATAAAAATTGATGGAGTTTTACACGAATTTTCTACAGTGACAGGTATGGTAGAAGATGTAACTGAAATTATACTCAATATCAAATCCCTGTCAATAAATATGCACTGTGAAGGACAAAAGGTTGTTTATATTGAAGCAGATGGTGACGGACCTGTCACTGCTGGAGATATAAAGGCTGACTCAGATGTTGAGATACTTAACCCGGACCTTCATATAGCAACAATAAATGGTGAACAAAAATTATATATGGAGTTGACAATTAATAAAGGTAGAGGATATGTTCCAGCTGATAAGAATAAACAGCCAGGACAGCCGATAGGATTAATCCCAGTTGACTCAATATACACGCCAGTAAGGAAAGTAAACTACACAGTTGAGAACACTCGTGTTGGGCAAGTTACTGACTATGATAAGTTGACGTTGGAAGTCTGGACAAATGGAACTATTAAGCCAGATGAGGCGATAAGCTTAGGTGCAAAAATCCTCAGCGAGCATTTGAACTTATTCATAGATTTATCGGATCAAGCTAAGCACACTGAAATTATGGTCGAAAAAGAAGAAACAAAGAAGGAAAAGGTTCTTGAAATGACAATAGAAGAACTTGATCTTTCAGTTAGATCATATAACTGCTTAAAGAGAGCTAGTATAAATACAGTAGAAGATTTGACCAACAGAACTGAAGAAGATATGATGAAGGTTCGTAATCTGGGTAGAAAATCACTTGAAGAGGTATTGCATAAGCTTAGTGCTCTTGGATTGTCTCTTTCGCCAAGTGAAGAATAATTAATATTCAAACATAAAAGTAGTTCTTATAGAAATCGGAAAGTAAGGGAGGTAAATTAAATGGCATTACAAAGGAAGCTGGGGCGTGCTACAGACCAAAGAAAAGCTATCTTAAAAGGCCTTGTAAGTTCCTTGTTTGAGTATGGAAGAATTGAAACAACTCTCGCAAGAGCTAAAGAAGTTCAGAAAATATCAGAAAAATTAATATCAATTGCTATAAAAGAAGCTGATAGTATCGATTCAAAGAAGGTTAAAATATCTGCTGCGAAGATAGATGCTAAAGGTCAAAAAATTCTCAAAGCCGCTACTTCAGTGAATAAAAAAGAATACAGGGTAGTAGATAGAGAAGTAAAGACAGAATTGAAGACAGTTGACAGTGCAAGCAAGTTGCATGCAAGAAAGCAAATAATGAATTGGGTATATAAAGTTAAAGATAAGGATGGAAATCCTATAAATTTAGCTAATAAGATACTCGACGAAATCGCTCCTAAGTATAAAGAAAGAAAAGGCGGATACACAAGAATATATAAACTTGGTCAAAGACGCGGAGATGCTGCTGAAATAGTTATACTTGAGTTTGTATAATATTGTTTGATGAGTTGATATTCTGGATAATCTAATAGTTATTTAATATGTATTAAACCAGGGATTAGGCGAATTATAAAATTTCTTAATCCCTTTTAATTTAGGCAAAAATCATCAGTGAAATATAAATCTAAATTAAAATAGAGAAATATTGAAATTATAAAAAATAGAATTAATAGGAAAATGAGTAAACTCGACAATGGAAAAGAATTTGTTTAAAATTGAAAATTTAGAATTTGAATATAGACTTAAGAATACAAATTCAGAAGACATTAAAGCAATAGATGGAATGAATCTTGAGCTTTTAGGCGGACAATTTATTTCAATTATCGGCAGAAATGGTTCTGGAAAGTCAACTCTTGCAAAGTTATTAAATGGATTAATTATTCCGACAAGTGGAAATGTATTTGTTGATGATTTAGACACAAAAAGTAAAACTGACATCTGGAAAATAAGGCAAATTGCTGGTATGGTTTTTCAGAATCCAGAAAACCAGATTATAGGGTTAGTTGTGGAAGAGGATGTTGCGTTCGGTCCAGAAAATATAGGTTTACCTTCTGCTAAGATAAGAGAAAGAGTTGATAGTGCACTAAAGATGCTTGGAATATCTGAATATGCCAAGCATCAACCAGGTATGCTTTCAGGAGGACAGAAGCAAATGGTTGCAATTGCAGGTATATTGGCAATGAAACCTAGGTGTATAATACTTGATGAAGCAACGGCGATGATAGATCCAATCGGTCGTAAAGAAATTATGAGAGCTGTTAAGAGGTTGAATAAAGAAGAAAATATTACAATAATTCACATTACTCACCACATGGATGAAGCTTGTATGGCTGATAGAGTTATTGTTGTTGATAAAGGAAGAGTATTTTTGGATGGAGCACCAGAGGAAGTATTTTCAGATGTAGAGAAGATAAAAGCGATCGGACTGGATGTTCCACAAATTGTGGAGCTTTTTTATGAGCTAAACAAAAAAGGAATAGACCTTCCGTTAAATATTATTGATTTTGAAGATTCGGTAGAGTTGATTAGAAACAGATTAGGGACTAAACTATATTAAATACATTATTAATCTTACATTTAGCAGAGCAAAATAACGAACGCTTTAACGGAATTTTGCGATAGATAAATGTTAAAGATTAATTGTACTTAATACTATATTAAATAAAAAGCTGCAAATAATAAGGAAGACGGGATAAAATGTCAATTGTAATCAAAAACCTTTGTCATACTTATATGAATGGAAGTATTTATGAAAAAAGGGCACTAGATAATATTAATATTAAAATTAAAGATGGTGAGTATGTTGGAATAATTGGTCATACGGGTTCAGGTAAATCTACGCTAATCCAACACCTTAATGGACTTATAAAGGTACAGTCAGGTTGTATAACTATTAATGATATTGATATCAACAAAAAAAATTTAAAAGAGATTCGTAAGCAGGTAGGTCTGGTTTTTCAATATCCTGAACATCAGATTTTTGAAGAAAGTGTAAAGAAAGATATAGCTTTTGGACTTATAAAGCAGGGGCTAGAAAATAATGCTATTGATAGTCGAATACAAGAAACAATTAAACTTTTAGGAATTGATGAAGAAATTTTAGATAAATCACCGTTTGAGCTATCTGGAGGACAGAAAAGAAAAGTTGCAATTGCAGGGGTTCTATGCATGAAACCTCAAATTTTAATTCTTGATGAGCCAACTGCAGGACTCGATCCAAAAGGAAGAGACGAAATATATAATGCTATAACTAAGTATAGAAATGAGAACAATTCAATAGTAATTTTAGTATCACATAGTATGGAAGATATAGCCAAATATGTTGATAGAATAATTGTTATGAATAAAGGAACTGTTGAAATGGATGGAAGAATATCCGAAATTTATGGCAGATGTGACAGACTTGAAGAGATTGGATTGTCTGTACCGCAAATTACCAAGTTTTTAAGGAAACTAAAGGTCTACAATTCAGAAATTAATGATAATATCTTTACTGTAAAGGATGCAGTAAACGAGTTGATTAAGCATATAGAATGAGGTCGGTTTAATGTTATATGATTTAGCAATCGGACAATATATTTTTGGGGATTCTCTATTACACAGAGCGGACCCAAGAACAAAGATTATAATAACAATTCTATATATGTCATTATTGATAATGATTGATTCATATAAGGAGTTCTTCTTTTGTACCATATTCACGGTTTTTTTTATTTTGGCATCAAAAGTTCCAGTTAAATACACTTTAAAAGGTTTAAAGCCTATTGTATTTATTATAATAATCACTGGCTTAATAAATATATTTACAACAAAAGGAGAATCCATATTCGAGTTGTTTTTTCTAAAAGCAACATTTGAAGGAATTGATTTAACAATAAAAATGGCGTTAAGACTCATATTAATAATTACAAGTGCTTCGATGCTTACTTTGACAACTACTCCTATCACCTTGACTGATGGGATTGAAAAGCTATTTTCTTTTTTAAAAAGATTTCATATACCAGTTCATGAAATAGCATTCATGATGGCAATAGCGATTAGGTTTATTCCAACTCTTGTCGAAGAAACTGATAAATTAATGAAGGCTCAGGCTTCAAGAGGTGCAGATTTTGGTACAGGTAATATTTTTCAAAAGGCAAGGAGTTATTTACCACTTCTAATCCCTCTCTTGATAGGTGCATTTAAAAGAGCAGAAGATCTTGCAATGGCTATGGAAGCAAGATGTTATACTGGAGGCGAAGGACGCACAAGATTACGGGAACTATCATTCTCAAAAGCGGATTTGCATATTTCTATAGTATTTGGACTATTTTGTGCTTTGGTTATTGTGATTAAATTCTTAATCAAGATTTAATATTTTGTTGATTCGATAATAAAGTTATAGTATTCTTAAGATAATGATTTTTTTAGAATTTATAGGAGGAAGTTATGTATTATATAGGTATTGATTTAGGAGGAACAAATATTGCGGTAGGGATTGTTGATGAAAATGGAACATTGATCCATAAAGACAGTTGTCCTACAAAAAGAGAGAGACCATATCAGGATATCATTAAGGATATGGCAGATATTACATTAAAGGTTATTGGGGATAAAGGTATTGATTTGAAAGATATAAAAAGTATCGGAATTGGCTCGCCAGGAACACCAAATAGCTCAGAAGGAATATTGGTATATAGCTGTAATTTAAATTTTGACAATACTCCAATTAGAGATGAGCTTCAGAAATATATTGATTTGCCAGTATATTTGGAAAATGATGCGAACTGTGCTGCTTTAGCTGAAAGCGTTGCAGGTGCAGCAAAGGATGTTAGCGATTCAATAACAATAACACTTGGTACAGGAATTGGCGGAGGTATTGTTATAAACAATAAGGTCTACAGTGGATTCAATTTTGCAGGTTCAGAGATTGGACATATGGTTATTGTTTCAGATGGTGTTCAATGTACTTGTGGAAGAAAGGGATGCTGGGAAGCATATGCATCAGCAACAGCAATAATAAGACAAACTAAAGAAGCTGCACTAAAAAATCCTGACTCAAAGATAAATGAGCTTGTTGGCGGAGACCTAAACAAGGTGGACGCAAAAACTGCTTTTGATGCTGCAAGACTTGGAGACAAAGTGGGGGAACAGGTTGTGAAGCAGTATATAAAATACATTGCTGAAGGGCTTTCAAATTCCATTAATGCATTTATGCCAGCTGCAGTAATTATTGGTGGAGGCGTATGTAAGGAAGGCGAATATCTGTTAAAACCATTACGAGAAATGGTGTATTCAGACATTTACTGCAGAGGAAATGTTCCAAAGCCTGAAATAAGAGTTGCGCAAATGGGCAATGATGCTGGTATTATCGGTGCAGCAATGCTTGGGAAATAAAATGAAAAACATAAAAATAACCATAGAATATGATGGTACTGGATATCACGGTTGGCAGAGCCAGGAGAATGCTATTGCTGTTCAGAGTGTAGTAGAGAATGCATTAAGTGAATTAACCAGTGAAAAAATTAGTATTACAGGAGCAAGCAGAACAGATACAGGAGTTCATGCATATGGTCAGGTAGCCAACTTCCTGACCTGCTCTTCAATCCCACCTGAAAAGTATTCATTGGCAGCAAATCATCATTTGCCAGCCGATGTTTCTATTGTTCACTCAGAAGAGGTTCCAGAAGGGTTTCATTCAAGATTCAGTGCAAAAGGAAAAAGGTACAAGTATATCTTCTATAATTCACGGACACCATCGGCACTGCTTAGAAATAGGGCTTTCCACGTTCCAGTTAGATTGGATACAGAAGCAATGATGGAGGCTTCTGTTTTTTTTCTAGGTACACATGATTTCAAAGCATTTCAGGCCACTGGTGGCAATGTAAAAACTACTATCCGAACGATATCAGGTATTGAACTTATAGAAAATGATAAAGTTATTGAACTCAATATAGAAGGAGATGGCTTCCTTTATAATATGGTAAGAATAATTGCAGGAACGCTTGTTGATGTTGGAATGGGAAGAATACCTGCAAAGGATGTGGCTAATATAATAAAAATTGGTGACAGGACAAAGGCTGGTAGAACCGCACCACCACAGGGGTTATATCTTGTCGAGGTTTTCTATTGATGTGATTTTAAGTGAAAAAATGAAATGACGACCGATTATACGAGAGATATAGATACATAAACGTAAATAAACAAAGAAAAAGTGAGATAAATTAAAATTATAGCTTGACACTTTTGAATATTAATATTAAAATATTATAGTGTCTTAGAGTTGGTTCGTTTGGGATATCAAGATGTAAGGTTTTACTAACGGATATCTATAGATTCAACTGAAAAGGACTTGAAAATTTCATATTGATATCTTAATTAGTTAAATTTGAGTTGGTTAAGTTATGGATGATTGATTTTCAATGAGTCCTAAAAATACAAGTTATTATAATAAAGTGTGATTCGTTGTCGAGGAGGTAGGAAAATTAATGAAGACTTTTATGGCTAAAGCCGAAGAAGTTCAAAGAAAATGGTTTATAATTGATGCTGAAGGAAAGCCTTTAGGTAGACTTGCTAGTGAAGTAGCTAAGATCCTAAGAGGTAAACACAAGCCAACTTATACTCCACATTGTGATACTGGTGATCATGTAATCGTATTAAATGCTGAGAAGATTGTTTTGACAGGTAAGAAGCTCGAACAGAAATATTACAGACATTACTCGGGATATCCAGGAGGAATGAAGGAAATTACTTACAAGCATTTCCTTGCTACTCATCCTGAAAGAGTTATTGAGTTGGCAGTTAAAGGTATGTTACCAAAGAACAGCCTTGGAAGATCAATGTACAAAAAGTTGAAAGTATATAAAGGAACCGACCATGAGCATCAGGCACAGAAACCTGAATTTCTTGAGTTGAACATTTAATTGAAGGGAGGAGTTGAAAGTTATGGCAAAAGTTCAGTATTATGGAACTGGAAGAAGAAAGAAATCAGTTGCGAGAGTTAGACTTGTTCCTGGAGAAGGAAAAGTTACAATAAATGATAGAAGCCTTGATGAATACTTCGGATTGGCTACATTAAAGCTTATAGTTAAGCAACCACTCGTACTTACAGATACAATAGGAAAGTTTGACGTGCTTTGCAAGGTTGTTGGCGGTGGATACACAGGTCAAGCTGGTGCAATAAGACACGGTATATCAAGAGCTTTATTGAAAGCTGATGAAGAGTTAAGACTTGTTTTGAAAAAAGCAGGCTTCCTAACAAGAGACCCAAGAATGAAGGAAAGAAAGAAATACGGTCTCAAAAAAGCAAGAAAAGCGCCTCAGTTCTCAAAGAGATAATATATTACAAAAACATATTGCATGTTATATCCCGCAAACAAAGCGTTTGCGGGATTTTTGCATGTGCGCCCAGCATGGGCGCTTTCTAGTCGGTGAAAGTCCGATGCGGGGGTTGATAGTGCCAACCGTTAGCCTAAGACAAGGAACAAGATTTATCGTGAGAAGTCAGCAGAAGTCATAGTACCAAACCAGTCATGAATGGAAAGGGGGAGGAAACAAACAGCGCAAATGGATAGTGGGAATATTTTGCATTATTTGTGTAAAGAAATGTAATAATTGTGTCGATATATCTAATAAGTATTACTATCATGTATCTCTATGTAAATCTCATATATAAATATCATATATAAATATCATATATAAATATCATATATAAATATCATATATAAATATCATATATAAATATTATATAACTTTGTAATGTCAACAGCTAATGATGGCCTAAAAATATTGTAGGTATCAGGAATATGTTTTGATAACTGATTGGCATCAAACCTTGTCTCGTATATTTTTTTTGCTTTTGCCTGTTTATCCAAATTGTCTATAGCGATTCCCATACTATTTATAATATTTTTCGAAGTAGCAGTCATCTGCATCATTGGCTTTAACTACTTTTTGAGGCTTAATTTGATTACTAACCTTAGGCGATGATTTTATATTATAGCTCTAGGGAGATGGAGCAGGTGTTTCAACTGATGTACAGCCTGAACACAAAGAAAAAGCAGCAACAGAAATAAAAACCAGACTTGATAATTTGTTTTGTATCACATATCCACCTTCCTTATCTTTAAATTATAATTATCATCTTTATTTTTTCGGATTTTTACTTTATGTATACTGAGATATTGTAGACCGTGGGTTAAATCATTACATACAGTGTTAAAATTTCTAGCATTTTTAATGAATTTCTCACAAAAATATATAACATATATTAAATTCGATTAATCTTTTACATTCATCTATCGTAAAATTCCGTTAAAACGTTCGGTATTTTGCTCTGCTAAATGTAAGATTAATAATGTATTTAACATAGAAACAAACAAAACTCAATGGGTAAAAAAGGGAGGGGCTATTATGCTGCGATTGATTTTAGTAATACTTGTATTGTTGACATTGCTTTCAGGTTGTTATAATAACGCAGAAAACAACAAAATTGAAAAAGTTGAAAAAGTTGAATTCCAATACAAAGCGCAGCATTTTACGCTAGGCAGTATAAATTACAAAAATGAAATAATGAAAATCGATAAAACTAAAGGAACTAAGGAAGCTCTAGATAAAGTAATGTACGACGTAGATAAATATGATACCGAAATTGACAGTAACGATGAGCTAAATAATAAAAAATTGTATATGCTAGTTAGTAGCTTAATAAATAAACTAGGTTATGTAGATGTGAAGATCCATTATTTTAGAAACAAACTTAATAGATCACCAAAAAGTCTAAAAGAAATGATTCAAGTAAACTCTATCTTACCGGAAAGCAGACAATGGAGATTGATCTCTCTGAAGGGTTCTTTATATCATTGTCAAGGCAACGAAGGTTTGTATAACCTAAAGTTTGTATCTTATGATGGATTTTGTGAAGCTGTTTATAATAAAAACGGAGTGCTTCTTACAGAAGAAAATGATCCGATAAATATGGGTACTTTCAACTATGGAGCAGGAATACACAGCTTTAATTCCCATGGAAAGTATGATGTCAAGCCTTACCTAAAATGGGGTAATGCTGATAATTCACCTCAGAAAGGCCGCCATAATATTAAAGAAGGGGTAAATACTACGTTGAAAATATATAAGGAGAATCCTCTTGTTATAGATGAATATAGAGGCGGTATTATAAATGCAATCAATGAAAAAGCGGCAGATATGTATACTCTTAAGTAATAGAATGGTTCATGATTATTATGAAGGCACTAGCTTTCTGTCTTAATGTGCTAAAATTAATATTCTTTTAATTAAAAATCTTATATATGGTTAGAATGTTTCCATTCTCCTCTAACTTTTTAGACATAAAATCTAATAAATAATTGTTATATATATATTAAATACGATTAATCTTTTACATTTATCTATCGCAAAATTCCGTTAAAGCGTTCGGTATTTTGCTCTGCTAAATGTAAGATTAATAATGTATTTAATATAAAATAGATTTTAAAAGAAATATTTGTCTTGCAAATTTGATTTAGAGGAGATTTAGGATGAGTGCAAACAAAAAAAGAAGTAAACTAACAACGGTTTTAGTAATTATGACTGTGATATCCAGTAGCTTTACAAATAGCTTTGCTGCTAGCGATACCAACAAACCATCAGCCAAATTTGAAATATCTAATATCACTCCCAAATTAAATGAAGCAGTTACATTTGATGCATCCACTTCAATTGATGCGGAAGGTGATATTGCAAGCTATGAGTGGGATTTTAAAGATGGATCAAAAGCTACAGGTGCTATTGTGAATCATGAATTTGCTACAACAGATGATTTTAATGTAAAGCTTACAGTCAAAGACGCGGCAGGAAATGTTGATACGAAGAGTAAAAGAGTATTTATTGGAAGACCTGAGGGGTGGGCAGAAAAAACACATTCTAAAAGTGCAGATCCAGATTATGAACTGTTGTTTCCAGAAGATAAAGTCTTAAGAATCGATATAAAAATGAGTTCAACAGATTATCAAAAAATTAGAACTAATCTACAAACTATAACAATGAACTCAACTTCAGAGCCTATATATGTACCTTCTACAGTAAGTTTTAATGGGGAGACATGGTGGAATGTAGGGTTTAGATATAAAGGTAACAGCTCGCTTGTTGGTTTAAAGAATAAAACAAAGTTACCATTTCGGCTGAATTTTGATGAGTATGAAGATCAGTATACTGAGTTAAACGATCAACATTTCTATGGGTTTGGTTGTATGACCTTCGGAAATAACTGGAACGACAATTCTTTTATGAAGGAAAAGCTATGTGGAGAGATATTTAGAGATGGTGGGGTTCCCGCTGCAAGAAGTTCATTTTGCAGAGTTTATATTGATACTGGCAGCGGAGCAAAATACTGGGGACTTTATACAATGACTGAAGATCCGTCAGATGCTATGCTGAAAGCTCAATTTGGAGATGACAGCGGAAATTGCTATAAACCTGAAGGTACAGGCGCTGATTGGTCATCACCGTTTAAACAAACAGCGTTTATAAAGAAAAACAATGAAGAGGCTGCTGACTGGAGTGATGTAAAAGGAGCGCATACAGCATTGTGGGGTTCAAAAACTGATGCTGAAGCATGGCGAAAAAACCTTGAAACATACTTTAATTCAAGAAGCTTTTTAAGATGGCTTGCGATAAATACCGCTGTTGTTAACTGGGATTGCTATGGACAAATGGCACACAATTATTATTTATATAATGACGTTGCAAATAATTCTGGATTGAAGTGGATAACTTGGGACCATAATCTTTCTATGACAGCAAGATCGATGGGTGGTGGAGGAACCAGTACTACTGATTTGTCACTAAAAGGAGTTACTGAAAAATGGCCTCTGATAAGAAGGCTGTTAGATGATACTGAATATAAAAATATTTATCACTATGAAATGCAGCAAGCAATAAGTGGTTGTATGAATGTTGACAAGGTTACGAATAAGATTAAGGCATATCAGACTTTAATAAAACCTTATATTATAGGTACAGAAGGTGAAACGAGTGATGTTACACTTTTATCAGGAGGAGAAACTGCTTTTAACACATCATGTAATACTCTTATAACACATATTAATACTAGGCAGACAACCGTTAATACATACCTTAAAACAGTTTCTATTATACCTGTTCCTGAAGCAACCACAGAGCCTTCAAGTACACCTACACAGGTTCTTGCTACTTCTACACCGACAAATGATCCTTTAGTTGCTGAAGATATCAATAAAGATGGTGTAATTAACATGGCGGATGTTATGCTTATTGCGGTTACATTCAATACAAGTGTGGGTGATTCAAATTTTGACCAGGTATGTGATGTTAATAATGACGGATCGGTAAATATGGCGGACGTATTGAGGATTGGAACAAAATTTAATATGGTACTTTAGATTCCATAAATAATTCATTCAAAAATTATCGAAATTCTAAAAAAATTATCAAAAACTTAAATAAATTATCAAAATCATATTGACTTGTCTATTATAAGTGATACAATATTTTGTGCGGGCGCAAATGATCTGCACAAAATATTGTGATGTTGGAGGAGTCATTCTATGAATCTATCTGAAAATGCCATAAAAGTTCTGGAAAAAAGATATTTATCAAAAAATGAAAAAGGTGAATTTCTTGAAAATCCTGATGAAATGTTCAAAAGGGTTGCAAAATCAGTAGCACAAGCTGATGCTTTACTTGTACCTCTTGAGGAACTAGAGAAAATTGAACAGGAATTTTATGAGTTGATGACAAATTTGGAGTTTATGCCAAATTCTCCAACATTAATGAATGCTGGGAAACCTATTGGACAGCTAAGTGCTTGCTTTGTATTGCCAATAGAGGATACAATGGAAGGTATATTTGAAAGTATAAAAAATGCTGCACTTATACATAAAAGTGGTGGCGGTACAGGATTTAGCTTTTCAAGACTAAGGTCAAAAGGGGCTTCAGTTAATTCAACTGGAGGAGTTGCGAGTGGCCCAGTAAGCTTTATGAAGGTTTTTAATGCTGCGACTGAAGCAGTTAAACAGGGAGGGACTAGAAGAGGAGCTAATATGGGAATCCTCAGAGTTGACCATCCCGATATACTTGATTTTATTACAGCTAAAAGGGATAATGCCGATATTACAAACTTTAATATTAGCGTTGCGATTACAGAAGAATTTATGAAAGCCGTTGAATCTGGTAAGGATTATGATTTGATAGATCCTAACACAAAAGCTAAGGTTGGGAAGCTCAATGCGAAAAAAGTATTTGATATCATTGTCGATATGGCTTGGACAAATGGTGAGCCTGGAATAGTGTTTATAGACAGATTGAATAAGGACAATGTAACCCCAGCTCTTGGTGAGATTGAGAGCACCAACCCATGCGGGGAGCAACCGTTGCTACCTTACGAAGCTTGTAATCTTGGCTCAATTAACCTAAGTATATTGACCAAAAGCAATGGTAATAAAACTGAGGTTGATTTTGACAGGTTGAGAAAAGTTATAGAGAAGGCAGTTCACTTCCTTGATAACGTGATTGAAGTAAATAAATATCCATTGGTTGAAATAGATGAAATGACAAGGAGTACTAGGAAAATCGGTCTTGGGGTAATGGGATGGGCTGATCTGCTCTGTAAATTGAATATACCTTATAACTCACAAAAAGCTATAAACTTAGCAGAACATATAATGAAATTTATTCAGGAAGAATCCCAAAAGGCGTCGATAGAGCTTGCTGAAAAAAAAGGTGTATTTCCAATGTATGAAAGCAGTATATATAGTGAAAAGGGAATCAAGATTAGAAATGCAACTACTACGACAATAGCCCCAACAGGAACAATTAGCATAATTGCAAATGCTTCTAGCGGAATAGAGCCATTGTTTGCAATATCATATATTAGAAATGTTATGGATAATGATGAGCTGATTGAAGTAAATCCATTGTTTAAGAAAGTATCAATGGATGAAGGGTTCTACTCAGAGGATTTGATGAGAAGAATAGCTAAAAAGGGCTCAATAAAGGATTTCCCAGAGATTCCAAAGTCCATTCAGCACATATTTGTTACTTCGCATGACATATCACCTGAGTGGCACGTCAAAATGCAAGCAGCATTCCAAAAATACACAGACAATGCTGTTTCAAAGACAGTTAATCTTAGTCATGAAGCAACTCGCGAAGAAGTTAGGCAAGTGTTCCAGATGGCTTATAAGACGGGCTGTAAGGGAGTTACCATCTATAGGGATGGAAGCAGGGATATGCAGGTTCTTAATATCGGCAGTGTAAATAAAGCAAAATCTGACAATGAGGAACTTAAGGAGTATTCACATGGACAGTTTAAGATTGAGCCTAGGGCAAGACCTGATATTACAACAGGTTTTACAGAAAAAGTAAAGATTGGATGTGGGAATCTTTATATTATAGTTAATTATGATGAGCATGGAATTTGTGAAGTGTTTACCAATACAGGTCGCGCGGGTGGATGTCCTTCACAATCTGAAGCAACTGCAAGGCTTGTGTCAATAGCACTTCGTTCAGGAATAGATGCTAAGTCAATTGTAGAACAATTAAAAGGAATAAGATGCCCATCTACTATAAGACAAAAGGATTTGAAGGTTCTTTCATGTCCTGATGCAATAGGTAGATTAATTGAAAAGGTTGCAAAGATTCAGAGTGGTATGAATGAAGATAATATGCTTTCTGTGCCGTCTGATGATATGATACCACGACCAAAGGCAAAAACAGAAGAAATAACCTGCTCATGTAACGAAGCTAGAAAAGGAGTTGCATGCCCAGAGTGTGGTACGGATGTAGAACATGAAGGTGGATGTGTAGTTTGTAGGAATTGTGGATATTCGAAGTGTAATTGAAGAAAAAATACACCAAATAAAGGGTTGCCTGTATGGTAACCCTTTATTGATCTCTGGGAAATTTGAATTGCAATTTGTTAGAGTTTTTTATTGAATATACAGTAAAAATAAGTTAAAATTGTTAAGACAGGTTTGAGCTGGGTTTTAGAGAATTAAAATATAAATACAATTAATCTTACATTTATATCAAATGCGATTAATATTTTACATTTATCTATCGCAAAATTCCGTTAGAGCGTTAGGTATTTTGCTTTGCTAAATGTAAGATTAATAATGTATTTAATATAATTAGTTGAATAATAATATTTTTTAAATTTTTTAAATTTTTTAAAGAAAAGGGGAAATGTTTTATGCACTTAAATATCAAGAAAATTATTTCAATGGCTCTCGTTTTTGGGGTTCTAGTTTCTGGAGAAACTGTATTGCCAATGTTTGATTTGTCTCAAACGATAGTAAATGCAGAACCAATTACTACTGAAACTACAGCATTACCAACAGATGAAACAACTGAAGCAACAAGTACACCTGAACCAACATACGAAACTTCTACAGAAACAATTATACCTACACCAACAGCAACAATTATGCCTACGCCAACAGAGGATACTGCTACAGCAACAATTACACCTACACCAACAGATGAAACAACTACAGAAACAAGTATACCAACACCAACGGCAACAATTATACCAACACCAACAGAGGATACTGCTACAGCAACAATTACATCTGCACCAACAGATGAAGCAACTACAGAAACAAGTATGCCAACACCAACTGCAACAATTATGCCAACACCAGCAGATGAAACAACTTCAGCAACAAGTACACCTGAACCAACAAATGAAACAACTACAACAACAAGTACACCTGCACCAACAGACGAAACAACTACAACAACAAGTACACCTGCACCAACAGACGAAACAACTACAGAAACTATTACACCTGCACCAATAGACGAAACAACTACAGCAACAATTACACCCACACCAACAGATCAAATTGCTACAGAAACAAGTACAGCAACACCAATAAATGAACAAACTACGGTTACACCTACACCAACAAATGAAGTTGCTTCAACAACACCATCAACGTCAAGTACGCCAGCAAGTACTGCAACAAGCATGGCAACGTCAATGGTCACAATTGTACCTGTTAATGACTCTGCAAACAATAATTCTTCATCTTTGGGAGGAACAGTTGCTGCTAACGCAACTGCAACGGTTACTGCCACTGCTACTGCAACTGCGACTGCAAAAGCTACACCGACCGCGACTCCTTTGGTAACACCAACAGCAACTCCGACAAGTACAAATAATGATATACCAGCGGCTACAGATGAGCCAAAGAAAAAAATTCCTGCAGTATTGATAGTGAAAGATTTACACAAACATTGGGCTAAGGATCAGGTTTTACAATTGTTTGAAAAAGGAATTATAAGTGGGTATGAGGATTCTACATTTAGACCTGACAACAGCATTACGAGGGCTGAATTGGCTGTTATTATTGCAAAAACACTTGGGTTCAAGTCTCAAGCAGAAAAAACAAGTTTCAAAGATGACAGCGGAATACCAGACTGGGCTAGGGGTTATGTTGTGGCTACTGTTGAAAAAGGCATAATTTCTGGATATAGGGATTATACATTTAAAGCATCACGAAATTGTACTCGACAAGAGCTAGTAACAATGGTGATGAAAGCCTTTGAGCTTGGAGAATCATCTGAGAAATTGAATATAAAAGATGCTGGTGATGTTCAAATATGGGCAAAAGAATATGTTACAAAGGCCATTGAATTAGAGATAATAAAAGGGTATGAAGATAATTCATTTAAACCCAACAAGAATGTTACTAGAGCAGAATCAGCTGTAATAATTGTTAAAGCAATGAATGCTAAAATGAATGAAGGTTGATAAAGTATTTTAATGCTATAGAGAATATTGATATGAAAAGCATTCTATAATTCTCTATTAAAAAACTCTCAAAGAACATGTGTAATACACTTTTCTTTGAGAGTTTTTTTGATGTCTAGGAAATTATGGTCTCCATAATTTCTGACGACGAGATACAGCGGACACAAAAACGCTTATGCGTTTTTGTTCATGTCTAGGAAATTATGGTCCCAATAATTTCTAACGACAGGTTACAGAGGATACAAAAACGCTTATGCGTTTTTGTTCATACTAAGACTCAACAAACAGCAAAAAATCATATATGGGTTTAAGAAGTAGGAAACCCTCTATCAGTACATCAGGAAGCTCCTTAGAAAATGCAAGACTAAAATCATTATGTGAACATTGAAAGTAAGTATTCTTTCTATCAAGCCAGGTTCTTATGTTTTCTGGCTTATTGGGGAATTTACTTCTTTTATAGGTTTCTCCTTCAATGGAAAATGTGTTTTGAGACTCATAGCATTCTAATGCTTCTAAAAATAACGGATGATTATTTATAATTAATTCGCGCATCTTTACCATGGAGCCTGTAGCAGCACCATAATACCCAACACCATAGCTTGTGCCTTTCTGTCCTAATTCAAACCAAAAGCATGGAGAAGTTGACATTTGGGATTTGTCACGAAGAAATACGAGCCATACATTATCCCTATAAAGGGTTTTGTCTTTGGAAAAGCGTGTATCTCTTCGTACCCTTGATATAAGTTTCGTTGGGTTTGTAATAATTTTACTATCAATCTCAGTCATTTTTGGCGCAAGGTATGTAATAAGTTGAGCAAACGGATTGTAGACAAGTTGTTTATATTCCCATTTATGGCTTTCGTACCAATCCTTGCTATTTCTCATTCTGTTTTCAAAAAGAAATTTCAGTGCTTCTTCTGTAAAATAGGTAAATTCCATATTTCGATCCTCCGTATTTTAAAGCAGTATTTTTCTAAAGGTATAGCAGATTGACTTGTGCATTTATTTTAATTATTAATCTCTTTTATTATTGGCGAAATTGAGTTTTTGTTCGTAAAATCAACTACCTTACCATAGGTAGCGATCATCCCTTTTGTATCTTCATCAAGTTCCTTGTTTTTCTTCGCCTTTAATGATTTTATGAGCAAGAACATTAAAAATCGGTCAATAACATTCATTTTTTTGTAATTTAGTCCACCTCTGAGCAAAAAAAGCTGTACTTTGCCTTTCATTTCACCTGTAAGGTTATGGTTTTTAACCTCTTCAATTGCTTCGCCTTTTTTTAGAGTGGCACCGACTGCAACAATGATCAACTTTTTATCACAAATCTTATGATAAATTTTCTTTATAAAGGAAAATCCAAGTAAACCTCCAGCATAAAGTCCTCCGCAATACACTATGGTATCATATTCTTTTAATCTATCAGCTTTTATTTCATTTGCTTTAAAAAGATCAGCACGTGCGTCTTCTGCAATCCATTTTGCATATTTTTCTGTGCTTCCATATTTCGATTTATATACAACCGCTACTTTTTTCAATATAAACGCCCCCAGTAACAAAACTATTAATAGATATATAATTATACGTTAATTTTAATATATTTTCTCACTAAATTGAATAGGCGATTTCAAAAATTTCCTTGGTCAATTATTAATAGTTAAGAGTGCTAAATTCAGTATTTTTGAAATCGCCAGTTGACCAGTTATTTTTTTGGAATCACCTTATATGAATTTAAATTTAACGAAATATTTTAATATTTAGGTGATTGATACAGTGGAAACGGCACTTAGATTAAATTATAGTTAATGTAAAGTCATTTAAATTCATTTATTTACAATTATGCATTGACAAAATGCACAGTGAATAATAAAATTAAAATATGGAAATTAATGAGGATATTGCTTAAAAAATAAGGAGGTAAATATGTCGGATTATAAAATTGCGGATATTAATTTATGGGAATGGGGAAGGAAAGAAATTGAGATAGCCGAAAAAGAAATGCCAGGACTAATGGCTATTAGGGAAAAATATGCAAAAGAACAGCCATTAAAAGGTGTTAGGGTTTCGGGCTCATTGCATATGACCATACAAACAGCGGTTCTGATTGAAACGCTTGTAGCACTAGGTGCAAAAGTAAGATGGGCGAGCTGTAATATTTTTTCAACTCAGGATCATGCAGCAGCTGCAATAGCAAAAGCGGGCGTTCCTGTATTTGCGTGGAAGGGCGAATCGCTTGAGGATTACTGGTGGTGTACTGAGCAAATGTTGACTTTCCCAGGCGGACTTGGCCCAGAACTTATAGTTGATGACGGTGGTGATGCAACACTTTTAATTCATAGAGGCTATAAAGCAGAGAATGATGCATCAATACTTGAGGAAGCTACTGATAACGAAGAGCTTAAGATTATAAATCAGTTGCTTAAGGAAAGCCTCAAAAAAGACGATCAGAGATGGCATAAGGTAGTGAAGGAATGGAAAGGGGTTTCGGAAGAAACTACAACTGGTGTTCACAGGCTATATCAAATGGTAGAAAGAGGAGAGCTTCTTGTTCCTGCTATAAACGTCAATGATTCTGTTACCAAGTCAAAGTTTGATAATCTTTACGGTTGTAGAGAATCGTTAGTTGATGGTATAAAAAGAGCAACAGATGTTATGATAGCTGGGAAAGTAGCTGTTGTGTGTGGATATGGTGATGTTGGAAAAGGATCTGCGCAGTCCTTGCAAGGTCTTGGTGCAAGGGTAATAGTAACAGAAATAGATCCGATTTGCGCTCTTCAAGCTGCTATGGCAGGGTACGAAGTGAAGACTGTCGAGGATACTCTTGGAATTGGTGATATATATGTTACTACAACAGGTAACAGAGATATTATTACTATTGATCATATGAAAAAGATGAAAGATCAGGCTATTGTTTGTAATATTGGGCACTTTGATAATGAGATACAGATGTCCAAACTCAATAATTATAAGGGCATCAAGAAAGTCAATATCAAGCCACAGGTTGATAAGTATATATTCCCTGAAGGGCATGAAATATTTGTTTTGGCTGAAGGAAGACTTGTTAACCTCGGCTGTGCTACTGGACATCCATCATTTGTAATGTCAAATAGCTTTTCTAACCAGACCCTTGCACAGATTGATTTGTGGAAAAACAGAGATAAATATGAGCCGAAAGTTTATATATTGTCTAAGCAGCTTGATGAAGAGGTTGCAAGATTGCACTTAGATAAGATTGGCGTTAAGCTCACAACTTTAACAAAGGAGCAAGCTGACTATCTAGGTGTTCCTGTTGAAGGACCGTTTAAACCAGATCATTACAAGTATTAATAGGTGACCTGATATCGGTAAAATACTGGTATCAGGTCAAAATATTTTTATGCAGTAAATCAGTATTTTAAATCTCTGGTTGAGCAGTTATTTCTTGGAAATAACCTTATCTTCCACAAGTGAAATTATCGGATACATGTCATTATAATGTTTTTGAATAAACATGGCATTTCTTTTTTTGTAAAGTAGGTCAGCTACTTTATCTGCAATAGGCAAAATTATTCTTTCGTGACTGCATAATACGGGAGAAACTGTATCGATACTGCCAGTTGTCTGAAGATTCAAGCAACCGCAGGTATGGTTGCATCTTTTGTTTACAGCACAATCAACACAGCTTTTCTTTTCTTCATCATTTCTTGCAAATAGCTCCTGCCTTCTTTCTTCGTTAATACCATCTTTTACATTACCAATTGAGTAAAAAGGTTTGTCTACAAATTGAACGCAAGGATAAAGACTTCCATCTGGAGCTACTGATATCTGCTTTTTGCCAAGTTCACACCTCTCACTTTTGTAATGATCACAATTTATACGAGAGCTAATCTTTACTTCAAATGGGCTTAAATAGAATTTATCTTCACTTAAAGTCTTTTCAATATAAAAATCTGCTAGTTTTTTATACTCTTTGTTAAGAATTCTCATATTGGTAGGGCTCCAGTTTCCTGAATAATCTAAGGAGCAAATCAGATACCTAAACCCTTTTTGATATAGGAATTTTACAGAATCAGCATAGTGTTGGACTGTGTTTGGGCTAACAACCATTAGTACAGGTGCATAGGGTCTGTAATTTAAAAGCATATCAATTTTATCGGAAATACTTGCAAAAGTGCTTTTTCCATTTTTGTCAATTCTATTTGCATCGTGTGCCATTTCTGTTCCATCAACACTCATTGCAATGAATATGTTCTCTCTCTTTGAATATTTCATAAATTCATCATCTAGCAAGAGTCCATTAGTGGTCACTTTATAATGGAAACAATAATCTTTATCTTTTTCTTTCTGCTTACAGTACGCTATTGTATCGTATATACGGTCCTTATATAATAAAGGTTCTCCTCCAAAGAAGATTATTCCTATAGATTTGCTACCAATATTGGCTGCAAGATCAACAGATTCTTTGATAGTATCCATAGACATTACCTTCTTTTCAGAACCATCCACATAACAATATCTACAAGCCATGTTACAGTCATTTGTTAAATGCAAAGTAAAATGCATATTTCACCTCTTAAACTATATCTGTATTAAATACATAATTAAGGCGATTTCAAAAATTTCCTTGTTCAATTTTTAAAGGCGAAAAGTACTTAAATCAGTATTTTTGGAATCACCTAATCTAAATAATGTCCTGAGATTTTAACCAATCGAGGAAATCCTTGATTTGCAATCTCAGGTTTTCGATAGACTCTTTCTTTAAATCTTGTACAACTTCCTCAGTAGAGCGTTTCTCGCTAAGATTAACATCATTTTCGAAGGGTATTGGATCATAAAATACACCAATTGATTTATCAACGCACGTTTTCGCAAGACCTTCCCTAAGGACATTTGCAGCTTCTAACGTAGTATAAACTTCAACTGTAGACTTGTAATGTTGATTTTTTCCCCAATCTATGCAATCATCCGTGGAAACAAATTCAAATCCGATATTATGAGCTTTGTCATATCCGTCTACAATAAGATCAGCCTTTTTGCTCTTTATTTTGGGATTTTCATTATCAAAATCATAATAAGTTGAAGTTACGGGCACTTTAACGCCATTTAGCTTTAGTTCATCTTTCTTAAAATCGATGCCATATGTCCTTGCCTCTTCACAAATTACCTGAAAAGCTTCTTCTTCAGATAAAAATACTGGTGGAGAAACAGACATACAGCCAAAGCTTCCGTTACCTTCTCCATGTACAAAAACCTTTGGTGTTAAGACATCCTTAGTATCATTATCTTTCATAATGCTGCATCCTGATATTGAAACCATCAGCAAGGATGATACTGTGATACATACATAAACATTATTTTCCCATCTTGACGGAAGTTTTTTTAAAAGTTCAGGGTTTTCAATTAATACTTTCTTTGTAGGGTAGCAGGGACTGGTATATTTCTTAACAGGCTTAAGTTGCATAGAATAGCCTCCTAATGATTGTAATGTTGATTCAAATCACAAATTCTGACGAATTTGGGTCAAGTAAATTTACTTGTAAATTATACCACATAAGTATGTACGTTGAAAACTGTATTATATTAATTGAATTTAATCAGAGTATAAATGTGATTTTATTTTTTCTACTTGACAATAAAAACACATAAGAATATAATGATAATAACATAGAGATAAGAACAAAGAGATAAGAACTATAATACGATAACAATTCGATAGGTATTGTGGTTCGTATAAAATTTAAATATTTGGAGGGTAAAAGGATGAGAAGAATAGTAAGTTTTATAGCTGCTTTTGTAGTAGCATCAATTGGGTGTTCAAGTGCCCAAGTAGTTATGGCAAGTCCTGTAGAAGACCAGTACCTTGTTGGAGACTGGGATGGAGATGGCAAAGATAATATAGCTATAAGAAGAGGTAACACAATACTTATGGATACCAATTTTGATGGTACTCATAATAAAACGCAGGTCTATGGAAATGGTAATTCAGATGACCAATATCTTGTTGGAGACTGGAATGGAGATGGCAAAGATAATATAGCTATAAGAAGAGGTAACAAAATATATATGGATACCAATTTTAATGGAAAGCATGATAGATTGCAGGTCTATGGAAATGGTAATTCAGACGGCCAGTATCTTGTTGGAGACTGGAATGGAGATGGAAAAGATAATATAGCCATAAGAAGAGGCAACAAAATATATATGGATACCAATTTTGATGGAAAACATGATAAATTGCAGAACTATGGTAATGGTAATTTAGACGACCAATATCTTGTCGGAGATTGGAACGGAGATGGAAAAGATAATATAGCCATTAGAAAAGGTAATCAAATATATATGGATACTAATTTTGATGGAAAACATGATAAATTGCAGAGCTATGGCAATGGTAATTTAGACGACCAGTATCTTGCAGGAGACTGGAATGGTGACAAAATTAGTAATGTAGCCATTAGAAAGGGATATACAATACTTATGGATAACAATTTTAATGCTACTCATGATATAAAGCAGAATTACGGTAATGGAACATCAGCTAATGGAACATCAGCTCCTGCTTCAACATCTGTACCTAAAGTTGTTTCTGTTGCGTTAAGTAAAGTTGGTAAAAATTACAGAAATGGATATTGCTTAAGATTTGTTAAAGAATGCTTAAACGAAAGTTATAACAAATCTGCTACCTCAGCTTGTTGTGCAAAAGCATATGCTAATAAATATCTTGATTCGACTAGTATGGCTAATATTCCTCTAGGTGCGGATGTATTCTTCTCTGGAAGTACTTCCGTATGTAGTACATGTCATCAAAAATGCGGTCATATTGCTATATATGTTGGTGATGGTTATATTGTTCATGCGTGGGATGGGAAAATAGTTAAAACGAAGATAACAGATATTGATAATAAAAAACATTATGATTTTATTGGTTGGGGATATCATGATAATATCGTTATTACTCAATAGCTAATGATGACGTAGATGAAATACAATTGAATTTTATATTAAAAGGTTGCCTTACGATCAGTGTGATTGTATGGTGGCCTTTTGTTTTTTGAGGTTTTTCTTTTTTTATACTTGACAACAAAAACACATAGTCGTATAATGATATTAACAGATTGATAAAAACAATAACGCAATAACGATTCAGCAGATATTGTTTAAATGAAAGGTGGTGATTATTTGGCGCCCAATGCATTGGATATATTGAAAATGGAGAGACCAGAGGAGTTGTTCGAAGACGAGAAAAACATTCGGAATGAATATTTAAAACTAGTTAAGAAATGGCATCCTGACTCACATAATAATTGGGAAGAGATGAATAAGGTTATGGCAAAAATCAATTTGCTGTACGAAGAGGGCTTGAATCTTATTCAAAGCAGAAATTGGAGACGGAGTGGAGTTGTACGATTTACCTGTAACAAACAAAAAAATCATGAGATACATTTTAGATTAGAACATGTCTTTGAACTCGGTAGGATGTATATTGGAAATAATGTTGTTGCTTATGAGGTTGAAAATGAATATAAAGACTTGTTCTACAATGCTCAGAGAGTGATAGATAATTTTAAATATGCAAATGAAAAGATGAGAGAAGAGATGTCAAAATATTTACCAGTTATTTTAGCAAACTTTGAAACACTTGATAGCAAGCTTGTTATGGTTATTAGAAAGACTCCTGACATGTACCTTCTTAAGGATGTACTTGATTTTTACGAAGGGAAGCTTCCCGAAAGGCATATGGCTTGGATTTTAAGCTCGCTGTACAATTTGGCATGCTACATTGACTATGTTGGGTTGTCACATAACTCAATATCATTGGATTCCTACTTTATATCGCCTAAAAACCATGTGGGAGCTCTACTTGGAGGATGGTGGTATTCAGTACCATATGGAGCTAGGATGATTGGGGTGACGGAAAAGGTTTACTCGGTAATGCCGCCTTTTATAAAAGACAATAAATGTGGAGATTTAAGGACCGACCTTGAATCAATAAGGCTTTTAGGGAGAGAGTTATTAGGGGACATAAATGGTAGCAAGCTTTTGTATAAGGGAGAGATTCCCGTGCCGCTTGCATACTGGCTTAGGGGAGTAGCATCAGAAAGTGCGTATGAGGATTATTCCGAATGGATGAAGGTTTTGACGGAAAGCTTCGGTAAAAGAAGATTTGTTGATATGAATTTTGACGACAAAGAGTTCTACAAGAGAATAAAAAAATCAAATTAAGATTACAAAAAATAACTAATTGAAAGGTATGGAGGTGTTCTATATGGGAAGCGGAAGATGGGATGATAGAGCTTGGGATGCTTATGCAAAAACAAATATTAAAGGTAAAGCGTCAGTGGATGATATTTATACATCAAGAAAGATTGATCCAATACTAGATCCAAAAGGAGTAAATTTTAGAGAATCATGCGATTCAAATGACAACCCTGATTCGACTGCAATCATTGTTGCACTTGATGTAACAGGCTCAATGGGAATGATTTTAGATGCTATGGCAAGAGAAGGACTTAAGACTTTGGCTACAGAGATTTATAACCGTAAGCCAGTTAAAGATCCACATATCATGTTTATGGGTATCGGTGATGCGGAAGCTGGGGACAGAGCACCATTGCAGGCTACACAGTTTGAAGCTGATATTCGTATAGCTGAGCAGCTTACTAAAATATTCTTAGAACGAGGTGGCGGTGGTAACCACTATGAGTCATATATGCTTGCATGGTACTTTGCAGCCATGCACACAAGAATTGATTGCTTTGAAAAACGTGGCAAGAAAGGATTTTTGTTTACAATTGGTGATGAACAGCCAACGCCATATATTTTAGGAAGAGATATTAAGAGGGTTTTAGGCTATAAACCTCAGTTTGACAAGATCAGTGCAAAGGATTTATATACAATGGTATCAAGGCAGTATGAGGTTTTTCATCTGATTGTTGAAGAGGGAAGCTACTGCCGTGGAAATAAGGATAAGGTAGTAAAAGGATGGACTGATCTGATGGGACAGAATGCAATAAGGTTATCTGATCATAGAAAAATGGGAGAAGTTATAGTATCTACCTTGCAGATATATGCTGGAGAGGATATTGATAAAGTAATTTCAAGCTGGGATGGAACAACAGGTATGGTAGTTGCAGATGCATTAGGTTCATTGAATAAACTGACAAACAAATTCAAAAGAGGCTTTTTAAGGTTTTAGGGCATGTTAATAAATATCAGAATTTAGATGGGGGAAGGTGCATATTATGGGCAATATTTATATACTTGTGGGAGCTGGCTATGGAGACGAAGGAAAGGGTCTTATGACAGATTATATATGCAATAAAATTAAAACAGGAATTAATATAAGACACTCTAGCGGTCCGCAAGCAGGCCATACTGTCCATACAAAAAATGAAAAACGTCATGTTTTTGGACACATCGGGTCTGGCTCATTTGTAGGAATGCCTACATATTTAAGCTCGTTTTTTGTAGCAAATCCCCTTCTTTATAATAAAGAATACAATGAGTTGAAGGCATTGAATGTTATACCGAATGTTTATTTGGATAATAACTGCATGGTAACAACACCTTATGATATGATAATCAACCAGATTTCAGAGATCGTGCGTGGCGAAAAGAGACACGGAAGTTGTGGTGTTGGATTCAATGAAACAATTACAAGGAATTTGGAGGATGAAGCATTTGCGTTTAAATCTAAAGATTTGATGGATGAAAGGCTTATTAGGGAAAAGCTTAAAATGATCAAGGATTGTTATTTGCCTAAAAGGCTTAGAGCTCTAAATATCGACATGATACCTGAAAGATATAATGATATATTAAACAGTGAACAAATAATTGAAAAATATATAGCTGATATTAACTTTATGCTAGAGCATTTAACGATGACTAATCTTAACAATTTTCACAGCGATCAGTTATGCTTTGAAGGCGCCCAGGGTCTACTTTTAGACCAAGAACATCCGAATTTTCCCCACGTTACTCGTTCTAATACAGGCATAAAAAATGCAATTAAAATTATTAAAGAATTAGGAAGAGAACGAGATGAAATTGAAATTATTTATATCACAAGAGCTTATATGACTAGACATGGAAGAGGTCCATTTCCAACTGAAGTTTCAACAAAGCCATACCCCAAAATAGAAGATCTAACGAATATTCCAAACCCTTATCAGGAAACACTACGTTTTGGACTTATGGATTTGGACTCACTTGCTGATTCTATTAAAAAAGATTTAGGAGATCAAATATCGGGGCTTAACTGCAAGGTGAAACTCGCAGTCACTTGCCTTGACCAGTTAGATGGCGAAATAGACTATTTCTATAATGGAATAGAGACCAAGTCTTCAATAAATATTTTTTTACAGAGAATATTTGAAATAACTAATATTAAAAGTGGGTATGCAAGCTATGGACCTACAAGGGATACAGTCAATGAAATAGAATATCATTGAGGAAAGAATTTACATTGATGTGCATAGTGTATATAATTAATCATATTGGTTATGAAGAAAATTCCTCTCAAAAGGATTGTAGAAAATACGAACTTTTGAGAGGAATTTTACTTTTGAAATAAAATTATTTATCATCGCCTGCTCTGCTTTTACCTGATCCAAAAACAGCCCTTGAGCTTTCTCCTTGTTGATCATGCTTTATGTTTTTGGAATGAAATTTACCGTCTTCCTTTTTGTTGTTTTTTGTACTCTTCTTTTGGTTATTTACACTCATATAATCATTTCCTTATTATTAGTTTAATTTATATCTGCTTTGCCTTTTTGTTTGCTGTTTTTGCTTTTCCTTGAATTTCTGGAACAGGAGGAAAGTCGTTTTTAGGTATATGTGTTTTATGATTGCTCTCAGTTCCGTGTGGTTCTTTTGGGTCAGGTCTTCTCATGCCAGCTTTTGCCATATACTCACTCCTTAAACATCATTGTTTTTTATAGATTGTTTTTTTGCATTTTTGTTGTGGTTTTGATTCTCCTGAGTAATAGGAGTTTGCCCATTCGCTTTTTCTTTTCGCGCTTTTTTATTGTCTGGTTGACTATCTTTTGGCATTTTATTCACCTCAGAATTAGTTTTTGTTAAGTTTAAAATATTTATTCTTTTTTTACGTTATTTTTCGTTGAGGAAAATTGTGTTATAATAATGGCACAATTAAAGTAATTGCAAAGTCCAGCGGTAAAATGTCAAGAGATAAATGGAAAAAATAAAGGCTGAAAACGTATAGTTTTTGTAAAAAAGACGCAAAAGAACATCACCCTAATAAACCTA
>Ga0209800_10000749_pt1 | contig 42593 bp, 43 predicted proteins | sample Higcelweek8metaG_FD_187174 | JGI IMG/M metagenome (GOLD analysis project Ga0209800, IMG submission 187174) | Freshwater pond sediment microbial communities from the University of Edinburgh, under environmental carbon perturbations - High... | ecosystem: Environmental > Aquatic > Freshwater >...
TTCTTTCGTTATAGAAAATGAGGAAACGGGCCCTTGTATTGTGAAATATGAGGGCGAATTATCTGCGCCTCTTCGCCTGGATGGCGGTGCGATGATGAAGTTCAATGTGGGCGGCGCTTTTAAGGTGTCTTATATCAACGATAAAGAAAATAAGGGCCGCTGTTCTTTGACGCTTTTTGTCAGCCGAACAGGGAGCGCTTATCTGGATAATCTTATTAAGAATAACGCGCATGCCCTTTGCCAAGAAGGACGGCTGGTGCAGAAATAAGAGAAGAGGCGGGTAGAACACGTTTCGCCGTTCCGTTTGTGAAGTCGTTTAAACAAAAACAGATCGTCGAGATGATCAAAAAATGGCGCGGTAAAACGTGAGCGGCGGTATGATTTATTTGCTTAAAAGCACAGACCTTTTAAGCCGCCTTTACCAAAAGTTATCCAATTTATATCTTGTTAACAACACATTGAAACTATTGTCATATTTGTTTCCATCCTGCTTTTGTGGTAAAAAGAGAAAAGGATAAAAACAAAAAGCTATTTTATTGGGGGAAGATAATGAATAGTATTCCAGAGACGATTGATCCCATGCCACCGGAGCAGGTTATGCCATTGTTTGGTCAAATAGTAAGCAAGGACGAGCTAGAAGAAGCTGCTGCTGCTGGCCGCATGATCGCGGGAGATATCGCTGAGGAAAGAACTAAGCCCGCGGCTTCACTTGGGCAGGAAATTTTGCGTAAATGTGAAGATCCTGTTCGAAGGCGACAAATTGCAAAAGAAGCGCTTACCGTAGCGGCAAAAGTGGCGAATCTAGCGCTCTAAGTGGAAAATCTAAATTTGACTAAGGACGAATCCTGAAACTGGATAACGGGATTGCTTGGCCTATACGGTGGAGAATTGAATGAGATTTAGTTTTTTAAAAATGCTCTACAATTTGTCGGATAAGGAAGTTCTTGTTCTCAAGGCTTACAAATTGTTTTCGCGAGCGGCGAAAGAGGTAACTGCAGAACAAGAAGAGGTTGGAAGGATATGGCAAGCTCATGCGAGCTTCGTTGAGAGCATTCATCTTGCTGCTGGTCATGATGATTATGGTGTTTTGGAAACGGTTCTCAAAAACAGAAGATCTTTTCGTACGTATGTTAATTATATCAAAAATAGTAATGCCTTGCTTTTTGAAAGTCAGGTTCAGGCTGGTTTTTCAAGGGTTGTAGGACAAAATGAACAATTACTTGCTCAAAATGAAGAGCTGTTGTCTCAAAATAGGGAACAAATAGAAATAACGAAATCCACTCAGGCTGAACTGAGATGTGTTAGGAAAGATTTTGAAACGAATAAAAAGGAATTAGCTTCTGTTCGTGAAGCTCTCGAAAAGGCAGAAGCTCGCGGGGATGTGGAAGCAAAAAAGGCTTCTCTGTATTTCAAAGTTGGCATTGCTGCGACAATTTTCTTTGCTTTCGCTCCGATGTATTTAGATAAAATTAATATCACGATAAAACAGCCGAAAACTTACATCATAGTGGGCGCCTCTAAAGCGATTTTGCCAAAAGAACCGAAACTTGAAGGGGATGAAGAATATTATTTTTATGATCCATTCCGTTCTAGAAGGAAAAAGAACGTTAAACGGTCTGGCAACGAAAATGAACCAGAGCTTCCGCAAAAGAAAAGAGAGAATAACGTTGTTTTGAGTACAACGTTGTAATCTGTGTCTTGTGCATAGATTTAAGATCTGCGGATGTGTGTTTTTCTTTTGCCAGGGGAGAGGATTGTTCTCGCTACGCTTCCTTGCTGCGAGGCGCTTTGTAAGTTCGGTATTGCGTTTTCGGCATGGCCGAAAGCCGCGACCTCACTAACAAAATCGTGAACCTGCTTCGCCTTTTCAAATTCTGGCGCAACGAGTAATTAAAACAAAAGGCCCCATCGGGGCCTTTTGTTTTAATTGGTCGGGGCGACAGGATTTGAACCTGCGACCCCCAGTCCCCCAGACTGATGCGCTACCAGGCTGCGCTACGCCCCGACCTCGTTCAACGGGCCCTGGATGCGCTTACGCGCCGCCCGTAGGAGGGGCACTATAATGAGCGGCTCGCGTTAAAGCAACCCCGATAATGTGTCCTATTTCCTTTTCCTTTCAAGGCGCTAATCCCTGTCTGTCCGGCAGGCGTCCGGTGCTTTTTGAACCGAAAGGGCGGCTTTCCGTCATTGAGAATGAAAAATCTTTCTGTCATGCTGAGCCCCATGACGAAGCTTCTTTCCGTTTATGTGACCGTGCCGGATTTGGCCGTTGCCGAGGCCATGGCGCAAACGCTTGTGGCTGAAAAACGGGCTGCGTGCGTCAATATTTTGCCGGGCGTGATTTCTCATTACGTTTGGGAAGGCAAGGTTGAGCGGACGGAAGAAGTCGCGATGCTCATCAAAACGCGCGCCGATGCCTTTGACTCTTTGGCGGCGCGCATTCGTGCTTTGCATCCGTACGATTGTCCGTGCATCGAAGGATTTTCTGTTGAGGCTGGTGCAGAATCTTTTTTAAACTGGGTTGAGCAATCTGTGCCCGTGGCCGTGTCCGTGGAGGGACCAAAATCATGACGTCATCGTCGCTTTCGAATTATCTCACGCAATCCGCCGAGGCGATCAAACTCGCGGCGACGTCTGCGCTTGAAGCTGCGATGGCCGAGGCCGTCGATCTGTGCGTAACGGCGCTTCAGGCGGGCAAGCCGATTTTGGTTTGCGGCAATGGCGGTTCCGCTTCGGATGCGCTGCACATTGCGGGTGAGCTTGTGGCGCGTTTCAAAAAAGAGCGCAAAGGCCAAAACGTCATTTGCCTTTCTTCGAATGTTGCGACGATTACGGCTTGGGCGAACGATTACGATTATGCGTCCGTCTTTGCGCGTCAGGTCGAAGCGTTCGGCAGCGCGGGCGCTGTCTTGATTGGTCTTTCGACCAGCGGCAATTCCAAAAACGTGTTGATGGCTGCCGAGAAAGCCAAGGAAATGGGCATGGCCGTGATCGGATTAACGGGGCAGGGCGGCGCGAAGATGGCTACTTTATGCGACGTGCTACTTGATGCGCCGACGCGCGATACGCCATTGATCCAACAGGTTCATATCTGCCTTTATCACTATCTTTGCGAAAAGATCGAAGACCGAATCGCCTGAGTGGGTTCTGTTTGCGCTTGCTTTGGCCCTATGCTAAACGTGCGCCATGGCAAAACATCAATATATCTACGTCATGAATGGCGTGACCAAGACCTTCTCCAATGGCAAGACGGTCTTGAACAATATTCGGCTCTCTTTCTATCCGGATGCCAAAATTGGCATTTTGGGTCCGAACGGCGCTGGTAAATCAACCTTGATGAAAATCATGGCGGGGCTCGATACCGATTACGCGGGCGAGGCCTTTGTCGCCGATGGCGCAACCGTTGGCTATTTGCAGCAAGAGCCGGAATTAGATCCCAAGCTAAGCGTCGAAGAAAACATTCTGGCGGGCCTTGGTGAGACCAAAAGGTTGGTCGATCGCTTTGAGGAAGTCAGCAATCTGCTCGGCGAAGTCGAAGATCCCGATGAAATGCAAAAGCTCATCGACGAGCAGGGTGCGTTGCAGGAAAAAATAGACGCCGCCGACGCGTGGGATTTGTCGCGTAAAGTTGAAATTGCGATGGATGCGTTGCGTTGCCCGTCGGGCGAATCCGACGTCACGAAACTTTCGGGTGGCGAAAAACGTCGCGTGGCTTTGTGCCGTTTGTTGATGCAAAAGCCCGATTTGCTTTTGCTTGACGAACCGACGAACCATTTGGACGCGGAATCGATCGCTTGGCTGCAACAGCATTTGGTCGAATATCCGGGCGCTGTGATCCTTGTGACCCATGATCGTTATTTCCTCGATCAAGTGACGGGTTGGATCCTTGAGCTGGATCGCGGCAACGGCATTCCGTACGAAGGCAATTATTCCAGCTGGCTTGAGCAAAAGCAAAAACGGCTTGAACAAGAAACCCGCGACGAAGGCGCACGGCAGCGCACTTTGGCGCGCGAACTCGAATGGATCAGGCAATCGCCCAAAGCGCGCCACGCGAAAAGCAAGGCGCGTATTGCGGCTTATGACGATCTTTTGGCGCAAAATGCAAACAAAGGCGTCGATACGGCGCAGATCATTATTCCGACTCCGCCGCGCTTGGGGCAGGTTGTGGTTGAAACCGAACATTTGCGCAAAGGCTATGGCGACAGGCTGTTGGTCGATGATTTGACCTTTAAGCTCCCGCCAGGCGGCATTGTCGGCATTATCGGCGCGAACGGCGCGGGTAAATCGACTTTGTTTAAAATGATCGTCGGTCAGGACAAACCCGATAGCGGTTCGATCCGCGTGGGTGAGACGGCGGTTCTTGGCTATGTCGATCAAAGCCGTGAATCGCTGGACAGCAGCAAATCCGTCTGGGAAGAAATCTCTGACGGCGCAGACGTGATTGATCTTGGCAAAAGGACGATGCCGTCGCGTGCCTATGTTGGCGCGTTTGGCTTCAAAGGTCCGGATCAGCAAAAGAACGTCGGCAAGCTTTCGGGCGGTGAACGCAATCGTGTTCATATGGCCAAGATGCTGAAATCCGGCGCGAACGTTTTGCTGCTCGATGAGCCGTCGAACGATCTCGATATCGAGACGTTGCGCGCGCTTGAAGATGCGCTTGTCGATTTTCCGGGTTGCATCGTGGTGATCAGCCATGATCGTTGGTTCCTTGACCGCATCGCGACGCATATCCTTGCTTTCGAAGGCGACAGCCAAGTCGTCTGGTTCGAAGGCAATTATCAGGATTACGAAGTTGACCGCCATCGCCGCCTGGGCACAGATGCCGATCAACCGCATCGCCTGAAATATAAGCCGCTGGAGCGATGATCAACGCAACGCTTTTGCTTGCCTTGGGTGTTGGGATAAACGTTGCGGGGTCTTGGGGCTATATTCGCGACACGTTGCAAGGACGGACGAAACCTAACCGCGTCACGTTTTTTCTTTGGACTTTGGCTCCGGCCATTGCGGTCATGGCTTCCTTGGCGCAAGGGGTAACGGGTGCTGTTGTGCCTGTTCTTTCGACGGCACTTTGTTGTCTTGCGATTCTGCTGGCGTCTTTTTGCAATCAACGAGCTTTTTGGAAACTGGGGCCGTTCGATTGGGCTTGTGGCGCGTTTTCGATAATGGCTATGGTCCTTTGGCAAACGACAAAAGAGCCGAATGTGGCCCTTTTCTTTGCTCTTTTAGCCGACGCGGCGGCTGCTGTGCCGACCATCCGTAAAGCCTGGCTGGAGCCAAGAACAGAGACGCTTTTCAGCTATGCCTGCGGCACTTTTTCGTCTCTAACAGGGCTGCTTGTCGCCAAACAGTTGGCCTTTGCGGAAATTGCTTTTCCTTTCTATAGCGTGCTGGCAAACTTCGGCATCTGCTTGATCCTTTATTTCAGAAGGCGGCAGACAATGGGTTTGAGCGCTGAGCAAGAATGAGGAACGTCATGAAGCGTCGTTGGGATTCCTTTTTGGGTTCGTTGTCTGGTTGGCGGCGCTACGCGCTGGCCTATGTTCTTGGCTTTCTGGCTGCGTTTGCGTTTCCGCCGTTTAACGCGCTTCCCGTTTTGTGGCTTTCGTTTCCTGCGCTTGTTTGGCTTTTGGGGCGTGCTGAAAAAGGGCGTCAGGCTTTTGCGCTTGGTTGGTGTTTTGCCTTTGGTCTTTTGACGCTGAGCCTCTATTGGATCGCGGGCGCTTTGTTCGTCGATATCGCAAAATTCTGGTGGGTTCTGCCTTTTGCTATCGCGGGGCTTCCGGCGTTCTTTTCCTTTTACTACGGTTGTGCGGCGGCGGCGGCTTGGCATTGGGGCCTTCGCCGTTTTTCAGGCGTTTTGTTTTTTGCGGTCACCTGGTTCATGGCCGATCTGGCGCGCGGCCATTTATTCACGGGTTTTCCGTGGGATTTGACGGGTTATGTTTGGGGCGACGTCCTGCCCGTAATGCAAAGCGTCTATGCCATCGGTATTGAAGGGCTGACGCTTGCGACGTTGTTGCTGGCTGTTTTGCCAGCCGCGCTTTTTCTGCGCGCGCGTCGCGAAGCTTTGTTGTGGATCGCCTTTGGTGTCGTTTCTTTTGCAGGCATAGGCGCGTGGGGCTACGCGCGGCTGTCCTCGGCGCAAACGACTTTTGTGCCGAACGTGCGGTTGCGCCTTGTTCAGCCGAGCACCGAGCAAGCGACGAAGTGGTCGTCTGCCTATCGTGAAGCAAATTTCGAAAGGCTCTTGGCGCTGACATTTGCAACGCCGGGCGATCAGCCAATCACGCATTACATTTGGCCGGAAACAGCGACGGCTTTCTATCTAACCGAAGAGCCGGATGTGCGTCGCGAGATTGCGCGGCATATGCCCGTAGGCACGCAGCTTTTGACAGGTGTCGTGCGGCGGCATGTGGACGAAAAAGGCGAAATCAGCTATTATAACTCGCTTATTGCGATGGATGCGAAGGCAACGATCAATGGCGGCTATGACAAACATCACCTTGTTCCCTTCGGCGAATATATGCCGATGAAGGAATTGTGGCCGTTCCATTTGGCCTCGATTGTTGGAACGGGCTTTACGCCGGGTGATGGCGTTCACACAATGCGCGCCGCTGGATTGCCATCTTTTGGCCCGATGATTTGCTATGAAGCGATTTTCTCAGGCGAAGCCGCAGATGAAGAGGACAGACCCTCTTTTCTTTTGAATGTGACGAATGATGGTTGGTACAAGGGTACCATTGGCCCTGCGCAGCATTTTGCGATTGCAAGTGCGCGTGCAATTGAAGAGGGGCTTCCGCTCGTTCGGGTTGCAAACAATGGTATAACGGGGGTTCTTGATCCCTATGGGCGTCCGGTTGCAGAAGTTGGTGAAAAGACACCAAATTATATAGATTCCGATCTGCCAAATTCGATCAAAGCGGGAACGTTTGGTGAAGAACAAGAAAACAAACCAATTTGGTTAATAACGTTTTCTCTATTGTTGTTTCTCTTGCCTCTGCGCTGCCGTTTCTAAGGAAAAAGAAAAATGCTGAAACTAATATCAAGAATGTATTTTTTTCTTCCCATTTGGTACTAGATTAGGCCATACAGACGCGTGTTTTTGGAAAAAGAAGCGCCATGATAAAAAAAACAACAACACTTAAACAAAATAGAAGTGCTCATCCAGATCCGGTCGATATTCATGTCGGCGCGCGTCTTCGTTTGCGGCGCAATCTTTTAGGAATGAGTCAGGAACAGCTTGGTAAAGCGGGCGGCCTGACGTTTCAACAAATTCAAAAATATGAGCGTGGCACAAACCGCATGGGGGCAAGCCGTCTGTTTCAGTTTGCGAAACTGCTTGATGTGCCTGTCTCGTATTTCTTTGACGATGTGCGCGGCGAACGCGTGGCGGTTCATCCTTCTGTTGGTTTTGCGGAAAAAGAACAAACTTCGATTGAAGGTGTGCCTCACGCCGATATTGAGCTTTTGCATCGCCGCGAAACTTTGGAATTGATCCGTGCTTATTATCGTATTTCGGATCCCAAAACACGCCGCAAAGTCTATGAACTTATCAAGTCCATGGCTGAACCTGACGCCGAATAACATAGGCGCGTATATTCCTTCTTAAGCCCTTATTCGCGGCTTTATCCTTACACTTTTCGTTTCCATTGAAATGCAAAGACGTGGAGGATTGTGATGCCAATTATGGAATGGAACCAGACCATGAGCGTCGGGATCGAAAGCATCGATCGCGAGCACAAGCAACTTGTCGCGATGCTCAATGAACTCTACGACGGCGTGCAGGCTGGCAATGGCAAAGAGACGCTTGCGCGCATCCTCGATGGGCTCATCCTTTATACGCGCGTGCACTTTTCGAATGAAGAGGGGTACTTCGCCAAGACGGGCTATGCCGAAGCGGAACCCCATAAACGCGAACACGAAAAGCTCGTCGATCAAGTTCACGAGGTTCAAAAGAAATTCGAAACGGAACCGACGGCGACTTTGTCGCTGGACGCGATGGTGTTTTTGAAGAATTGGCTGATCGACCATATTCAAGGCACCGATAAAAAATATGCGGCGCATCTGATTGCGAACGGCATTCGCTAAGCGCGTTTTTTTCGCCGCAGCCAATTGAAAACGCTCAATAAGAAGACCATTTCCGCCAAAATCAGCTTGATCCGGGCGTCGGATCGTGCTCGAATCCCGGCCTTCATAAACCTCCTCTAACAAGAGAAAAACCATGGACAGCAAACTCAAGAACTTTTCGTTTACCTCCGAGTCTGTCGGAGAAGGCCATCCGGATAAGGTCTGTGACCGCATTTCGGATTCCATTGTCGATCTATTTCTTGGCGCAGATCCGCACAGCCATGTGGCTGTTGAATCTTTGGCAACGACGAACCGCATTATCATCGCAGGCGAAGTCCGCGGCCCGGCCAGCATTACGCCAGAGCTGATGGAACACGCCGCGCGTGAAGCCGTGCACGATATTGGCTATGCGCAAAAAGGGTTCCATTATCAATGGGCCGACGTTCAGATTTATGTTCATGCGCAGTCGGACGATATCGCGCAGGGCGTCGATGCGAACGAGAGCAAGGACGAAGGGGCCGGCGATCAGGGCATTATGTTCGGTTATGCTTGCAACGAAACGCCAAACTTTATGCCTGCGCCAATCAATTACGCGCATACGATTTTGCGGCACATTTCCGAGGATCGCCATGCGGGCAAATTGCCGCTCCTTGGACCGGATTCAAAGAGCCAGGTGACGCTTGTTTACGCCGATGGCAAGCCTGTTCGCGCTTCGCGCATTGTTGTTTCCACGCAGCATGACGAAAAGATAGATCAAAATGACGTGCGTGAGCTTGTGCGTCCCTATGTCATGAAGGCTTTGCCGGAAGGTTGGATGTGCGACGAAGAGTTCTTTTACGTCAATCCGACGGGCCGTTTCGTTATCGGCGGGCCGGATGGCGATACGGGCCTGACGGGTCGCAAGATCATCGTTGATACGTACGGCGGTGCGGCGCCTCATGGTGGCGGCGCTTTCTCGGGTAAGGATCCGACAAAGGTCGATCGTTCAGCGGCCTATATGGCGCGTTATGTCGCGAAGAATATCGTCGCGGCGGGCATTTGCGATCGCTGCACGATTCAGCTTTCGTACGCCATTGGCGTTTCGCAACCGCTTTCGGTCTATATCTCGACCCACGGCACGAGCCATGTGGACGATACCAAGCTCGTCGATATCATTCGCCAATTGGTCGATTTCTCGCCGCGCGCGATCCGCGAACGGCTCCAGCTCAATCGGGCAATCTACAAGAAAACCTCGTCTTTCGGCCATTTCGGTCGCGAGCCTGAGGACGATGGACATTTCTCGTGGGAACGGCTTGATCTCGTGGCCGAACTGAAGCGGGCGTATAATCTTTAATGTGATGTCCCGTGTTCGAAAATTTTCCTAAACCAAAGCTTTGGGGTCGCCGTAAAGGGCGGCCCCTTCGCGCTCATCGCCAAACCCTGATGGACGACCTTTTGCCAAAGGTCGAAATTCCTGTGCCGGGCGAGGGCGGGCTTGATCCTTTTTCGCTCTTTGCACAAAAGCCCGAAGCCGTTTGGCTTGAGATCGGCTTTGGTGGCGGTGAGCATTTGGCCGCGCAGGCTGCGGCGCATCCGTCTTATGGCTTGATTGGGTGTGAGCCGTTTATCAACGGCGTGGCGAGCCTTTTGGGGCATCTTGAAACGCAGGCTCTTTCAAACGTGCGCGTTTTCCCGAACGATGCGCGTCTGATTTTGGATGCTTTGCCCGATGGGTGCTTGGATCGTCTCTTTGTTCTTTTTGCCGATCCGTGGCCGAAAAAGCGTCACCATGAGCGGCGTTTTGTGGGGCCAGAGAACTTGCCGCGTTTGGCGCGCGTTCTGCGAGCGGGCGGTGAGCTTCGTTTGGCGACGGATGTGATGCCGCTCGGCGATTGGATGCGCGAGCATACGAACGCGCATCCGGCTTTTGAGAGCGTCTATGATTCAACGACGCCGCCCGCTGATTGGATTCCAACGCGCTATGAGCAAAAAGGCCGCGCGGCGGGGCGTGCGCCCGTCTATATGATCTTCAAAAGAAAAGCTTAGAGATGGATCGCTAGAGCCGACGGTTTCATCAAAATGACCGTGTGGCCCATGCGTTCTTCGGCGATTGTATAGCCCATAGCTTTTGCCTGAGGGTTCAGCGCCGCATTCGTGCGTTGCGGACGAGCAAGAACCTTAATATCGCCTTCGGCGGCTTCGATGGGGGCTTTCGTCGTATCGGTCATTTGTGCGCTCCTAAAAACAAACTTTTAAAGGGCTAGAGTTGAAGGCAATCCGCTTATACTCAATGCCGGTATTAATTTCTGGGGCTCTTGTGGCTTAAGTATGGCGGAGAAGGAAAGTGAAAGCAATTCGTCGCGCTTCGTATGGCGCTTGATTTCGCTTTGGGCCTCTTGCGGAAACGGAAAGGCCGCATAGGCCGGATTGATAAAAAAGTCGAAATCCTTGCCACCTTCGCTTGTTTGGTTAAAAAGAGCGCCGCCAATCAAGCGGCCAGAGCGGCGCAGGCAAAGGGCCAAGGCGGCCGGAGAGCCATAAGCCTCCGGGCCGCGCGGGGGAGGGGCCTTGCTCAAAAAAGAGTGAATGGAAAGCGAGATAAACTCTTCCGGTGTGCCAAAAGGTGGCAAAAACGAGCAATAAAACCGCCTGTCCTGCGCCATTTCCAGAATGCGATCATGATCGGAGGCGCGAAAGGAGCGGAACAAAAGGCTTTTGCCGAAAAAGGGTACTTGGTTCATCGTTTTAATCCTGAGATCGTAGGTGGGCGCTCGGCCCCTTGAACAAGACGCATCGTGCCCTCGCAGGCGACAAAAATCCAATTGTCCTTTTTCATCCAATTATGTATTTTATGCATCATGGAACTAACATGGATCGAAGATTTTCTGGCGCTGGAACGCACACGTAATTTTACGCGCGCAGCTGCTGAGCGCTGTACGACGCAATCGGCCTATAGCCGCCGCATTCAACGGCTTGAGGAATGGTTGGGCGCGCCGCTTTTTGAGCGCGAAACGAGGCCTATTGCCTTGACGGCGGCAGGTTCGGCCTTTGCCATTCGCGCGCGGCAATTGCGGGACGATATGATCGACGCCCGCCGCGCGACAATGAGCATAGCCAGCCATTTCAAACGTTCGTTTCGTTTGTGCACGACCAATACGCTTGCGACGCGGTTTGTGCCGCGCTGGATCATCGAAAACGTGCATGATCATTATGCCTTGATTGTGGCCTCAATTACGGGATGCCTGAACGCCGTGCGACAGGGAAGGGCGGATGCCGCGCTTGTGCCTTGCTTTGCGGATGACGATATCGAAGCGCCTTTAAAGGCCGAAATGGTTGCCAAGGATGCGCTTGTTCTCGTGGAAAAAGCGGGCAGCGGCCATTGTCTTCATATCCGGGATAAGAAAATCGTCGGGCCTCTTTTAGTTTATACGCCGGGCACGACCTATGGCGCGCAGGTGACGCGCAAACTTGCGGCGGCGGGGCTTAAAATTGCGGATGAGCCTTTGTGCGAAAGCGCTTCGGCCGAAGCCTTGCTGGCGCAGGTGAAAGCCGGACTTGGTGCAGCGTGGATTCCCGCTGTTCTTTTGGATAAGGGCACGCAGGCCTGCCTTGTTGCGGCAAAACTTGATATTCCGTACAAAATTGTTTTGGTAAAAGCCTGATAATATCTTGTGTTTAAGCGTGGTTGCGCCATGCGTGATAATTCGATACGCTTGCGACCGAAGCGGCGAAAAAGGTCGCTTTGGGGCGTTACAACCTCATACAGGCGAGCAAAGCATCTGCTCGTAAATCCGGTGCGCCTCTCGACCTCGGTCGGGGAGGCGGCGGAATATAATAGCGCTTGCGCGAATACGCTGCGCCGTCTGCGACGGTTACTACTCCCCGATCACCAGAGGTCCTCTCTGGTGATCGTTTTCTTTCTGGGGAGGACGCCATGACCGAAGAGGAATCCGCAGCCTTAAAAAGAGAATTAGATCAAATTGATAAAGAGGTAGGCCGCCGTCTGCGCGAACGGCGGTGCGAGCGTGGCTTGAGCCAGAACGATCTCGGCTCGCTGATGGGAATCTCCTTCCAGCAGATTCAAAAATACGAACGCGGCCAAAACCGCATCAGCGCCAGCAGCCTTTTTCTGGCCGGGAAAATTCTTGAAACGCCCGTCTTTCGTTTTTTTGAAGAGAAGGCGCGCGGCAAACAGGACGATGTTTTGCTTGAAAGCGAAAGGCAAGGATTGATCCGCACCTATTTTGCTCTGGATCGCAAACTGCGCGCGGTTTGCCTGCGTTTAATGCGTGCGATGAAAGATTACGAACGACGGTAACGCCACCTGCGTGGGGCTGCGTGCGCAGGGCCTCTGTTGCTAACGGTCTTTCCCTTACAACCTTCCGTCACTCCCGCGACCTGTCGCGCCGAAGCCCTGTAGGGGCGTAGGGGGAAGGCGGGAGCCTAGGGTTTCAAGAACCAAGACCTATCATAACGACCCTGGATCCCGGATCATCGCGGTTCGCATGCGCTTACCGCTCGTCCGGGATGACGAAGGTTCTAACGGGCCTTGCCTTTAGTCATTGTCGTCATTCCGGGGCACGCGTAGCGTGAACCCGGAATCCCATTTGGTTTCTAAAAAGAAAAATAGAAGAAACGGGATTTCCGCTTTTGCGGAAATGACGTTTTTTCTTAATGGAGACGTCATTGCGAGCGAAGCGAAGCAATCCAGAGTTTGGTGGGACTTGCAGTAAATTAATATGGCCGAAGGCCGTTGAGCCCTGCCAACAGCTTTATTTGATTTGTGGAAGCTGGTTCTGGTGCGTCAGCGCCGTTGTGATGTCCTTGGCCTTCTGCGGATCCATTTCGGCCAAAATGGCGGCGGTGCGCGCAGGCTTCATCTTTTGGACAACGCCAAGGAGAATGGACATTTCAAGCGTTTCGAAAATCTTGGCCGCTTCTTTGGGCTTCATAATCTCATAGATCTTGACGAGGTTGTCGAGCTGCGCGGCTTGCGCGGCGTTGGCTTGGCCCAAAAGCGTTTGGATCTGTGTGCGCAAGGTTTCCATTTCCTTGAGCTTTTGATCGACGCGTTGTTCCGCGACCTTTAACAGTGCTTCGCGGTCGTCTAGTTCCTTGGCCCGTTTGTCGAGCTGATCGCGGCGGCCAGCAAGCTGCTTGTACAGAGCACTTTCGGGGGAATCTTCATCTTCGTGCGGTAGGGGCGAAGACGGCAGGGCTTCATCGGTCGCGGCAGCTTTCGGCGCTTCTTGCTTTGGTGCAGCGGGTTGCGGCGAAGCCTTCCCTCCCGGGACTTCGGTTTGAATGGGATTGGGGGCTGATTCTTTGGTTTGTGCCAAGGCGACCGACGAGAACAAAGCGCCGCTTTGCAAAGTTGACCAAGCTTCATTCAAATGCAGGCCAAGCACGAAAAGGCTCACGCCCATCATGAGAGGCAAAAGAAAACGCGGCGATGTCAACTTAGCGTGCGGCATCATTTCCTCTTTTGCAGGGCGCGGAGAAGCTCGCGTTCAGCGCTTGAGGCCGGCATTTCAGCGGCGGGTTCGCGGCGTAAGGGCGAGGGGGGCGTTGGTTGCATCGCCGCAGCGGGAGCGGCCGTAGGGCGTTTGGTTTCCTCCGCCTCGGCGGCGGCATGGGCGCGTGCGCCCGCCTTGTCCGTTAAACGTGTGGCGATCTGGTCGGCGCTTTCGATCAGAAATTGCAATTCGTCGCGCAGCTTTTGGCCATTTTCGATGAGCAGCTCAAGATCGTCGCCCGCCGAACGGCTGGCGGCTTTGAGCCCTCTGATCCCGGCTTCGGCGCGTGAAACCGTCGCATTGAAGTTCGCGATGAACTGTTTCATCTCCGCATGGCTTTCGCGCATGATCTGCAATTGGCGGGAGAGGCGCGCCGCGTAAATAAGGCCGCTGACCAAAAGCCCGGCCAGAACCAAATCGATGCAGAAGGAAAGCAATGCCATCGTCGCCTCGTTTATGTTTTGTCTGAATCAAGGAAGGTTACGTCTTCGACCCGCACGGCGATCTTACCGTTAAGGGAGCCCATCCGTCCTTGAAAAAGCGTGACGTCGCCCGCGCGCAGAGCAACAAGATCCTCTGCCTTGACGTTGAGCATCATGCGCGAACCGACCTTCCAGTTCATAATTTCGCCCAGCGGCATGGTGACTTCGTCCAGCACGGCGTTCATGTGCATGTTTGTCATCAAAAGCTCGTTGCCCAAATGGGTTTCCCAAATGGAATCGCGACCGAATTTTTCGCCCATGAACATTTGGAGCAATAGCTCGCGGATCGGTTCAAGGGTGGCATAGGGGATCAGGATTTCGATACGGCCGCCGCGATCTTCCATGTCGATGCGCAGCTTGGCCAAAACGGCGGCGTTGGCTGGGCGCGCGATGGTGGCAAAGCGCGGATTGGTTTCCAGCCGGTCAAAGCGGAACGTGACAGGCGAGAGCGGATCGAAAGCGCCCGAAACGTCGGCCAGAATAACGCGCACAAGGCGTTCGACCAAATTGCGTTCGATGGTTGTATAAGGGCGGCCTTCGATGCGCATGGCCGCTGTGCCACGCCGTCCACCAAGCAAAACGTCCACAATCGAATAGATCATGGCGCTGTCGATGGTCATAAGCGCGGAATTGTCCCATTCCTCAGCCTTAAATACCGCCAGCATGGCGGGCAGGGGGATGGAGTTTAGATAATCGCCGAAACGAACCGAGGTGATCTGGTCTAAACTGACTTCGACGTTATCGGACGTGAAGTTGCGCAAGCTTGTGGACATCATGCGCACAAGGCGGTCGAACACGACCTCCAACATCGGGAGGCGTTCGTAATTGACCAAGGCGCTGTTGACGAGCGCCATGATGCCGGAATTGTCTTGTTGGGCAGGGCCGCCGCCGAAACCGAGTAAGCTGTCAATTTCGTTTTGGCTTAAGACGCGCGTGGCGCCGCCTTCCATACCGTCGCCTTCGCCACCATCATCGGCCATAGCTGCCCATTCGGCGGCTTGCCGTTCTTCCTCGCTCATTTCCTGCGCGGGGGCGTCGCCAGCGGCAGCGTCCGGGGTAGCGGTTTGATCTGGGTTTTCTTCGTCGGACATAAGATCAGGGACTAGGGGTCAGGATTCAGGGGTTAGGGAAAAAAGAATAGAATCTCCTTTTCTCTCTTTAGGGCAAAAAGAAGGATATGTCATCCCTTCGTCGCTAAAAAGAAAGAAACTTTCCTGCTCTTTCTCTCTTTATTGCACCAAAATCTCTTCAAAAAGCACATCCTTCACGCGGATGGGCTTCACCGCTTCGGTGACGCGCAACAGAAGCTCTTCGCGCAGGCGGTAAAGTCCGGCAGAGCCGCGCAAATCTTCGACCCTTAATTCGCGCAAATAGACTTGGAAATTATCGATAATGCGCGGTTTGAGCTGTTCGAGGTCTTTTTGGTCTTTCTCGGAGGCCAGCTCAAGACTGACTTTGATCTTGAGAAAATTGGGCCTTTTGCCGTCGCCCACAAGGTTGACGAGAATATCGCCTAAAGAAAAGAAGACAGGTTTGCCGAGGCCTTCACCGCCAGCCTTCTCTTCGGCGGGCGCGGCGGTTTCCGTTGCGGCCGTCGCCGCCGTGGTCGTTTCGGGTTTCGCTGTTTTATCGCCACCTAGAATGCCGGAAAAAAAGAGGCCCGCGCCACCGCCGCCCAAAAGAAGGACGCCAGCTGCGATGCCAATCAAAAGCATTTTCTTGCTCTTTTTGGGTGGGTTTAGCCCGTTTTCATCGCCACCAGCTTCGCCTTCGGTAGCGGCGCCATCCTTCTTTTCTTCGTCGTCTTTTTCTTCGTCGGCCACTTTGAGGTGCTCCTGCAAAAACTCTGGATATCCAAAGTTTTAACTGAACGCATTGTGGTTAACAAGTCGTGAAACTGTTGACTGGCTTTAACAGGCTGTTCAGCTTTGCCCTTCGGCATTTTCTGCCGCCCGGACAAAGCCTGCCGGGCGGAAAAGTCGTCGCGGCTTCCCCGGAAAAATTAGCTTAATAATATGAAAACAAACAAGAAAACTGTTTGGCATGATGTCTGCAAGGAAGGTGGTGCAAGAAGAGGCGGCACGCATGGGGCGGGCTCCTCGCGCAACAAAGCAGGGACGTGTCATGCAAGGGGCTGGGCTAGTACTAACTTCTTATCAAGACTCGCTAGAGCGGGCGATGTCGATCGTGGCGAACAACGTCGCGAACGTCAGCACGACGGGCTATAAGCGCGAGAACGTTGCTTTTGACACCTATCTTATGGAACCGACGCCAAAGGATTCCTTTGCCTTTGCGGTCGATAACGGAACGTATCGCGACACGGCGCAAGGCGCGACGACGATGACGGGCAATCCGCTCGATCTCGCCATTCAAGGGCCGGGCTATTTCCCCGTTCAGACCAAAAGCGGCGTGCGTTATACGCGCGGTGGCGCTTTTCAATTGGACCCGCAAGGTAACTTGGTGACGGCGGCGGGCGATAAGGTTTTGGGTGATGGCGGCCAAGCTTTGAACTTTCCCGACGATGCGCGCGATATTTATATCGCGGGCGATGGCACGGTTTCGGCGGTGGATTCGACGAATGCGAAAATCGATATTGGCCGCTTAAAGCCGGCTGAGTTTGCCAACGAACAAAGCCTGGCGCCCGAAGGCGACAATCTTTTCACGGCGACGACGCCACCCGCGTCCGATGCCAAGGAAATAGGATCGATCGTGCAGGGCGCGGTCGAAGATTCAAATGTCAAACCGGTGGAAGAGATGACGCGGATGATTGCCGTGTCGCGCTCGTATCAGCTGGTGGCAAAGCTTGTAGAAAAAGACAACCAACGTCAGCTCGACGCGATCCAGCGTCTCGGCAAAGTGACATCGTAATATTAGCGTGGGGAAGAACGGATGAGAGCTCTCAGTATTGGCGCTTCGGGCATGCAAGCCCAGCAGCTCAACGTCGAAGTCATCTCGAACAACATCGCGAACCTTTCGACCACGGGTTTCAAACGCGTTCGCGCCGAGTTTCAGGATATGCTCTACGAGAACCTGCGCCGGGTGGGGTCGCCCTCATCGGATTCCAGCACGGTTCTTCCTTCGGGCCTTCAAGTCGGCCTCGGCGTCAAGCCAGTTGCGACCTATCGCATCAACGAGCAAGGCACGCTCAGCGAAACGGATAACGAATACGATATTGGCATTAGCGGTAAGGGCTTTTTTCAGGTCGAAATGCCGGATGGCACGACGGCTTATTCGCGCGCTGGTTCTTTTCAGCTTGATAGCAACGGCAAAATCGTAACGCCGGACGGTTATACCGTTTTGCCGTCGGTCACGGTGCCGACCAATGCAAAATCCGTGACGATCAGCACGGCGGGCGTCGTGACGGCCGAAATATCCGGTCAAACCAGCGCCTCGAACCTGGGCCAGCTTCAATTGGCCCGGTTTGTCAATCCGGCTGGCCTTGACGCCATCGGCAATAACTTGCTCATCGAGACGGACGCTTCAGGTACGGCGACCGTTGCTAATCCGGGAACGGACGGTATGGGCACGGTTGTTCAGAACTACGTTGAAAGTTCAAACGTCAACGTCGTGACGGAAATTACGAACCTCATCTCGGCGCAACGCGCCTATGAAATGAATTCGCGCGTCATCAAAACGACGGACGATATGCTCTCCTCGATTAACCAAATGGTGTAAGCGATGATGAAGAAATCGATCCTGTTGGCTTTGTTTATGTGGGTGGGACTGGCGACCGCGCCAGTCTGCGCCGCCGATACGAACGGCATGCCCGCTGCGCCTGTTGCTTTGCGCCCATCAGTCGAAGTGCGGCGGTCGGTGATCCGCCTCAGCGACGTTTTCGACGGCATCGCCGATACCGAAGACCGCGATATCGCGCTCGCGCCGGAGCCCGGCAAAAGTGTGACTTATAACGCGCCGGTTTTGGCGCAGTTGGCGCAGCAATACCGTTTGGCTTGGAAGCCTGTGAGCTTAGCGGATCAGACCGTTTTAACGCGTGCTGCGACAGAAATTTCGGCGGATATGGTGCGCGCCAAAGTCCTTGAGAAGATCCAATCGCTCGATCCGGGTGTGCGTGACGCCAGCGAAATTGTTTTTGATAATAGGCGTGTGGGCTTGTCTTTACCGGCGGATCAAAAGCCTGATTTTGCGCTCAACAATTTTGCCTATAACGCGCAAACGCATCGCTTTCAAACGGAAGTCGTTGCACAGGATGAAAACAAGGCACCGCAAATACAGACTGTTACCGGTCGTTTGATCGTGCGCGTCGAAGTACCGACGCTTATTAAAAGAACGCAGGCGCAGACCGTCATTGGTCCACGCGACATGGTAACGGTGACGATGGATGAAGATCATTTGCCGAAAGATGTCTTGACGGATTCGGCGCAAATCGTTGGCAAAGTTTTGCGCGTCGATGCGCAAGAAGGCGATATGTTGCGGGCGCGTGATTTATTGCCGCAGCGCCTTGTCACGCGCGGGGCGCTTGTGACGCTGAAGATTGAAACGCCCTTTATGCAAATCACCGCGCGGGGCCGTTCGCTGGTCGATGGCGCTAAGGGCGATGTGGTGCAGATAACCAATCTGCAAAGCAAAAGGCTCGTCGAAGGCGTTGTCGAATCCGACGGTACTGTACGCGTTGATTTAGCCAACAAGAATAATGTGTCTCTTTCTGGTAATGGGATACAGGGCGGTTAAGGCAGGAGGCCTACGATGAACTCACAGATCCTTTTTTCACAGCAGTCTCTTGGCTGGCGATGCGTTTTGATGCTTGGTACAGCGCTTGTCTTGGCGGGCTGCAATACGATTGATCGAATTTCTTCCGTTGGCGATGCGCCAGACATGGCGGCTGTGCAAGATCCATCCGCTATTCCGGGGCCGAAGCCCGTTTCCATGCCGATGCCAAATCCTGAGCTTGGCGAGCGGCAGGCGAATTCGCTTTGGCGGACGGGCTCTCGCACCTTTTTCCGCGATCAGCGTGCGACGCGCGTCGGCGATATTTTGACGGTCGTGATCGATATTAACGAAAGCGCTTCGTTGGCCAACGAAACGAAACGTTCGCGCACGAATACCGAAGATTTGAAGGCGACCAATTTGTTCGGCCTTGAATCGCAGCTGACAAAAGTTCTGCCAGAAGGCACTTCTGCTGGCAGTCTTGTGAACACAGGCAGCGATCTTTCAAACGATGGCAAAGGCTCGATTGCGCGGTCCGAAAAAATTACGCTCAAAGTGGCGGCGACCGTCACGCAGGTTTTACCGAACGGAAACCTCGTGCTGGCTGGGCGGCAGCAAATTACCGTTAACTATGATTTGCGTGAGCTGATTGTAACGGGTGTGATACGTCCCGAAGATATTTCCTCGGAGAACACAGTTAATTACGATCAAATCGCTGAAGCGCGGATTTCCTATGGTGGCCGTGGCCAGATCCAAGATATGCAGCAGCCTCGTTATGGCTCGCAGTTGATGGATATTGTCATGCCATTCTAAGGTGTGGTTAATCGGAATCTAGAGGATTGCTTTCAAATTGGCCCTTGGGGCATCATACGAACCATGGACGACGTAACCGCACTTCCCCGGCCTTTGGTCGAAATTTGTTTGGCGCTTGATTCCAATCTTGGCGATCGGCTTGCCTATTTGTGTGCCGCTCGTGAGGCGATGGCGCCGTATGTGACCGTGACGCAAAGCTCTGCCGTTTATGAAAAACAGCTCGCCTATAAATCCGATCAACCATTATTCTTGAACGCGGTCGTGCGCGGCACAACAAAGCTTGAGCCAATGGCGCTTCTTTACACGTTGAAGCATATTGAAATTGATCTGGGGCGTAAGCCCACGTTCCGTTATGGTCCGCGCGTCATCGATATCGACATTCTTTTTTATGGCGACGTGCAAATGCGCACGAACGATCTAACCATCCCGCATGCCTTGATGCTTGAACGCGACTATGAGCTTTTCCCCTTGGCGGATATTGCGCCCGATTGGGTGCATCCGACCGAAGGCAAAACGGTAGCCGAATTGGTGCAGGCTATGCCGCCAGAAGAGGCGACGGTCGTGCGCGTTGCCGAGAGCTTCTAAAAATCCTTGAGGAATTTTTGCAGGAACGCTGCCAGCGGCCCGTCGGCTGGCGGCATGGGATAGTCTTTGAAATTCTCCGGCGCAACCCAGGCGAAAGCTTGGCCTTCCATCGCGCGGAGCGTGCCTTGAAACGAACGGCACAAATAGAGCGGCATGAAAAGGTGAAAACGCGGATAGACGTGCGAGGCGAAGGTGAGGGGCCCAAGGTTTGCCGGATCAAGCGAAAGATCAAGCTCTTCCTTGATTTCGCGAACCAGAGCGGCTTCGGGCGTTTCGCCGGGATCGACCTTGCCGCCCGGAAATTCCCAAAGACCTTCCATATCCTTGCCTTTGGGGCGCTGGGCTAAAAGAACGCGCCCTTGCGCGTCGGCCAAAGCGACGGCAACGACGAAAAGAAAAGGTTGTGTCATGCGTTTTGCGTCAAATCCAAGAACACGTCTTCAAGGCTCGTTTCTTGCGTGACGATGTCGGTAATGTTGAGCCCGTTGACCTGAATGGCCAAAAGCATTTGCCCCAATGGCGTTTGCGTCGGGCGTTCGTTGAGATGGAGTTTGCGCGTGCCCTCAAGAATCCAGCCATGAGGCCTGAGATTGGGGGGCACCTCGCGCAAATCGCGGTCGATAGTGATTGTGAATTTCTTTTTATCGAGTTTGGAGAGAAGGCTTTCTTTTGAGCCGTTCGCGATCAGGCGACCTTGGTTCAAAATGGCGATCTGGTCACAGAGGGTTTGCGCTTCTTCAATATAATGCGTCGTAAGCAAAACTGTCGTGCCATTTTCGCGCAGTTTGCGGATTTGATCCCAAAGCGTGCGACGCAGCTCGACATCAACGCCCGCCGTTGGTTCATCGAGAATCAAAACAGGCGGACGGTGCACCATCGCTTTGGCTACCATAAGCCGCCGCCGCATGCCGCCCGAAAGCGCGCGCGAGCTGATATCGGCCATCTCGGTGAGGCCGACGATTTCCAAAAGCTCACCCGTTAGGCGTTCCTTGGACGGGACATTGTAAAGGCCCGCCTGAAAGGTCAAAATTTCACGGGGCGTAAAGAAAGCATCAATATTGAGTTCTTGCGGCACGACGCCGATCAAGCTTTGCGCCCGGCGCAAATCGTCGTCGATTGAGGTGTCCCAAACCTTAACTGTCCCCGCCGTTTTGATCGTCAGGCCGGCAATAATGTTAATCAGAGTCGATTTGCCAGCGCCGTTCGGGCCCAAAAGGCCGAAAAGACTTCCGCGTGGCACGCTGAGCGTCAGGTCGTGCAGGGCCTCTTTGGGCTCCGCTTTCCGGCGCGTCGGGGCATAAACCTTGCTAAGGCCTTGAACCTCAAGCGCATTGCGTGGATGATGATCGTTCTCGAACATAAGGGAATAGCCTGCTAAAAATCACGAGTAACAGTATAAACGGAATCAGACGCAAGGTAAAAGGGCTTCATGGCGGAACGCGACGATAAAACAATCTATCTCATTGATGGCTCGGGCTATATTTTCCGGGCTTTTCATGCCTTGCCGCCAATGACGCGGCCAGATGGCACGCCGGTGAATGCCGTTTATGGTTTCTGCACCATGATGCAGAAGCTTTTGCTCGATTTAAACGCCTCGCGCGTGGCGGTGATTTTCGATGCCGCGCGGCAGACGTTCCGCAACGATATTTATCCGGCTTACAAAGCCAACAGGCCACCACCTCCCGATGAGCTTGTGCCTCAATTTCCGTTGATCCGCCAAGCGACGCGCGCTTTTGGCGTGCCGTGCCTTGAAGAGCAGAATTATGAGGCTGACGATTTGATCGCGGCCTATGCGCGCGAAGCCGTGACCAAAGGATACGAAGTGAAAGTCGTTTCCGCCGACAAAGATCTGATGCAGCTGATTCGTCCGGGCGTCACGCTTTACGATCCGATGAAGATGAAGGATATCGGCCCCGAGGAAGTGCTGGCCAAGTTCGGCGTCGCGCCGGAAAAAGTTATTGAGGTGCAAGCCCTAGCGGGCGACAGCACCGACAACGTGCCGGGCGTGCCGGGCATCGGCGTCAAGACGGCCGCGCAGCTTATCGAAACTTATGGCGATCTGGAAACGCTTTTGGCGCGCGCAGGTGAGATCAAACAACCCAAACGGCGCGAGGCGCTGATTGAAAATGCGGCGCTGGCGCGGATTTCGAAAAAGCTTGTGACCTTGGACGCGAACGCACCCTTGCCGCAGCCGATTGAAACGCTGGTCGTCGAAGAAGATCACAAGGAATCTCTTTCCGCGTTTTTACAGGAACAGAATTTCCGTTCGCTTCTCGCCCGGTTTAGTGCGCCGCGCCTGATGCCGACGGAAAACCGCAAAACCTATTTTGCGCCCAAGGCTACGTTGGCGGATTCTCCTGTTGCGCCCGATTCTGTTCAACAGACCTATGAATTGATTCAGGATAAAGCGGCTTTACAGCGCTGGATCGATGCGGCCACGGCGCAAGGTTACGTTGCGCTGGATACCGAGACGGATTCGCTTGAAGCTTGCACCGCTACGTTGGTTGGCGCGTCGCTGGCGCTGGCACCGGGCAAGGCTTGCTATATTCCGCTTGCGCATGTCGATCCGCAAGGCGCGGCGCAAGAAGGTGGCTTAATGTTTGAACCCGTCGCTGCGCCCAAGCAAATCGCGATGAAGGATTTTGTGGCGGCGATGAAGCCGCTCTTGGCCGATCCGTCGGTTTTGAAAATCGCGCATAATTTGAAATACGATGCGCAGGTTTTGGGCCAGCATGGGCTGAATGTTGCGCCTTATGATGACACGATGCTGATTTCGTATGTGCTCGACGCGGGGACGCACGGGCATGGGCTGGACGAACTGGCCCTTCTGCATTGCGGACACAAAATGATTGCGTTTGAAGAGGTCGCGGGTCGCGGTAAGACGCAAATTACCTTTGATCGCGTGCCGCTCGATAAGGCCTTGGCCTATGCTGCCGAGGATGCGGATCTAACGCTCCGCTTGTGGCAAATTCTCAAACCGCGTTTGGCGCAGGAAAAGCTGACGACGGTTTATGAAAAGATCGAAAGACCGCTTGTGCCTATTATTGCGGCCATGGAAACCGCGGGCGTTGTCGTCGATGCTGCTGTGCTCCGCGTGCAAAGCGGCAGGCTAGCGCAGCGGATGAAAGAGCTTGAAGAAACGATTCAGGCGCAAGTGGGGCATCCGTTTAATTTGGCGTCGCCCAAACAGCTTGGCGAAGTTTTGTTTACCGAAATGGGCTTGCCCGGCGGCAAGAAGGGCAAGAACGACGCCTTTTCCACCAGCGTTTCTGTGCTTGAGCCTTTGGCAGAGCAAGGTTATGAAATCGCAAGCCGCTTGCTTGATTGGCGCGGGCTTTCCAAACTCAAAAGCACCTATACGGATGCGCTGCCTGCAAAAATCAATTCGCACACGGGGCGTGTGCATACGTCATTCTCGATGGTGGGTGCGGCGACGGGGCGCTTGTCCTCAACTGATCCCAACTTACAAAATATTCCTATTCGCAGCGAGGAAGGCCGTGCCATTCGCCGTGCTTTTGTCGCGCCGGAAGGTTCGTTTTTGCTTTCCGTCGATTATTCGCAAATTGAACTACGACTTGCGGCGGCGGCGGCAGGGATCGAAGCGCTCATCCAAGCTTTTCACGAAGGCGCGGATATTCATGCGCTGACGGCCTCACAGGTGTTTGGCATTCCGCTCGAAAAAGTCACAAGCGAAGAACGCCGCCGCGCCAAGGCCGTCAATTTCGGCATTATCTATGGCATCAGCGGTTTTGGTCTGGCTAAACAAATTGGCTGCGCGCCAGGCGAAGCGGCTTCGTTTATTCGCGCCTATTTGGACCGCTTTCACGAATTGCGCGATTGGATGGAAGATACAAAGGCCTTTGCCGAAGCGCATGGCTATGTCGAAACGCTTTTCGGACGCCGCATTCATATCCCCGATATTAATGATAAAAACGCGACGCGGCGCGCGGGGGCCGGGCGGCAGGCGATTAACGCGCCGATTCAAGGGACAGCGGCGGATATCATGAAACGTGCCATGATCCGTATGCCGAGTGCTTTGGTTGAGGCCGGACTTTCAGCCAAAATGCTTTTGCAGGTGCACGATGAATTGATTTTTGAAGTTCCCGAAGCGGAAATCGATGCGACGGCAACGTTGGTTAAGAAGATCATGCGCGAAGCGCCGAATCCTGTATTAACCTTGCGGATTCCATTGACGGCCGAAGCGGGATGGGCCAAGAATTGGGCCGAGGCGCACTAGATCGGATCGCAAGAAGACGCCTCGGCAAAAAAAGATTTTATAAAAAATTTTAAGAGGCGCTTTTCAGATGGAACAGAAAAAAGAAAACGGCCGGGATATTGAGGCTATCCGTGAAGATTTTCGCGCGGCGATTGATGCCTATATGGGCGGGCGGGCACGCGCCAAAGATGCCAAAGTCTGCATCGAAGATTTGTATTTGAGAAATCGTGATATCGCACAAAAGGCCCTTATTCCTGATGTTCAGGAAGCTTTGGGCCGTGTGAGCCGCGTTGAAGCTGAGCCAACGGTTTTTGGCGAAGCGCTTTGGGGCATTTGCGTGTGTATGATCCGCAAGGCATCGAATGAAAAAATGGCGCGCGGTTTGCGCTTGCTTGCCGGGCTGAAACACAAGGAACTTAAAAAAGGATCGTGGCTTCACGAAGTTGCAAACGGTTATATGGCGCGCCTTTGGGCGGAATATTTGAAAAAGCCTGTCGTCGGTTTTGAAATTAAAGCGGTGTATCCATCAGAAGAAAAAGGCCTTGTTCTTTTGAAAAAGCCCGATTGGGTTGAAATCCCTCTTTCGGGAGAGAGCATAAAATACGGCTTTGAGCCCTCACCGAACTGATCATAATATACTGAAATACAACGTATTTCTTTTGTTCAGCGAGTCTTAACTTTCTCGCGCTAGAACGCTATCTGGTAGAAATTATGCGGGCGCAGCTGTGGCCCGAAAACCAAGGGAGCGTTATAGGCCGTGAATATTGGGTTAGTCGTCAATGCGCGAGGCAGGCTGTGCATGGTGCACGATGAGCCTTTTGAAGCCACGCCATTATGGGTCGGCTATCACACGGACCGGCATAAGCTAGAAATCATTTTCGATACGGGCGGCACCTATCCCATCGATTGGGAAGCGACCGAGGAAATGGACGCCTATCTTGGCAAAGTGAAAAAGATCCTGATTATCCGCATGGAAAATCGCAAACCGGTCGAAGGGTTCGATACGAGTTTTGTGCGCCTGAAAGACGGCAAAACGATAGAGGACGATCGATGAGCGAATTTGACAACGATTTGGAAGCCTCCGCCGAAGAAGAAAACAAAGAAGGCGGCAAAGGTAAAAAAGGCAAGGGCGAAGCTGGTTCGTTCGGCCATAGCGATGTCGTGGTCTCAGAAGGCTTTTACGAACGCATGGGCCTTTTGGGTGCAACACCCGGTTTGGTTGCCGAGATTCTTCAAAATTGGCGGCATCTGCAAGGCGAAGGCCTGATGGCGCGTATTCGCGCTTTTGCCGGATCTAAGGCGCGCGCATCGGCGCATGCCGAGGTCGAAATCAAAAAGGGTAAGGACTTTGCTCTTTTGACCAATCTGCTTACTTATATGAAGAACCTGCCAAACCAGTTGGCGCATCGGCATAATATCGATCACCGCAACACGCCAAGCCCGCACTAAGCGCAGACCACATGCGTGGGGCCACCTGCGTGGTGCGGTTGTTGCGCACGCAGCGTCATTGCTTCGCTTCCTCCTACGCCCCAACAGGGCTTCGGCGCGACAAGTCGCTCGCAAGGGCACCATCATTAATAACCACCGCCCTTTCCGCGAAAGCGGAAATCCCGTTTCTTCTGTTTTTCTTTTAAGAAAATAAATGGGATTCCGGGTTCACGCTACGCGTGCCCCGGAATGACGACGATTGCTAAAGGCAAGGCCGTTCGCAATAACTGCCCCACGCATGTGGCGCATGTGGCAGATTATTTCCGTTTGGTCGGGAGGCTTTGCGGTACGCCGCTATTGATCGTGTTCATGCGCGCGATCTGTTTATCAATATAAGAATTGATCATGCCGACCCTGTTTTCGCGGATCAGCGAGCGCACCGGATCGCCGTTGTTGTTTTCTTCCGTCATCACATAACGCAAGAACGGCCCCGTGACATTGAGCGTTTGGTGCAAACCCGCCGTGAGGCCTTGTGCCAGCATATAATTGGCGGCGTTGCCCATGCTTTGTTCGGCCAAGTGCATGAGGCCCAAGAGGCTTTCTTCGATGGAACCTGCATGAATCGTCGTGATAACAAGATGGCCTGTCGTGGCCGCACGGAGGATTTGCTCGGCGGCTCGCGGTGAGCGGACTTCGCCCACGAACAGAAAGCGCGGCGTCCAGCGCAGAGCGCGTTTCAAAGGCGTTGACCAGTCCTCATCCTTTGTGACTTGGACTTGATAGCAATAGCCGTATTCTCCGACTTCGCCGTCCATCTCGTATTCAACCGGATCTTCGATGGTGATGGCAACGCCGCCAAAGCTTCGCAAAAAGTCGTTGAGAAGCGCAAAAGAGGTTGTCGTTTTGCCGTGGCCGGTCGCGCCTGAGATGACAATCAAGCCGTCGCGTTGGCCTAGGCGACGCAGATGCGTGGAGATATGCGGCGCGAAATTAAGCTCTTCCAGCGTCGGGATATGTGAGCCAATGCGGCGCAGAACAACCCATTCTTGGCCGTTGGCAAGCTTTTGGTAGGACAGACGAAAACGTACGCCTTCGTGCTCGAACGCCGTGTCGGGATTGTCAATCTGACCGCGCAACCGATTGGCGATAGCGTCGGCCTCGGCGCGATAGGCCTCGGGCAGAGGGCGCGTCCAGTTATTCGTATAGTCGCGCGCGGCGCAGCGATAGCGAGCCTGTCCGGCTTGGTCAATACGGATATAAAGATCCATAAAGGGGAAGTCGGCAAGTTTGGTGCTGGGAGCAAGAGGTGTTGTGAAATCCATGGGCGGGCGATTTATTTAGAAGAGGAGGAATAAGGTGTGGGCGGTGGCAGCGTCATGCCCATCGGCAGGCCGCCCAAAGGTTGGTTGGCAAGGCGCGCGGCAATGCGGTCGATATAGGTCGCCAGCATGCCGATTTTCCCTTCGCGGATCAAGGAGCGGATCGGGTCGCTTGGCGCATTTTCTTCGGTGAAGAGATAGCGGACAAACGGGCCTTCTTCCTTCATCGTTTGGTGAACCAGCGCCGTCAGGCATCCGGCCAGGATGTTCGCGGCCCCTGAACCCATCGCTTGTTCGGCAAGGAAAAGCAGGCTAACAAGCGCTTCTTCGGGCATGCCGCTGTGCAAGGTTGTGATAACGGTGTGGCCTGTGGTTGCCGCATGTAGCAATTGTTCGGCAGCTTTGGGCGTGCGCACGTCGCCGACGTAAATATAGCGTGGGGCCCAATTGGACGAGCGTTCAAGCGCGTCAGCCCAATCGTTATCGGATTGAATTTCCATCTGGAAGCATTGGCCGAAATCGCCGTGCCGTCCGCGCGTGATATATTCAACCGGCTTTTCAATTGTCACGGCTGTGCCGCCATAGCTTTTCAGAAAATCAATCAAAAGGCCGACAGCGGTCGTCGTTTTACCGTGGCCCGCCGCGCTGGAGACGAGGATCAAACCTTCGCGTAGGCCCAGCGTGTGCAGGTGGTTATAGATGTGCGGCGCAAAGCCAAGCTTTTGCAGATCCGGCAGTTCGGTATTGATGCGGTGTGCGCAAGCCCACAGACTGCCATCGGCCATTTTCTGCTGCGAAAGACGGCAGCGCAGGCCTTCGAAGGTAATCGTGCCGTCGGGTCTGTCCTGAAGCTCAGCCCGGATGGCCGTTCCAAAACGCTCGACGACGGGCAGCATGTCTTCGGGGACGAGCTTGTTCAGCATCGCCTGACCGCGCTCACTCGAGCGATAGGTCGGCGGTTCGGGCGTGTCGAGCCGCATATAGAGATTGATGAACGGAAGAGCGTCGAGCGAAGAAGTCATTCAGAGCCTCAAGACGGTTCTTGTTCTTGGACGCGCCAGAAAAGCGGCGCTTGCAAAGGAAGGGCGATTAGTTCTGCCCCGTCCTCCGTTAAGATCGGCTTAAGAGGCGGTAAAGGCTCGCTAACCTTCTCCAGCGTAAGCGTTGCCGCGCTCATAGGCAAATTATAAAACGCGGCGCCGTTGAGGCTTAAAAAATCGGTCAAATGATCCAAAGCTGCGGCTTCGTCAAAGATTTGCGCGTACATGGCCACAGCTTCGGGCGCGCCGAAACAGCCGCCTTTGGCCTTCGCCGTTTCCTTGGCTGTGCGCGGATGGGGCGCGCTATCCGTTCCGGCAAAGAAAAGGCGTGCGCCTGATGTTGCACATTGGATGAGCGCTTGGCGGTCTTCTTCGGTTTTCAAAACGGGCAGGCAGAAATGATGGGGGCTGAACCCGCCCGCAAAAAGAGCGTTGCGGTTAAACCAAAGATGATGTGGCGTGATCGTCGCGGCCAGCGTGCCGCGCTGGCCTTCGGCCACGATATATTGTGCGGCTTTGCGTGTTGTGATGTGCTCCAGAACGATTTTCAGCTCGGGGAACGAACGGCGCAGCGGGATCAGCGTATGGTCGATAAAAACGCTTTCGCGGTCGAACATATCGACGTTCGGATCTGCCGTTTCACCATGGATCGAAAGCGGCATGCCGATCCGTTCCATCTTTTCCAAGATCGGTGCGATGATTTGAATGTCTGAAACGCCTTCTTCGGCATTCGTCGTCGCATTGGCCGGATAGAGCTTGGCCGCAAAAAAGGTTCCGTCTTCAAAGCCGCGCGTGAGATCGTCCGGGTCGGTCGTATCGGTCAGATAGGCCGTCATCAGCGGTGTAAAGGAAAGGCCACGGGGCAGGGCTTTGTTGATGCGGTCGCGATAAGCGCGGGCCTGCGCTGCCGTGATGACGGCTGGTTTCAAGTTCGGCATCACGATTGCCCGGCCAAAGTGCCGTGCGGAATAGGGTAAAACGGCTTTCATCACCGCATCGTCGCGCAGATGAAGATGGAAATCGTCTGGTTTGGGGATCGTGATCTTATGAAGAATCTGTAGGGCCATTGGCTTGCTCTTAAGAAAAAGATGCGAAGGCCTTCAGTATAATCAAAAAAAGAAGCGTTTGGTTAAAAAACAACCCAGCTTTGCGGGCTGGGTTGTTGAAAACGAAATGGAAAAACCAGTTACTTAGCCGTTTTGGCCTTTGTCGCTGGGGTGGGGGCCGTTTTGGCCTTGCTGGCGGCGGGATCTGCTGGCCCCGCGATGCCGCAAGCCTGCGCGATGGCCTTATAGGCCTGCAAAGCGCCCTTCATCGAAATCGTATCGACAAAGGACCCGCCGACAGCCGCTGTGCCCGTGATTGTGATGCTGGCATTCGAACGGAGCGCTTGCGCCAAAGCATGATCGGTTGCTGTATCGCGCGCCCAAGCCGTATCGCCTTGCGTGAAAAGGTTGAACGTTTTTTCGCCAGCCTTGACCGTGACTTCGCTGGAAGGTGCGAATTTCGTTCCGGCAGCGTAGCTAAATACGTCGAGCGCATTTTCGCCGGGCCGTTCTGTCACCATAAGCGTGACGGAATCTCTCTTTAATTTCGAGCCCTTAGGCACAGGCGGCTGTGCCGTCAGCGACATATAGCAAACGTTTTGCTTACCATCGACCATTTGATAGGCCGACCAATAGTCAAATTTTCCCAATTTGCGCGGCTGCGAGTCGGCCAATGCCGGGCTGACAGCGAGCGTCAGAACTGAACAGAGAAGGAGAAAGCGTTTCATCATGGCTCGTAAGTTAAGGCGATTTGTTTGATTTTGCAAATAGCCGCGAAGGTATAGGCCCGAAAACGTGCCTTATTGTGGCAAAATATCCATCATAAGTTCTTGGCTGGATGTTGGGGCCTCGCGTTTGGGTGCCGTTTTGGGCTTTGGTTTTTGCTCGGCAGCTGGGGCCGGGACGGGCGCAGGCGCTTGTTGTTCGGCGGGGGCTGGCTCATCCGCCGGGGCGTCGCCGGGTTTGGCCGCTTCCGGCGCGGGCGGTGGCGCGATCAGCGGTTGCAAGAGCGGCGCGAGCGATTTGAGCGTTTGAACCGTGAGCGCGCTTGAAAATTTATAAGCGGCGGCATCTTCGCCCGCCACATGGGCCGTGATCGTGCCAAAGAAACGGTCGCCAATGTAAAAAACAAACGTGCCCGTGCGATTGACGACGCGTGAGGAAATCAATTTATGGCCGGGGCCATATTCGTCAAAGCGATGGTCGCCTGTGCCCGTTTTGCCGCCGACCATCAGCGGTTGGCCTTTGGCATCGGTGTAAATGCCATGCAGGCGTCGCGCCGTGCCGTCTTCGACCACTTCGCTTAAAGCCGCTTTGACGGTGCGCGTGATCGCCGGGTCCAAAACGCGCTCAGCTTTGTCGCCGTCGGGTTCCAACGTTGTTTCGTACGGTGTGCCTTCGGCAAAATGCAGCTTTTTAAACCGCAGCATTGGTTTGCGGATGCCGTCGTTCATGATGATGCCCATCAATTCCGCGAGCGCAAACGGCCGATCAGCCGAGCTGCCGATCGCCGTGGCAAAGCTGGGGACGAGCTTGTCAAACGGATAGCCCAGACGCGCCCAGCGCTGTTGAATGCGGGCAAAGGCATCAAGCTCCAGTAAAATGCGGATGCGCGTATCTTGCGCGCCTTTTTTGCCCTTGTGGAAAAGCCACGCATAGCTTTCGAGGCGCACAGGTTTGCTGACGGTCAGCAGCTCACGCGACGAGGCTTTGGGATGCGCGACAAGATAGCTGGCCAGCCATAATTCAAGCGGGTTCGTTCCCGTGATATAGCCGCGATCCGCGAGGTTATAGCGGTCTGCCGGATAATCCTGAAAAAGTTTTGGCAACCGCGCAAGATCAAGCGAGGCTAGCGCATGTTGTTTCATATACGCCGCAAAAGATTCATATGGCGCGCCGGGATAAAGCGACCGGAACAAAATGGCGAGCGAGGTCGCGCCTTTGTGCGCGCGTGGTGTGATCCTCTCGAGAATTTCTTCGCCCGAAAGACCCTTGTACATACCGATGTAACGGTTGAGGAAGGTTTGCCCTTCGCGGTCGGCATAGCGTTCCAAATAGGCTTTGCGCGCCGGATGATCCGGGTCGCTCAAGATTTCCTGTTTCGTTTGTTGGCCCTGTGAGATCGTGTAATTCACGATATCCCGCATCAAACGCACGAAAACGAGATTGACGGAATCCTTCAACGCTTCGTGCAAATCCATGATCCGGGAATCTTCAGATTTCTCGAAATTGACGAACACATGCGCGCCGCCACCCGTAAAGAACGTTTCGGCGGGGCTGGCCGAATATTTGCGGGCCATCGCCGCACCCAGCATTTCGTCGATCGTGGCGTCTGGATGTTCGCGCAGCCATGTCGTCGCCCATGACGTCAAAACGTCCGGTGCTTCTTCGGTGAGCGCGTGCAAATCTTCGTCCGAAAGACCGGCATAGCGGCGATACAGTTCGCCCACAATTTCAAGATAGGTGACAAGCGTGCGCAGCTTGGCCGTCGAACCCAAATCAAGCTTCACCCCTTCGTTCATGTCGAGCGGGCTGTTGATGTTATCGGCCTGCACGCGCAGCAAATTACCCTCTTTAGCTTTTTCGTAGAGGATAAAGCTCCATTTGATTTTGAGAGGATCGTTCTCCGGCGTCAAAAGGCGGAACCCATAAAGGCCAATTGCGCGCAGATGATCTGGATCGCTCATCTTTTTCATGAAGTCCGTCATCTTGGTCTGCACGGCGGCGTCAAGCGTGCTCGATGCCGTTAAATCAAGCCGGTCGAGTTCGTACAGATCGCGCAGACCCAAAAGCTGCAACAATTTGTTGCGCAGGGCGTTGACGGCTTTTTCATCGAGAAAATCCGTGCGCTCGGCATTCGGCGCTTCGGGCAGGAAGTGGAACGTCGCAACGCGCGTTGCCTCATAAAGCTCCGGCGAAATAACGCCCTTATGCACGAGGAGGGCGAGCATTTTATCCGTGAGCGCGTCCAGAGCCACTCGTTCGGTCAACAAGTAATAAGTCGGGCGGCGCTGCGCGAGGATAAGGCCCAGCGCTTCGCGATACACGGTGGCCTTGAGCGCGAGATCGTCGGGATTTGTCTCCGGTAGAATGAGGGCCGCCTTGACGTCTTTGAGATCAAGCCCAAACCAAGCCCAAAAGCCATCGCCAATGCTGTTGATTTCACCAAAGCCGCGCCGCGCGGAAAGCGGCGTGCTGTTTAAATAATCAAGGACGATTCGTCGCCGCGCCGGTCGCGTGTCTTGGCCTTCGCTATAAACGCGCAGACTGCCGGAAATAATTTGGCGCATTTTCTCAAGCGGGCCGTTTGTTTGGCCGCCAGGTGAAAAGCGGAATTTTTCGATTTGCGTGGCTAGCGTGCTGCCGCCGCCGAGGTTAAGCCCCGGCACGATGTGTTTCAAAACCTGGCCGATGGCCGCATAGAAAAAGCGGTCCCATTCGATGACGGGATTTTGCGTGGGCGTTTCGGGTTTCAGAAGATTGCGGTCTTCGACGAAGAGAAGCGTTTGCACTAAAAGCGGCGGTATGTCCTCAAAGGATTCGAAGACATGCGCGGGATAGCTTGCGCCGTACAAAGAGCCATCGGTGCGGTCTTTGATCACAAGGCCCGCTTCGGTTTTGGGACGGTAAAGCGGATAAAGACCTTCGTCCACCAAACGCTGATATTGCGGCGAGACGCGCATTTGCTGCGAAACTTCGTAGTCGTCGCCTTCAAGCGCTTTGAAGAAAAAGGGCAGATAGCTATAGCCGAGCCTTTGATTATAAGGTCCCGACGTCGGCACATGGAACGCGGTAAAGGGGCCGGGCGCAAGGCGATAGGAAACGTCTTTCGTCATTTCCCCAAATGCCTCAGCCTGAAATTGCGATGTGCGCATTTCTTCGCCAGCGAAGAATCCTAAAACGCCGCCAAAACCGATAAGCAGAACAAGCGGCACAAGCCATAAAGCCTGCGGTACGCGCATTCTATACGGTTTGTTGGCTTTGCTGCCGCGCTTGGCCGGTTGCGGTAGCGGTTGCCGGCGGCGTTGTTGTCTGTGGCGAGGGGGCGTCATGGATTCACGCGGCGCGCTCCTTAAGCAAGTTGCGCACAAAAGCTGCCAAATCGTGCCGCACGACTTCATGCTGCGTTTTGGCCGCGATGTCTTTGACGAGAACGGTTCCCGCCTCAAGCTCTTTGCTTCCCATCAACAAGGCGACGGGCACGCCGGATTTGTCGGCGTATTTGAGCTGTTTGTCGAGCTTGGCAGGTTCAAGATAGTTTTCGACCGTGAAGCCTTCGCGCCGTAGTTCGGTCGCAAGCGCCAGATAATCCACCGCGCGCTCGGCCTCAAGCTGCGTGATCAACACCTGGACGGTTGGCGGCGCGGGGGGCAAAAGATCGTGCGCGTCAAGCTGCTCAAAAAGACGTGTCAGGCCGATGGAAATGCCGACACCCGGCAATTTGGAACGTGTGTAATAGCTGGCGAGGTTTTCATAGCGTCCGCCAGAGCAGACCGAGCCAAACTCAGGGTGCGCATCCAGCTGCGTTTCGTAAACCGTGCCCGTGTAGTAATCGAGCCCGCGCGCGATGGCGAGGTCGATACAGGTGCGTTCCTCGGGGACGGAGAGCGCGCGCAAAGCGGCGACCATGCGGGTCAGTTCGTCAAGACCTTCGAGGAAAATGGGATCTTTTGCTCCAACGTCGCGCAAAGACGCGAGCATTTCGTCCTTCGTTCCCTTGCGGGCGACAAGGGCGAGCAGGCGTTCGGCTTCGGCGGCAGGCAGGCCGATGGTGGCCATGGCGTCGCGCACTTTCTCCGGCCCAATTTTGTCGAGCTTGTCGATTTCGCGCAAAATCAGCTTTTGCTTTTCAGAATCGCCCACGCCCCATGCCGTCAAAAGACCCAAAAGGATTTTGCGGTTGCTGAAATGGATGGTGAAAGCGCCAATGCCAAGCTCGGTGAAAATCTGCACGATGATGGCGGGCAATTCGGCGTCAAAAGCGGAATCCAACTTGTCCTTACCGATGACGTCAATATCGCATTGATAGAATTCGCGTGAGCGGCCCCTTTGCGCACGTTCGCCGCGATAGACGCGCTGGATCTGATAGCGACGGAAGGGGAAGGCTAGCTCGCGCTCGTGCTGCGCCACATAACGGGCCAGCGGCACGGTCAAATCGAAATGCAGCGCGAGATCGGCGTCATAGCCTTGTTGAACTGCGCCGGTCGATTGCACAAAATAAACCTGCTTTTCCGTTTCGCCGCCCGATTTCGTCAAAAGGACGTCTTTGAGCTCAAAAATGGGGGTCTCAACCTGCACAAAGCCGAAACGTTCGTACCCGCGGCGGATGGTGTCCATCATATGCTGAAAGACCATTTGCTTGCGGGGGAGGAGTTCAAGCGTGCCCGAAGGCGTGCGCGGTTGGATCAGGGACATGATTTTGCTCATAGTTTTCAAGGTTACCGCTGCCTTTATACCCGATCCGGTTCCCTCAGTCACCAAAGGAAGGCCTGTGACGTAAATTTTGACTTTCTGTGCGTTTTTGGCGCATATCGCGCTTATGACAAACGATAATACAGAAATGACAGCAATCTTGGGCCATGCGGCCCGTTTTGCGCCGACCGAAACCTTGATTGACGGTAAGGTTAATCTTGTTGGCCTGAACAAGGCTGAACTTAAGGAGGCCGTGGCTGGTCTTGGGCTTGAGCCGTTTCGTGCGGCCCAGCTTTGGACGTGGATCTATTGCCATGGGGCGACTGATTTTGAGGCAATGACCAATTTGGCTAAGCCCGTGCGGGCCAAGCTGGCTGAGCATTATGTCGTGGGGCGGCCTACCATCGTTGAAGCGCCTGTTTCTGTGGACGGCTCGCGTAAATGGCTTTTGCGTATGGCGGACGGGCAAGAAATCGAAACCGTTTACATTCCCGAAGAAGATCGTGGCGCTCTGTGCGTCTCAAGCCAAGTTGGCTGCACCAATAAATGTTCTTTTTGCCATACGGGCACGATGCGACTTGTGCGCAATTTGTCGGCAGGCGAAATTATCGGTCAGGTGATGCTGGCGCGTGACGTGCTGAATGAATGGAAGGCCACAAGTGGCAAGCCAGCGGCACGTCGCCGGGAAGACGACGAAGAAGAAACGCGCGATTTCCGTATGCTTTCAAATATTGTCGTGATGGGCATGGGCGAGCCGCTCTTTAACTACGACAATATCGCCAAGGCGTTTAAGATTATTATGGACGAGGGCGGCATTGCGATTGGTCGCCGCAAAATTACGCTTTCAACCTCGGGCGTTGTCCCGATGATCCATCGGTGCGGGGCAGAGCTGGGCGTCAATTTGGCCATCAGCTTGCATGCCGTAACGGATGAAGTGCGCGACGTGCTCGTGCCGCTCAACCGCAAATATCCGATCAAAGAACTTTTGCAGGCTTGCCGTGATTATCCGGCGGCTAGCAATGCGCGACGTATTACGTTTGAATATGTGATGCTCAAAGGCGTGAATGACAGTATGGCCGATGCCAAGGAACTTGTGCGTTTGCTGGCGGGTATTCCGGCCAAGATCAATTTGCTGCCTTATAATCCGTGGCCGGGCAGCCCGTATGAATGCTCGGACGACGCGGTGATCCAAAAGTTCGGCGATTATGTGAATGCGGCAGGTTATGCCAGCCCCGTTCGCACGCCGCGTGGCCGCGACATTATGGCCGCCTGCGGTCAGCTGAAATCCGCGAGCGAACGCGCCCGCCGCCCGCGCGAGGATGAAGAATGAAACAGCAAACCCTCATCTTTGACTTGGACGGCGTGCTTGTCGGTGGGTGGCATTACAATCCAGAAAAACGCGGTACGCCTTGGTTTGCTGATATGCAAAAGGATTTAGGTGTTGATCCCGAACGTTATATTAAAACGTATTATCGGGGACAGTTTGAAGAGGACGTTTTAACGGGCAAGCTTTCTTTGCTTAAGGCCTTGGATGTCGTTCTTGCCGAGGTTGGCTATCAAGGATCGTCCGAAAGTTTTGTCGCTTACTGGATGCAGAAAAATAGCAACCTTAATATGCCGTTGGTTAAGGCAGTCACCAAAATTAAAAAGGCAGGAGATGTCCGTTTAGTTGTCGCGACAGACAATGAACATATCCGCATAGACCATCTTTTGAAAAAGACGGCGCTGGGCGATTTGTTCGACGATGTCTTTTTTGCCGCTTCGCTGGGCGTTACAAAGCGCTCGATAACTTTCTTTGATATTTGCAATCAAAGACTAGGCTGTCACGGTCAGCCCGCGCCGATTTTCTTTGACGATAATCCGGGCATTGTCGTCAATGCCAAAAAAGCAGGATGGGACGCCGTCGTCTATAATGACTTCGACGATTTCGCGAAGCACCCCCGCGTCGCGCCCATGCTTAAGGTTGCTGTAAACAAGCTCTGAACACGAATGGTTCGTCGTGATATTATGGCCGCCTGCGGTCAGCTGAAATCCGCGAGCGAACGCGCCCGCCGCCCGCGCGAGGATGAAGAATAATACCTGATATGTATTCCGTATAGGTTTGGTTCTTTGCCTTGGTTTTGCTTTTTGCCGTATCTATCTTGTGCTCTCCATTCTTCCTCTTTTCTCGTCATCCCGCCCTTCGGCGGGATGACAAGAAAAAAGGGGGGGGGCGTTCTAAGCCAACGCATTGTCCGCGTGGGGCGGAGCAAGATCGCCCCTTTTGCTTTAATCAAACTTGTTGTTTCGTGCAAAATCTTTGTGAACCAAAGCGGTGGCTAAGCCTTTTACGCGGCGCTTTCGTCCTTCAAATAGTGAAACCACTTTTCTTGAAGTGCGGCGTTGCTATCGATGCCCTCTTTGGCGGCAAGTGCCAGCGTGAAGCCGAGAACGTCGGCCAATTCTTCTTTCAGATTTTGGCGCGTCGCTTCGAGGGAAGAATCTTTGGCGCGCGTGCGGCCCTTGCTTTTCAAATAAGCTGAGACAAGCTCACCCAATTCTTCCTGAAGCTTCAGCAAACACCAATCCGCATTCGCATCAAGCCCAAAATTCTTGCCGTAAAGTTCGATGATTTGTGCGGCTTGTTTTTGGGCGTCGCTGATTTGCATGGCGGTTACTCAAACCTGTTGTTGCGGGCAAACCCGTTCGGCGCAAGGCGGCCAGATTGCGCCCGTTCGCCGCGCCAAGCGCGGATGTCGGTTTCCGTGCGCGTGCGGTCGCCTGAGGCCCACGACAAACCTTCCTTGAGGTTAAAGCTCTTAATGTCCGAAAGCTCGCCGTCCTTATATTTCTGAAGAATGACGCCTTTGCCGCGTGCCATTTCCGGCAAATCTTTGGCCGGGAAAATCAGCAATTTGCGGTTTGTGCCAACGACGGCAATCGTGTCGCCTTGGAGATAGGTCATGCTGGCCGCTTTTACGCCTTCGCCGACGTTTAGAATTTGCTTGCCGTTTTTGGTCTGCGCCAAAACGTCTTCGCTTTTCACGGCAAAGCCGTGGCCGTCCGTGCTGGCGAAATGAATTTTTTGTTCCGGCTCGTATTTGACCAGCGCAATGATTTCGGCGTCGCCCGGCAGATCGATCATCAGGCGTACCGGTTCGCCAAAGCCGCGTCCACCCGGCAATTTATCGACGCCCAGCGTGTAAAAGCGCCCGTTTGTCGCGAAAAGAAGGATTTTATCCGTCGTTTCCGCCTCAAACACAAAGCGTTCTTCGTCGCCTTCTTTATATTTGATGCTGCCTTCGGAAAGGCCGTGGCCTTTCATCGCGCGCACCCAGCCTTTTTCCGACAGAACGACCGTGACATTTTCGCGCGGCATCGTCGCTTCGAGCGGCACTTCCTCAACCGTCGGCGCGTCTTCGAAAACGGTGCGCCGAGCGCCAAGCTTAGTGTTTTTGCCGAACTTCTTTTTGAGTTCCGCGACTTCGTTGTCGATGGCTAGCCAGCGTGCACCTTCATCCGCAAGGAGTTTTTTGAGCGCGGTTTGTTCGGTCTTTAATTCTTTTTGCTCGCCGCGAATTTCCATTTCTTCAAGCCGACGCAAGCTGCGCAGGCGCATGTTCAAAATGGCTTCGGCTTGATTGTCCGTTAGGCCGAAGGCTTTCATCAATTTCGGCTTTGGTTCATCCTCGGTGCGGATGATCTTGATGACTTTGTCGATATTCAAAAACGCGATCATATAGCCGTCAAGAAGCTCAAGACGGGCTTCGATCCGGCCAAGGCGGAACTTTGAGCGGCGCACCAAAACATCATGGCGGTGATCCAAATAGCACCGCAGGGCGAAACGCAGATCCATCACCTGCGGCACGCCGTCTTTGTCCAGAACGTTGAGGTTCAGCGAAATCTTTGATTCAAGATCCGTGACGCGAAACAGAGATTCCATCAAAACGGCGGGTTCGACGTTGCGGCTTTTCGGTACAAGAATGAGCCGGATATCGTCGGCGGATTCGTCGCGCACGTCGTCGAGAAGCGGCAATTTGCGGTTGGTCAAAAGATCGGCAATCCGTTCGATAAGGCGCGATTTTTGAACTTGGTACGGAATTTCCGTGACAACGATTTGCCATGTGCCTTGCTTCAGCTCTTCCCGTTCCCATTTGGCGCGCAAGCGGAACGCGCCGCGACCCGTTTTATAAGCTTATGATCGAAGCGCGGGGGAATCGATCACAATGCCGCCCGTTGGAAAATCAGGGCCGGGAATGAAATCGACGAGCTTTTCAATGCTCGCATTCGGCGTTTTGATCAAATAGCGCATCGCATCAGCGAGTTCGCTGACGTTGTGCGGCGGAATGGAGGTCGCCATGCCGACGGCGATACCGGCTGAGCCATTGGCCAAAAGGTTCGGAAAGGCTGCCGGTAAAAGAACCGGCTCACGGCCAATGCCGTCATAGGTCTGGCGGAAATCGACGGCGTCTTCTTCCAAGCCCTGCAGCATCAGATGGGCGACTTCGGTCAAGCGCGCTTCGGTATAACGCATGGCCGCCGCGCTATCGCCGTCAATGTTGCCAAAGTTGCCTTGACCTTCGATCATGGGATAGCGCTGGTTGAAATCCTGCGCTAAGCGGACAAGCGCTTCGTAAACTGAGCTGTCGCCATGCGGATGGTATTTACCGATGACGTCACCGACGACACGGGCTGATTTTTTGGGCGGCAGGTTCGGGGCGAGCTTGAGCTCGCTCATCGCGAACAAAAGGCGACGATGAACCGGCTTCATGCCGTCGCGCACGTCGGGCAGCGAACGGGACATGATCGTCGAAAGAGCATAGGACAGATAGCGCTGCGAAAGCGCTTCGGACAGCTTGGTGTCAACAATCGGTTGAAGCGGCGTATCGTCTTCGTGGGTCTTGGTGGTCGTACGGGTCATTTGTTGCTTTGCTCTATCATCGAACGGAACGGGATACGCGCTTGCGCGGGTATGACGGATTTTTCTTCTGATCTTGCGTTGCGCCGGACTTTACGCGTCCCGCCTGATTCACGCAACCGCTTCACATTCCATGGTTTTTGGCTCAAAAAGGGCGGAAAGCCGCTGCCGGGCCAGCGGAAGCATACCGTCCAAAGGCACCAAACGGCGGTTTTGCGGGTTAGCAAAAACGCAGCGCGACAGAAAATGCCCCGTGAGCGTCAGCCCGTCGAAAATATCTCTTTCATTCCAATCACTTGACCCGCATAAAAAGGCAGGAAGCGGCAGCAATTTCTCGGCATAAGGCGCGCCCGCTTCGCGCGACGCGGCGCGGCCTGTGCGGGGGCTGATATAGGCCAGATCGTCGGCCCGGCCCGAAAGGGCGCAATGCGACAAATCCATCCCGTACCCAAGAGATTTTAAGAGGCCCATTTCCCATTTGATATAAGCCGGGGCCCAAAGTTCAGGATCTTCGATCGAAAATAACGCGCAAAGTGAGGCATAGACGCCCGGCATGGGTTGACGTTCGGGCAAGGCGGCTTCGGTCACGGCTAAAGCGCTGGCCATCAGGGACAGATTTTCAGGTTCATGAAGGTGAAAGGCCGAAAAGGATTTGATCGTTTCAAGTGTGTAATGGCCAAGGTGATCCAAAAGCCGGGCGCGCCAACAGGTTTGCACCAGCGTGCCGGGCTGCAAAGTCGCTTGTTTTTTAGAGCTTTGTCCACCCGGGACAAGGCCCGCATAACGGCCATGTTCGGCTGTGAGCACGGTCACAATCGCCGCTGTTTCGCCGTGCGGTTGCGCCGAGAGAATCAGGCCTTCGTCCATCCATTCCATCGGATGAGTCTATGGCCCTCGGGAACGGGAAGCAAGGCTGGCATTGCGCTGTCCCTTATGGAAAGATGCCTTTATGACGATAGCGATTCACTATTCCGCCGTTCGGCAAGCGCCGAAAGCCGGGCAGGTTTACGGCCTTCAGGTCGCCGTTTTGGATTGGTTGCGCGCGTGGATGCATTATGCGCGACAGGAAAAGCTCGCTTTTCTTATCGCGGATGAAGCGGCTCAGCGCGAGGTTTTGGCCATCGCGCGCGAAAGCGGCATTGATCCGCAACGCTTGGCTTTTCTCGATGCGCGGTTTCCTCGTGAAAATTTAAAAGGCATTGATACGATCTTTCGCGCGGACAGCGATCCGCACGATCTTTTCTGGCAGCGGGACTTGGCGGGTGCGCCGTTTTCGTTCTGCGGTCTGGCGCATGCCATGACCGGACGCGAGGCTGCCGCTGCGCTTGAGCAATTTCTTTTAGCCCCGACCTCGTCGCGCGATGCGATTTTGTGTCCGTCGAAAGCTGTCGCTTCCGTCATTGCGCGGACGTGGGAACATTTGGGTGCCTTTTACGAAAAACGTTTGGGGCGGGCGCTTCCTTGCGCGGCGCAACTGCCGGTTTTGCCTTTGGGCGTCGATACGGCGCGGATCGCTTCGCGCGTGACGCCGGACAAACGCGCGGCGCAGCGCAAAGCTTTGGGCGTTGCCGACGATGCCATCGTTTTGCTTTGGGTGGGGCGGCTTAGTCACGCGATTAAGGCCCACCCACTTGCTATGTTTCGCGCGGCGGAGCTGGCGGCCAAGCAGACGGGTCGCGACGTCCATCTTGTGATGCAAGGCTATTTCGTGCCGGAGGAAGCCAAGCTTTCCTTTGCGGCGCTTGCCCAAGACGTTTGTCCAACGGCGAAGGTGCATTTCGTTGCCTCCGACGATCGCCGTTATCCTGACGGCCTTTGGGCGGCGGGCGATATCTTCCTTTCGCTTGTCGATAATATGCAGGAAAGCTTTGGCCTTACGCCCGTTGAAGCGATAGCGGCGGGTTTGCCGCGCGTGTTGTCGGATTGGGATGGCTATCGCGATGGTGTGACGCATGGCGTCGATGGGTTTCTTGTGCCGACGGCGCAACCGCCTGCCGGAGCAGGTGCGGATTTGGCCGCGACGCTTTTGGGCGAACGCGAAAGTTATGGCGGCTATTTGGCTTTGACGGCGCAATGCGTTGCGGTCGATGCAGAAGCGGCCGCCAAGGCGATTGCCGCCTTGATCGAAGATCCCGCCTTGCGCGCGCGTATAGCCGAAGCGGCAAAGAAAAGATTGCCGGATTACGATTGGGCGCGGCTTATTCCTGCGTATGAAGAGATGTGGGCAGGCTTGCGTGAAGGCAAACAGGTTGCGGAAAAGCCTGCTTCTGTCGGTGCGCCGCCGGAGCCCCTTCTGCATCCGCATGCGGGTGATCCGTTTTTCCTTTTTGAATCTTATCCCAGCGAACGTTTGAGCTTGACGACGCGCGTTACGATTGCCGCCAGCCCTGACGAGATGCAGAAAACGATGGCCCATCAAATTAATACGCTTGCTTCGGGGTTCATGATTCCCAGCGCGGAGATACCAAAGTTTCTTGGCGTGACGGCGCAGCAGCGCACGCTTTCTTTGGGCGAATTGTTTAGCTTTTGGCCGGAGGCGGCGCGGCCTGCTTTGTGGCGGACAACCGCGTGGTTTTTGAAGCTTGGGTTTCTGCGCCTTGTGCGCGATTAACCATAAAGAACGGTTGCGTTCGGTCCCGTGGTCACTTTAAAAATAGGCTTTCCGCTTGAGGAGCTGTCCTAATGGTTAAACCACGCCCCCGCGTTTTTAAGGAAGTAGGCCCTTCGCATTTTGCTGAAGTTTCGATCCCTGATGGCGAGAGCAAAAAAACTTTTGCTCAAGCAGCAAAAGAATTCTGCAAAGAACATAATCCCTTGGCTGGTTCGGTTGCCATTGCTTCCCTTTTTAGCGTTGCCGGGATTTGGGGCGGGCCTCATCTTTTCGAAATAGGTGGGTTCTTGGCCATAGGTGGTTATGCTAATGAGAAACTAGAGCAACGTTTTGGGAAGGATTCTTTATTACCCACCCTTTTTATGCTTCCGCTGGTTGTGATGGCTGGGTTCGTTGTTCATCCTTCGCACACCGAACAAAAAAAGGCGACAGCGCTTCTTGAAGAACGGGTTCAAGAACAGATCGCCCAGGGTGCGACGAGCGTCCAAAACGCTCAGATTTCCTATTCGGAAACGCC
>Ga0209800_10000752_pt1 | contig 42412 bp, 38 predicted proteins | sample Higcelweek8metaG_FD_187174 | JGI IMG/M metagenome (GOLD analysis project Ga0209800, IMG submission 187174) | Freshwater pond sediment microbial communities from the University of Edinburgh, under environmental carbon perturbations - High... | ecosystem: Environmental > Aquatic > Freshwater >...
TAAAACATAAGTATCTTGGTCACATGGTAGTATGGGTTAAGGTTTAAGCACCTCTATACTACCATTTATTTATTATCCTATCAAATCTAGAAGAATTATGTAAACCTAATTGCTGCAATTGTAACAAACAAAATATTTAAATCTCTTGATTTTTTCAAGAGATTTTTTATTCTATACTTTGTCACTAACAATTATTATGCCAGAATCATTAAAAAAACTAATTGATATTATAGCTTATTTGCCTTGAATATGAGATAAAACAGCAGCAAGACTTGGTTTTTTCTTACTTAAGTCCAATCCTAGTTATGTTAATAATTTCTCAAAACAACTTGATGCAATCAAGTCTCAAATCAGAGATTGTGTTATTTGTCATTGATATACTGATAATGTGGATTGAATTTGTAATATCTGTAATGATAAATGAAGAGATGAGAAACTACTCTGTGTAGTTGAAGATTATCTTGATCTGGTTAGTATAGATAAATTGAAGATATTCAGATGATATTATCATGTACTAGGCTGATCTATTTCACCAATCAACTGAGTTCTCCCAAAAGATCTTAAGTTTCAAGAATTATTCAAGAGAGTGAAAGAATGAAAATTCACAGAGCTTATTCTTGCTATTAATCCTAATATAGAAGGGGAGGCAACATCAATGTATATCAAGGAAAATCTTGCCTGAATTCCAATTAAAATTACCAAACTTTCAAAATGATTACCAAACGCATGATACATAGAATATGCTGATGAGATAACTCTCATTAATGCGTTTAAGGGAAGGAATTAATAGATTTTTTTAAAATAGATATGATAAAATTTGATAAGCCAAAAAGATCAGAATATCCTCAAATAGTTAATTTGGTTAATTCTACTGACCAAATTTATCTCAATATTTATTCTCCACAGGAATTCAAAGAATTTGAGTGTGCTTCTGAATCAATAGAAAATCTGGTTGAAGGTGAGAAAAATAGGGAATATTTGTGTGCTTTTGATGAAAATAATTCTATAATTGGCTATTCATCTTTTCGTTTAAAAAACAGCCAAACAATGTGGTTAAGTATGATATATATAGATTCAAAATATCAAAAGAAAGGATATGGGAGTATTTTTTTAAAAAAGATAGAAGAATTAGCGAAAATATTCAATTCAATGGTATTAGTATTAGAAACAGATAAGAAAGCAATTTGGGCAGTTAATTTTTATAAAAAAAATTATTATCAAATTCTATCTGATGAAGATTTAGAGAAGCACCCCTTTGATAAAGTTATGGATAAGAAGCAAATTGAAGGGCGATATATTTTTGGAAAAAAGTTATAAAATGAGTTTCAAAAATAGTTAATCTCAGCAATAATTCTTAATTAATATACTCAATTATGATATCCCTAACTTCATTATTTCAATCAACTTTATTGAGGTGAATAATTATGTTTGGTTTATATGTATTCTCAATTAGCTCTGGCCATTCTATGAGACAGATATTGTCTTTGTTATCAAGAATCTCTTCTCATCAGATATTCACGAATTCTTCGTATTCTGATAATCTGTATAAATCAAAATGAAATATTTTCTCTCCATATTTCTTATAGTGAATATATGTTGGGCTTGTTACTATTGTTTCTTTAGAGAATAATTTTTGGATAATACTTTTTATGAAAGTTGTTTTTCATGCTCATAAATCTCAATAAAAATAGATTATACATCAAGTATTATATTTTATGTCTAATTCGGGTAATTTGTCTATAGAATATATCATTATTTAGGTATAGATTAGTTTTACTTTTTTGCAATTATAATAAAATTGTGCTATTATGGAAATGTATTATTTAATAATTAATAAAAATGGATTCTACTAATAAAGAAATCATTAAAAAAGAAAAAAAGAACTACTATTTTATTATTTCTATTTTATTATTTATCGTTGTTATCTGAGTGACAATGGCGTTATGGTTTTTTAATGATAAACTTGAGAAAAGTATTGATAACAACAATAGTAAAATTGCTGAGTACTCAAAGCAAATAGGTGAACTAAAATCAAATAGCGCAATTTTATCTTATGATATTGTGAAAGATAATAAAACTGAGATTCAGACTACTATTGCTAAGTCAATGGCGCAGAGACATGTTGATAACCTTATTTCTTTAAGTAAAAAATTAAATATTCAATTTAGTTGATTTACATTTGATTGACTTAAGATATGAACAGAGGCTTCTATTGTTTGAGATATAAAAACTGACTCTATGAAGTTGGCCACTAATTTCATTAAAGCATTTAGATCTCCTGATAAATCAACAGTAGATATTAATGTCATTACTGCGCTATATTCTCTTAATCCTATTTCTACAATTTGATGAGATTATACAAAAAGAACTTTTACAGTTTCTCTAGATGTTAAATAATTATTAACTAAATATAAAATGAGCTCAACATTATTAAATACTTCTTATAATAGAAAAAATAAAAGACAAAATTATTATGCCATAGCATTAATATTTATTACTTTGTTCTGTGCAATTTTTGTAACTTCTGATTTTTATTCTTCATATATTCAACATAGTGAAGAAAATGCAATGTCAGAAAGTAAAATTGCTTCAATGAATTCGGAGTTGAACTCTCTTAATGAGAAAAAGCTAAAACTTGAGAGTGATAAAGACACTAAGGATACAATTAAGCAATTTGCTTGAGAATACAGAGAAGATATTATTCTTAATCAATTATATAAACCATTTGTTGGTGCAACAGTTGATAATGTAACAATGGATAAATGACAAAAATTACCTAATGGGCTTAATATGGCTAATATCTGAATTACCGTAAGTATGAAAGATATAGATACTCTTAAAAAATTCTTAGATTATTTAACTTGAGAAAAATCTGATATTAGATTTGTTATCAAAAGTATATCTTTCCCACTTGATACTAGTAATCTTAATTCAACTACACAAGCTACAGTTTCACTTTGAATGTATTATTATTCAGCTAAATAATTAATTATGAAAAATATTGAAGAATATAGAAATATTCCCGTTTATTTCTGGAATAAAATTACTCCTTATGATAAAGCATTTTTTTATGAACATTTATCTAATTTAATAGATTGATGAGTTAGTCTTATTAGTGCACTTGAATGATTTCTAGAAAAAACTACTAATCCAAAACTGGCTTCAGAAATAGCTAATTTATTAATATTTGTTGATTCTTGAGATAATTTTAGTATTGCGATGAAAAAATTGCCTGATGTTTTTGATGCTAAAGAAGTTGCTATAGTTGAGGCGGGGGAGAGTTCTTGAACAATGCAAAAATCTTTTGAGAATCTAGCTATTCAACTTAGAGATCAAGAAGAACTAAAACAAAAGGTTAAGTGAGCTCTTACTTATCCAATGATTATTATGGTTTTTCTCTGTGTTGCAGTAGTTGTGATTATGACTTATGTAATTCCTAAACTCACTCCATTATTTGTTACTGCTTGACTGGAATTGCCTTTTATAACAAGAACATTAATTGCAACAAGTAATTTCTTTATTAATAATTTTGTAATATTATTGATTATACTTATTGCTTGAATACTTAGCATTAAGACTTTCGCAAAAACTGAAAATGGAAGAAATTTCTTTGATTCATTGTTGCTAAAATTACCACTAATTTCTTCAATATATAAAAATTACATTATAGCACAAGTAGCTTCCAATCTTTGATTACTTATTTCTTCTTGAATTCCTATCCTAAAAACACTATCATTAGCTTGATTAGCGAGTAATAATAGTGTATATAATAATGTTATTATCTGAGTAGCAAAGCAGGTTTCTATGTGAAAAAAATTAACTCAAGGTTTTGAAGAAATGGATGAAGATCATTATTATTTCACTAATGATTTCATTCAAATGATTTCTGCCTGAGAAAAGACATCTACAGTTAATAAAGTTTGTTATAAGATACATAAACAATATACAAGAGAAGTCGAGAATTCTTTATCTATTCTTATTAAATGGATTGAACCTTCTGCAATTCTTGTTTCATGATTATTTGTAACGTGGTTTGCACTAGCTATTTTTTCTGCAGTGCTTAAGATTACAGAAACGGTTTAACTTCATAATCAGATTCTTAAAAACTTATATTTATTTATAAGTTTTTTTATTTTTTCTCAAAGATTTTACATATTTTCATTTTTTCATATAATTGCTTTTATTAAGCTTTTATTAGCTTTTTTAATTTTAACTTGTACAAATGAAGACACCTCTTAATTGGATTAGTTTATATACTAATATTTCCTCTGTAATAAAGGAAAAATGAATAGTTGAATTAGCTCATATTTATTCAACTCATACCGCTGAGATTGATGGAATTGAAGAATTCCTTAAGTCAGATAAGGTTGTTGTAGGGAAGGTCATAGAGGCAAAAAAGCATCCTGATAGTGATCATCTTAATATTGTTCAAGTTGATTTATGATCTCTGTGACAGACTCAAATTGTCTGTGGAGCTACTAATGTTCTTGATGCTACTTATGTTCCAGTAGCTACAGTTGGTACAATTCTCTGAGAGGATTTTGAAATAAAAGCAACGAAACTAAGATGAGAAATAAGCAATTGAATGATTTGTAGTGAAGATGAACTAAGTTTTCAGGAAGAAAGAGCCTGATGAATTATGAGACTTGAGAATTATTTTGACGTTTCAATTCTTGATAAACAACTCTGAAAACCATTTAATGAATTGGAGATAGACATTTTATGAATTGATGGAAATAAGAAATGAATTAAATTAAAAGAAATAGTTTTTGAGATAGATAATAAGTTCATAACTAATCGTCCTGATCTATTTAGTGTTGAATGAAATGCTAGAGAATTCTCCGCTATCTTTGATCTTCCTTTTACTTCTTATCCTAAGAAATACAACTTTTGAGTTCAAAAACTTAATACAAAAATTACAACAGATAAAGTTCTTGCTTATCATATTATCAAAGTTGAGAATATTTCTTCTTCTAGTTCACCATTTGGAATTAGTCAGTTATTACTTAGATCATGAATCAATCCTAAGTTTGACCTAGTTGATATGACAAATTATGTTATGACTGAGCTTGGTCAGCCAATGCATGCATTTGATGCTGATAAGATTAAATGATGAATTACAGTAAGAATGGCAAAAACCTGAGAATCAATTCTTGCGCTTAATTGAGAAACTTATAAACTATCAGATAAAGATATTGTAATCGCAGATGATGAAAAAGTGCTTGCAATAGGTTGAATTATTGGTTGACAAGGGTCTGCAATAAGTGAAACAACTAAGAATATCTACATTGAATCTGCAACATTTGATGCTACAAATATTCGTCTTACCGCACAGAGATTATGAGTAAGGACAGATGCATCAACTAGATATGAAAAATCTCAAGATCCACTTCTGACTTACAGAGCATTATCAAGATCTCTAGATTTCCTAGCTTTTATAGGCAAATCTTGAACTATAACTTGAGATAGTGAATATCTAGATAAATCACAGCTTAAGAATGTAATTGTTGAATGCAATAAAGAATTTATTGGTAAAAAAATTTGAGTAGAAATTTCAACTGAGAATATCTCAAGAATTCTCAAACAACTTGGTTTTGAATTCAGTGAAAATAATTGAAATTATAGCATTACTATACCTTCATGGAGAGCGACGAAAGATATTTCCATCAAAGAAGATATTGCAGAAGAGATTGGTAGAATTAATTCATATTCTAAGGTACCAGAGATTCCACTTAATTGAGATCTGCTTGTTACTTCTAAGAATCTTAATATCAAGTTCAAACAAACAATACAGAATTATTTTGCATGAAAAAAATGGCTAGAAGCTTATAATTATTCATTCTGAAACGAGGCTCTTGATGAGAAAATTGGTTTTGCTAATTCGGATAATGCAATTAAGGTAATTAATGCATATAGTGCTGATTTTACATTAATGAGAAGGAATTTGTTGTCTTATTTACTAGTAAATGTAGCTGATAATGTTAAATTAAGTAATGAATTTGCATTTTTTGAGATTGCAAAAATTAGTCATAAAGATTGAGATAAATTCATAGAAATTCCTAAAATTGCCTGAACTAGCTATTGAATTAGTTTTAATACTTTCAAGTCAGATTTACTTTGATTATTACAGACCTTAGTGCCTGTTGAATCATTTGAAATTAAACAATGAATTACCGACAGTAATTTATCGTATTTTCACCCAAATAAATCTTGAGAAATAATTACAAAATCTGGTCAAAGTATTTGATATTTCTGATATCTTAACCCAATAGTTACTTCTAATTTTGAGCTTGATGATAGCAAAACCTTATATTTCGAACTTAATTACTCTATACTTTATGATTTATTTATTAATTCAAATGCAGAATTCAGAGAGCTTGCAAAATTCCCTGGAATTAATCGTGAACTTAACTTCGTAATGAATGATAAAACTGTAATTTGAGGTATTATTGAGGATATTAAAAAGTGTTCCGTACTCATTAGAAATGTTTCGGTTGTTGATATATATAGAAATAAAGAAAAACTCTGAGAAAACATGCAATCCATAACTTTCTCAATATTTATTCAAGATCTAGAAAAAACTATAACAGACGAAGAGGCTCTTAATATTCAGAATTCTATTATAGCTAGTTTAGCTAAGAAATGAATTGAAATCAGAAAATAGTTTAACTTACAAAAATATCTCAGAACGAAGTTCTGAGATATTTTTGTTTTAAAATATGATTACAAACTCTCACTTTAAGTTTTGTTTTGAGAAGAATTTAATATTTTCTTCTATGGTATCACGTCTGAATTCTTCGAATTTCTTGGTTAACTCTCTTGCAACTACAATTTTATGATCTTTACCAAATATTTTGGCTAAGTCCTCTAATGTGCGAAGCATTCTATGAACTGATTCATATATTATTACAGTATATTCTTTTTCTTTCAATGAATGGAGTAGCGTCTGCCTTCATTTTTTAACTGGTAGGAATCACAAGAAACGAAAATCATGCATGTGCATGCCAGAACCAACTATCGCACTAAGTATTGCAGAAGCTCATGGAATGGGGCAGACTGGAATATTTTCTTCTATAGCTTTTTTTACTAGATTATATGCAGGATCAGATACTCATGGAGTTCCGGCGTCCGATATTAGTGCTACATCTTTTCATTCTCTCAAGATATCAATGATTTTATTCAACTTGTTATTATCACTATGAGAATGGAATGAAATAAGATTATTCTTGATATCATAAGCTTTAAGCAGAACTCAAGAAGTTCTTGTATCCTCGCAAGCTATGAATTCAACTTCCTTGAGGATTCTCACAGCTCTGAATGTAATATCTTCTAAGTTACCAATTGGTGTTGATACTATGTATAGCATATTTTGTGGTTATTTCTAATTTTCTAATAATACCCAACTAAATAATTAGTCAAATTTATTATTTTTATTATAATCTCAGAAATTTTAAATTATTGTATATGAAAATATTAGTAGCGGTGGCGCATCCAAATGAGTTAAAAATAATTAAATTAAAAATCAAAGAACTTAATTTAATATGATTTAATATTTCTTTTGTTCAAACTTGAGTAGGGAACTATGAGTCTATTTTTAATTTAACTAAAAAACTAGAAAATGAATCATTTGATTTCCTTCTTAATATAGGTATTTGTTGATATATAAAAGAAAATAATTGATTAATTCAGGTTGCAAGAATCAGAAATTTATCTACATCAAAAGAATTAATTGTTCCTGTTTGTTTTCTATTCGTACAACTTGAATCTATTTGAAGTTCCGAAATTCCCGTTAAGAATTTGTATGAAATTGCCGATTTTGATTATGTTGATATGGAATCATATTGAGTTGAATTTATCGCGAATAAATATCAAATACCTAGAATAATTCTTAAACTTCCATCTGATAAAATATGAAAAAAGCTAGATTTAGAAGTTATCAAAAAGTCCTGTCTGGAGTTATGAAATATTGATTATATTTCTCTATTTGCACAAATTAAGCAATTCTTAGAAAATAATCTTAAATCAAATAATTATGATTTCATAAAAGAGAAATATAAATTCACTTTTGCTGAGTTTGAAATTCTTAAGTTCAAAATAAAGAAATACGAGGCTTTATCTAAGCTTCCTTTTAGCGATTTTTTTGCAAAATATTGTGAATTAGATAAGAAAGATTTTATAAAATTATTTGAAGAAACTCTAATTAATCTTTAGATTGTATTCTTAACTCAGCCCCTCATTTGTTGTTAGATTCTTGTTAACTAGCTGATCAATTTGATTTTCTATGTTTTCTTAGTTGATTATTCATCATGGCAAGTACCTTGGTAATATTTCCTATTGATGCTCTTAATATTTTTTTATTTATTCATAATTCTGGATGTTCCTCTGAAATTTTAACAGCCAGAATATATGATTTTAGAGTATTAATAATTACTTCCGGATTGTTGATTTGGTCCTCAAATTCTTCATATATTTCTTGTAATTCAGTATTGTCTCAAACTAATTGAAGTGCTTTTATTCTTGATTTTAACCGTTCGCATATTTTTGATGGTTTTACTTTACACTTTTCACAATCATTAATATATTCTAGATGTTCAGGGTGTATTTTTTTAAGATTCTTTAATTCTTCAAGATAATTTACTACAGTAGATTTACACATAATTTGTTCAAATTATAATTTAAATTTATTAATTTATAAACAAAATTAATAAAAAAGCAAATTAATAATCAGCTTTCTTTTAACTAAATTCTAATTCCTTATCATTTATGAACTCACATAGTTTACTATCAAGCTGTTTACTATGAATATTATATGTTTTTCTGAGCCAAATATTGATGAATTTCTTTATAAATTCAATACTAACTTCATCTGTATTATAATTTTCTATAAATGAAATTCTAATTAGAATTTCATCGTGAGCCTTTTTATGTTTTTTATAATCAGAATAGTTATTAGCTAACATTATATTTTCTTCCTTATCAAAATGACTTCTTATAATTTCAATCAATTCTCTATATTCTTTTTTAATATTTGTATTATTGCTTTTGAGCACAGTTTCTAACTGTTTTTGAATTAAGATATATTCCGAATCAATTATATTATTTCATAAAATCCCATATAATTTAATAGCATTTTCGCGCTCAGTAAGCGTATTAATTAATTCATCTTTAATATCAAAAAAAGTATCAAAAATTTCTGGATATTTGAATGTTCATTTTAATTCTCACATGATTTCCCAAACTTTTTCTGCATCAAATTTATTCTTATAGCTTCTTTGAGAAATTAATGCATGAAATATATCTATTATTCTTACTATTTCAGATTCTATAGTTATATTATCGGCACTAAGTTCATGAGGATATCAAGAAATAGATGTTTTGTGATGATAAAGAGCAATTTTGATTAGTGAATCTGCATATTTTTTTGTTTCTTCATTTTCTCTATCAATTGAATATAATAGGATTATTTTAATCAATATTGAACCATATATTGGATGTTTTTTGATTATCTCAAATTCTTCTGGCGTTAATTTTGTTGGTTTCAGAAGAATTTCTGGTTGTATTAAGAGTTTTCAGATGTCATGAAAATGTCAGTATTCTGTAAAATTCTCCAGATCTATATTCTCTCAAAAACGATTATTAATTTCTCTTGCAAGTCTTTTTGATATAATTCAAACCTCTTCAGTATGTTCTCATGTCTCAAATGCATAATGTTCTATAAGAAAATTAATTCACCAAAGTTTATCTTTAAATTTTCATTTCTTCTTAATTATATCCAGTAGATATGGATTTCTTGATTCTAAAAATTTTTCAACATTTTTTTTGATATTTATAAACACTTTATTCATTATTTCTACTCATTCTTTATTATCATTTATAATTAATGGTTTGATTAGTTCAAATAAGCAAAATCTACTTGATTTTTGTATTTGATTATCTTTTGATTGTTTAACTAATTCTTTATCTATTATATTGCCAATAATGCGCCCAAATATCCTACAAGGCACTCAAACCATATTATTCTCAGATAAAATTGTGTCTAATAAAAATAAATCATCAACAGATAATATTTCTAATGACTTATTTTTAGTTATTAAAAATCATTTTGTTAATAAGCTTTCCATAATTTTATTTTTTAATTTATTAGTAATTTATATTTCTCCTTATAAATTTATTTGAATAATAAAATTGCAATTCACTTAATCTTATCTGAATTAATCTAATTTATTTGTTGTTTGTGTTGTTATATTTGCCAATTATTTATTATTATCTATAATAATTTTCATTCTATCATATTTATACTATTTTTTGCAAATATTTAATTACATTATTAAAAAGCGTTTTACTTTGAAACGCTTTTTTCATATTTTTAACTTTTAAATATTCTTACTTAAGATTGAATTAATTTTTTCTCAAATTTTTTCTAAAACTTTAATTCTATCTCATTCAAACATTTCTGTTGCATGAGGTATTTCCACTAACCTAACTCATTTCCTTGATTTTGCTACTTTCATGGCTGTTTCAATACAAGGCATTTCTATACTTGGTTTTTCTCTTCAAGAATTATTCACTATAATTGTAGTCAACCTTCAATTAATTGAATCGACTAGTCACAATACCTCATTTAATGCCTGCATCATAGGATCCGGTTCTGGAATACTGACTATTGAAAAATTTCATTCAGTAATCATCTTCTTTGTTTCTAGAAGTCTTTTTGTATAATAATTAGCTTCTTTAATGTATTTTGATTTCAAAAATAATTTAATATCTGGCCATTTTGCTCATAATATTAGTAATTTTACTTTTCAGGTTTCTGATAAATTAAGCATACTTCTTGATGCTCTGTCTATTCACTTAATTAATCTGTTGAATCACTCTGTAGGCTCTACATCTATAATTATTTCTTTATATCCTTGTTTTTTTGCTTCTTGGATTAATCTTACAAGTGTTATGAATCTCTGAATTCAAATCACATCTGTACTTACTCAGAAGAATTCATCAACCATAGAATTAAAACAAACTAATCAATAGTCTTCTGGGAATTGATCCATATATTCGTCAAAAGATGAGCATTTTTCACGAGTTTTATATTCATTTTGGTTCTGTACTGATGCTATAGAAAGATTTGGAATATCTAAATTGATAATCTCATTTGATTTATCAACTTTTTGACCAAAAACTCTAGCAAGAGCTTTTCATCAATCCATATCAATAATTAGAGTTTTTTTTCATTGTCTTGCATAATCTACAGCTTTTGATGCTGCACATGTGCTTTTTCAAACTCATCATTTTCATACACATGTACTTGTTTTTAGTGCCTTATTCATAGCTTTTCTTAGTTATATTAATAATATTTTTTTAACATTTTATATTGTTTGATTGGTTTTCTTGTAATTATGTTTCCATAAGTAATTCAAGAATTACATAGAACTCTAACTTTTGCCTTAATTTCTTCTTGAGTTCAGAATAATTCTTTTTTTACATTTTCTCTAATATCACGAAAAGAATCTTCTTTTTCTCACATTCAAGGAATTTCTATAAATATCATATTACAATTTTTGTATGGTGGATATTTTGGATAAACATGAGTATTATCTTTTGTACATTTAAACAAATCAAACATATGTTCTGGAATATTTCAATCATCATCAGTTACTCACATATAATAAAATCAACCTGATTCCATAACCCTAATATATGCTAATTCTTCTATACTTGTTACGAATATTTTGGGATTAATGTTAATTAGCTTTCAGCTCTCGGGATCGATTATTGATAGAAAAACTTCTTTTTTATCGTAATCCATCCAGATTCATTCAACTCATCCGCCGAACTCATCATCCGTTGCTAATCTATCTGAGTAGTTATTTCAGTTTGTATTCATATTTTTTTAATAAATTAAATATTATTTTCCTCATTTTCCACTTTGGTACATAACTCTTCATATGTTTCTTTTGGTTTAGGCATACCTGGAATTTGAGCAAAAATTAGTTTTACTCAACTATTATCTCAAGCTCTTGGGAAAGGGAAATGTTTATTTTTCTTTAAATCTATTGCTTCTTTTACCATTTCTGGATAGTTTCAATCTTTATCAGTTATTCATACAAAGAAGTATCATAGTGTTTCTTGTGTTCTTACAAATAATTCTTCGGTTGCGTTTCTAAGCATTTTTTTAATGTCTCAAACAACGAATTTTCAATTATTTTTTCCAACCAAAACCATTTCTATTAATCATTTTTCCTTGTTAATATATAATCATTGAACTCATTCTTTAATGGTAAATATTTCTTTACTCATAATATTATTTTGTATATCAATCTTTCTATTTATTCAAGGAATTTTTGTGAATAACATTAATTCTTTATGATCTCAAAATCTTGTATGTTTTAGGAATTTCGTTTTTTTTAAATCAAGCATTTCTCATAAATATTTTGGCAAAGTCAAATCATCTTCTGTGAATCAAACGAAATACAATCAATCCTTTTCTAATTTTTCAATTAGCTCTATTTCTTTTTTGTGTTTTACTAGATCCTTTACTCTGAAAATTCTTAACTCATCTCTGTTGATTATTTTTGAAATACTTAATTCTTGAGTTTCTGGATCAATCCAGATTCATTCGGTTCAAGGCATAATTAATATTTTTGGCTCTTCTTTTAGTTTTTTATTTTTATCATAAATACTGAATCCCTTTAGCCATTCTTCTCAAAATGCTATCTCTTCTTCATATAATGGTTCATGTTTATTTGGAGTTAGAGTTGGATAGAATATAAATATTAATTTTTCATCTCACATAGCAGGAATTCTATCGTGAATAATAATATGTCATTTATTATTTCAAAATTCTTTTGTAATATAATCAGGAATTAATTCTCCCGGTTCTGTTATAGAAGCCAGGTAATATCACCTTTGTTTTATTTTTTCTGCTAATTCGACTTCTTCCATACTTTCTGGTATTATTTCACAGCTATATTTTCTTATGCTTAACGGATTAGTATATTTGTGTATTATTTCTAGATAATTTTCTTGATGATTAGGATAGATTCATTCACACTCTTTACTGATATTTAATCAATATATATCATCATTTTCTTCATTGAAATGTTGTTGAATTCATTCCACATTGAGTTTAATAGTCTGCTTTATTTTTTCAGTTTTTTCTCTTGAATTCATTCATGGAATCTCCATAAAAATCATATAGCTTAAATCATTGGGATCATCATCCATCTTTTCAAATTCTCATTCATTCCGAATTTTCTTTTCATCTCAAATGTATTCAATAAGATAAGACGGAATATCTCATTCAGTGCTAGTTATTCATACGAGATATTTTCATGATTTTTCCATTATTAAAGTAATTGCTTCATGCCCTGGTGTTTCAAGTAATTCCTTGATATTTTTGATACACATATATGGCTCGTTTCATATCTGCATACAAAGTTCAATAATTCATTTTTCCTTATCAATATATAATCCTAGAGCTTTGCTATCAAGCATTAACAATGCTCATGACACTTCGGGTGTCTTGTGATAATTTTTACCTCCCTCAACAGAACTTCCCATATTTTTTTAATTAAACATCTTGAATATAAAGAAATATATTGATTTGTCAATTTCAACTTTAATTTTGATTTTCTAAATAATTATGTGATATTTAATTATTTTTTAATAAATATTTGTATGCCTAGATAATTTATTGAAAACCCCTGTTGTACAGGGGTTTCATTTTTGAGTAGAACTAGATGAATGGTTGGTAACCATCACATAGTCTCTACCTAGGAGTGCCATAGGTTAGGCAAATCCTTCCAAGAGGGGATAGTTCTCTTGGAGACCGAGATGCATGCAAGCACAAGTGCTATGAACATCAGGAGATTTGCGATGATGTAGAGATTGGATACTCTACTAACCTCTGCAATTGCGAACATAAGTGAGCTTGCAACCTGAAATGTGAGCTTGTACTTGCCGAAGATATTAGCCCCACTATCGGTTACATTCGCACTTTGTCTTGCAAATGTTGAGATAAAGTCCAAGAGAAGAAGTGGAAGGAAGATAGGGAGTTGAATTTTGCCCCAGAACACTATTGAAGACCCATAAAATACGAGTTTATCGATGAGTGGATCGAGTTTCTTGCCAAGTTCAGTGACCTGATTGGTTGCTCTAGCAAGAGCACCATCAAGATGATCACCGATCCATGAAATCACCATAATACAGATTGCCCAGATTTTTGCCTCCAGAGAGGCTTCTATTATCCATAAGTACCATGCAGGTATTATGAACAGTCCTCTGCCGATGGTGACTTGAGTTGGGGTTGTATATTTGCCAAGCCACTTAAGAAAAACATCATATTCGGAGAGGAAGTTCTTGAACACCTCTCCGCACCATCCTATAGATGATGTACAGGAGTTACAGTCCATGAACATATCCTCCTAGGTTATTTTTGTTTTGATATTTGAGCTAACGCCTTTTTTAATATAATGAATTGTATTTGTTTGTCAAATAAAATATATTATACCATAAAATAAAATTGACTAAAATCAAGTATTAGATATATTTCTAAAAATACATTGTCAAAAATTACATAGCTATTTAATGTTTATATATATGATGAGAAAATTTATTTTATCTGCTGAAGTAAACTTACAAATTAAAGAGTCTGAGCTGTGAGAAAGGATTAGAACATATAAAGAAAGAGATTCTGATGAAATATTGAATTGCGGATATATTCATTTGGGCGTGAAAGATTTTCAGAATTTTGCTGAGGAATTAAAAGAAAGAGGTTATTTTGAGACACTTAAGTGAGAAGTGAGAAAAAAATATTTTGGAATAATGAATTCAATTATAAAACAGCAAGTAGATCAATATTGGTTAATTAATAGGAACTGAACTCAGAACAGTATTGTATCAACGCTAGATGATTTACTTATTTTTTCTTGAATATATCCTGCAGAAATTATGAATCCGGATGAATTATGGAATAATGAGAAATTTGGTTTTTCTTCAGTTACGGATTTGATTTCTTCAGTAAGTGTTTATATGATGAATATTTTACACTCACATGAAGTAGAATGAAGAGACTGGTTAATTCAAAAAGGTGGGAATACTTATAGAACAGTTATTAGCTGAGATTTGAATTGAGATTTTTGTTTGTTTAGAGATAATATAACACCATATGTTACTATTAATCCATTTTGAGATAGATCTTCTTTAAGACCAGAATCTCAAGATGACAAACTATGAGTTTTTTGATATCATAGCATGGAAAAACCTTTTTTGGTATCTATTCTTAGATGGATTGATCAGTGTAATGTTAAAAGCCAGCTTCTAAATTCATGAATGGATGGTATTCTTGGTTTTTTGGCGAGTGTAAAAAAAAGAAGCAATATGTTTGCCTGATTTACTGAACAAGCATGAAATAACTTGAAAATTAGTGATTGAATTACGTCTGATGATATAATTTTTGATGATTTTTGATCTCAGTGACAAGATTTTATTGCCTATGATATGCGACTGTCTAACCTATGAGAAGATATTAATCCTAACTTCTGAATTGTTACTTCATCAGGATTATCCAAGATAGCACAGATTAGATGAGATAATTTAGTTTATACTACATTTTCTAATCAAAATATTGATCTATCAAACCAACAGGTTTTATGTGAATTCTTTCCAGAAGAAGCAGATGAAATTATTAAAGGAATTCTTGTACAGTGCTATAGCTCATTATGAAGAACTGGTATTGCAGAAATATTAGAATTATTTAATTTTTATTTCAAAAATAAAAAAAACTTAATTGATTGAACTTATCGGGAAAATAGATTCCAAAAATAAATATGAAATTATTAGACTAAGATAGGAGATTATGTTTTATAAAAATAATTTCGATTTAAGTAAAAAAAGAAGATTATATCTTCTTTTTTAGTTTTTTTATTTTAGTTATACACTTTATTAGATTTAATTTTCTTTATAAAACATTCTTGTTAGGTATAGATATCAGAATACCAGATAAATAAAAATTATCATACTAAAACCTAGGGTAAGCGAAATATCATAAATTGCATGAACTGTAATAGAGAAGATAAATGCAACCAAAAAAGACTTAATATATTGAAAGTTATTTGCTCAGAATCATTTTCATTCAAGATATATTTTCATAAACCCAAAAGCAACAATACTACTACATAGAATATGAACAAAAAGAGAAAATATTCATCTAAAAATCCAAACTGAGAAAAAATTTCCAGAATATCAGCTATGAACCGATATATTGAATAGATAAAGTATATTTTCTATAAATCAAAATCATAGGGCAATAAATATGGCATAAAGAACTCATTTCTGGATATTATTAGAATCAATTAGACTACTTGACATAAAATTAAAATGTTTAGATGATTCTTCAAGAAGTCAAACAATTATATAATATAAGAGGATTAATCATGTTGTATCAAATGCAATTTTTCAAATATTTACAGGATTTTTAATTGTAGAAGATAGAATTCATAAGTCTTTCACTAGATAATAAGCTAGTAAAAACAATACCGTGAATAAACATAAGATAAGCGCATTTTTGAAATAGGTTTTTATAATTTTACCAATATTATCAAGAAACAATAATCAAGCAAATAGACTAAAAATAGCCACTACCCCAATTGTTACAATTAAAGAAATTGATATATTAGTTGGAATGAAACTCTCAGAAGCGATAGAATTGATAATATTAAAATTACTAAGTCAAATCATTGCAAGTATTTTTTCAAGATACAATACTGGAACCACACTTATTCAACCAGCAAATATTCAAGCCAAGAATCTATGAGAACTAAGCTCTGAATTATCAAGATACGAGAAAATATATGCCCAGATTAGAATTGGAACGAATGCAATTGCTCAGATTATAATAATTTTTATTATCTCTCCCATTATTATTTCTTATTTCTATAAATTTCGTATCATCAGAATTTAATGCTATCTTTTATTCATTTTTTGAATGCAAAGCTAATAAGAAGCATATTTCATCATACTAGAACAAGAATTGCTCCGACTATGTAAGATAGCGTATTGGGTTCTACAAATATTATTACTCATAATAATGTTAGTATTATTCATATAAACTGCATAATTTTTTTAAGTTAAAAAATATTAATTAAACATTATCAACATCTTCAATTACTACTCATAATTTCTGCATCTTACCAATTATATCTTCATATCATCTCTTAATATATTCTACATTGGTAATATATGTGTCTCATTCTGCTATAAGTCAAGCTATTATCATTGCAATTCAAGCTCTCAGATCCCAACTTGACACTGTTGACGCATGTAATTTTGTTTTACCAAAAATTAGTGCTTCGTGTGGATTTAGCATTGCAGGATGTCATTTCATTTTTTCAATTTCTACAAGATAGTTAAGTCTTCACTCGAACATAATCTCTTGTATCTTAGATATTCAATCTGCTTGAGTTAACAGAATTGCAAATGGTGATTGTAAATCTGTAGGGAAGCCAGGGAAAATATTAGTCTGGAATTTCACTGCTTTGAGGTTTTCGCTTCTGTAGACTCTTAATATATCGTTTCACCTATTTTCCATTTTAACTCATGCTTCCTTGCATTTCTCAAGGAAACAAGTCAAATCAGATATTCTAGCGTTATTAATATCAATATATTCTTTGCTTGTTAGTGCTCAGAATATTACAAAAGTTCATGCTTCAATATAATCATTAATTATTCTGAATTCTATATCTTTTTTTAACTCCTTAACTCATGTGATTTCTATCTTGTGATTATATGCAATAGAAATATCTGCTCAAGCTTTTTTAAAGAACTCTATTAAATTAATAACGTGTGGCTCAATTGCTGCCATATGAATAGTTGTTTTTCATTCTCTGAGTACATTAGCTGTAATAAGATTTTCTGTAGCTGTAACTGCGAATCATGCACTGAGTTCTACATTTCAAGATTTTGCTTCTCATCTTAAATGTACATTCTCTCATTTACTTATATCTGAGTATCAGATAGCTTTGAATCATTTAATATGTTCGTCAATTGGTCTTTTACCAATATTACATCAACCAGGATATGGAATATTTACATCTCCGAATTTGTTAAGAATTGAAGGAAGAAGAAGAATACCTACTCTTATTTTTTTGATTAATTCGGTATTTACATTGTCTAGATTCATTTTTGTAGAGTCTATTTTGAGTGTGTTTCAGATAAATTCTACTTGTACATTAAGACTCTTTATTATCTCAAGAAAAGTAAAAACATCTCCAATTTTCGGTACATTATTAAGTGTTGCTCTACCTACTAATAGGCTTGCGGCAATAATGGGTAAACTTGCATTCTTTGATCAACTAATCTCAACTGTTCAACTAATTTGTTGTCATCATTTTATTTTTAACATTGTTTTTTTGTTTAAATTAATTAATTCCACTTATCTTAGGCATTTTTAATAAAAACTCAAATCAAATATTATAATTATTATTTTCTTATAGTCTTTATTAATTTTACTAGTTTTTTGCATTTTTTGATAATATTGTATATAATTATGATATATTACATTATTATTACCGAATTATGCTTCTTGTTTCTACATCTTCATTTCGTGGATATTGATTACATAAGATTTTTAAATTAGTTGCTAAAACTAAATATGATTGAATTAATCTTGATATTGCTTCTTGAGATTACGATAGTGAAGATGCTCAATACATAAAGAGTCTCTCAGAAGAGTTCAAAGTGCCAGTTCTGAGTATTACAGCTTATGAGAGAAAAATGGATTCGGATATGGTTGACGCTATGCTAAAATTCGCAGAAATTCTCTGAGCTAAGATTATTAACTTCTATCCACCACACAGAGCAGACAAGGATACGACTTGGTTCTCAGAATATTTACAAAAAATTAAATCAAAAAATAAAAGCTTAAATCTAGCAGTTATCAATGTTGAACCTAAGACATTCCTATTATTCATCCCAGAATACAAGGACGCAACTCTTGCAACTATCAAGAAAGTAACTTGAGACACAACTCTTGCAGTATCAAATATTGATACTTCAACTTGAGTTGACTTGCTTAAAGCTTTTTCAGTTCTTGGTAGCAGTATTAAGAATGTTATACTATCTGATAGATCAGGAGCTAAGACTGATTTGTTACTTGGTAGATGAGATATGCCACTTGAGAGCCTATTAATTAAATTAAAAGAGAACTTATATAAATGATTTTTCACACTTAAGATTGCACCAAAAGAGCTATGAGTAGGGAAGGATGAATTAGTGCTCAAGAGACTTGAAGAATCGAGACAATTTTTTGAGAGGTATTATAAATAGGTTCAAAAAGAATATTTTTTTATTCTCAATACATATCTGAAACTTTGTTATCCCAGTGACCGGTTTCTTTGTTGTAGATGTAGATTACAGGAAGGTCTTTAGAATATTGGTAATCAACAGGAAGATATTTGATATATCATTTTTCTAGTAATTCTCTTCATTGTACTGCATGCCTCTTGTTATCATTGAAAAATCTGATATCTGCATTTTCTAGGAATTGTAGATTAATTTCTCTTACAGCTTTATCTAAGTATCTTATACAATCAGATTCATTAGTAAGTGATTCATCAACTTTTCATGATCATGTTTTTTCGATAGCTTTCCTAGTAAGTTCTACATTCTTTACCATTTCTTCACTAAGTTGTAGATTAGTACCATGGATTTTTAGTAATAAGTTGCGTAATTCAGTAGAAAAATCTTTGCATACTTGAGTATTTTTGTTTCAAAGTGATTCTGCAAGTGATAGAAACATAAGAATCGATGTTTCTCTATTTCATCATTTTCATTGCATTATTGCGGACATTATTCTTGATCAAGTTGGTGCATCTTTATTAGCAGAAGTAATTTTATAATATTCAGATGATTTGAGTCAATCATGATAATTCCAATAGTATATATATGCTAGATAATATGGAATATTAGAATCTACACAAGGATTAGAATATTTATTGTCAGACCATATTTTCTCGATATTTGGTTCTTTTTTAATCGCTTCAATCTTATTAGTATCACAGAGATTTTTAATTCATTTTAATCATATATTGAGAGCTTGTTTGTCATATTTATCTTGCTCATTTATTCAGGATTGTTCATACTTTTCATTATATGATGCAAGAAGAAGTTCTCAAATTTGGTATGGAAAAGAAAAATTCGGATTGAGGTCTGTAATAAGGTCAAGCATACTATATAGATAGACCTTATATTTACTAGTTGCAGCATTTGATCAGATATATTGTATAGAATCTAGCCAATAAAAATCTGCAACTATGTTTTCAAATCATGCAGAAGTAATCTTAGCCATTTTGTATGATGGTATGAATTCGGGATGATTAACAGTATTTCTCTTAACTTCGTAATGAACTCTATAATTTATTATATTTCAGATGAAGAAAAATAATAGTATACTAACTAATGTAAACATTATAAAGCTTAAGATTTTTAGATTCTTATTCTTATTCATTGATAATTCTATTATTATGTATTGGAAATTAGATATCTATTCAATCAATATCTATATTAGAGTTTTGAACCTTAGAAACTGGTGCAAGATGCATAATTCTTTCCTTTCACTCTCAAACACTGTATGATCTTATTGTATCAAGTTTTTTTTCTGAGATATAATTGTGGATTTTTTTTCTTTCATATGAACTATAATTAGGAAGAGCTACTTCTTTTTGTGATCTTATTACATATTCAATTTTAGAGTCAATGTATCTATAAATTCTATCATCCTTTGATTTGAGATAATCATTCACTTCAACATGGATAACTACTCAAGTTCATGTTACGCTTTCTATCATTCTTGATAATAAATGTTTAATTGATTCAAGAGTCTGACCATGCGTTCATATTACTAGCTTAGAATCTGGAGTTTCAAGAGTTACGAAGTAAATATTTCTCTCTTCATCTTCACATTTAATATTAATTGAATCCACCTGTATTTTCATTAATTGAAAAAAAGTCTGGCAGATTTGTTCAATATTTGTTTTCATACATTTCGGGAGTTATTATTTAAACGTCACCATTATATATTTTTTCAAAAAAATACAAATTTTTTGACTAATTGATTTTTGTTTTTGAAAATTTTATTCGCCCTTTCATTATTTCTAGTTGCTTTTTTATAATTTTCCTTACAATATTGCCATTAATTAATAAATATTTGATATACATTATGTCTATAAGGAATTTTTGTATTATTGCACATATTGACCATGGTAAATCTACTCTTGCTGACCGCATGCTTGAGATTACCGGAACAATTGCAAAACGCGATATGAAACACGCACAAACTCTTGATAGCATGGATATTGAGCAAGAAAGGTGAATTACGATTAAATTAGCGCCAGTACGTATGAATTGGAAATGACATCAGCTAAACCTTATTGACACCCCATGACATGTAGATTTTCAATACGAAGTTAGCCGTAGTTTAGCTTCTGTTGAGTGAGCTGTTCTTGTTGTTGATGCTACTCAATGAATTGAAGCACAAACTCTTAGTAATGTCTATCTTGCGATGGAGAATGATCTTGTAATTATTCCTGTTCTTAATAAGATTGACCTTCCTTCTGCTGATCCAGAGAGAGTTAGTAATGAGATTATTTCGCTTCTAGGTTGTAAAAAGGAAGATATAATTTGTGTTAGTGCTAAGACTTGAGAGAATGTCTGAGTTCTACTTGATGCTCTAGTTGATAGATTTACATTGCCAAAAAAACTTGATAAAGAATCTAATCTTATCCCATATAATACAGAAGTTGATACTCAATGAATCAAAAAAGCACTTGTGTTTGATTCTCAATATGATCCGTACAAATGAGTTGTAGTTTATCTTAAGCTTTTCTCGTGAAATATTAAAAGATGAGATAAATTAGAATTCCTTAATACTGGAGCCAAAGTTGAAGTAATTGAAGTCGGATATTTTGCACCAAAATACAATCCCTCAGAATATCTGAGAGAATGAGAAATCTGATATGCCGTAACCGGTCTTAAGTCTATTAATGATGCTAAAGTCTGAGATACTCTCTATGCTGGTAATAATCCAGAGTTCAAAAACCCAATTAAGTGATTTAAAAAAGTAGTTCCATTTATCTTTGCTTGAATCTATCCTGTAGATAATGATGATTATATTAAATTAAAAGATAGCATTGAAAAACTTCAACTCAATGATTCGTCGCTCCTTATTGAACATGAGGTATCGCCAGCACTTGGTTACTGATTCCGTTGTGGTTTCCTTGGACTTCTTCATCTTGATATTGTGAAAGAAAGATTGTGGAGAGAATTCGAAATGGATGTAATTATAACAAGTCCACAAGTAACCTATAAAGTATTACTTGCTTGAGATAAGACTGAACAATATCTTAGACAGAAGCCAGAATTAGTGACTTATCAAGATAAGACAGCAACATATATTACAATCTCTAATCCAGAAGATCTACCAAAACCTTGAACATATATACTAATTGAAGAGCCAATTGCGAAGCTTGAAATTATTACACCAACAGAATATATTGGTAATATGATGCAGCTAGCTCAAGATAGAAGATGATATTTCATCAATCAACACTTCCTTGATTCCTCAAGAGTTGTAATAGTTTATGAAATACCAATAGCAGAGATAGTAGGGGATTTCTATGATGATCTCAAGAGTATGTCGAGTTGATATGCTAGCATGAATTATGAATTTCTCAAATATAAAGCAGATGACTTAGTTAAGGTTGATATTCTAGTTGCTGGAGATAGATTAGAGGCATTATCGATGATGGTCCATAAAGATAGAGCTCGTACTATCTGAGGTAATATTTGTCGTAAGCTTAAGGATAATATCCCAAAAGCCCAATTCTCAATAGCAATCCAAGCTGCAATCTGAGCACAAGTAATTGCTAGAGAAGATATCAGTGCACTTCGTAAAGATGTAACAGCTAAGCTATATTGATGAGATGTTAGTCGTAAGAGAAAAGTTCTAGATAAGCAGAAAGAATGAAAGAAAAAAATGAAACAATTCGGTCGTGTAAGTATTCCATCAGAGACTTTTGTGAATATATTGAAGAAGGATTAAATAAATTTCCTAAAACCTCATCAGTATGAATTGGTTCGGTCAAGCCAAACTTTTTTGATACATGAATTCAGCTCTTTGTTACATATTGAACATTCGTTATTAAATTATTTTTTCATTTCTCTTATAGTATTAATTATCTCATAGATTATTTCTCTAGATTAGATAATCTCTTAAGTAGGGTTGGATGAGAATAATGAATGAATTCGTAAGCTGCATGTGGTCTTAGATTACTTAGATTATCTACTGATAGTTTTTTCAATGCTTTTTGTAAGGATTTTCAAGAGAAATTATCTCTTGCAAAACTGTCGGCTTCATATTCATTTTTTCTAGATAGCATATTTCATAATATTCACATTACTTCATTAATAGGGGAGAATAGTATTGAGAATGCAAGCATTCAAATGTGGAAACTTGCAACTCAGGCTCATAATCATAACGCGATATCTGCATTATTGATAAATAATGAGAAAATGAATAAATATAATCCTGTAGATATTACCGAGAAAATTAATCATTGCAGTGTATGCTTTTTCTTGTAATGTCAAATTTCATGAGCTAATACTGCTACAATTTCCTCTTTTGTATAATTATTGATAAGTGTATCATATAATACTATTCTTTTTTTGCTTCATAATCCTGTAAAATATGCATTTGCTTTAGTTGATCTTTTTGATCAATCTATTTTGTAGATATTGTCTATTGCGAATCATACTTTTTTACTAAATTCTACGATAGCTTCTTTTAATTCTCAATCTTCTAGCGGGGTTTGTTTATTGAATAATGGTACTATAAGATTAGAATAGAACATTAACATGAATATAGAAAAACCTGTCATCAGTGCCCAAGCGTATATCCAAAAATTCACTCAAACAAGTGTATAAATCCATACAATTGCTCATAGTATAAATCATCATAGCACATAGCTCATTAGTAATTCTTTAATAGAATCTGTTATAAATATTTTCGGAGTCATTTTATTAAATCAGAACTTCTCTTCGATAGTAAAATTCTTATACCAGCTAAATGGCTTAGATATTATGAAAGAAAATGTTTGAATTATTCAGAAAAATGCTAGTGCTAAAATTATTTTGTTTGCAATAAATTGTCTCAAATATGTGTCAAGTATTCCATATCAGAAAAAAACTAAAATTAATAATGTAATTGCAATAGATATTCATCAAGCAAGACTATTAAATTTATAAAGCTCTTTTTGGTATTCCTGTGACTTAGCATATTTTTCTTCATCATATATTCATTTGAGCTCATTTGGTAGCTTAGATGACCAATTCTTGGTATTTAGATAATCTATATATTTATCAAAAATAAAGAATATTATTGTTATTGATATAATCAGATAGTAGTATGAATTATGCATGTTAATTTAAATTTATTAATAACTTTTTAATATTATTTATAATTATTAATTTATCAACTTATTTGTATATATTTACTTGATATTTATTTTTATTTAATAAAATACACAAGCTCTCATACATTTTATTTATGAATAATTATAAAAAATGAAAATAAGTCCGCAAGATCTAGAAATATTAACAAACTTGATGTTAGAATATTCTAAGGAAAAATGATTCCCTTTTTATGAAAAATTACTTGATTTCTCAGAAATGAATAAAATAATTTTTTCTTCCCTAAGTAGGGAAGACTACTATAATAATCTACTGACGAATTATATAGAGAAAAAATTAGAAATCTCATCTAATACCAAAATGTGAAAGCTTATAAAAGAAATGTATAAATATAATAAACCTCAATTTCTAGCTTTTGTTAAGCTTAATCTGACTAAGGATTTCTCTTATGAGTTCCAGACAACTTGAGAAATAATTAAGAATTTACTCCAAGATATTGAGAATGAATTATTTAAGAGTATAGAACAATCCCAATATAAAGCCTTTTCTGGTTGATTATATAAAAAATATGACAACCTAATCAAATCTCTGTTCCCGTATATTAATAATGTTGGAGTTATTGTGAGATAGATTTAGTTTAATCTAAAGCCATAGGGATAATATGAGGAATTTCAAAGATGTTATCAGTTTTATCAAGGTATATATAAGCCCAAAATTGCTCACTTTCTTTAGTAAAATTATCAATTACTGTACTACCAGTTGCTAATACATCTCATTTTACAAGATTTTGAGCAATTTTGAATTTTGTGTTTCCTTTAAGTGCAAGTAAAAAACGTAGTGCAAGTTCCACCCATCAACTTTTATTTAATAGTAATAGTATACTTCAATTATATCAATCACGCAGATCATCAATTATAGTTTCTCCTGTCGCCAATACATCTCATTTGGTGTCATCATCACCTTTTTTTGTATTGCTCTAGAGTTTCAATATGGGGAATACTATAATCATAAGGTAATATCCTTTTTTTCCATCATGGTATTTCGGTTTCTTCTAATGACGATTGTTTTAAGAATATAAACTCATCTCTATCAATATCTGTAAAAAATATTCTAAGAGTATTATTTTTTTCATTTTTGCCACGAATTACACAAGGCCTTCATTTATGTTTTCATCTTAGGATTCTATATATTCGACTTTCTGGTCAGATCATATTTTTTGAATTCGATACAATATTATTAACAGAGTCCTTTATTCAATCTATTAATTCCATTGTTTGAGCTCATGTTAGATCAATTTTTTCAATTCAATTACTGAGGTGTACTTATATTTGATTATAATTATTTTTGTTCTTAAATTTAATTTATGATTTAGAATTTTTACATTGTTTTTATTTTACTGTATATTATAATTTATCTGATAAATAATAAAAACAAAAATGAAGAGAAAATATATTATATATTATACGGCACTACTTTTTATGTTTGTTTTGCCAGTCATAAGATATTATGTTAGTACACCATGAATTAATGGTTGTGTAATTGATTATGTTGATTGAATGGATGCAAGTGATAATGAATGATACTTATATAGTATAGATTGAATGAAACACGTTGAACCCAAAAATTCTAACATGGTCAAATCATTGGAACAATATAAAATATGAAATATTAAATGATGTATTGTATCTTGAGATAACTATTTTTCAGATCTTAATAATACTTTCTATTGTAGCGTGGCTTACATGATAAAGAAGTCTCCTTTGAGTAATTCTTTGAAGACTCCATTATGAATTATGAAAAAATAATTATTTTAGTAATTCTTCAATTTTGGCATTTAGAACAGATTCTTCAATTATTCACTCATAAATGTAATATTTTCAGTTTTTAGAATTTATGATTACTATTGATGGTGTAGTTTTTAATCACAAGTATCTTGCTTGTCATTTTTCTTTATTTACTGAATCAGTAATATCTTGTGAAGCAATACAATTATTAAAATCCTCCTTTTTTATTCAGTTTTTTTCTACCATTGTATCTATAATTTTCTTTATTGATTCCTTTTTAATCTCTGTAGTTGAGGTTTCTTTAAAAATTTCATTGATATAGTTAAAATATTTTTCTCAATCAGTTTTAGCCAAAATACATTTACCAGCCTTGGCTATTTCTAGGGAATTTTCCAGTTTTGAGTTTGGAACATTTTTATAAATATAGTTTACACTTTCTTTATTTCTCTCTAAAATTCTTGTTATTACTCATGAATTATGAAAATCTTTACAAAAACTACACTCAAAATCAGAAAATTCAACTATACTAAGTTTTGCTCAAGTATTTCAATAGATTAGTGTATCGCTTTTGAATTTATCTAGTTCATCTTCTGATAAAATCATATTTTTTTGAAGTTCTTCTGGATTTTGATATTTTCTTTTGAGTCAGTCTATATATTCTGGATCATTTTTTTTGACTTCGTCCACATATTTAAGCATTTGATCTTTTTGAAGTTCTCTCAGTAGCTTATAATTTTCTTCTCATCATACCTTATTATACTCAATATTATTGATAATTTTATGAATGTCATTAGTAGTTTGTACAGAAAATATATAGTTTGTAGTTATAATTAATCATGTACATAATAGCATTGTCAATGACAATAATCACATATTTCTTTTATTTGAATTTCTATTTATTAAATGAAGATTATTTTGATTTCAATTATTTTCTTCTGAAGTTTGAGTTTTCTTATTTTCTGTTTTCATAATGTTAAAATATTAGATAAACTAAAATATATTACTTTCTGGAGGATTATAATTGTATTTCAGTATTTCTGCAAATGTTTTTTGAGATTATTTATGATTGTTAATTGTTTGGTTTGTATTTTTGACTTATTCTCAAAAAATATCTAAATAAAAATAAGCCTTATTAAGGCTTATTTTAAAATAATTATTTATTGAATTTGATATTAAAATATTCATCTTATCTTCGCTTTAGTGTTTGCTATTACACTTTTTGTATTTTCTGGTTTAGTTATTTCTTGAGAAAATTTTTCAACTAAATGTTTGGTAGCTTCTGGTTTGAGTTCCACAATAATTCATGTTGATTTCCGAACGCTTTGTATAATTGCTACTTGAATTCACTGTGAATACAAAACTTTTTTATCTCAAATTCTTTATTGGTAATTTTTAATATTTTATCATTAATTTCTTTCTGAGAAATTTCTGAATAATGTTCTGAAAAATTCATTTCATATCAAAATAGTCAAGCAAAAATCAATACTATTACTGCAAAACATTTAACTATAAAATTCATAAAACTTACACTTAATTGTAATAAATTCTTAGAACTATTTTTATTATTATCCATTTTATAAATGTTAAGATTCCTCTCAGTTTATCTTAGTCTATATTTTTCTCAAATAAAAATATGCCTTTGTATGAAGGCATATTTTAGTATTATTTATTGTGTCTAATTTGTCATTACTCCATTCAATTGCATAGAGCATATTTTTAACCATAGCTGTAAGCAAAATATTATTCACTATTCATTCTCTTATTATCTCTAGTACATCATTTATATATTGTTTAGTTTTTACTGTTTGTACTTCAACTAGTTCTTTGGTTGAATTTTTTGGTTGTGTTTCTAATTTGTCAAAATTATCAATTCTTAATATCTATAACTATCACTCTTATATGGCCCATCAACTGGAAGACCAAGATATTTAGCTTGTGCTGGAGTAAGTTTTGTCAGGCTTCAGTTAAGTTTCTCTACATGTAATCTTGCAACTTCTTCATCAAGATGTTTTGGTAGAGTATAAACTCAAACTTCATATTGCCTAGTGAATAACTCAATCTGAGCAAGAGTCTGATTAGCAAACGAACAACTCATAACGAAACTTGGATGTCATGTTGCACATCATAGATTAACTAATCTTCATTCTGCTAGGATGAATATCTCATGTCAGTCATCGAATATATATTTATCAACTTGAGGTTTGATATTCATTCTCTTAGCTCATTTGTATGAATCCAGTTCATGCATTTGTATTTCATTATCAAAGTGACCAATATTACTAACTATTGCTTGATTTTTCATATTTTTCATATGTTCAAGTGTAATAATATCAGTGTTTCAAGTTGTAGTTACGAATATATCAACTTCCTTAATTACTTCTTCAATAGTCTTAACTTCATATCATTCCATCAATGCCTGAAGAGCACAGATCGGATCAATCTCAGTTACTATTACGCGAGCTCCTTGTCATCTAAAACTCTGAGCACATCATTTACCAACATCTCAATATCCACAAACTAGTGCAATTTTACCAGCAATCATAACATCAGTTGCTCTCTTGATTCCATCAAGAAGTGATTCACGACACCCGTATAGATTATCGAATTTTGATTTTGTTACTGAGTCATTTACATTGATAGCAGGGAAGATAAGTTTACCAGATTTCATCATTTCATATAATCTATGAACTCATGTTGTAGTTTCTTCTGATACTCATTTGATTTGAGCTGCAATCTTTGTCCATTTTTTAGGATCTTTTGCATAATCTTCTTTGAGTACATTTATCATTATTTGAAGTTCATGATTATCATATTTGATATCCAATAAACTTGGGTCTTTTTCAATCTCTACTCATTTGTGTATGAACATAGTAGCGTCTCAACCATCGTCAAGAATCATATTTGGTCCTCCATCAAAATCTAGAGTCTGTCTTAGACACCACCAATATTCTTCTAGACTCTCTCATTTCCATGCAAAAACAGGAATTCAAGCTTCGGCAATAGCTGCAGCAGCTTGATCTTGAGTTGAGAATATATTACAAGAAGACCATCTAATATCAGCCCCTAATTCTTTAAGGGTTTCAATTAATACGGCAGTCTGAATAGTCATATGTAGTGAACCAACTATTTTAGCTCATTTAAGAGGCTTCTTAGCTCAGTATTGTTTTCTAATAGCCATTAATCCAGGCATTTCATGCTCAGATATTTCTATTTCCTTCCTTCCAAGTTCTGCGAGACTCATGTCTCTAACTTTGTATTGTCCATTTTTTGAATCCATTTTTTCTTTTTTTAAAAATTAAGCGTGCAGATTATATTAGTTTATTTTTAAAAATCTAATTTAATTTTTTATTCAACAATTTTATGTTGATCGGGGCTCCATTTTGGAGCATTTACTAGAGCTAATAATAAGTTATCTCATTCTGTCCAATATATTTCACCTTTTTCAAAAAAATATAAATCTCATTTGTTTATTTCATAATTTCAATTTTCTGAATGAATATATCAGGAACCAGAAATTACATAATAAGTTTCTTCACATTCCAGATTGGTAACCCTTTTTTCTTCTGGATATCGTCCATTAATATAGGCTGTAGCAAAACTAAAATCTTTACTTGGAAACTCATATTCCCAAACTGTACAATCTTTAGAATTTTCTAATTTAATAGATTCAGATTCTCTTATAAGCATAGTTTTAACTAGTTAAAATATAAACTATTTATTAATTTATTTTTAATTTAATTCAGAAGTGTTTCTCAAATTCTAGTTCAAACTCTTCGGTAGTGAACGAGTGATTCTGAGTTCCGTGTTTTTGTATACAGTAAGATGCGCTCAGGCTTCAGATTTTGGCTGAAGTTTCCCAGTCAAGTCAATTTTGTAGTCATTTCAATAATCCAGCTCTGAATGAATCTCAACATCCAGTTGGATCAACTATATTTTCAGTTTTTACTGAATTAACTTCAATTTTAGAGTCTTTTGAATATATTGCACTTCATTTTTCTCATAGTGTAACAATAACTTTTTCAAATGAATTAATAACTTCCTCCTCACTTAATCAGGTAATATTAGCGTAGAGATTAAGTTCATAATCATTCAGAATAAGATAATTAGCAAAGTTTATAACATCAAGTAGAGTTTCTCTAGAATGTGTTGTAATCTGTTGACCTGGATCAAAGAAAGTTTTAATTCCTTTCTCACTACATTCCTTAGTATATTTAATCATAGCACCAGGTTCATTTGGTGAGATTATTGCATAATTAATATTCTCAGTAATATCAGCAATAGATATTTCTCAAGAATTCATCATGGCACCAGGATAGAACATAGTAATTTGATTATCATCTTTATCAGTTACGATATGTGCGGTAGCAGTAAATAAATTATCCTTCATTAATACATATTTCTTGTTTATTTTGTCGCTTATGTCTTTTTCAATATTGAAGTCTTTTCAAACACTTCCAGCTAATATTGGACTCTCTCAGAGAAGAGATAATGTATATGCAATATTTGTTGCGGTTCATCATTTTTCTCTCTTAAGCCCATTAATAAGAAAAGAAACATTTAATATATGAATTTTATCTGGTAGGATATGATTCTTGAATCTATCTTGGAAGTCCATTATATAATCAAAAGCAATTGATCAGGTCACTAGTATGCTCATAAGTGTTTTGTTAAAATTTAATTTATTTGACTTGTTTTAATTAGTTATTATTAATCCATTTTTTGAGTGCTAAAATTCAATTTAGCGCAATTTTTGTATCTATTTTTTGTCATTTGAAGTTCAGATAGATACTTACATCTCATTTTTCTTGTGTTAGCATGAATTCCTTGAGTTTAATAAGATTTTCTTTCGTCCAGTCTTTTGGGATTTCAATAATATATTCTCATTCAGTCAATTCTTCATAATTTGAGCAGGCATTGCTTCAGTCAAGTTTATTAACTGCCTCCTGTATTACATTTTCGTCTTCTTCTAGATAGTTGATTTTTTCATTTTCTATGAATCAAGAATTCTCTTTTGCCTGCTGTCTTATTGCTGATATTGTAGTTGATTTTATATTGTTTGGCATTATAGCAATTTCTTCCATTTGTTCGTTGAATCTTAGATTTCATTCAACCATTACTATGGTATCTTCTCTGATTTGATTAGCGAATTTGTCATAGTCTTTTGGGAAAATAGTTATTACGAATTTGAAAAAAGTAGAATCGCAGTTAGTAATCATCATCATTTTTCAGGATTTTGTTTGGATTTTTCTTATAAAAGTAACAAGTCAGAAATATTTTACTTTTTTATCTTTTTGTCTCTCTTTTTTTACTTCCATTTTCACTTCTTCTTTATTTTCCGTTACCTCTTCTACTATTGGATTTTCTGCTTCTTTTGCTCATACCTCAAATGTTGGTTCATTTGAGCTTTCATCTCTATCTTGAGATTCATCATTATTCGATAATTCTTCAACTACTTCAAGTCATTTTTCTGCAATCTGTCTTTTGATTTCTCTTACGAATTCTAGTCAGACAGACTTTTTATTAAGGTAACTCTTGATTCAGTCTAGTCAGTGTCATGTTACAGAATATCAGATTATGTCTTTTTCTCATTTAATTTTTTCTTCATAGTTCATTGGTGTAGCTTTTTCTAATGAGAACCTTAGTTCTTCATTATTTCATCAATGTAGATCAAATAATCAGATTTGACTTGTTTTTTCTTGTTTTTCTTTTTCCTTTAGATAGCCTGTAATTTTACCAATTGATGCAAGTAGACTTGATCTTTCTCAGAAGTCATCAAGAGCTCATGATAGAATAAGTGCTTCGAGAGACTTCTTATTAATCACATCTCATGAAGTACGATTAATAATGTCCATAATTGATGTATATTTGCTTCATTCACGTCATTTTCTTATACTCTCAATTGGTCAACTTCATAGTCATTTGATAGCCTTGAGTCCGAAACGAATATTTTCTCTATCAATATACGTGAAATGCTTCATGGATTCGTTAATATCTGGGGCCAGAATATTGATTTTCTTAGCTTTACACTCATTAATCTCTAGAGTTATACGCTCCATATCTTCCTCATCTGATACCATGAGTGCAGTCATGAATTCTGTTGGATAATACGCTTTAAGATATGCTGTCTGATAAGCAATCATTGAGTAACAAGCGGCGTGTGATTTGTTGAATCAGTAACCAGCAAAAGGTTCAATAATATCTTCAAATATATATTTCGCAAGATCGTTTGGATGTCATTCGTTGAATGCGGCATTGATGAATTTTTGCTTCTGTTCCATAAGAAGGTCAACTTTTTTCTTACCTATCGCACGACGTAAAATATCCGCTTCACCAAGCGAGAATCAGGCGAAAGCCTGTACTAGTTGCATTATCTGCTCTTGGTATACTGCGATTCATTGTGTATGTTTAAGGATTGCCTCTAGTGATGGATGTGGATATGCAACTTTTTCTCTTCAGTGTTTACGATTAATGTATGTTGGGATATATGCAAGTGGACCTGGACGATACAATGATACCATAACGATAATATCTTCGAAAGTATTGGGCTTTAGTTCTCTTAGATATTTGCGCATTCCAGATGATTCAAACTGGAATACTCAAGTTGTATCTCAGTCTGCGAATATCTTAAATACTTTTTTATCTTCGTAGTCAATTTTAAGAAGATTGATATCAAGCTTATGATTATTCTTGATAATTTTGAGACATCTATCAATGATTGTCAGGTTACGAAGTCACAAGAAGTCCATCTTAAGTAGTCAGAGATCTTCAAGTGGATATTGTGATAATTGTGTTACAATTAAAGTGTCATCTTTTGGTGGATGCTGTAAAGAACAGAAATGAGTCATTTTCTCTGGAGCGATAATTACGGCACAAGCATGAACTCATAGCTGTCTTACTGATCATTCAAGTGTCATTGCATTATCGATAATCTTCTTATATCTCTCATCACTATTATATAATTGTTTGAACTCTAGACTGTCTTCTAGAGCATCTTTGATTTTGATTCAAGGTTTTGCTGGAATTAGTTTCGCGACATTGTTCATCTCGGAGAAGGGGATACCAAGTGCTCTTCAGATATCCTTAACTGCCGCTCTTGCTGCCATTGTACCAAATGTACAAATCTGCGCCACATGTTTGCGTCCATATTTAGAGCGAACATATTCAAGAACTGTTCATCTTCATTCATCACTAAAATCCACGTCTATATCGGGCATACTTACACGGGCTGGATTGAGGAAACGTTCGAAGAGTAGTTGATATTTGAGTGGATCAATATCCGTAATTCATGATAAGAATGCGAGAAGTGCTCAAGCTGCTGATCATCTTCAGGGTCATACAGGAATTCAATTATCCTTTGCCCGTCAGATGAAGTCGGCTACGATGATGAAATATCCGTTGAATCACATCAGGTCAACTACTACTAGTTCATACTCGATTCTCTCAATAATTATAACCTGTTCTTTAGTAAACTTGCTTACGAAGTCTCTTTTTTCTTGTGAAAAATATGCTTGAGAAAGTGATTGTAATTCTTGAGCAGACATTTCGTTGAATCTTTTTTCTGGTTTTTCGATATTTTCTTTATTGATGAGCATGAAAATTGTCTTTTCATCTAGTCAAAAATCATATCTAAAATTAAGTCATTTAATACATAAATATCTCAGACACCATTCTTCTTCTTGTAACTTCTGTGCGTTTGGTTTATCTTCAGTATATTTAGTATATCTATCAAAAATCACTCTCTGCTCATCATTTAGCTCAGAAACTGGGATTAATGTTTGTCAGTAGGGGATTTCTATATTTACTTTTTCATTAATCTCAATTGTTGATTTACTTGCTTGTGCAGAATATGAAAATAGCTCAACCATCTCATCTTCTGGACGGAGCGAATAATTACCTTCAATTAGTGTTGGCCTATCTGGATCATCAAGTGCACGTCAATCTCAGATACAAAAAAGCAAATCTTGTGCTTCTGCATGGTGTTCTGAGATATAATGTACGTCGTTCGTTCCTACTATTTTATAATTATATTTTTTAGATAAAGTAAGAATATATTCATTAACCTTACTCTGGCTTGGTCTATCTGGATGTTCTTGAATCTCAAGATAAAAATCATCCTTACCAAAAAGTTCTTGATAATACTCAATTCTAGAAACTATATAATCCTCGCTCTTACCTGTAATTATGTGCTGAGCAATTTCTCATAGATATGAACCAGACAATGCAATGATATTGTCTTTATATTTCTCAAGTAACTCGAAGTCAATTCTTGGTTTGTAATAGAATCAGTCAAGCCGGGAGGTTGTTGCAATCTGGATAAGATTCCTGAATCAATCTTTATTTTTAGCTAAAAGAACTATTTCATAATATTCATTATCCTTGTCTTTGTTGCCTATTCATTTCCTTGATATAGAAGCCTCAAGTCAAAGTATAGGATTAATTCCATTCTCTTTACAATTCTTATAGAACTCAAAAAACCCATACAAATTACCAGAATCTGTAATTGCTAATCATTTCATTCACAATTCTTTTGCTTTTTTCACGAATTCCTTTGGCTTACCAAGTCACTCTAGAATTGAAAAATTAGTATGTACATGCAGATGAACAAAAGGCATTTATATTTTTAGTTTTTTATAATTTATTTCTATTCGGTTCGTCCTTCAATATACACATTTTTTTAAAATTTGAAAATCTATTTTAATTTTTTTGTTTTACTTATTTATTTTAACCTATCTAAAATCTAGAGATTTTATTATTAGATATACTCACCATAACATAGGTTGAGGTTTTTTAAAAATTCTCTTTTATTTTTAAATTTTTGAGTAAAATGATTTAATTCCTTTAAAATTAAATTAGTACTTGACAAAAGTGTAACTATAATTATATTACAAAAACAAATATAAAATAAATTTCAATTGTATTATTTGGTAATTATTAATTTTGCTTATGAATTCTAATAAGTTAACACATAATTTAGTACAATATTGAGCCAATTATAGTAGAATGGTAAAAACTAGAATTTCTCATTATAGTTCTAGAATAAATAGTATTATTTCGACTAATCCTGTTGGTTCTATCTTATCTTGAGCTCTAGTCGTTTGAGTTCCTATTATTATGTTAGCTAATTGAGTATCTGAGGCAAAATGATATACTAGTAATGAAGTGAGATGAAGCATTATCAAAACCTATAGATTTTCGGCAAAACCTATAAATTATGATTGACAGATTATTCCTTGACTATTGACTCAACAATGAAAATATCAAGTTCTTGATTTTAAGATGTTCAAAAAAGTAACCAAAAGATGAATTGGACCTACCCAATTTGTTCAAGAAGAATTCAAGACAAATGCAAACTGGCAAAAAATTAAATGAAAATTAGTTTCTGAAAAATGAGAAATTCTTACAGATCCATTGGAATTAAGATATAATCAAGCATACATGCTGACAAATACAATGGAACAATCTGTAGAAATTGCAAAATCAATTAAGTGATTAAGTATTATTTCAACTATGCCACTAACTCCAAAACAAATTGTAAATGAATGAAAACAGGCTCTCGCTAAAATAAAGGTAAATACAGATAAACAATCTGAGATTAGAGTAAGAGCAGTGAATGCATCGTATGGTTCAAATATGATTGATTCTCTAGATATTCCATGAGAATTACATAATGAAATCTGAAAAATCTTCTCAAAACTTAATATCAATGCTAATGCACATACTTTTTTAAAATGAGTTGCAAAAAAAGAATCTAATTGTTGAGATACAACAATTAACTACTTAATTAAAGCTAAGCAATCTTCTGATTCTAAGGTACAAATTTCTTGTATTAATTTTGCTATTGGCAATATTCTATGAACAAGTAATGATGCTGCACTATTTCAGATTACTCCTTGATTCGCTTGACTCAAAGGTGTTGATGGTAATGTCATGAAGAATAGAGAAGAATTAAAAAATCATTTATTTTCTGCATTTCTTCGTTATGTTAATCCTGAGTTATTTGAAGCCAAACTTAATGCAAAAAAAGTTGAGAATTCTAGACAACATACAGCTTTTGTTAAAGTTTCTAGTATTGTAGATTGATATCTTACAGCTAATAACAAATCAAAACTAGAAATAGATGATTTATTTAAAATTCTTGCAAAAATTGATGTTAGATTTGCCAATAAGGAAATGTGAGTTGTTGTTGTTAATTCTTTTATTAAAGATTACAAAGAAATTTCTGCCAGTAATTCTTGAATGTCACATATTGAAAAAGTTAAATTAGCTCTTAGTAGATATAATAAGTGAATATTGAGTGCCACCGTTGAGACAAGATATGCTAACTCAGTACTATGAAATATTTCTTCTTTTGCTTGATGAGAAACTCAACTAGTAAAAGCTCAAGAAAAATCAATCACAGAGCAGATATCAAAACCTACAATCCAACAAGATAGATTAGATACAATTCAAGGTGAAACACAAGCAGTATTAAAAAGTCTGCCTCAAAAAGAAAGTATTAAACTTGTTGCAAGTGTTGCAGAAACTACACATAAAACACTAACTAATCCTAAGATTTTGACTAATATCAAAGATGAGGTTGTAAGAGCTTCTATCAATAGTAAACTAGAAGAAGCACCTCTAGAAATACAAATTGCTCATTATGAAAAAGATGCGACACAGGTTTCTACTCTTAAAAAATTATACGAAATAGATTACAAAATAAAAGCTAATCAACTTGAAAAAGCTAAACAGCAATTAAATTTAGTTATTTCTAGTGTTTCAAAAATTGAAAGTTGAAATCTCTCTGATGAATTCTCAAAAATAAGACTTAATAAATTCAAAGATGCTAAATATACACTAGAAAAACAAATTGCTTATTTAGAAGCCTCTATGATGGAAATAGAATGAAAAGATATTTATAAATATGCTATGGTAGTTTAATTGCTCTTTTTGATAATTCATTTACTATTTCTTTTGTAAATACTACTCATTTACTATGTCTTTTTCCATTATACATTAGTTTATCGGCTCACTCAATAATCTCAGTTCTTATTACTTCTATTTCTTTTTCTTTTGCCTCTTTTTTCTCGTAATTATATTCTACTACTCACCAAGTTGTTCATATTGGTGGCAAAACAAGTATTCAGGTTAAATTATTATTTCAAGTCTTGATTATTCATTTACTAGTTTTTATCATTCACATATTTTGTAGAATAGATTCGTTTTGTCTCTTTACTTCTTTGGTATTAAAATATTTATTAGCTGCTTCTGGAGATGAATGTTTGATATATGATGTTCTTAATTCTCATTTATTATAGGTTGCAACAATATTAGTGCTTGCAAGTCTTAATCTTACCTTTTCAATTTTATTATATGTATTTATTTCGTTAGTTTTATCACAGAGAAGTACGAATTCATCTCATCATTTTCTGTATATTCAATCTCAATCTCTTCTGAACTCGAACTTAAGAAATGCAATTACATATTCAAGTACTATATCTCACATTTTATGTCAATATGAGTCATTAAATTGTTTGAAATAATCTATATCTCAAAATACACACGATAGTGTATTTGGATATATTTGGCAATCTGAATTTCTTGATGCTGATAGTATTTTCATGAAGTCTTGATTGAGCGCATTGACATTGAGACAATTAAATGCAGGATCTTTTCTTATAACTCTTTGTATTTCTACTTGTTCAGTACTTCAATAACATATTATTCATCATCAAGTTTTTTTCTCAATACGCCATGCAATTTGTCTTATTCTTCACTCTTTAGTTCTTAATGAAAACACAAGATTACTGTCTGATATTCAATATCTATCAAGTCTATTAAGTTCTCATAATACCTTATCTAATTCATCTCTATCATGTCAATATAGTAGTTGGTTTATTTCTTCTTGTTCTCTTCATTCAACCTCTTCAAAGCTATATCCAGTTAATTCTTTCATTGATTCATTCCAGAATATTAATTTTTCTGTTTCATATATATTATTACTATCTAATATCGCATATATCATTATAGGATCCTTGTGATTTATTATATTTTCTAATATAATATTTGTAACTAAAGGTGATATTTTTTGTTCCATTATTTTTGATTTTATTTTTACTTTTTTAAGTTTATCATAAATTTTACTATTTTGCAAAATACTATTAGTCATTCCTAATGTTTTTATTATAACTATACTTTCTCATCAATTTTTTTAATTAATGAGGTATATTTAGTTCTATTTATTAATTCTGGATTTTTTAAAATAATTACATTTTCTTAATTTTATTTTATCTAATCCTTTAGTTATTTTATTTTTTTAAAGTCAAAATTATCCTTGAATATCTAAAATCAATTAAATAAGTAAAACTTGCGCTTGAATTTTAAATAAAATGTGTATAGTAAGTAAGTTTAAAAATTTACACAATAAAAAATGGAAAAGGAATTTAATAAAAGTTACTCTCCGAAGGAATTTGAACAAAATATTTATAACAATTGGCTAGAAAATAAGAACTTTGAACCAAAGAAATCAAAAACAGGGAAGACCTTTTATATTCCAGTTCCACCACCAAATGTAACCTGATCACTACATCTAGGACATGCTCTTACCTTAACTTTAGAAGATATCATGATTAGATATCATAGACTTAAGTGAGATGAAACTCTATGGGTACCAGGGACAGACCATGCTTGAATAGCTACACAAAGTGTAGTTGAGAAAAAACTAGCAAAAGAATGAATTACAAGAGTCTCACTTGGTAGAGAAAAATTCTTAGAAAAAGTATGGGAATGGAAAGACGAATATGCAGCTAATATCAATTCACAGTCCAGGTTAATCTGAGCTTCTCTTGACTGGTCAAAGGAGAGATTCACTCTTGATAAATGATTAAGTGAAAATGTGGGACATATTTTTTGTGACCTCTATAACAAATGATTAATTTATCGCTGAGAATATATGGTTAATTATTCGCCAGCTCTTGAGACTGTAATTAGTGATATTGAGGTTGATTATAAAGAAGAAGATGCCAAGATGTATTATATTACTTACTTCGTAAGCTGATCTGATAATGAGTTAATTATAGCTACAACAAGACCAGAAACTCTTCTTGCTGATCAAGCGGTTGCAGTTCATCCTAAGGACAAAAGATATAAAAAAATGATATGAAGAAACGTTATTCTTCCAATATTAAATAAAGAAATTCCAATAATCTGAGATGATACAGTAGAAAAAGACTTCTGAACTTGAGTACTTAAGATTACTCCTGCTCATGATCCTGTGGATTTTCAGCTTGGTAAAAAACATAATCTAAGACTTGACTACTCAGTTATTGATAAGAACTGAAGAATGACAAAAGAAGCATGAATTTTCGCATGACAAGACGTAATAATGGCCAGGGAAAATATAGTAGAATTACTAAGAGCAAAATGAAACCTTATCAAAATTGAACCATATAAACACAATGTATGATATTGCTCTAGAAGTTGATGTAAGATTGAAACTGTAATCTCTAAACAATGGTTTATAAAATCTAGCGAAATGGCTAAGAAAGTTGTTTCGGGTTACAAGAAAAAAGAATTTGTAATTATTCCAGATAGATATAATAAGATTTTTGAAGATTGGATATTTAATCTTAGAGATTGGTGTATTTCTAGACAATTATGGTGGGGGCATCAGATTCCTGCTTATTATGATATTAAGACTTGAGAATTGCTAGAAGTTACACTTGATGAAGAAAGTGTTTTCAAAAAATATGGTAAAGAAAATGTTAGAAGAGACGAAGATGTACTTGATACCTGGTTTTCTTCTGCTCTATGGCCTTTTTCTATTCTTGACTGGGCCCCTAAGAATCCGTGAGAATTATTCAAGAAATTCTATCCTGCTAACGTATTAGAAACATGACATGATATTCTGACTTTCTGGGTAATTAAGATGTTACTTATGTGATATGAGTATACTTGAGAAACCCCATTTAAGACTATATATCTACACGGAATGCTTAGAGATGAGGTTGGTCGCAAGATGAGTAAATCACTGGGTAATTGAATTAATCCAATTGATGTAATTAATGACTATTCTGCAGATTCACTTAGATTAGCTCTTGTTATTGGCAATACTCCAGGTAATAATATGAATTTTTCTGTTAAGAATGTTGAGAATTTTTCAATATTTCTCAATAAGTTATGGAATATTACGAGATTTGTGTTCACAAGTATTGGTGAAATTACTGAGGATTATTCTAATTTACAAAAATTTATTGGAAAGAATTATGAAGATTTTTCTATGCATGAAAAATGGATTATATCTAGATTATCTTGAATTATTGAAAATACTACAAATTCAATGGAAAAATTTAATTTCTCTCAGGCCTGAGAAGAACTATTATCTTTTACTAAGGACGAATTTGCAGATTTTTTTATTGAAGAATATAAATTAACAAAGAATGTATCAAGATATGGTAAAGAAGTACTTTCATATTCTATATTATCAATTCTCAAATTGTGGCATCCATATATACCGTTTGTAACAGAAGAATTGTATTCAAAAATTACTCCATGAAATACTCTTATAGATAGTGAATGGCCAGCATTATGAGTGAAGAAAGATATGAAAATTGAAAAAAATATTAATATATTATACGATATTATTCGCGTAATTCGTAATATAAGAGCAGAAAAATGAGTGAAACCAGGAAATAAAGTAGATGCCATATTTCGTGTTACAAAAGCTAATGTTGATCTAATTAATGAGAATCTCCTAATTCTCAAATGACTAGCAAAACTTGAAAAAATAGATGTAATTGATAAAACTAAGAATATCAATGAAGATGAATTGATATTCTGAGTTGTTGGTACTATAGAGATATTCATCAATCCTTGAGATGTTATAGATTATGAAGAGGAAAAGGCTAGACTAAAAACTCAAATTAATAATCAAAAGGATTATATTAATAAGCTTGATACTAAACTTCTTAATGCAGAATTCCTCCGTAACGCCCCAGAGCATGTGGTAAGAATAGAACAGGATAAGAAGTTGCAAGCCCAAGAACAACTGCAGAAGTTAGTAGATAAGTTAGGTAGTTTGAAATAAAATTTAATTTATAAAAAGTCCTAGAGCTTTGTTCTGGGACTTTTTATATTGAATATTATTACTAGGATAATTTTTTAATGAAAATATACAAAAGGTGATTGTCATGAGTTTAGTGTAAAATAGCCGTTATTATATGTATGATTATATCATATAACTGGTACCCATGTTTTTCAAGCAATTAAGGTTCTTTTTGAATATAAAATTCAATTTAAATACCATTCTGCCGTTAATCAATCTAAATCTATTTTTACTCAAACAATTTGCGATGCACTATTCCATGTTCTTGATGTATTCAGACTTGAAGCAAGTCATCAATAATCCTTTGCTGATCAAGTAGTAAAATACCAAAACATTCAATTTGGATCAAAATATAACTCATGATTATAAAAATATGCTGAATCATTGGGCATTATTCCAAATATTGATCATGCACTAGCAACTCATCCTGCGGATTTTATTTCTATATAATATATTCAACCAGTGTGTGTTATCAGAGATTTTATTCAGGCAGTTCCTCATGTAACTCCTCAATTAAATCAATTTCATCACCATCATCATATTATGCAACTACTTCAATCCCAACTCAAATTATTATCACACATATAATTACAACTCACACTACTCGCTGTAACATTATAACTCCCTGCAACACTAGGTATCCAACTACTTCAATTCCAAGTTTGTGTTATACTGTTTACAGTATTCCAACTAGCATTTGCTGGTAATCAAGTACAGCTAGTCACTTTAGTATTTGCTACACAACTTTTAGTTCCACTATTCCAACTATAATTAGTATCACAAGTTCAAGATAGATTCTCATTCAAAACATTAACTACTCAATCATTGCATATTAAATCTGCTGTATAGTTTTTAACTCAATTATCTATTACAATATTAGTAACTCCACTATAACTTAAAGGATGATTAAGTATAGAAGGCAAATTATATACTTGAGTTCAAGTATTAGAATAATTACCTGCACTACAATTAGTAGGAGTTCACTTAACACATTCATCATATCTATATGATTCATCTCAAGACAACACTCAATTATTACATGTTCTAATTAACAATCTATCAGTACAAATATATGAAGCATTCCATA
>Ga0209800_10000754_pt1 | contig 42366 bp, 32 predicted proteins | sample Higcelweek8metaG_FD_187174 | JGI IMG/M metagenome (GOLD analysis project Ga0209800, IMG submission 187174) | Freshwater pond sediment microbial communities from the University of Edinburgh, under environmental carbon perturbations - High... | ecosystem: Environmental > Aquatic > Freshwater >...
ACCTAATGGCGGGAAAAATGGTGTCCTGTGAACAGGCTACAGATTTCCTCTTGAAGATAATATCTGCTTAAAAAGGCGATCTGCCCATATCATGGTATCCCGATTTAAGATATTTGCAAACCTACTAAGATTAAAGGAGCTTAAACAATGGGTGAATTTCTAATTGTGTATGCATCAAGAACAGGGGAGACAAAGAAGATAGCAGAACTGATTGCCGAGGGGATAAGAATCGGGGGACATGCTGCAACCCTTAAAAATGCCACTGACATTAAAAGTGAAGCAGATTTAAAGGGGTTTAACGGCTATCTGTTCGGCTCTGCAACCTATCACGGTGAGATGGTCTCTTCAATGAAACAGCTGCTCTTCATAGCAGAGAGAGCAGAGCTTGAAAATCTTCCCGGAGGCTCCTTTGGAGCGTTTGGATGGAGCGGAGAGGCTCCTCAGAGAATTTTTGATACGATGAAAAATATCTATAAGATGAAGATGCCGGGCTCACCACTCATGCTAAAGGCAAGCTGGTTACAGGGTGGAGTCATAATGGCTCAGGATTACGGTAAAGCCATGGCAAAGATGCTGAGTTGATACTGTCTCAATACTTTACCAGACCAGTAGTTTGAATATACCCGCCTTAACCTCTTAGTTTAAAAAAAAAGAAGGCGGGTATAAAAAAATATTATTTCAGCTGTTAATAATTTTGTAAAGTGCTGTTTCAACCTCTGTTCTGATCTGATCAAGCCTATTCTCAGTTGCTGCCTCAAATCTCAATACAAGGGCAGGCTGAGTGTTGGATGCCCGGACAAGACCCCACCCATCACCAAACAGAACTCTCATGCCGTCAATGTCAATAACGTTGTACTTTTCCTTGAACTGCAAGGTGATTTTCTTCACCACATCAAACTTGATCTCATCAGAACAATCCACCCTTATCTCAGGTGTAGTAAAGGTAATCGGAAGATCCTCAATAAGCTGTGATACAGTTTTGCCAGTACTGGCAAGAATCTCAAGCAGACGGCATGTGGCATAGAGCGCATCATCATATCCAAGATAGCGATCACTGAAAAACATGTGTCCGCTCATCTCACCTGCAAGCTCTGCACTCTCCTCTTTCATCTTCTTTTTTATAAGCGAGTGGCCAGTTTTCCACATGATAGCCCGTCCTCCATGTTTTTCAATGTCATTGTACATGGTCATTGAGCATTTCACCTCTGATATGAATGTAGATCCCGGTTTTCTTGCAAGAATCTCCCTTGCAAATATGATCATGAGCTGATCCCCGTAAATGATCTCACCCCTCTCATCCACAATACCGATACGGTCAGCATCTCCGTCGTATCCTACACCAAGATCAAGTTCTCTCTCCTTTACAAGAGAGATCAGCTCCAGCATATTGCTCTTTACAGTTGGATCTGCCGGGTGGTTAGGAAAATTACCATCCATATCACAGTAAAGTGCATGAACCTCACATCCAAGCGCCTTTAATAGAGGAAGAGCTGTCATCCCACCGGTTCCATTGCCAGCATCCACGCCGATTCTTATGATCCTGCCAGCCGTGGGAATAACAATATTGGTCTGAATATAAATTTTGTATGGAGTCAGCACATCGACTGAGGAGAGAGAACCTTTACCTGTTACATACTGCCCGGCATCAATGATCTTTCTTATATCTTGAAGCCCTGTACTGTGGATTGAATCAAATCCACTCATCAGCTTGAATCCATTATACTCAGGAGGATTGTGGCTGGCAGTTATCATGGCACCACCCTGGCTATTACAGTGGTGGATGGAGAAGTAGAGAACAGGTGTGGGGCACACACCAATATCAACCACATCACACCCTGTGGAGAGTATCCCCTCAATAAATGCTCTGGAGTAGTGATCAGAGGTGATTCTGCAATCTCTGCCTACTGTTACCACTATCTTACCATGCTGCTGAACGTTCCAGTGTTGATGAAGCATAGTGCCATAAGCTTTACCTATCTTCACGGCATCGTTTTCATTAAAATCTTCCCCTGCCACACCTCTGATATCGTATTCCCTGAAAATCCCCGGATTCATAAAAACCTCCTTTCGGGTTTAATATTTTCTCTATAAAACGCCTTCAATCACCGCAATAACCCCCAGAATCCAGCAGTAAGGGGCAAACAGATGGAGAATGGTTGTTAGCAATATATATTAAAAGGTTTCATTAATATATCTTTTTAAATTAAAAATCAAGAGAGTGATAGATTGAAAAAGCCTGATCAGAAACAGAGTTGGAGCACAGATTATAGGGTTTGATTTTGAAAAACAGGAAAATTACACTGAGATCAAGAAACACTTGTGATAAATAAGAGATTGATAGCGCCAAGCAGTGTGCAAAATCCGTACATGAGTGTGAAATTTTCGTAATTTTTCGTCTATACCACAGGAGAAAGAGAGGGGGTTATCATACTTACCAACTCTTTTGCAGCTTGGCATGGCTATTGCTATAACATGAAACGGAAAATAGAGCTGGAATAACAAAAGAAACAGCACAACCTTATACTTGTGTTGCTTTAAACAGACAATAAAATCATAATACAGACAATATTTAAACAATTTTGCTATCAAACATACAACTTTAAGGTGAATAACATGGCACTCTTAGTAAACCCTGGATTACAGCTTAAGAAATCACTGAAAGATGATAAAGAGTCAACTGACAAAACTATTGTAAATGATAAAGATTCTTCACCTTTATCATTTACACAGAACACAATTTCAGAAAAAAACGTCACTAAAAAGAGTAAACTTGCTGCCATTCTATGTGTAGTGATTGTTATTTTCGCAACTCGCCAGTGCTTTATACATGGAGCCTCTATGGCAAGTTTTCTGAGAGGAACCTCCATAGGAGAAATATTCCTACAAATGACAGTGATCTTTGTGTCTCTTGCCCTTTTAGAGCTTATTTGGAGGGCAGTGCTGGTACTTATGTACAAGCCAATCCAGGGGTGTGAAGATGAACTCCTTCCAAGCTGTACTGTCATTGTTCCTGCTTTTAATGAGGGAAGACAGGTTCTTGTAACACTTGAGAGTCTTGCAGCAAGCGACTATCCCAAGGATAAACTGAAACTGATAGCAGTTGATGACGGCAGCGTTGATGATACATGGGAGTGGATTCAGAAAGCCAAGGAGATTCTGGGTGACAGGGTCATCACCATCAAGCAGCCCTGCAACAAGGGGAAACGGCATGCACTCTATGCAGGATTTCAGCAGAGCATCGGAGAGGTTCTGGTAACTGTTGACAGTGACTCAACTGTTGATGCTGATACTTTGAGAAACCTTGTAACACCTTTTGTAGTGGATAAGAAAGTTGGTGCTATTGCAGGTAATGTAAGAGTTCTTAATATGGACAAGGGGATAATCCCCAAGATGCTTGACGTAGTATTTGTTTACAGTTTTGACTTTATCCGTGCAAGTCAGAGTATGGTCAAGGCGGTTATGTGTACCCCGGGTGCTCTCTCAGCATATCGCAGGGATGTGGTGATGAATATACTGCAAGAGTGGCTGCATCAGACATTCTGCGGCCAGCCTGCCAACATCGGAGAAGACCGTGCCATGACCAACCTGATTCTAAGAGAAGGATATCATGTTCTCTTTCAGCAGAATGCAAAAGTATATACTGAAGTACCTGTCAAGTATGTTAACCTCTCGAAGATGTATCTCAGATGGGCAAGAAGTAATGTACGTGAGACAATTGCCATGACACGTTTTATCTTTAAACCTTTCCGTGAGGAGTCAATGCTCGGTGCAAGAATAAACCTTATTTCCGGCTGGATAGCTCTTACTAAAGCCCAGATATTTCTCATTATCACCTGGGTATTGATTGTATGGCACCCAACAACATTCGGAGTTAACACAATACTTGGTGTGATTCTCTCTTCAAGTCTGGCAGCATTGATATATGCATGGAAGTTTGGAACTGTTGCCTCTCTATGGTCATTCATCTACGGCTTTTACTTCTTCATTGCCTTGTCCTGGATCAGACCATATGCACTTATAACACCTCACAAAGCAGGATGGCTGACACGTCAGATCAAGTCAAAACCAGAGGGTGCAGAAAATAAACCAGCAGCTTCCGATAGTAACATCTTCATGCAAAAGGTAAAAACTGCTGCCTGATTGTTTTTAAAACCTGAATCACCTTATTGATAAAAGGCTCTCCATGGTTAATCATGGAGAGCCTTTTATATTTTTAAGATGCTCAAAGTAAACCCCATCATACGAAGCTTTCAAAAACATGGTACTCTTCAGGTGCTCAAAGTAACCCCATCATACAAGACTTTCAAAAATATGGTACTCCTCGATATGGTATTGTGGTTCTGGGTATATTGCAATGGGGGTACCAAATTTCTCCTCTAAAGAGGAGATGAGTTCTTTCTCCTCTCCATGCAGAAGCTGGGCAATTTCAGGATGAACTTTGACTGTAAAACGGTTGCCCATGATATCTGTAGCTTCGTTGAGCAGATCCCTGTGGATCTTATGGCAGATCGATTTTCCAGAGAGCAGCATCCCATCTCCACCGCAGTAAAAACAAGGTTCACAAAGTGTTCTTGTAAGGTTTTTCCGCACCCTTTTCCTGGTCATCTCTACCAGCCCAAGGTCCGAGAGGGGAAGAACATTTGTCTGGCTCTTGTCCTTTTTAAGGGCATCTATCAGGTGGGCCATCACCTTTTCTCTGTGATGACTCTTTTTCATATCAATGAAATCGATGATAATAATACCGCCGATATTACGGAGCCTTATCTGATAGGCAATCTCCTTGACCGCCTCCAGATTTGTTTTCACAATTGTCTCCTCAAAGTTATGTTTTCCAACATATCTGCCAGTGTTAACATCAATTGCAGCCAGCGCCTCTGTCTGCTCAATGATTATATAGCCACCTGATTTGAGCCACACCTTTTTTTTAAGAGCCCTTGCAATATCCCCCTCAATATTATAGGCGTCAAAAATTGGCTCAGCTCCTGTGTAGAGATCCACAGTCACCTTGAGATCAGGCATCAGCTTCTCAAGAAAATGGACAACATTATCATACCCCTCCTTTGAATCGATAATGAGCCGGTCAGCCTCATCTGTGAGAAGATCCCTCACAGCCCTGAAGGTGACAGTCAGATCTCTGTAAACTAAAGAGGGGACTGATGCAGTACGGCTTTTTTTCTGGATATCTTCCCATGTCTTGGTCAGAAATGCGATCTCTCTTGAGAGCCTGCTCTCCTGTATGCCATTTGCGGCTGTTCTGAAGATGTATCCGAAATTGTCCTTTCTGATCGACAGGAGAAGCTCTTTTAATCTGGAACGCTCCTTTTCATCATCAATTCTTTTGGAGATGCCAATGTGATCTACAGTTGGCATCAGAACCATGAATCTGCCTGGAAGAGATATGTGGGTTGTCACCCTGGGCCCTTTGGACCCGATGGGAGACTTGGCAACCTGAACCAGAATCTCCTGCCCCTCAGTGATAATATCTTCAATCGGACACGACTCCAGAATATAGGGTTTCCAGTTAGATCTGGGCGGCTCTTTCCAGTCAGGTGAGGATAAGAGCTGCTCAGATTTAATTTCACATTCTGTCTCCTCCTGCCCAACTGCATCACTATCTATTTCGTCAGAATCCCTTTCATCCGCTTCAATCTCATTTTCCTGTTCAAATCTTCTGGCAAGTTCGTCACTGGTGTTATCCAGAATATCATCCACATAGAGGAACGCTGCCTGGTTGAGTCCTATATCGATAAATGCAGCCTGCATCCCTGGCAGAACCCGCTGTACTCTCCCCTTATAGATATTACCTGTAATATTGGATTCATCTCCTCTCTCTATGAAGAGTTCCACAATGGTTCCGTTTTCCAAAACAGCCACACGGGTCTCATGGGCTGCTGCATTGACAACAAGTTCTTTCAGCATACTGTCTTGACCTGTTTGATTGGTTTATTCTGTTTAAGTTTAAGAGTATCCGCTGCATGTAACACATTATCTGGAACATTAAAGACCTCTGTCAATATTTCAGCTGGTCGTATGGTTCGTTGACCGTCATTTTGCAAAGTTATCTCAAGCATGGTTGAGTAACCTCTATCAAGTGGGGCTGAAGCATCCTGGCTCAGCTCAAGAGGATCGTTGCTATTCTCACTCTCTGATGAGCCATCCTCTCCAGTACCTGATCCTGTAAGAAGGCTTATATTTTCGGTCACTTTTCTTAAATCAGTTGTTCTTTGCATCCCCTTGAAGCTGAGCTTATCAACCACATATTCAGAAAGAGACATAAACTCATCTACAGCCTGCTGAGTGATAGAGAATGTTTTAAGGTTGATACGGTAGGAGTTCAATACTCTATCACTGCTCTGCCTCTTTATGCTGGCTGAAGGGATACAGCGGGTGATGGTGATGCTCCGTGGCAGAACCTCGTTGAGCTTTGCCACAAGTTGATCTGGTTCTATCTGTGAGTTCACACTCTGTATAACATCATCTTTTCCACATGGCTTCATATCTGGTTTCATATCAGGTGTTGTTGAAAGCTGAGCCTGTATGCTGAAAAACTCCTCTTCACTCTCCATACCCACTGGCAGAGGATTGTCAAAAGAGATCTTCATGGCAGGGCTGAACCCTGTGGAATATCTTACTCTGATACCGACTCTTCTTATGGCTCTTCTTATGATTTTGGCAAGCTCAAGATGGCCAAAATACCTTGCTTTACCAAGCCTAGAATAAAAAACTGTTAATTTTGTAAAAGAGCCCTCTCTGTCAACCCCTCTTCCCTCTGCATTCTCACTTTTTTTATTCTCATCACCTTTTTTATCATCATCAATGGGAAAATTTTTTTCACCTGTCGGAAGGTCGGGCCTCTTTAAAGGAGGATAGAGCAGAGGCTGTACTTTTTTAAAATCACATATACCGCACCCTGTGCAACCATGCTCTCTGCAATCTTCAGTCAACTCTCCTCTCACTGCCCGGTCAAACTCACTCTCCATGAACTTTTCCGAGATACCGCAGTCAATGTGCGACCATGGCAGAGCTTCATCAGCTTCCCGCTTCCGTACAGTGTAGAAAAATGGGTCAACTCCACACTCGTCAAATGCCTCTTTCCATAGATCAAAGCGGAACATATCTGACCAGCCATCTAAACGGCACCCCTTTTCCCATGCCCTTACAAGTACACTTGAGAGACGTCGGTCTCCTCTTGCCCATACCCCTTCCAGCAGACTCATGCTGGGATGCTGCCACTTAAGGTTTATGCCTGGATGACGCATATTCTTCTTAAGAAAATTGAGGTTGTCAAGCGCCAGATCAGGGTCAATCTGGGCGCATCTCTGAAAAGGGGTGTGTGCTTTTGGGATAAAGGTTGCAAAGCTGATACTGATGGTAGTTTTACCCTTGCAGACTCTTATTCCTGCAAGTCTCTTTGCCATATCTGCAATAGCCTCAATATCCTCAGCAGTCTCTGTAGGAAGGCCGTTCATGAAATAGAGCTTGATGTTGCGCCATCCAAGTTCAAAAGCACTGTTAACCGTTGTGAAAATATCATCTTCACTGATGTTTTTATTTATAACATCCCGCAACCTCTGGCTTCCTGCCTCAGGCGCAATGGTAAATCCGGTCTTCTTCACTTTTCTGATTATCTTCATAAGTGGCGCAGTAAGCTTGCCAGCACGTACTGACGGCAGAGATAGAGATATGCAGTGGCCAGGGTTGATGGCCATCAGCTCTTCCATGAGAGTTGACAGATTACTATAATCTCCGGTACTCAAGGAGAGCAAAGAGAGGTCACTGTAACCGGTATTCTTAAGAGCAGTAGTGGTTATCTCAACAAGGTCATTCACAGAACGCTCTCTTACTGGCCTGTAGATCATACCTGCCTGACAGAATCGGCATCCTCTTGAACATCCCCTTGCAATCTCAAGGCGCAGCCTGTCATGAACAGGTTTCCCAAATGGAACCACTGGTGAAGTTGGAAACGGAGCTGTGGCAAGATCGGGCAGAATTGCCCTCTTGATCCTCTCATACCCAGGTTCAAGAGGCAAAAGATGTTGTAACCCCTTTTCACTGTAGCAGGCTTTGAAAAAGGAGGGAACATAGACACCCTCTATCTGAGAGAGGCTCTTTAGCAGGGCCCTTCTGTTACCCTTACCGCTCTTTTTCCATTGGATAAAAACTTTGGAGATATCAAGAACCACCTGCTCTCCGTCGCCAATTACAAAGGCATCAAAAAAATCTGCCAGTGGTTCAGGGTTAAAGGCGCATGGCCCTCCGGCAATGATCAGTGGAAAGTTTTCCTGTTTCTCTCTCTGGGTATCTGTAGTGTCTTCTCCAAAACTGCCAACAGAAAAGTTCCTGTCAGTGGCATAAAATGGTATCCTAGAAAGGCTTAGCATGGTGAGAATATTTGTGAAGTTAAGTTCGTAAAGCAGGCTGAATCCAATGATATCAAAAGATTTAAGATCGACCTCAGACTCCAGAGAAAAGAGAGGGAGCTTTTTTTCACGCAGAAGAGTCTCCATATCAGGAGCTGGTGTAAAGAAACGTTCAGCAGCAATATTTTCCTGCTGATTTAATATTGTATATAAAATCTGCATGCCAAAATGAGATGTACCGATCTCATAAAGGTCAGGAAAGGCCAGGGCAAATGTGAGTTCAACTTCTGAGAGCTCTTTCTGGATGGTGTTGGTTTCACATCCGAGATATCGACTGGGCATCTCTACAAATGGGAGGATTTCTTGAATATTTATTTTATTCATGATAGAAAATAGTTAATAATTCCATGTTATTGTTATTGATTTTTGATAAATGGTGAATATCTCATTTTAACCGGAATAAAGCAATGGGAATTTAACCAGAGTGCAGATGCGACTTGAAACCAGATCGTTTCTAATAAGGGTGATGGCACTAAAAAAGGCTGACCATAATTGTACCATACAGAGAGGCTAAACTACACGAGCACGAAAAAGAGCACAACAGCAATAGATCATACTGGCACTATAGTGGAACGCTTGAAGTGTGTTGTGGAGCGTATCACCTTTCACAATCCAGATAGCGGATGGTCTGTATTAAGGGTTGTTCCCTTTAATAACACCCACCAGCAGGAGACGGTTGTGGTGCATCAGACAAAGGTATTTGCCGGAGCAACCATGGAGTTTCGTGGTTCATGGATAGATCATCCCAGATATGGCCGTCAGTTCCGTGCAACTATGGCAGAGGAGAAAAAGCCTGCTACAACAGCAGCCCTTGAAAAATATTTAGGGTCAGGTCTGATACGTGGGGTGGGACCCAGAACAGCAAAGAAGATTGTAAACCATTTTGATAAAAAGACACTTGAAATCTTTGAAGATAATATTGAACGGCTGACTGAAGTTCCTGGTATCTCCCATAAGAAGCTGGAGATGATAAGCCAGGCATGGTCAGAGCATAAGGCAATCAGGGAGGTTATGATCTTTCTTCAGACGCACGGTATCAGCACCCTCTTTGCTGTCAGAATCTACAAGGAGTATGGGGATAACTCCATACAGTACGTATCTGAAGATCCATATCGTCTTGCCATTGATTTTTACGGCATCGGTTTTTTCTCTGCTGACAGGGTGGCTTTAAGCATAGGCTTTGCCCCTGACAGTGACCATCGTATTATTGCCGCCATCCGCCATATCTTATCGGCCAGCAGAAACTTCGGGCACTGTTACCTGACACTCTCCCAGATTCAAAAGCAGGTGACAGAGCTGCTTGGCTTTGATCCGCAAGCCCGCATATCTCAAATGGTTGGCCAGATGCAGCAGGAAAAACTTCTGATGGTGCGCTATCTCACTCCAGAAAAAGAGGCGTGCTACTACTCCAAATCCCTCTACTTTGATGAGCTCTATGTTGCCAGAAGAGTTTCTGCCATGTGCAATGCCCCTCCTATTTCTGTAGAAAAGGGGCGAGTGGAGCGGTGGATATCTCTTTACTGCAAGGCAAAGCATATAAGCCTAAGTGAGGAGCAGGCAAGAGCAATCAGCGCCATTGTCTTCAGAAAATTCTCAATCCTTACAGGAGGTCCTGGATGCGGCAAAACCACAACTACACTTGTGGTTGTAAAGCTGATTGAGGCTATGGGAGAGGCTGGAAGTTTAGAAAACCCTGCCAGAAAAAAGCAGAATGATACCTTGACAAAGATGGCTGGAATGGCCACGGCAAGAGAGGCTGCTGGAACAGAAGCAGATACAAAGCGCGTAAAGATAGTGCTCACAGCACCCACTGGACGGGCAGCCCAGCGTATGACAGAGGTCATAGGAAGGGAGGCCAAGACAATCCACCGTCTTCTGGAGTGGCAGGCAGGAGAGTTCAAGAAAAACGAAGAGTCTCCATTGAAAGCTGATTTTCTGATTGTTGATGAGTGTTCAATGCTCGATATAAGCCTTACAGCATCTCTGCTTAAAGCTGTGCCTGAATCGTGCCAGGTACTCTTTATCGGCGATGCAGATCAGCTCCCGTCAGTTGGTGCTGGTAATGTGCTCCAGGATATGATCGCCTCTGGTGTTGTGCCATGTCTGACTCTGACTCAGATATTCCGGCAGGCTCAGGAGTCTCTGATTGTCAGATATGCCCACCAGATAAATAGCGGCACTATCCCCTGGATCTCCTCTCCATTCAAAGAGCCTGATCTGTGGCACAACAGAAGTGACTGCATCTTCATAGACTCTGATGAGGCAACAAAGGAGCAGATCCATTTTATAACGCAGGTTAAAAGGGTGTGCAAGCCTCAACCCTCAGACTATGAACTATCTGATAATCAGAGAACTCTGTATGAATTTGCTGTCAATGAACCCATAAAGCCCTATGAGACAGAGATAAAGATTCCTGCCAAATTTCAACATGTTGATATCAATGCTCTTTACAGTGCACAGACACAGGTAAAGGAGCTGATGACGGTTCTTAAAACAGTTCACCCATGGTCATCTCTCCATTATGGTTACTCTGCCACAGATGTTGTAAGAGAGCTTTATCAGACGTGGATCCCCAGATATTATGGTAAGGGGAGTGAGATCCAGATCCTCTCCCCAATGACCCGGGGCTCACTTGGGACAGTGAGCCTGAACCGACTCATACAGAGTCATGCCAATCCAGCTGATGAAGACAAAAGAGAACTCAAGGTTGGAGAGAGGGTATTCAGAGTCGGGGATCGGGTGATCCACAGGCGGAACAACTACGATCTTGGGGTGTTTAATGGCGATATCGGCACCATAGTTGATATGGATACAGTAGAGCTTGCCTGCTCTGTCTCATTTTACCCTGACAGCAGAGTTGTCCATTACCAGAGAGATGATATTCTTGAGCTTGATCTTGCATATGCCATTACAATCCATAAATCTCAGGGGAGTGAGTTTGACATTGTTATTATTCCTCTATTATCACAGCATTTCAAGATGCTCTTCAGAAATCTTATCTATACAGGTTTAACCAGAGCAAAAAAACTTGCCGTGTTTGTGGGAACCCGCAAGGCGATGGCAATGGCTGTTAACAACCAGGATACGACTTTGAGACAGACGACTCTGAAGGAGCTGCTCAGGTTTTAAAACTTTCTGCAGATCGCCTCAATGAGCCCTATGCGACCCTCGTTAAGATTACTGCTCATGGTATGGCCAAAGAGCTTTCCATTATCGCCAAATATTATGTGCGGCCCAAGAGGTCTGGGTGGTGCATCTGCAGATTGCCTTGTTGCAGCACCAACTTTCTCCCACCACAACTTTGCCTGGTCTGTCCGATCTTTTACAGAGTGGCAGGTGAAACCACTATTAAGGATAAGGCTCTCCATCTCCTGCCATGGTATAAGAAATGAGATCTCAGGCTTATCAGCCCATGGAACTGGAAGATGGATATCAGACTCAACTCCTTGCACAATTTCATGTAGAACCATCATTCCACCAGGCTTGAGAACCCTCTCAAACTCAGCAAAAGCACCCTTTTTATCTCTGATATTCATAAGTGTATGCTGAGACCACACCACATCAAATGAGGACTCTGGCAGGCCTGTATTTAAAATATCTCCGCAGGTAAAGGTGAGCAGGTCCATGGTTCTGGTAGAGTGAGACAACTGCCTTGCCACCTCTATAAATGGCGCTACAAGGTCTATGCCTGTCACCTTGCACTTAAAAGCCTGGGTAAGCAGACGGCATGATCCACCGATCCCGCATCCTGCATCCAGAACTGAAGCTCCCTGAGAGATTGAAGCTCTCTTTGCAAGCTCCAGAGTGGCCAGATGGCCTCCTGTGTGGAGCTGATCAATAACGGAAATATCCTTGAGTTGCAGGTTTTCTGGATCCTTCCCTGCTTTGACAAGGGCTGCGAAGATTTTTGTTCCAAGATCATCGGAACCATAATGAGTTGTGATCTCACTGGCCTGATTTAGTTTCATTGCATATATACCTTCTATTGATTAGTGGGAAGAGTTATGATACTTGCCGATTTTACTGAGTTGTTTTTTATAGTATATAACAGGCTACGTCAATGCTATTAGGTTTCACCAGTCAAATGGCTATTGATATGGAGAGAGATTGATATGGAGAAGTACCAGAATATGGAGCACTATAGAGATAAAGTTCTTGAGACAGCAGCTTTTCTGAAGAGTCAAATTGATCAGATGCCTCAAATTGCATTTCTGACAGGTACAGGACTTGGCAGCAGCACAGATTCCATGGATGTTACTGCAACATTCAAGTACGGCGATCTTCCAAATTTTCCCATCTCAACTGTTGAGAGCCACCGAGGAGAGTTGATATTCGGGAGACTCTGCAACAGGAAGATCATGGTCATGCAGGGCAGATTCCACCTCTATGAAGGGTACTCTCCTCTGGAGGTGACCTTTCCAATACGGGTGATGCAGGAGCTTGGGATTAACTATCTGATCATAAGCAATGCATCAGGAGGACTGAACTTAAATTTCTCACCAGGTGAGGTTATGGTGATCAGGGATCACATCAATATGACTGGCCATAACCCCCTCAGAGGCTCAAACTTTGACGCATGGGGAGTTCGTTTTCCGGATATGACAGAAGTTTACGACAGAAAACTTGCAAAGCTGGCTCTCAGTGCTGCCAAGAGAGCAGCATTTGATGCGCAGTATGGAGTTTATGCAGGACTCTCTGGCCCATCCCTTGAGACTCCTGCTGAGACACGTCTTCTTAAAACGGCAGGCGCTGATGCTGTTGGCTTCTCAACAGTGATGGAGGCAATTGCAGGGGTTCACGCAGGTATGAAGATCCTTGGCCTTGCAACTATCACCAATATCAATAACCCTGATGCCCCTGAAAAGGCGACAGTTGAGGAGATCATAAGTGTAGCTCAGAGGGCTGCATATCAGATCAATCTCATACTCAGAGGAGTTCTTGAAAATCTCTGAACCATCAGTCAGACCACCCCTGAATCATGAAAAGAGTCAAAGAGCGAGAACTTAAAAGATGAGAGATGGAGAGAAGCAAATCTACAGCGGGCTAACAGAGACGGAGAAGAGCAAACCTACAGCGGGGCTAACAGAGATGGAGAAGAGCAAACCTACAGCGGGGCTAACAGAGATGGAGAAGAGCAAACCTACAGCGGGGCTAACAGAGATGGAGAGCGGTGAGATAAGATGAGTGAGATTGTACTGATAAATATCAGCGGGAAAGATAGAAAAGGGATCAACTGCCGGTTTACCAATATCCTTGCCCAGTATAACGTGAATGTGCTGGATATAGGACAGTCTGTAATACATGAGCATATTCTGCTTGGCATCCTTGTTGAGATTCCGGTTGAGAGCGACTTTCCAGCCATATTCAAGGATATGCTCTTTGCAGGATATCAACTGTCACTGCACATTGATATCCAATCTGTAGAAAGAGAGCATTATGAGAAATGGGTGGCATCCCAGGGGCATGAGAGGCGAATCATAACACTTCTGGGTAAGAAGTTAACAGCACATCAGATATCAAGGGTTACGTCGGTAATTGCAGAGAACAACCTTAATATTGATAACATCTCACGCCTGACTGGTCGTATCTCCCTGGATAGAAACAGATGCCACGCAAACAGACCTGATAGCATGCTAGATTATAAAGAGCTGATCAATGAAGATAAATGTTCAAGATCTATAGAGACAGCAGAGCAAAACAGTGGGAGTGATACACCAGCAAGGGCATGCATTCAGCTCTCTGTAAGTGGAACGCCATGCAACATAAAATCCATGAGAGGAGAGTTTATGAAAATATCGCAGGAGACAGGTATTGATATCTCTTTTCACATTGATAACATCTACAGTAAAAACAGAAAAGTTGTGGTGTTTGATATGGACTCAACCCTTATTCAGGCTGAAGTTATTGATGAGCTTGCAAAAATTGCAGGTGTTGGTGACAAAGTGGCTGCCATTACTCAATCTGCCATGAGAGGAGAGATTGATTTCAAAGAGAGTTTCCGAAAAAGGGTTGCGCTGCTAAAGGGGCTCAAATCCGATCAGCTTGAAAATCTGGCCCAAACCCTGCCACTATCAGAAGGGGTTGAACTTGTGACCAAGACCCTTAAGGATCTCGGGTATAAACTTGGCATTCTCTCTGGCGGCTTTACTTTTGTGGGCAACTACTTAAAACAGAAACTCAACTTTGATTACATGTACGCCAATGAACTTGAAATAGCAGATGGCCAGGTTACAGGAGAGGTTACAGGAGAGATCATTGATGGAGAAAGAAAGGCTCAACTTTTAAGAGAGATCGCCGCAAAGGAGAAGATCTCCATTGAGCAGGCCATTGCGGTTGGAGATGGAGCAAATGATCTTCCGATGATAACCATTGCAGGGCTTGGGGTGGCATATCATGCAAAACCGCTTGTCAGGGAGAGAGCTGCCAGCAACATCTCCAATGTTGGTCTTGATGGACTTCTCTATCTTATTGGCATGCATGACAGGGAAATCAACAAGGTACACCGCCCCTAACTGACAGTTATTCTTAACCGTCACTTTAAAAAATCGGGTTTGGTCATAAGATGGGTCATAGTTGTAATGATCGTAAGTAATCATCTATTATAATGCTGCGCTGGCCGAAGAGATGATCAAACAAAAAAAATCCAGATCAGACATGACTTAAGCTGGTTAAAGTAAAGTAGTTGACTTTACAATTACGCAAATATATAAATCAAGAATATCAGATAGATATTAACAGAGAAGACCGCCATCCCTATCAAGAGAATTTTACGTGACAAAAATCAAAATAAAACTTTGAGGAGTCATACACAATGAGTATTACGGTCAGAATTGAACTCGACAAAGAGCTAAAAGAGTTGATTGAGACTAACCTCAATCAACTCACAAAAACAGTAGTTGATTTTATAAATATTCTTGAGAAATTCACAGGCACACCTGAAAATCTGAAAGAGGAGCCAAGCTCTATTCAGGTTGAGAAAAAGCCTCCTGTAAAAAAGATACTTCAGGACGAAAAAGAGAACCCTGCTCAAGAGAGTATTAAAAGCGATATCGAATCTGAATCAGATAAGAGAGAAAAAAACAGATCTGAAAAGAGAAGAAAAAGTGCGACGGAGAAAAGTACAGAAACTCCTAAAAAAAAGAGAACAGCCCTGGGAGTTGTTTTCAGTACCATTAAAAGAAGCAATCACGGCATTAATGTTGAGGAGTTGAAACAAGAGACAGGATTTGATGCCAAAAAAGTTGCTGATGCTGTTTACAGACTTAAGAAAACTGGAAAAATTGATAAGACAGCTGCTGGTCTCTATATTGCTCTTCAGTAAAATGGCTGGCCAATGGTTACTGATACGAGGTTACTGATAAAAAGTGAGCCGCCAGAAAGTAAGTATGAGAAATCAGAAGATTTACAGGGAGCTGCAAAGGCATCTCAACACCATGCCTGTTGGTTTTCCCTCTTCAAAATCAGGAGCTGACATAAAGCTGCTTCGCCACATCTTCACACCTGAAGAGGCAAGGATCGCCTCTTTTCTTAGCTACCGCCCAGAGCCCATTGAGAGTATCTTTGAAAGGGTCAAGTCTCTCTATGAACATGGAAAACCTGCAATAGAATCTCCTGAGACCCTTTCAAGAATACTTGATCGAATTCAGAAGAAAGGGGGAATCGAATCCAGAATAAGGGATGGCAGAAGATACTACTGTACTGCGCCTCTTGTGGTTGGTATATATGAGATGCAGATTGATCGTCTCTCGCCTCAATTTCTGGAAGATTTCAATGAATACAGCAGCGATATCAAATTTGGCCTTGAGTTTTTAAGTCTGAAAAAGAGCCAGATGCGAACTATTCCCATCCAGAAGAGCATTACCCCATCGCACCATGTCAGCCATTTTGATGAGGTGTCAACTCTTTTTAAAAAGGCCGCTGCCCCATTTGTTGTTATTGAGTGTATCTGCCGTAAAAAGAGTGCAATGGCTGGAGAACCCTGTAAGGTGACTGACCGGAAAGAGACCTGTATTGCAGTTGGTAATACTGCTGCCACATGCCTGTTTATGGAGGTTGGAAGAGAGATCTCCAGAGATGAGGCTCTCTCCATAATTGAAAATAACCAGAAAGAGGGGCTGGTGCTTCAGCCGTCCAATACAGAAGAGCTTGACTTTATATGCTCATGCTGCGGATGCTGCTGCGGCATGTTAGGTATCTATCAGAAACTTCCTATCCCTATGGAGTTCTGGTCTTCTAACTTTTATGTAACTGTTGACACAGATGCGTGTACTGGCTGTGGTGTGTGTGAAAGGAAGTGCCAGGTAGGAGCTGTAAAAGTTGAGATAAAAAAATCTGTGCCAGGTCTCCTCAAAACATCTGATGGCAGGTCACTGCAATATAACCAGAAACCTGATAAAGCAGTGAGAAAAAAGAGACGATCCACCACAATAGAGAATCTATGCGCTAAAGCAGTCATAAATCTCAATGCCTGTCTGGGATGCGGGCTATGTGTGCCTGCATGCCCATCTAAAGCTATCACCCTTGTTAAAAAGAGCGCGGAGATAAAGCCACCCAGAGACAGAGATGCTCTACATGAGACAATCATGGAGAACAGAGAGGGAACTATTGGCAAACTGAAAGTTGCAGGAAAACTTGTAAGAGGTATGATCAGAAGTGGTAACACTGCAATAGTGAAAAGATGAGTACCCATTTTTCTGGATAGAAGAGTGCTGTATAACTGCCATGCCCTGACAGGCACAATGAAGCATGAAAGCTGTAGAGACGCAAGATCTTGCGTCTCTACATGCACCCACCAGTGTGTGTCCCTAGAGTTTCATAGAAACTGGCACGGCCGGAGCGAGGTATTGGCTCTTGGCCACAACAAACAATTAAAACTCCATTATTACAGATATTTTAAAAGACTTTCATATAAAAAAAAGAGAAGCTATCCATCCAGTATGGTATTACCTGGAGCAAAATCAAGGTCTCTCTATCCTACTTCCTGCAATTTTTCAGAACGGTAATCTGCTGCATTCTTTGAATATACATCTGCTGGCAGTTTTATAAGCTCCAGCACTTTTTCATCAAACTGCCTTTTGATTTTTCCAGGGATTCCGGCAACCAGAGAGAAGGGTGGAATCTCTGTGTTTTCAAGCACAACAGACCCGGCAGCCACGATGCTGCCCCTGCCAATCCTTGCTCCATTCATAACAATTGACCCCATGCCAATAAGACAGTCATCTTCGATAGTGCATCCATGTACCACACACTTATGGCCAATAGTAACACCATTGCCGATAGTCAGGGGTTTTCCATAATCTTCATGACACATGGTCAGATCCTGAATATTGCTGTTTTTACCAATTACAATAGCATCACAGTCTCCTCGAAGGACGCAGTGGAACCACACTGAGGAGCACTCACCTATTGTGACATTACCAACTATGGTGGCATCGGGTGAAATATAAACTGTGGGGTGAATTGAAGGGGTCTGGTTATCAAAACAGTATATTGCCATTTCTCTCCTTTTTTTTGTAAGCAGGTCTATGCCCACTAATTGCTAATATGTTCAGTACAGAAAGGTGTGAAAAGATATCATGCAGGTATGGATCTGTGAAGAGGAAGTTTTATTGTAAAGGTTGTCCCTTTGCCAAGGGTTGAATCAACCATGAGTTCCCCTTTATGATCCTCTGTAATAATGAAATAGGAGATTGAGAGACCAAGTCCTGTCCCACCCTTTTTTGCGCTGAAAAAAGGTTCAAATACCCTCTTTCTGACCGCATCTGACATCCCTTTACCGCTATCAGTGATCTCAATCAGCGCCATCTCATGGTCACTGGAGTGGATGGAGATTACAATCTGTTTTTTTATAACCGCACCATCCTGTCCGACAGCACTGCCAGAGGCGCTCTCTCCAGAAGCCCTGCTCTCACAGCTTTTCACACTCTCCATTGCCTGAAGCGCATTTTTCAAGATATTGAGCAGCACCTGCTTTATCTTACCTGGCTGACAGAAGATCAGAGGCATATCTTTCTGGTAATTTCTGATGATTTCAAGATCTTCGATATCTTTGTCTGACATTGTCTTATAATCGGCAAGAGCGAGCTTGATGGATTTCTCCATAAGTTCTTCCAGATTCTCCTGTTTCAAAGCACCTCCATTTTTATGGCTGAAATTTAGCATATCCTCCACGATCTGTGCTGCCCGATTCCCTGACTGATGAACAGAATCTATCATACGTAGAACTTCTCTCTTCTCCATATACTCTCTTAGGGCTTCAAGGGAGATACCACACTCCTCAGCAGCCGCACGGTTTGCAGGAAGATCTCCATCAATTCTGTTTCTGACAACCTGGATATTTTGAATAATACCTGCAAGAGGGTTATTGATCTCATGAGCCATACCAGCTGCAATCCCCCCCATGGAGAGCATTTTTTCAGACTGGATAACGATCTCATCCATTCTGACCCGTTCAGTGACATCATCAATTCTGATAACAGCCCCCAGGCTTTCGTTAAAACCAAATGGGTAAATGGCAAAATTGTTGATAACAAGCTTTCCTTTGATATAAACGGAAATACGATTTTTCTCAACAGACTCTCCTGAACGCATTGCCTGTTCAATATCGGGTGCAAGTATGCTGTAAAAAGGGAATACTTCATAAATTGGTCTGCCAGTTGCACACTCTGCCCCTATGGTGGCCAGAGCCTGTGCATGGCTGTTCATATCAGTTATTCTGCCTGAATCATCCACACTGATAAGAGAGGATGAGATGGCGTTGATAATTTTCAGAAGATATGCACGCGCCCGCTCTGCCTCACTGGTTGCCTCAATGTTCTTAGCTATCTGCTCTTTGAGTTCTCTATTGGCCTGGCTCAACTCAAAGGTTCTCTCAGTGACAATCTGTTCCAGACTATTTCTGATTTTATAGAGTTCCAGAAATACATTCACCTTACTCAGAAGAATAAATTTATTCAGGGGTTTGAAGATAAAATCAACCACACCAGTACCATACCCCTTGATCTCCTTAGCCTCGTCCCTGTCAATTGCCGTAACAAAAATGATAGGAATATCTGTAGTTTTCTCATTTGACTTAAGTATCTCTGCAACTTCATATCCATCCATATCCGGCATCTGAACATCAAGAATAATAAGGGCAAAATTGTGATCCAGAATCTGCGCCAGAGCCTCATTACCTGAAGCTGCGCGGATTACATGAGCATCTAATTTACAAAAAATTCTCTCCAGAGCAAAGAGATTTTCTGGAACATCATCTACAATGAGAATCTTGGGTCTGAATCTATCACTATCCATTTCAATTTCCCTATCGTCTTACAGGTGGCTTAAGAGGGGCGCAGCCCTTATCTCTTTTTTCCTTAAAAACAACACCCTCTGTTTTCTTAAAGATTCTGGCACTGCTGTCAACAGCCGAATATAACACTCCAATTGTGGAAAATTCCAGACTCTCCCTGGAGCCAAGGCACAGAAAACCATTTAACCTCAGGCTCTGGCTGAAAAGTTCCAGCACATGATTCTTGAGTTTACTGTTGAAATAGATCAGAACATTACGGCAGATTACCATATCCATCTCACCAAAGAATCCGTCTGTTACCAGATTGTGATTTGCAAATACAATGTTCTTTTTAAGGGAATTTTCAAAGATTATGGAGTCATAGTCTGCATGATAGTATCTGCTAAATGGCTCCTTGCCACCTGATTTATGGTAGTTGGCTGTGTTTAACTTCATCTCTGATGCAGAGTATATTCCCTTTCTGGCAATTTCAAGGAGGTTGTCGTTGAAATCTGTTGCATAAATAGTACACTTGTCATAGATCCCCTCCTCCTTGAGCAGAATGGCAAGAGAGTATATCTCTTCTCCTGTTGAAATTCCGGCTGCCCATATCTTGATAAAGGGGTATCGGATCAATGATGGCACAACAAGCTTGCGTATGGAGAGAAAAAATTGGGGATCTCTGAACATTTCAGTTACATTGACTGAGATGTTGTGCAAAAAAATTTTAAAAAAATCCCTGTCATGTATAATCAGGGGGATCATTTCAGAAACTGTTTTCAAACCGCTCTCATCAACTACTCTTCTGATGCGCCTTTTCATGGAAGCATAGGTATAGTCTGTCAGATCATAACCATAGATTAACCTGACAGCATCCAGAATCAGTTTGATCTCGATATCCTCATGGTCAATGGTTGTTTTTGCAGACTCTTCTATGACTGAAGATCTCTTTTCTGACTCTTTCATCACCACGCCCATCTCTCTTTGGAATATACTGTTAGTATAAATGTTATTTAATGTTTCACTCAAGGAGAAAGAGCTATCTATATAGCCACACCTTCAAAAGAGTCATCAATTTGCCTGTATCCAGTGGCTTTGAGAGGTAATCGCTTGCACCGCACCGGAGACACTCGTCCCGATCAGAAGACATTGCCTTTGCGGTGAGTGCAATAATAGGAATCGTCTGGAATGCACTGTTATTTCGGATACGCCGCATGGCCTCATAACCATCCATGACTGGCATCATGATATCCATTAAAATAATATCAGGTATCTCTCCATCTTCAAGAGATTGCAATGCCTTTTTCCCATTATTGGCGATGGTTACATACATGCCTCTGGATTGCAGAAATTTATTCAGGGCAAAAGCGTTACGCATGTCATCATCCACCACAAGCACCCTCTTGCTTTTCAGAGTGGTCTGCTGATCCATCACTTTTTTAACTTTGTTTTTTTGCTCTTCAGGGAGTTCTCTCTCCACCCGGTGGAGAAAAAGAGCAGTCTCATCAATGAGCCGCTCCATGGAGACAGCGTTTTTAAATATGATACTCGAAGCATAATGCTCAAGCTTCTGACTCTCTTCCGAGGTGAGATCACGTCCGGTAAACAGAATAACTGGCAGAATATCGATCTTAGGATCGCTGCTGATTCTATCCATGAGTTCAAATCCAGAGATGTCAGGCAGCCCTATCTCAAGGATCATACAGTCAAAATGGTGCTCTTTAAGTAAAGAGATTGCCTCATCTCCAGAGAGAGCACCAGTGACCCTGATATCGTTAGTTCCCATAAATTTCAGGATTCCAAGTTGCAGTTCACAGCTTTTAGCAACCACCAGAAGATTTTTAACATTGTTGGCAATCACAGTCTCAATTTTAAGCAGTGCTCTGTTGAGATCATCACCTGAAACCGGCTTGGTAAGATATCCCACAGCCCCCTTTTCAAGCCCCTTACGGCTCTGGTCATAACCGGACATTATGTGAACCGGAATATCTTTTGTCGCAGGATTTGCTTTCAGTTCATTCATGACAGCCCATCCATCAATACCTGGAAGTGCAATATCAAGGATAATTGCCGCAGGTTTCTGGTCAAGAAGATACTTTATACCATCCTCCCCTGTTGAAGCAATAACGGTTGCATATCCATGTTTTTCAAAAAAATTGGAAACGACTCTTGCAAAGTCAGAATCATCTTCGATTATCAACATTATCTTGGAACTCTCATCTGAAAATCTATTGCCCTCAGAAGAGGCAGCGTCATCTGAGGCGTTACTACCCTTACCAGATGCAGTGGAGGATTCAGACAGGGATTCAGACAGAATAGTGGATGGTTCAGAGAGAAGATCCGCATTCATCCTCTGCTCCTCTATTACAGTCAGATTGCTATCTGTGGCAAAATCATTTTCAGAAGCAGGTGAAAACTCAGATAAAACAGTCTGCATGCCAACCAGTTGAGATGATATGATGAGCTTATTCCCAGCATTGGCAGAAGAGGAGAATAGAAGATTCTGACGATCAGAACTGAGCTCTTCTGGAATATAGAGGGTAAAGGTTGACCCCTTGCCAATCTCGCTTTGAACATCAATATCTCCACCCAGAAGATGGGCAAGCTCTCTTGATATGGAGAGTCCAAGACCAGTGCCGTCATGTTTTCTGCGGATAGACCCATCAACCTGCTTAAATGCCTCAAAGATAACTTCTGTTTTATCTGCTGGAATACCCGGGCCAGTGTCATTGACAGATATGGCAATAGCGTTTTTCTCTCCAAGAGATACAGTATGAGATAGAGCCAGATAGCCTGTATCAGTAGGTGGTGCTTTAATAAAGATCTCAGAGGCAGGTCTCTGAAAACGCAACACAATGGTGCCGATTGCGGTAAATTTAACAGCATTGCCAACGAGATTACGAATAATCTGTTCAACTCTGTGTATATCTGTTGTCACCATCTCAGGCAGATTATCATCTATGATCACCTTGAATTCAATCCCCTTCTCTTTTGCCACATGCAGAAACTCAGATTTGAAATGGGAGGCAATATCCCTTATGGGGCATCTGGAGATATTGAGTTCAATCTTTTTAGCCTCAATTTTAGAGAGATCAAGGATATTGTTTATAATATGAAGAAGATTCTGACCACTTCGATATATGGAGGATGCAGATTCAATCTGATCTGGTGTGAGGTTTGCATCTTCATTCTCTGCAAGCATGCTGGCAAGTATCAGCAGGCTGTTAAGCGGAGTTCTCAGTTCATGAGACATATTGGCAAGAAACTCTGACTTATACTGGGTCTCCATGAGAATCTGTGCCGCCTTCTCCTCAATTTCGATCTGTTTTGCCTTGAGAGTAGCATTGCTCTTTTCAATTTCCCGTTTCTGTGCCTTAAGTATCTGGGTCTTCTCTTCCAGCTCTTCATTACTGGCCTGCAACTCCTCCTGCTGTGCGTGCAGCTTCTCCTCCGATAACTTTAATATCCTGGTCTGCTCTTCTAACTCCTCATTGGTTGTTCTCAACTCCTCCTGCTGTCTCTTCATAGCCTCTGCCTGTTTCCGTGTCTGATCCAGAAGTGTTGCAATCTTTGCATTAAAAATAGCGCCATTTATAGAGACAGCAAGAACTTCTGAGGCAATCTTGAGAAATTCAAGATGGAGATGAGAAAAAGTCCTGACAGATCCAAGCTCAATAACCCCTTTAACATCATCTTCATAAATTACTGGAAGAATAATAATATTTCGAGGAGAGATATTGCCAAGAGATGATTCAATCTTGATATAGTCGTCTGGAACCTCTGTAAGAACAATTACCTTTTTTTCCAGGGCGGCCTGACCAGGCAGCCCCTCTCCTGGCCTGAAGTGGCTTAAAGTATTACTATTTCGACTAAAGGCATATGAGGCAACCATCCTGAAGCCATTTTCTGATTCATCTTTCACAAAAAATGCCCCTACCTGTGAATTGACATAAGTTGCAATAAACTCAGTGGCTTTCTGAGCAATCTGGGTTAGATCCTGTTCCCTTGCTATGATGCTGCTCAGTTCAGTCTGGCCATTCTTCAGAAAATTCTGATGATGTTTTGTGATATCTGCCTCTTCAAGGGTCTGCATCACTTTATTCAAAGAGGTTGCAAGTATATCCTCTTCAATCTCAGTTTCTGGTTTAATTCGCATGGAGTAATCAGAATTGTCTATGGCCTGCTGGAGAGTTGCAAAGATAAAATTGAAGTGTTCCAGGCTCTTCTGAAGGGTTTCATGAAGGGTGTTTCGCTCAATCTCTTTTTGCCGTATCTGTTCTACCATGTTTGCAAAGCCATTGAAAAGGGTGCCCACCTCATCAATCCTGTCTATTTTTCTGATCTCTATTGAAAAATCATTATCTTGTGCAATCTTCTCAGATAAGAGAGCAAGTTCAAGTATGGGCTGGTTGATTTTTGATGCACCAACCATAACAACGGTGATAATAAGCAGTGCAATGATTATGAATGAGAGAATCATCCGGCTATTTGACAAAAAAATGGCATTGTGAATAAACTCTTCTGTATAAAAAATCTCGAATTTACCAACACTCTTATCTTTGAGTGTTATGTTACCTGATAGCTTCTTGATATAGAAGTCATCTGATGCGACAGCATAGGGAGTTCTTATAGTCTCCACTTTATATTCTGTAACCGTGTCTGAAAAAATATCCTGGGGTAATCTCTTTGCAGGCAACGCCTCATAACCCAACATCTTACTTGAACTCTCTGATTGTTTTTTCACACTACCGATTAAGAACTTATCTATATCAAATAGATTGACAGCTATAATAAGTTTGTTTTTTAATACAACCTGACTCAGACGTTTGATCTCATTCTCGTTGTAATCCCATAAGGGCTGACCATATACCATCGCTGCAAAATAGATGGCATTGGACAAAGAGATGTTGAGGTATTCTGTTAAATTCTTTTTATTAATATGGTTGAAATACAAAGTCGAGACTATACTGACAATAGTCACCACAAAGACAATCACTAAAGCAAGCTTTGCTGCTATTTTTCTCTGTATCTGATAAAACATGGAGTTCTATTCCTGATTTGGCGGATATTTTGAATATCTTAAGCTTATTCTCGTGAGTCGTAACTTCTCATTTTCCATACTACATGTGTAATGACACTATACTTTCATGGATTTTTTTTAGTCAAGAGGTTTATGATGTAAAATAAAGAGTGACTTTAAGGATTAAATATCCTCTGAAAGTTTAAAAGATAACACTCTATTTCATCTATTGAGTTTGAATATTGAAACGGTCACTTTATTGACCAAATATGGAGAAATCAAGATATGCCATTAGAAAATAGCCCTTACCATGATCTTCTGACAAGCGTGGTAAGGGAGGCTCACCACCCAGATGCCCCGAAAGCGGATCTCTTTCAACCTACAAGTGTTATGGCTCTGTTTACACAAGAAGAGGAGGCAACCCTTATTCTGATCCAGAAGGCTGATATTGAAGGTTACCCCTGGAGAAATCAGATGGCATTCCCAGGAGGCAACTGTGACCCTGAAGATCCAACACGTGAAGCAACTGCACTCAGAGAACTTGAAGAGGAGATGGATATTCCATCAGAAGATGTGGAGGTAGTTGGGTCAATTGGCCATTACCAGACCATCAACAATAAGGATATCGAAGCATTTATTGGAATTTGGAAGAAAAAAGGAGATATCCGCTTTGACACATCTGAGATTTCAAGGGTTTTCATGATACCACTGAAGCATCTTATGAGAGTACATAAAGAGAAAAATTTTACCAGCAGATTACCCGGAATTCATGAGCTTACCTACCCCTATGAAGATATTGTCATATGGGGAGTGACTGCTAAAATCATCCACCATCTCATAGAGAGCATTCTCGACTGCACCACCCCATTTTATTACATATAATACTTCAACATGTTCTCTCTCACCTATTATGTTCCACCTGACCAGCCATTCAATTAATGCATCCTCACCCCTTGATATTACGTCTGATCATGCGGAACATAAGACTGACCATAAGAGTAAAAATAAGACCAGTCAGTGCCAAAGGGAACCACACATAACTGTTAAAGTGTGGAGTTGAGATAGCAATTTCCAGACCAGTCAAAGCAAAAACAAACAGAGCTAACGACCACAAAATAAGTATCCAGCAGGCAGTATCAGAGTCATACCACGGAGTGATAATTCTTCTAAAAAGAGGGCTCTTATCAAGTTCCATATTCTTTGTAATTTCCTCTGTTTTCACGTTTTTCAAAGGTTCTGTTTCACGCAATTTATGCAGTTTCAACACAATATATCGAATTTTAGCTTGACACTAAACTATATATTGATTATCCTCATCCCAAATTTCAATTATTGATCACTCTATTTTTTAACTTTTAAAATGGTAAGTGATCGAATAAAATGGTCAGTAATCAAAACTGAAATCATCATAATCAGACCTGAAATCATAAAAAATTGTAAAATTCAAGTATTATAAATAATCTAATATGGCTTCTATTTCAAGGGGTATGTGAATGTTTGAAAAGATAAAAAAACGGGATGGACGAGTAGCTGACTTTGAATCATCAAAAATCAGTGATGCCATAGCCAAGGCAGGGCTTGCAACTGGAGAATTTGATGAGCGGGAGGCTAAGAAACTGACCCTGAAGGTGATGACTCTTGCCAGAGACCTGCGGCTCGGAGCCTGTCCTGATGTAGAAGAGATCCAAGATATTGTCGAGCGGGTTCTCTTAGACTCTCCGTTTTATAAGAGTGCCAAATCATACATCATTTACCGTGAGCAGCACAACCAGATAAGAAAGATAACCATTCGTGAACATGTGGAGCTGATGGACAGTTATATCAGGAAAATGGACTGGAAGGTGAAGGAGAACAGTAACATGAGCTACTCCCTTCAGGGTCTGAATAACTACATCTCATCGGACATAACCGCTGAATACTGGCTTAACTGCATCTATCCTCCAGCGGTGAGAAATGCACATAATCGAGGAGATCTGCACATCCATGATTTAAGCCTCCTCTCTGTATATTGTGTTGGCTGGGATCTTCAGGATCTTCTCATGGAGGGGTTCAAGGGGGTAGCTGGCAAGGTGGAGAGTTCTCCTCCCCGCCATTTCAGAACTGCACTGGGGCAGATGGTGAACTTTTTCTATACCCTCCAGGGCGAAGCTGCTGGTGCCCAGGCAATGTCAAATTTTGATACGCTTCTTGCTCCATTTGTCAGGGAAGATAAACTTGGCTACAAAGAGGTTAAACAGGCTCTTCAGGAGTTTGTCTTTAACATCAACATACCAACCAGGGTAGGATTCCAAACTCCATTTACCAATATCACAATGGATCTGAATGTTCCCTCCACACTTAAGGACTCTCCTGTAATTATCGGTGGACAATACCGTGAAGAGACCTACGGAAGTTTTCAGGAGGAGATGGATATAATCAACAGAGCATTTGCCGAAGTGATGATGGAGGGAGATGCCAAGGGCAGAGTCTTTACATTCCCTATTCCAACCTATAACATAACAGAGGACTTTAACTGGGATAACCCAAATCTTGAAAGTATCTGGAAAATGACTGGAAAATATGGTATCCCCTATTTTTCAAATTTTATCAACTCAGGTATGTCTCCTGATGACGCCCGTTCCATGTGCTGCCGCCTCCGCCTGGATAACAGGGTGCTGCAAAAGAGGGGAGGAGGGTTATTTGGTGCCAATCCTCTTACAGGTTCCATTGGTGTGGTAACTATAAATATGCCCCGTATAGGATATCTTGCCACAAGTGAACCAGATTTCATGAAACGTCTGGATGATCTGATCAAGATTGCAGCTGACTCCCTTGTAATCAAAAGAAAAGTGCTGGAAAAATTTACAACTGGAAATCTTTATCCCTATTCAAAATTCTATCTGAGAAAGATCAAGGAGCAATCTGGCTGTTACTGGAAAAATCACTTCTCAACCATTGGTATTCTTGGCATGCATGAGGCGTGTATCAACTTCATAGGTGAAGGTATTGCCTCAGAAAAGGGGCAGGTATTTTCAGTAAAAGTTATGGATCACATCCGCAGAGAGATGGAAAAGATTCAAGAGCAGACCAAAGAGATGTTCAACCTTGAAGCGACCCCTGGAGAGGGTACGACCTACCGTTTTGCCATGATGGACAAACAGAGATATCCTGACATAATCTGCGCCAATGAGGCAGAGTACAAAGAGGGAAGAGACCCATTTTACACCAACTCAACACACCTTCCTGTCAACTACACTGATGATCTGTTTGAGGCTCTGGAGCTTCAAGATCAGCTCCAGACACGATATACCGGTGGAACCGTTCTTCACCTTTTCCTTGGTGAACAGGTCTCTGATCCTGAGATTGTGAAGAAGATGGTAAAAAAGGTGGCCATGAATTACAGGCTCCCATATTTCACAATCACCCCAACCTTCAGCGTATGCCCTTCACATGGATATATCTCAGGTGAAGAGCGAACCTGTCCTCAATGTGGGGGAGAGACAGAGGTCTATTCCAGAGTTGTAGGGTATCTCAGACCTGTGAAGCAGTGGAATAAAGGCAAACAGACAGAGTTCTGCATGCGAAAGAACTTCAAAGTTGCCTCGTGAATTGATGCATCTTAAAATTGGTGGATTTCAAAAAAATACATTCATTGATTTCCCAGGGGTTGTAGCGTCGCTTGTCTTTACACAGGGTTGTAATTTCAGGTGTCCTTACTGTCACAACCAGAACCTTATACCTTTTGTGCTACCCTCTAATTCAGATAAAACCTCTTTCTCCCTGATTGAGGAGGAAGAGGTTTTTGCATTTCTCAAAAAAAGAGCGGGCCTGATTGACGGTGTTGCCATAACAGGGGGAGAGCCAACCTTGCAGCCAGCTCTTGAACCATTCTGTTTCCGACTTAAGAATATGGGGTTCAAGATCAAGGTAGATACAAACGGAAGCAGGCCAGCGGTGATTGAGAACCTATTCAGACGAGAGCTTGTTGATTTTATTGCAATGGATATTAAAAGCAACTCTGTTGGCTATGAATACATTGCAGGGGTGGCAGATGGCGTGCAGGTTTTCAACAGTAATGAATCTGCTTATTCTAAATTTGATTTTTCCCTTATACTTGAGAGTATCCGGCTCATAATTGATCAGGCTCCTGACCATGAGTTCAGAACAACCTGCGTAAAACCATTTATTACAACTGAGATAATCCCTCAGATCGGGGAAATGATCAGAGGTGCATCTCATTATGTGCTTCAGCACTGTTCTCCAAATATAACCATGTTCAACCCAGCTTTTTTTAAGGAACAGGATCCATTTTTCAGTGAAGATGACCTGAAAAAGCTAAAGCGTCTAGTTGAGCCATACGTTCAGCACTGCTCAATCAGATGATCTTAAAGAGTGTCAAAAGATATCAGTGAATATGGCATTTTGTCATTGGCATTAAGAAACTTTGGGGGTTGATTATATCTTCGACCAGCGCAGCACTATATGATACGTTATTGCTGATGCTCATTGCAAATGCTGCCCATCTTATGATAAAGTTCAAGCTTTGCAACATTCCGAGTTTATAGTGGTTCACTCACTACTTTGTATCCCCTGCCTTCTGTTTTTGTATTTGATTTGACTGCCATATTGTCCATCATTCTTGACATTATCTCCATTTCCTGTCAACTTGAATTGATTTGTTCTATGGCTTGGTTCGGATAAAAACTTCATAAAAAAATACAGCAGGAGACATGAAGCCCAATATTATATCAATTGCAGGACGATCAGGATCAGGAAAGACAACATTCTTGGAAAAGCTCATACCGCACCTTAAAAAAAAAGGCTACCACATAGGAGTTATAAAACATGCCCATTGTGGGGTTGAGATGGATAAAGAGGGTAAGGACAGCTGGAGACATAAGAGAGCCGGAGCTGCTGCTACGCTTGTAGTCTCTCCTGGTATAATTGCCATGGTCAAGGATTACGAGGATGGCCATGTTGATTGTGAATCTGATTCAAGTGAGAATGAATCTGCAACTATCCAAAGGGTACAGCCCTACCTTTCAGATATGGATCTCATAATTGTGGAGGGGTTTAAACATGCATCTCTTCCAAAACTGGAAATTTTCAGAACCGATGCTGGCCATGACTCACCTCTTTTCCTGAACGATCAAAAACTGATTGGTTTTATTACAGATTCTGACTACAAAACAGATGTACCCAGATTCGGGCTTGATGATGCTGAATCTGTATCTGATTTTATTGAGAGCAGATACATCCTACAATCATGACTCCTGAAAAATTAAAGATCCTTGAGCAGAGATTTTCAGATTATGCAGACCACTATATTAAGAGATCTTCATATCCCGCCCCGCTGATATTGAAAAAAGAGCACACCATGCGGGTCTGCAAGGAGATTGAAGAACTTTTCATATCGTTTCTGCAAAAAGTGAAGATCAGCACGCTGAACGGCCATTCAATTCCAGCAGATATCAATATGTTTCCACTGAGTTCAGAAGCAGTTCTGGTTGCTAGAGCCATGGCACTTTTTCATGATATTGGCAGGTTCAGGCAGTTTGAAACATACAGAACATTTTTGGATCACAAATCGGCAAACCATGCCACTCTATCCATTGTTGAAATTGATAACCATGAGCTGCTCAACATCTGTTCAAAACGGGAAAAATCACTGATTAAAGGTGCAATTGCACTACATAATGCGGCCCAGGTACCTCAACTCGAAGATAGAGAGATGCTCTTTTTCATCAAACTTCTAAGAGATGCTGATAAACTGGATATATGGCGTGTAGTGATTAATAACTACACATCTGAAGAGACTCAGAGCAGGGATACAGTTAATCTTGGTCTCAAAGATTGTGGCTCCTGCTCAACTGACTCTTTAGAAGCAATCTTGAGCCATACATATGTGAACATCAATTCAATCAGAGAACTTAACGATCTGAAGTTGATGCAGATCAGCTGGGTATTTGATCTGAATTTTCCCCACTCTGTTCAGCAGGTGAAAGAGCGGGGCTATATTGAACAGCTCACTTCAACCCTTTCTCTCTCCAAAGAGTGTAAAGGTCTTAACGATGCTCTTGAAGCTGTTCATAGTTACATTCAAAAAAATAGTGCAGAGCATTATTAATAGGAAGCTTGAGACTTGATTGAACTTCAGATTATCGGAAAAAATCGTGCATACAGTTGCAAAATCATCAAACGGCTATTCATATTAACTGTAGCTATGTTTTTAATAGAGACCTCAATAGTTGAAGCAGGCAGACCCGTTCACCTCACAGACCATATAGACAAGAGTTCGTACTGTATCGTTGAGTTAAGTTATGGAAGTATCAACTGGACAACCGGAGTTATCAGGGCAAAAGGGAGAAGCTCTTCTGAAAATAGTGGCAACAGAGGAACCGATGATTCATCTGTACTGAAATCTGCAAAAAACAGCGCAAGGGATCATCTGGTTGAGATTCTCAATGTGATTGGATTACCAGGCAAATATAGAATTTCTGAAGCAGCACCATTAGAATCTCAATCCCCCACCATATCAGCAGAGGTAACACAATCCATCCATATGATAATCGCCCAGATGAAAAAAAAAGCTATGAGTGCAAAGGTGGTTGAAGTACGCCATATTTCAAAGAAGATAGCAGAAGTGACTCTTGAAACTGATATGTACGGTGACTTTCTCCAGTCAGTACTGCCTCCTGCAATACGGGAAATCCCTGATATTGAACTCTTTGAGTCGGGAAATCATTATCAGGAGAGTGACCTAGGCCAGAGAACATTCCACGCAGATCAGGGTTTCAGAAGTTCAGATAGTATCAGTTCTAAAGACAGCCATACAGGTATCATTATTGATGCCAGAGATATTGGGTTCAAGCCTGTAATATGCCCTGTGATTGTAAGTGAACAGGGTGAAGAGATATACAGTCCGCCGTTCATCAGCCGAAAATATGCCGTTGAACGGGGCGTTTGCAGTTATTTCTCCACCCATGATCTCTCTCTCCTCTCGCAGAAAGTGGGGAACAATCCTGTAACAATCAAAGGGCTAAGAAGGGATAGCGACCGCAACTACTCAATTATAATAAGCATGTCTGATGCAGATAAAATCCAGAGAATGCCAGAACGCCATCTATTCATGAAAGGGTGCAAGGTGGCAATTATTGTCTCTCCATAAATAGCATGGCTGACTTGAAGATTTCAACTCTATCTTTACTGGTCAGCTTCATCTTTACCGTGATGTGGAGATGGGCGGTTTCAGAAGCTCTATCACACTTTGAAGCGTATATTGAGAATATCTCCATCTTCAACTATATAATCTTTGCCCTGAAGATACATTTTTCCAGCTTTTTTCAACTCTGCCTCAGAACCATAAGCGATCAGCTCATCATACTTGATAACCTCTGCCCTGATAAACCCTCTCTGAAGATCTGAGTGGATCACCCCTGCTGCAACAGGCGCAGGAGAGCCTTTTCTCACCAACCACTGGCGAACCTCATCCTGCCCCACAGTTAAAAATGAGATGAGCCCCAGGGCGTTTATACAGAGACGGGTCAACACTCCTAAAGCGGGCTCCTCAATGCCAAGGTCGTGAAGAAATTCCATCTTCTCCTCCTCACTGTCCAGAAGAGAAATTTCAGACTCAACCTTTGCAGATACCACCATGACAGCCATCCTCTCTGATTCGCACATTGCCTGAAATTGTGCAAGAAGGGGGTGGGTAACCCCATCTGCCTTTCCAGCACCAATCTCATCTTCTCCAACATTCAGAGCAATGATCATCTCTTTTCTTGTGATGAACGGGTAACTCCTGATCAGACGCTCCTCTTCAGGAGCTATCTCCAGAAGACGAAGGGGTTTTTCCTGCTCAAGATGTTCAAGCATCTTTTTCATCAGCACAAGCTCTTTTAGCTGATCATCATCTTTTTTCTTTTTGATCATCTGCTCGATCCTCTCGATCCTCTTCTCCACAAAGATCTGATCGTGCATGATAAGTTCCGCATTGACCATGGCAGCGTCTCTTAATGGATCAACAGAACCATCAGCGTGGTATATGGCGTCATCCTGAAACGCTCTGACCACATGACAGACAGCATCCATATCTGCGATCTCCCGGAAGATATCCCCTCTGGCAATGTTCTCCTGCTCCATCTTGGGCAGCAGCACAAGATCAACTCTTGCTCTCACCTCTTTTTTAGGGGAGTACATTGCCACCATCCTGTCAAATCTTGTGTCAAGGATATCTGCGGTCCCGGGCAGAGGTTTGGGAGGGCCGCTCTGCTCCCTGATTTCACTCCCGGTCAATATCTGAAACAGTGTCTTCTTGCCTGTCTGAGGCAGACCGATGATTCCAACTTTCATATCTGGTTTATCCCTATTTTAAGCATATTTTGCAGTTTCAACAGAATATAAGCAACATATCTGAAGAGTTACGCATCCAGCTCTTTTTTGATCAGATCTGCGTACCATTTGGCAAATTCAAACATCCCCAGCATCTTCTCATTGTCATTGATAATACCAAGGCACATCTCAAAGGCGCCCTGGGCAAAGGAGTTTGAGTATCCTTCATGGGTTGACTGCTGGAGAAACTCACGGATAAGCATCTGAGAGGTACGGTTTGTCTTATCTTTTCTGATATCAATGGGATCTTTAGGGGTCTGGATCGGGTCCCACTTCTCATACCCTATTTTCAGAACCTGCCTCTGACCCCGTTTCCCCATGGCATCAAAAATTGCCTTCTTTTTAGCTGCTATCTGTTCGTCTGTGAAATGTTCCATTCTCTAAACCTCGGAAAGTGATTAAGCATAAGGCTAAATGCCAAAAAATTCTTCATTGAAATCGGTAATCAGTGCCATGGATACAGGTATGAGCATCTCGCATATTTTGATATTTTTAGCTTTCAGTGCTGCTGCCATCTCAGCAGATATTAGCTGAAGCTGTGAATAGAGCGTATCCATATTAACAGTCGGGTATTTGCCACCCTGCTCAAAATTTGTTCTTCCACAGATGTGGCTTGTCCCTGAGCTGGAGGTGGGAATCCCGTAAACACGGCATGTAATAGGCCTTGATTCATACAGGATGCAGAGATTATCAGGGCCAAGCAGAGGACATCGTACCCTCTCCATTGACATTTTTGCAAGAACGTCAAGTTCATCTTTACCTGCTTGAACTTCCATGTAAGCATCCCGTTTCATCTTAAAGAGGGCACGATCCACTTTTGAAGCAGCATCAATGAGTTCAACTTTTTTTGTCCCTGAAAATGTCTGGTTGAACTTCTGATTTATGTAGATAGCCTCAATAACTGGAATATCAAAAATGGCATAGCAGCAGTCACTGCACTTTTCTCTGCAAAATACCTCCTTGGGGTACTCATCTCTTACTTTATTGAATATACCATCAACTTTTGAGACCAGAGCCTCATATTTCGCGAAATGTTCTTTAAAATCCATGGACATGGAGTCAATCCTTATTACTGTAAATTTTTTTATATGAAAGTCTTCTCAACTGATTGTGACTATGGGACTTTCATTCTTCGTTGTGCCAGTCAGGGCATGGCAGTCATATGTACATCATCTTTATGCTGTTAATTCTCTCGGTTCTTTTTGTGCCGGATAAGTTTACTTGCCTATACAGAATCTGCTGAAAATGTGATCCAGAATATCAACTCCTGCGGTATCTCCTGTGATCTCCCCCAGATAATCGATAGAGCTTCTGATATCAATGGCAAGCGTCTCCTCTCCAAGACCATTCAAGAGACTCTCTCGTGCCTGCTCAAGACTCTCTACTACCCTCTTGAGGGCTCCTTTATGTCTTAAATTGGGAACAACCGAAGAGGATAGGTTGAGATTGTCAGTTGCAATAGTACCTATTTTCTTTCGAAGAGCATCAATGGCTATATCTTTCTTGGCAGATATGGCAATAACCGGTATTCCGCAGATCTCTGCTGGCAGTGCAGATATCTTCTCTTTTTCTACCAGATCAACCTTGTTCAGGAGAATAACCACCCTTTTGCCAACAGGAACAATTGCCTCCATCTCCATTTTTATGGAAGTCAGAGTGCTATCTTCGATGGATCTTGCCTCCTCCATGAACAGAATCATATCAGATTCAAGAAGATTCTGTCTCGCCTTTTCAATCCCAATCTTTTCAACCGGGTCATCGGTCTCATGCATCCCAGCCGTATCTGAAATAACAAATGGGACTCCATTTATATTGAGGCTCTCCTCTATCAGATCCCTGGTGGTACCAGGAGAGTCAGTTACAATGGATCTCTCTTTTTCCAGAAGCCGGTTCATCAGACTTGATTTTCCCACATTTGGGGGACCACATATAGAGATTTTCAGACCATCTCTCAGAAAGTGGGCATCTTCATACTGCTGTATCGCGCTATTGACAATATTCAGAACATTCTGGATAACTTCAATGGCACGATTCTCAGCCATCAGGTCACCTGTCTCTTCGGGAAAATCAATAGCTGCTTCAATCAATGCCAGCAGAGAGATAAGATCCTCTCTTGCGCGGCTGATACTGTTTCTGAGCTGCCCGAGTCCCTGCAAAACGGCAATCTTCAGTGCATCTGCAGATCTTGCGTTGATAATATCTGCAACAGCCTCTGCCTGAGTCAGGTCAATACGGCCATTTAAAAAGGCTCTCTTTGTAAATTCTCCAGGTTCAGCAAGGCGTACACCCCGTGAGAGTATCTGCTCCAGAATAGTTTGCATGACAATGGGACCGGAATGGGCATGGATTTCGACCACATCTTCAGCCGTATATGAGCGGGGGGCAAGCATGGTAATGACCAGCACCTCATCCAGAACAGTACCAGTAAGAGTATCAAAAATATACCCATGAGTTACCCTGTGAGATTCAAGCAGAGGGGAGGCAGAGACACTGACCTCTCTGTATGGATGGAGAGAGGCAGAAGAGAGGTTTGCTATCTCAGCTTCAGCAGAAGATGCCACGTTTCTGATGGTACGGTGAGAATCTATACCACGGGGAGTTTTCCCAAATAGTGTGCAGACCACTTCAACTGCCATGGAGCCGGAAATTCGGATAATACCGATACCTCCAGCTCCTGGGGGGGTTGCAATGGCGGCAATGGTCTCTGTTATCATCTGCCTTTTTCTGATGCTCTCTGTTTGAGATTAATCTGGTTTTTTAAAGGTTTTTCTTTTTTTAAAGGAACTCTTTTTAGGGAATATCACCAACCTTCTGTAATAACCGTCTCCCATACTCTGAGTTCTGACCCTTGTATCATCTTTCAGGGCAATATGGACAATTCTCCTGTCCTGTGCTGTCATCTGATTGATGGTGGCAGGTTTGCCAGTCTTCTTGGCTTTATCTGCCATCTTGTAAGCAAGTGTTCTTAAGTTGGCCTTTCTGGTCTCCATGTACCCTTCAATATCGACCTTAAGCCTGACCCGTGATTCGCTGTAGCGGTTGATGATCTTATCTGTCAGAAACTGCATCGCCTCAAGAGTCTGTCCTCTTCTGCCAATCAGAACTCCAGAATTGCCACCTTCAACTTTTAAAAGCAGTCTGTCCTCATCACTTTGTGCCACTACTGTAGCATCTTCAGTGATCAATGCCACCATCTTCTGAAGAGTCTCTCTGCCTATACGCATTGCCTCTTCAGATACATCTATAGGTATTTCCCCCTTATATTTGGGTGGATAGCCATCATCCCGTTCATCATACACCTCAAGCATCTCTTCATCACTGTTTGAAGAGGGCTCATCATCTCCTTCGGCAGGAGCTTCGAAATCCTCATCCAGAAATTCATAATCCGGGTCGATAGTATATCCAGTATCATGATCTGTTGCAGATTTTTCACCGTTTTCAACTCCAGCCACAGAGATGGTCATACTCCCATCTCTTTGGCTGGTATCAGATATGGTGGGGTTGTTTTTATCAGCAGAGATCACCTTTTCTGCGGCCATCTCCGCCTGAAGATCAGACTCAACGTCTCTTTGCCTTTGAGATTCTGCCGCTTCATCGGCAGATGCAATTGCATCGTTGAGCACAGCATCTCCATCAGCTCTCAGCCATGTGTCCCTCTTTCTGATACGATTTTTTCGACTGTAGGGTTTTGCTGTGGCTGGCTTAGCTGGTGCAGGTTGCCCTTTTACCTCTTTTTTAAATACAGGTTTTTTAGTTGCAACTTTTTTATCTACAGCCTGTTCAACTGAATCTCCTTCCAGAGCAGCTTTTTCAGGCAGAGCGTTTTCGCTGGCTGGTTTTCGTCCAGACGACCTCCCTCTTCTTGATCTGGCAGTTGAAGCTTTATCGCCTGGGGTTTTTTGTCTCCCATCTAGCGGCTTTTTGCGATCTGGAGCTCTTCCATTCTCTAAAATATCTCCGTTTTCTGCGATAGCCGCTCTCTCTGCTGATACCCTGTTTCCAGATAGTTGATCTTCTGAAGAAAAGTTCTCATTTACTGGTTTTATCTCTTTACCAAAAGCCTCATCCACAATGGAGATCACCCCTGCTCTATCACCGTCATAAGATGAAGAGTTGAGAGCTGCTCCACTATCTTTTTTTTCTGGCAACGTCACCCTGATTCTTGCTTTTTTTACACCCACAATACCAAAAATACCGGTTGAACCTGAAGAGATCACATCATATACAAGATTTTTTTTTGAAACATTTAATGCCAGGCACGCTTTTTCAACAGCATTGTCAATATTTTTGCCATCGAACTCCTGAGTCTGTTTCATAATACCTCCGTGATTTACAAAAATTTCCTTTGAATGTAATACTGCTGGCCAATAGAGACTAGGTTGTTAACAAGCCAGTACAGAACAAGTCCTGATGGGAAATTGATGAAGATGACTGTCATGAACAGTGGCATGAACATCATTATTTTTGCCTGTGTGGGGTCTCCCGTGGTTGGAGACATCCTCTGCTGAAGGAACATACTTGCCCCCATGATTATTGTGAGCACAGGAATGCCGTAAGGAGCCTGCATGAATGGAATGGCCAGATTGAAATGAAAGAGCCGGTCAGGCATGGATAGATCATTGATCCACCCCATAAACGGTGCATGGCGCAACTCTATGGCCTGATAGAGCATTCTGTAAAGAGCAAAAAAAATCGGCATCTGAACCACCATGGGAAGACAGCCGCTCATCGGATTGACCTTGTATGTTTTGTAGAGGTTCATAACCTCTTGATTCATCTTCTGTTTGTCATCTTTATACCTCTCCCTGATCTGATTCATAAGGGGCTGAAGTTTTTTCATGTCATTCATTGATTTGTAACTCTTTGTACCCAGAGGCCAGAAAATCAGCTTTATGAAAATGGTCAGCAGGATAATGGCAACTCCGTAATTGGGTATGATATCGTGAATCAGATTCATTCCGATCAGGCAGGGCTTTGCAAGCAGATCAAACCACCCGAAGTTGATCGCTTTTTTAAGATTGTTGTCATATGATCCAAGGACTTTCAGGCTTTTGGGACCCATGTAGCACTGGAATGAGAGCTGAACCTGCTTACCGGAATCAAGTCTCTCCATAGACTGAATATATTGCGTTATAACAGAAGATTCTGTCCCGGAGAGCTTGACCATAGAGGCAACCGGGGTAGCTGGCATCAGGCAGGATATAAAATATCTGTCTCCATTACCAGCCCACTCCACAACGCCTTGTAATGTATTCTTATCCTCTTTATTCTCCTGAATATCTTTGGGTTTAACCGTCTCAAGGCTGCCGTTGATGTAGGCCTCAGGGCCGTAAGCACCAAATTGTGAAAACGCTGCCCCCTCCTTTGTAAGTGCGAACGGCATGGAGATCTCTACAGCGTCTTTCAATGGCATTGGAGAGCCGTTTTTGATCAGAATATCAAGGCCGATAAGGTAGGTTGAAGCTGAAAATGTATATATCTTCTCAACAACAACTCCATGGGGGGATACCCAGGAAAAGGAGATCTTTTTTTCACCTTCATTCACGGTCTGTTCTGCCAACTCTGTATTTGCCACAAAGACCGCTGTATCAAGCCCGGGGATGCTTTTCCCCTCCAGATCCAGAGAGAATAGTCCGGCATTCAATTCAGGTGCCACCATCTGTTTGAATGGCGAGTCGTTCTCAACACCTTCTCTGAATTTCTTCAAGACAACACTTGTGACTGATGCCTGTTTTTCAGATATTGTAATATCATAGATTGGAGTGGAGACTGTTATTGCTCTGAAGTTTTGAGGTTCCTGTAAAGGAGATACTCCACTGTTATCTGCCAATGGAGAGGATGCACTCTTTACCCCCTCTGCTGGATTAAAATTTTCAACAGCGGACCCAGTAGATGGTTCGGATGATCTCTCCGTACCAGAACTGCCAACCGGAGGCTGTTGCTGATTTGTTTCGGGGCCAACAAATAGTAAATTCCACCCCGCTATTACAACTATAGAAAGAATAATGGCAATAAACAACCGTTTTTGATCGTCCATCTTGTCTCCCACAATGAGTGATGAATAATATTTTGATTCAATGCAGATTGCATAAAATTTGGGTAAGAGAATATGTTGGATAATAGAGAAATATTAAAATAGCAAATCAATCTGTTAAGGAACAGGGTCAAATCCTCCAGGGTTAAACGGATGACATTTTAATACTCTTTTTACAGCAAGAAAAGAGCCTTTAAGGCTGCCATATTTAGTGACAGCCTCAAAGGCATATTGTGAACATGATGGGTAAAAACGGCATGCAGGCCCAATCAGAGGCGATATAAGACATTGATAGAGCCTGATTAATATTAAAAGTATCCATTTCATAATCAGATACCTTTAAACACCTGAAACCTGAATTGGTGAAGCTGTATAACAGTACCTCATCAGGCCTCTCTTATTTTTTTAAAGAGTTTATCAAGTTCATCTGGAACCTGTGAGTTTGACAGGTACGATGCATATTTTCTTGCTATAATATTGATATCCCGATTTCCTGCTATTGTCTCTTTTCTGTTTCGATAATATTCTCTGACAATACGCTTGATTCTGTTCCGCTCCACAGCATTCCCCACTTTTTTTGATACAGTAATTCCAATACGATTATTTTCAGCCTCTCCATCAAGTATGGCCGCCATAAAATAACGGGTCTGTATCACCTTGCCAAGCAGGGACAATTTAACGAATTGAGATCTTTTAAGGATCCGGTCAGTTTTAGTAAACGAATTGCTGCCCAAATTAAATGACCTTTTGGGGATATTTTGACTTATCCCGTTTTTGCATACCTTTATGTATAGTCTGTCCGGGCCTACCTATTTTGATTATCAAAGTTTGTTACATATATACCTTAAGCGCCTACAATCTACGTTTTTGAATTGCAAATTAGACATTGTACCGAGTCGTCTTGTTTAGTTCGTTATCCATAAAAACGCAAAACCAAGGGTGCTGACAGTATATTTAACCCAAAGAATTTCTTAATCATCCTTTGGGTATGATATTTAGAATCATGCTGTCAGTTTTTTTCTGCCCTTTGCTCTTCTGCTGTTAACAAGACGTCGTCCACCAACAGTGGACATTCTTTTTAGAAAACCATGTTTCCTGGCCCGTTTCAGTCTGCTTGGCTGAAATGTTCTTTTCATAGCTTAAAATCCTTACACATTAAATTATAAATAATAGCAATAGTTACAATAATACATCAATAAAAGGCCATTAATGCAGTCAACCATAATAAACTCAAAATCTTAATTCATTATCTGGCAGGTGTCAAGATTCATTGTCTCAATAGGTGATATTTTCAAAGCGTGCCCTTTAAGCCGATAGCTTCAGCCACAGATCTCATGCCCATTATGGTTTCGGTGATAAGTTCTGTCCGGTCAATTCCCATCATCTGTGCCCCCTTTTCAATAACGGTTCGGTCTACACCTGCGGCAAAACGTCTGTCTTTCCATTTTTTATTGACAGACTTGGCAGTGAGATCAAGAACACTTACCGATGGTCTCATTAATGCGGTACTGGCAATCAATCCGGTCAGTTCATCCACAGCATAGAGGGTCTTTTCCAGAATTGATTCTGGCTCAACATCAGAACATATTCCCCAGCCATGGCTTATGACTGCTCTTATATACTCCCATGGCCATCCGTGTGCCTCAAGTATCTCTCTGCTTTTTGAACAGTGCTGATCCGGATAAAGTTCATAATCAATGTCATGAACAAGGCCAACCACCTGCCACTTCTCTCTTGGATTTCCAAATCTATCTGCAAAATGGCCCATGGCACCCTCCACAGCAAGTGCGTGGCGTATAAGGCTCTCACTTGTGTTATATCTCTTCAAAAGCTCCATTGCTTCATCCCTTGAAGGGATAAAACTACTGTTCTGATTTGCACAGATATAAGAGTTACCATCTTCTCCTGGTTTGAAAGGTTCACCCATTAGTAGCCTCCGTTAATAGCATGTTCTTCTGATTTTTTAAAAATGGTCTGTTTTCAATGATCTTTATATTGATATTTACATCTCTTTATGTCAGTAAGGAGTCCTTAATATCTGCAATCATTATTTTAGTCAATGGCACATAAAAAAGTGTCAATAGATTGTTAAGGAGTCAAATCACTACAAAATGATATAAATATTTGGAGATTATCAAAAAAGGGAGACAATGGAAATATTCAAAACATCATCAGAGATGAGGGCATGGTCTGATGCCATGCATAGATCTGGAGAGACCATAAGTTTTGTACCCACTATGGGCTATCTTCATGAGGGGCATCTGTCACTAATGGAAAAGGGGAGATCTATCTGCTCTTCTCTTGTGGTAAGCATTTTTGTGAATCCCACACAATTTGGTGAGAATGAAGATCTTGCTGCTTACCCCAAAAGTATTGACAGAGACCTGCAACTTATAGAGTCAAAGGGTGGCAAAGCAGTGTTTCTTCCTGACAGAGAGGAGATCTATCCTGAAAATTATCAGACTTATGTGACTCTTGAATCTCTGCCAAATCATCTGTGTGGCATCTCCAGACCTGTTCATTTCAGAGGAGTTGCTACTATTGTAACTAAACTTTTCAACATTGTAAGGCCAGATGTTGCCATATTTGGCACCAAAGATTTCCAACAGCTTCAGGTGATCCGGCAGTTGAACCATGATCTCAATTTTGGGATAGAGATCATTGGTGCTCCCATTATCAGAGAGAGTGACGGCCTTGCTATGAGTTCAAGGAATAAGTACCTGAAGCCAGAGCAGAGACCTTCAGCCTTGAGTCTGTCACAAGCCTGTCTTAAGGTGAGGCAGATGGTTGAAGCAGGAGAGAGAGATGCAAGTGGACTGAAATTTAAGATCAAAAATTTTATTGACTCCTTTCCAGAGACTCGGGTTGATTATATAAGTATCTGTAATCCCAACACGTTGGATGAAGTTACAGAGATTGATGGGGAGGTGCTCTTTGCACTTGCAGTAGAGGTTGGAAGAGCAAGGCTCATAGATAACATTCTGGTAGGGAGTTCATAACAAACTCGTGAGTCACAAGTTTGTTGGGAGAATTGCGTGGCATCTTTAAAAAAGTAGCATTTTGAATCTTTTAATATTTTGAGCAACCAGACTCAATTTAAGGCGAGACTCCATTTAGAGGGGGATAGCTGTTTGAAATCTGAGCAGATTCACTCAGACAGCAATGCAGCTCCCTTCTGTCTGAGCACCCTGCCTGTTGCCGCAACTGCTGTGCCAATAGAGGTCAAAGTGATGAGAATCATGCTGAACAGGCT
>Ga0209800_10000756_pt1 | contig 42087 bp, 40 predicted proteins | sample Higcelweek8metaG_FD_187174 | JGI IMG/M metagenome (GOLD analysis project Ga0209800, IMG submission 187174) | Freshwater pond sediment microbial communities from the University of Edinburgh, under environmental carbon perturbations - High... | ecosystem: Environmental > Aquatic > Freshwater >...
GCGGAGGCCCCGTTCTCGGCGGGAGGTGATTCGGCGGTGACATCCATATCGGCCATCGATTGAGGTGCCGACGGTTTTTGAAGGGCTTGCAAGATGTCTGACGCCGCCATATTGCCGGGATCTGCGCGGGTTGAGGCCCCCAAAATGGATGTTGCCAGTATGCTGACCAGATCGCGCTGGTCCAGAAGGTTGAGTTCAACGCCCTGACGGCGCAAGAAATCCGTCGCGTATTTTTTGACTTCGCGCACCACTTCGGGGCGCGACATGCGGGCCGCTTTTTCTTCTGTGATTTCCGTTTTCAGGCCAGGCAGGATGCGCGTGATCAAGGCAGAGATCGAGTTATCGCTCCCTGTCTCGTCAGACCCTGATTTGCCTATGGAAAAACTCATTTTTTCGACGCTCCCTTAACAAACACCTTGAACAGAAGGGTCATCAGGCTGCTGTTTGATTTCTTCTTCTTCTTCTTTTGGGCCGCTTCGTCTCCGTTTGAGCCCATAAGATGTTCCGCCAGTTTGTGAATGGCAAGGGTTACCGGCGAAGAGGGGGCGATGGCGTCAAGCATTTTACCGCTGTTGCTTGAGGCAACCATGGCTTTATGATCGTCGGGAACGATGAAGTCGAGCGGGGCCTGTGTGCCTTTGGTAAAGGTTTGCTCGTCAACGGCTGCCGGGCGAGTCGGGCCTATTTTCGTTGCAATCTGGGTGACGCGTGCCGTAATGCCCAAGTTCTTGAGCGTCGAGCGAATGCGCAAAGTATCGCGAATGCCGACAAGCGACATCTCGGTGACCAGAACGATTTCCTGTGCCGTTGCCAAAAGGCGCTTTTGTGTAGGCAGCAGGTATTTCGGCATATCGATGATGATAGCCTGATGCGTGATGCGCATTTCTTTCAGGAGAGCCATGATGGCTGTCGGGTCGATATGAACGATTTCATCAAGCGGTTCTTCGGCGCTGAGGATGCCCAGCGTATCGCTTTCGGTTACAAGGGCACCTGCAATCATCAGGCCGTCGACGCGCTGGGGCGAACTGAGAACGTCCCTGAGCCCATGGCCCGGTTCAATATCCATCGCCAGTGCGCTGGTTCCGTATTGAAGGTCCAGGTCGAGCAGGGCGCATTTAATCTTACTTCGGTGGGATAGTGTCCAGGCTAGATTGGTGGCAAGAGCACTTGCGCCCACGCCGCCGCGCACACCGATAAAGATGATGTTTTTTGAATCCTTGATTTCTCCGCCCGTGGTGCTCGTGCCCCGCGTTGCGGCTAAAAGGGTCTGGGTCAATGCTTCAGGGGTGATGGGTTTGACCAGATAGTCGGCCATACCTGCCCCAAGCATGCCGCGGAAGAGGGTGACATCGTTGGCCGATCCCATGGCAACAAGGCGGCAAGACGGTCCGCAAAGGCTGACGAGACGGGCGGCAAGCTGAACGGGTTGTTCTTGTTTGTCAAAATCGACGAGGGCGAACTTTGGTGGTGCGTCGAAATCAAGCATCGACGTGAACAACTCCGGCCCCCCGCTTTGCACGGCTTCCGCAGGAAAGCTTTGTCGATCCGCCCAAACACGAATGATGCGTGCTGTGTCGTCGTCGTTCACAAAGGCCATAAAATCGTTATGCATTAGGTCACCTTTACGCAGAAGGGGCGTCGAAGAAAAAAGGGATTACTTCGGTGTTTCTCCTGAGCCAGTCGAGTTTGAAGTAGAGGAAGGAGCTTCGGCTTTCGCGTCCATCAGTTCCTTTGTCTTACCAGCGCGATAGTCGACGATGGAAGCAGAGGAAACCACGGCATCTGGATGGCCAAGTTCCTTTGGAGTTGTCAGATCAGCAGGGTTCTCGACCTGCATAGCAAGGTTTCGGGCCATCGCACAGCCGAGCTGCGGTGATGTGCCATTGTTCCACGGATCAAGGAGCGTGTCTTGGCTGACGCATTCTGGCGGAACGGCCAAAGTCGCCTTGCCGTTGGCCGAGGGGACCAGCTTGACGCTGTAATCAGGATGAAGCACTGGTTCTGCACAGGCCGCCAGCGTGATTGCTACGGAAAAGATGGCCAGCGTTTTTGAAAGAGCAAAGGACTTCATGGCATTACTCCACAATAAAGCCGCCCGGTCCGGCTAAAGCCGGTTGGAACGAATCCGAGGCAGGGGCTTGGGTTTGAATGGATTTGGATTGGGCAGGGGCTTCCTTGGCCTTGGGGGGCGCGGGGAGAGACTGGGCTGTAGGCTCTTGCGCCTTCGGCTCTTGCTTTGGAGCCACTTCTTCTTTTTGAGCCTCAGGCTTTGCCTCTATGGGCTTTTCCACCGTGGCCGGCAGGGCTTCTTCCTTTGGTGTTTCCGCTTTGGGGGATTCAGCGGCTTTTTGTGGGGCCGCTGTGTTGATCACAGACTTGGCCACAGGAGCCGCATGCTTCTTGGCCGGTTTCTCTTGAGCCACAGTTTCAGGATCGGGGCGCGCAGCGATTTCTTCGGGCGTCTGGAAACGATGGACGGTCTTCGGTTCGGCAAGAGCCGACGGTTTTACGTTGACAGGAGCCGGAAGTGCCGGAGGCGGCACCATGTTGTTGCCGCTCGTGACAACGGGAACAGGTGCTTTCGCCGGGGCTGGAGCCATGTCATAGATAGGGGCATCGACCTTGGCCGCCACAGGTTCGCCAGAGATGGGCTTGGCGTTCGGGTCGCTGCTTGTCTCGCGCATCTTAAAGAACAAATCGGTGTCTGACGGTGTTGTCCGACCATCTGTTGGAAGGGCCAGCTTGTTAGCCGTAGATGGCTTGACGACATAGGGGGTAATAATGATGACAGCTCAGTTTCGCTGTTCTGAAAGCGTGTTGAGCGGAAGAGAGGCCCAAGGATGGGGACATCGCCAAGGAAGGAGAATTTGCTGACCGACTGGGTTTGTTGGTTGTTGAGCAAGCCTGCAATCGCAAAGCTCTGACCGCTCGCCAGCTCAAGTGTTGTTTCAGCGCGACGGGTGGTCAGGGCGGGGATGGCTACATTGTCCAAGGTAATCGAACCGGCATCGGACAATTGGCTGACTTCGGGCCGGACGTGCAGGTTAATGCGGTCGCCGCTCAGGATTGTCGGTGTAAAGGCCAAGGAAACACCGTATTGTTTCCATTCGATCGTGATTGAACCGCCATCTTGGGGGACAGGGATTGGAAACTCGCCGCCCGCCAGAAAGCTTGCCGTCTGGCCCGACATGGCTGTCAGGGACGGTTCGGCCAGAATGGTGACAAGGCCGTTCTTGGCCAGCGCATCGATCATGCCGTTGACGCTGAAATGGCCGTTGTTGAAGCTTCCGGCTATCGCATCTTGGGATTCGCCGTCAAGCGTCGTGCGTGTCCATGTTTCTGTCGTATCGGGATTAATGAAATCAGAACCATGCGCAACACCAAGCATAAAACTGCCGATTGATGCGGAATTTTCCCAGTTGATGCCAAAGCGCTTGTCAACTTCGCGCGCGACTTCAGCAAAGCGGACGCGGATTTCAACCTGATTGTTCGCTTTAATCTGAAGATGGTTGATAATATCGCCTTCCGATGTGATATAGCGACGGGCCAAGCGACGGGCATCTTCGACGGCCGTTGGGTCTTTGACAGTACCTGATAAAACCAAGCCATCGGGAATTGACTCGACTTGAATATCACTGTCGGGAATAGCCATCCGAAGGGTGGTGCGCAAATCGTCAAGGTTTTGCTTGACGTGAATGGTCCGGATTAAAATAACGCGGCCATTCTCATCCGAAATTTGCAATGACGTATCGCCGACTTTCTTGCCGTAAACAGTGACGGAGAGCGGCGAATTGACCTGAATATCCGCGATAAGGGGGTTGGCGATAAAAACGGAAGAGGCGGGTTTCTTGAACTGGAGCGGGACACTCTTGTCGACCATCACATCCAAAGAAGCGGTGCCGCTCTGCTGATGAGAAGACGGCCCACCTTGAGCTGCCAGAACGTCAGGCGTGAGAAAGGTTGTCCCGACAATCAGGCCTGCGAGCAATGCCATCGCGGGCAGCGAAGCAAAAGATAAAGAACGCGGAGATTTCATGACCGGCTTCCTCATGGTTGATAAAGGTCAAAGACGGTATCTGTCGCCATCTGACCCCTGATAACTGTCACTTTTTGGGTTGTGCCGGCAGACCGCTGGGCGGGGCTAGGCATAACCTTGCTCACATCGCTGTCCCATGTATAGGCGCCGAGAGCAGGTGGATTTTTGGCATCTTGAGTCGCCAGCGCAGCAGCGTCAAGGATAACATCGGGGACTTTCCCCCCCTCGACGGTCTGTGTGGTTTCACCTTCGGCGGTCGCTTCGGTTGTGACGCTGCAAAGTGAAAGCGAAATGGTTCCCATCTGGGCCATCAGCGCGACGGTTTCTGCCTGCTTGGGAGAAACCTCAAGTGTGGCAACCTGAGCCAGTTTCGGTTCCGTAATTTGATCGCCCATCTTCTGGTCGAGGGCTAGAACGCGAATATTTTTCAGCATTGTTTCGCTAACGTGCCGCTCAACCTGGCTGCGTTCCGTACCGGACGGCAGGACGCTGTGTGTAACGATGACATCGACACGGTCGCCAGGGAAAACGAATCCGGCAACACCGGCAACAGGCGTAACAGCGATAGAAACAGCGCGTTTGCCAGCCTCCAAAGCGGCGGCCATAAAACCCTGCTCTCCCGGTTTGACGGTGCGGCCTTGGGTAAGGGGCTCACCCGTTCTCATACCGTAACGAACGACGTTACCGACATAGTTCTGGATATCCTGCTGTCCCTTGACTGCATAACTGGCGGCGTTGTCATCTTTCGGCCAAACCTGCCATTTCAAGTCATTGGCCTTGATCAACGAACCGGAAGGTAAATCCTGAGCGGCGACAAGGACTTCCTGAGTCTCTTGCTGGGACTGCGCCTGAATCATGGGGGTGGATTCTGGCTGGGACATCATGCCGCGTGAAAGAAAGATCGTGGCGACGCCGACGAGGAGGGCGACCACAAGAAGCATGATTTTCTGAGACGTTTGCATAGGCATGACAAAACCTCCTTAGACCTTCCCGGACGAAAGGCCCGCGTGTGACAACAGAAACAGAACCCCAAGACCGCCTAAAGCAATAGCTATGCCATAGGGAATGGGGGTCGAAAGAATAGACACTTTCTTTTCTTCTTTGGACAAACGCTGTTTGACGGCAGCCAAAGCCAAAAGACCAGCTGAAAGAATACCGCCAGCAAAAGCGGTAATAACGATAAACTCGGCAATATGAGCCAGACCTGCCCACAAAGAGACGACGGCAAGCAGTTTGATATCCCCGGCTCCCGCTAGATTCTTGAGATAAATGAGGTAGCCGATGAGCAGAACGCCGCCGAATATGAAAACATCGGCCTGCCAGCGCACAGGGGTGGGTGACAAAGCGGCATAGGGAACGTAGAGAACGAACAGAGCCAAACAGGCAGTGTTGGGTATCCGGAAAGTACGCGCATCACTGTACGCTGCCCACAAAAGAGCGGCAACGGCAAGAGAAAGAGATGCGTTATAGGCCAGAACGGATAGCATTTTACAAATGAGGTTGGTTCAAGGGCGCACAGGAAAAGCCCATGCTTGCGGCTAACTATGCGATAGATATGATTAATAGGTTGTGAATGGGACGCAAAAACTTTTGGAGTTGTTTCAAAAGGGCACCTTGTTCTCGCAACTGGCATGGACCCCGACTACATACTTGAGTACCAATGCTATTTTTCCGGGTTTTGTCGGGTAGCGAGAAGATCATTAAAGTGATTTTAACGAAAAGAGTGCTTAGTTTGCCAAGCCGGAAGAGGGTGTCTCTCCGGTTTGTTTTCTTTGGGTGCTAAGCAATGCAGTTGAACTTTGTGATAGGCGTTGTAACAGCCGTCGCGTGTACGCTGGGTGGCTATGTCGGTGCGGGTGGTCACTTGTCCGTTCTGGCTGATGCGGCACCTCTGGAAATCGTCATCATGGGCGGCACGGCAGCAGGCGGCTTTATTATCGCCAACACCAAGACGATCAAGAAGCGGACGGCGAAAGCCATGAAGCTTTTGTTTCAGAAGCCCAAATACACAAAAGAATCCTACATCGAACTTTTGTCAATGATGTACCAGATGTTCAAACTGGCCAAAACAAAAGGCATGCTGGCCCTTGAGGCCCATGTTGAAAAGCCGGAGGAAAGCTCTATTTTCCAGGCTTTTCCAGGCTTTCTGAATAATCATCATGCGGTCGAGTTTTTCTGCGATTATCTTCGCCTGTTCACGCTTGGGGCGGACAAGCCTTTCGAAATTGAAGCACTGATGGATGAGGAGCTGGAAGTTCATCACGCCGAAAACGAAGCCATTCCGACGGCGATCACCAATGTCGCTGATGCGATGCCTGCCATCGGTATCGTGGCCGCCGTGCTGGGTGTTATTCATACCATGGGTGCCATTTCCGAGCCGCCGGAAGTTCTGGGTAAACTGATTGGTGGCGCACTTGTCGGAACTTTTATGGGCGTTTGGACGTCCTATGGGTTCATTGCTCCGATGGGGCAGTTTGTCAAAGCGACACTGGACGCTGAATCGCGCTATTTGCAATGTCTGAAAGTCGGCATGCTTGCGCATTTGCAAGGTTTCGCGCCATCCATTTCCATTGAGTACGCACGTAAGGCCTTGATGACCGATGTGCGACCCAGCTTCATGGAAGTTGAAGAGGCGACGCAAGCCCTCTCGGCTCCCTCGTAAAGGAAGGCAGAATGGCCGATCACAATCAGCCCGTCATTATCATAAGAAAAAAGAAAAGGGGCGGACATGGTGGCCATCATGGCGGCGCGTGGAAGGTTGCCTATGCCGACTTCGTGACGGCGATGATGGCCTTTTTCCTTTTGATGTGGCTGTTGAATGTCACCACATCGGACCAGCGTAAGGGCATTGCCGATTACTTCTCGCCGATGGCTATTTCCAAGTCGGAAGGTGGCTCTGGTGGTGTGATGGGGGGGATGAGCATAACGTCGCCAACGGGTGCCGAGATTTCTGATTCCTCGCCTCCTGGCATGGAAGATCGTTCCACGGCCACGGCAGGCAAGGGAGATCAGGGTGAAGAGGACGTTACCGGCAAATCGGATACGCCTCCGACGAATGAAGAACTGAATGCGGCTTTGCAGGATAAGGCAACCAAAGACGCCGTCGCACTAGCCAAGGCGATGAAGAAAGAAGAAGAGAAATTCAAAGAAGCGGAAAGCTCTTTGATGCGCGCTATTCTTGAAACGCCGGGGATGCAAGACCTTGCCCAGCATCTGATCATTGATCGCACGCCTGAAGGTCTGCGCATCCAGATTATTGATCGTGACAAATTTTCGCTTTTCCCGTCAGGCTCTTCCAGTCCTTATGAGCGCGGGCGTGATTTGCTTCGGCTTGTCGGCAAGGTTATCTCGTTTTTGCCCAACAGAATATCGGTGACAGGCCATACGGACAGCAGTCCTTTCGCGGCAGGATCACGTCGTGACAATTGGGATTTGTCAACAGATCGCGCCAATGTCAGCCGTACCGAGCTTGAGGTTAGCGGTGTGCCAGATCATCGCATCGCCCGTGTCGTTGGGCTTGCTGATCGCGATCCCTTTGTGCCCGAAGACCCCAAAGATTCCCGTAATCGCCGCATCAGTATTGTGCTTTTGCGTCAAATACCACGCGCTGAAGAAGCTCTGGCAGCGCCTCCGGTTCCTGTTTCAGAGCCTGTTAAAGAAAAGTCCCCGTAGCAAAAAGAAAGGATCAGTTAATGACCAAAATTACACAGGGAATGATGACGCCACTCGCCTTCAAAAAAGGGCTTATCATGGGCATTGCCAATGATAGCTCGATTGCGTGGGGCTGCGCCTGTGCCTTCCGTCGCTTTGGTGCCGAACTCGCTGTGACGTACCTGAATGAAAAGAGCAAGAACTATGTCGAGCCTTTGGCCGAACGTTTGGGCGCGGAATTGTTGCTCCCTTGCGATGTGCGGGAAGAGGGACAGCTGGAGGCCGTCTTTGATGCGATCAAGAATCGGTGGGGCGAACTCGATTTCGTGCTTCATTCCATCGCTTTCGCGCCGCGCGAAGATTTGCACGGGCGTTTGACGGATTCCTCGCGCGCAGGCTTTATGGAGGCGATGGACATTTCGTGCCATTCGCTGATCCGCACGGCACGTATGGCCGAGCCGTTGATGAAGAATGGCGGCAGCATTTTCGCCATGAGCTATTACGGCGCAGAGAAGGTCGTTGAGCATTACAACCTGATGGGGCCTGTAAAGGCTGCTCTTGAGGCTAGCGTGCGTTATATGGCGTATGAGCTGGGTGGCAAGGGCATTCGTGTCCATGCGATTTCGCCGGGTCCGATCCGCACACGTGCGGCCAGCGGCATCGACCGCTTCGACGAACTGATGGAAAACGCGGCCTCGCGTGCGCCAATCCAGCGTCAGGTTTCGATCGAAGATGTTGGTCAAGCCACTGCTCTTCTGGCAACAGACGCAGCGAAATTGATGACGGGCGATACGCTGTATATCGATGGCGGTTTGCACGTCGTCGGCTAAGCAAGCCAGGACAAAGAAAAAGGGAGCGACGATCCGTCGCTCCCTTTTTTGTTGGTTGAAGCCTTGTTATCAGGCCGAGGTGACAAGGGGGCGACCCTGCATCGTATCGGGCTGGCTTGTCATCATCGCCGAAGAGGCGGTTTCTTCTGTTTTCTTGCGCAACCCGTTGGCAATATTGCGGTTGATGCTGACAAGGCCGCCCAGAAGGGCTTTGTCGCGTGTTCCAAGGGCCCGGAAGGTCGTCTTGTCGACATAGGCACTGATGTTCAGCAACAAAACCTTCAAATCGCGCGGCAGCTGGTTGTCGGGATCGCAAAGGCAGGCCTGAAAAAGGGTCCAAAGCTGCTGGTTGTGGTGCAAAGCATCGGCAAAGAATTCCTTTGAGCAGTCCTGCTGCCGTGCGGCTTCAAGACGATTGGCGCAGCTTAAAAGCGCACGTGCTTCTGTCTCGCGCACATCCTCGTCGCCGCGTTGGTGTGTGTTGTAGGCAGAGAAGGCTTCTTTATTCATCGGGTACTCCTTAAAGGGCGGCTGTGGAGGGGGTGGTTTCTTGTTCGTCGTTGGAAACAGAAACCTGTTGTTGGGCTGCCAGAAGCTTGTGGGCCAGCTTCAAGGCTTTAAAAGCTTCGCCGTTGCTCAAATGGTCAACGATTGCATCAACCTCACTGGTCAGCGCAGGATAGAGCTTGGTAAAACTTTTAAGCGTGTTCACGACAAGATCGTCAAGGGGCTCACCCTTGCCCTTGAAAAGGTAGACGACTTGCAAAAGAAAATAGACGTTTGATACGTCGGACTCGCCGCGTTTTTCGATGTTCATCATGTAATCGTCGCGCAGGACGGGGCTGTCGGAGAGAATAAGAAGTTCCGCAGGTCGTGATCCGACATTTTTAAGAACGGCCCCCCCGGCAAAAATTTTGCCTTCGGGTTTAACGCGAATTTTAAGCGGCATGTCTCGACTCCTTCGATTGAAAAGAGGGCTCTCTCCCTCTCCTAAGCAACAAAACAAACATAAAACAGATAAAGCCCGAAAATAAATGGAAAGATCGAGCGTGGGGTTGCCCCCACGCTCTTTCTTTTCGGTTCTTAGAACAACCGCAAGATAGCCTGCGCCTGCTGACCCGAGATGCCGAGGGCAATAATACCCAAGGAGCTCGAAGCCTGCAGAGATTGCAGGTTTGCGCCTTCTTCGTTGGTATCAGCCAGAACCAGGTTATCAGACGCTGTTTGCAGCGTTGTAATCAGGTTCGAGGTGAAGTCCTGACGAGTCGACACGATCGTGTTGTTGTTACCCAGTGAAGACGCCGCAGAACGCAGGGTCTTCAACGCATCCGTCAATTGGTTCTTGGCGGATGTGAGGGCATCAGCCGTCACAATCGTACGATCGTCTGACAGGATCGAGGCACCAGTCAACGTCACATGCGCGTCTTTTGCCGCGTATGTTGCCGCTGCCGTACCAACTTGCGTGGCCGTAACGTCAGCAACCGCAACACCAGTGATGGTCGCTCCAGTTACGTCATACGCCGTGCCGCCCGTTGTTGTACGGGTGCCCACCGATGTGTAGCTGGAAAGGGCCGAGTCAATGGCCGTTACGTCTGTGCCAACAGCAGCGTCGGACGAGTCAACAATGGCGTTGCCGCCAAGTGTCGCCGAAGCCGACGTCGGGATCGAGAGACCTGTCGTGGCGACTGTACCAGCCGTCAACTTGAAGGTTCTCGTCACGTTCGCTTCGGTGTTGTCAGCCGTCACCGTGTCCCCAGCGGCAGACAACGTAAAGGAGATGTCGTTAGCTGTGGTGTTGGTGATGACGGTTGTTTTGACCGTTGTCGAACCGTCATCATAGATGACGGACATCGATTGACCGGCACCAAGGGTGATCGAGTTCGCTGTACCAGCCGTCAGAACGCCCGTGGAAGAGGTGTAGGTTGACCCTGCACCGCCCGTGGCTGTGAACTGACCTGTGATGTTCAGGCTGACTGAACCACCTGTTGCGCCACCGACCGTTGTTGAACGTGTCACGCCTGCGATCGACGTGGTGCTCGTGTTGTCGATAGAACCAAGTTTTGCAACGAGGTTGGTCACTGTGCCTGCCGCCACACTGGCAACGGTTGCACCATCTGTCCCACCGCCATAGGTTGACGAGCTACTGGCGATTGTCGCACCGACGCCTGAACTCGCGCCGCTGGAACTTCCACCCGTAACGGACAGACCGCTGAGCGTACCGCTATAGACCTGGCTGGTGAGAGTCTGGTCAACGGCAGAAACGTTCATTGTATGCGTTACCGTATCAACAAGCGTTGTGCTTGAGAAGTTGGCAAGCGCATCACCAACGCCGAGACCCGATGATGTCAGGTTTGTACCTTGAATCGTCAGGTTGTCATTGGCATCTGTTGAGCTGAACGAAACCTTCAGCGAAGAATTGATGCTGTTGACGAGGTTGGTACCGTTGAAAGTACCGTCCGCAACCAACAGATCGAATTGATCGATAAGGGCGTTGTACTGGGTTGCCAGGTCAGACCGGGTATCAGCATCGGTCGTTTGAAGGGCCGAGTTAACAATACCTTGGAGCTGTTCGACAACGGTTGAGAGAGCCTCAATCGTGTCGGAAGCGGCCTGGATGGTTTGCAGAGCCGTTGACATGCTGTCCTTCAAGCTGGACAAGTCATTAGCGCTGTTTAAGAAGCCTTGCGAGGCGAAGTAGGACGAAGCGTTGTCAAGCGCCGAGTTGACCTTCTTGCCAGAAGCAAGACGAGCCTGTGTCTGACCAAGCAACTTTGATGTTGATTGAAGAGACAGCAGGTTTTGCCGTGCGGATGAACTAAGGGATACGTCACCGATAGACATGTTGGAACTCCTTTCAAGAGTAAACGCGGACTCCTTCCGCGAGGGTTGATGCCGCCATCTTGGCTTTCATGTGTGAAAATCAACTTAACGGCACCCTTAGGGATGCGAAAATCGTGCCAGATTAATGTGTTAACGACGCGTTGTTGGTTTTGGGCCAATGGCGCGTTTCGTTGTTAAGAGTTCAGATCAGTAGGGCGGCAATTTTTTCCCACTTAAGGCGGTGTGCGGCAAAAAAAACTGGGCAAGTTTTTCCGTGGGGTGCTCTTTTTTTGCCTTCTGTTTGTTCGAGATGGTCGTGTCTGTCCTCCCTTTAACAGAAAGGACAAGAGACGTGGGCGTGGTGTTGCGGACAGAAGCGGGCGGTAGTTCTTTTTTAAGCGTACCGGCGCAAGGGGCTTGAATAAAAGGATAAATAATACAGGCAGCTTCACAAGATGATAAGCTTGTCAAGAGAAAAAAAATATGCTACAATGAAACATAATGGTTTTGCAATTTCCATTTCTCTGCAAGTCTTTTTTCGGTCATGTATTGATCTGGTTGTGATACTATTCTGGGGGCGATTCACATGAATCGGCCAGAGAGAGACGGGGAGATGATCGAGTCGATTGGCACTGCTGCATCTGGAAACGTCGGCGTTGTGAAAACAGCCGCGACGTCTTCGTCTGCCTCGGCGTCATCCGGCAGTGGCAGCGGAGTCGTCTCTGAGCCTATTTCTCCGCGCATGATGGAAGATCCCGTGGCGGGCGTGGTAATTGCTCAATATCTTTCATCCGATGGCAATATCGCCAGCCAGTTTCCCTCCAGCACCGTCGTCGCTTATCTGCGTTCCGGTCTGTCGGCCACGGGCCTGCCTATTCACGATCAAGCCGCGTCCGTCCAATCGGAAGTCTAACCCTCCTTCTCTGTTGTGCTCCGCCATGCCCCGCCTTCAAAGCGGGGTTTTTTATGGGCATAAAAAAGCCCCCGACTTGGGGCCGGAGGCTTTGAGGATGGGGGGGCGGGTTACTCTGCGCCGGTGTTGTCGGTGTCGGTTGGGGTGGTGTCGCCAGAGGTGCGGCGGGCTTTGTGGGCTTGGATCTTTTCCTTGATCTCAGCAGTTTTTTCCTGATGGGCGGCTTGCGCGGCTGCGCGGCCTTCTCTGGCTTTCGCGCGCAAAGCTTTGGCCTTTTCAACATCGGCCTTCAATTGTTCAACTTCGGGCTTCATCTTCTCGCGCATGGTCTTGATCTTTTCGCGGTCAACTTTCAAGGCATCGCGGCGGGTTTTAATTTTTTCCTGAAGAGCCTTCATCTCAGCCTTCTCGGCGTCGGTCAGAGCCGCTTTGGCTGTTGTCGCCGCTGCCTGTGAAGAGGTCGTGTCGGCAGCATAAAGCGGGGCTGGTGCAAAGAGTGTCAGCAAGGCAAGGCAAAGCAGGGCGTGGCGCAGGGTGAGCATGAAGGGGCCTCTTGAGAGAGAAAGGGGAGGGGGAAGAAAAGAACCGCGCTTATTCTTCCAGCCTTTTTCCTTTCTGGCAAGTGAGGCTTTGCGTATGTGTTTTACACCACATCTTCCCAAAGGCGGCGAACGGTGGCGGGATCGACATCGTTGGCGATGAAGGCCTGTCCGATCCCCTTGGCGAGGATCAGCGTCAGCTTGCCGTCGCGCGCTTTCTTGTCTTGAGCCATCAGGGCCATCAGCTCGCTGATGTTATAGTCCATGGCGGGCGGCGTAACGGGAAGGCCTAAGTTGGTGAAGTGGGTCTGGACCGTTTGGGCGTCTTCGGGCGGGCAAAGCCCCATGCGGACGGACAAGTCGAAAGCCATGACCATGCCGACAGCAACGGCCTCGCCGTGAAGAAGCGAGCCGTCATAGCCCGTGGTGCTTTCAAGGGGGTGGGCAAAAGTGTGGCCGAGATTGAGGAGGGCGCGGGTGCCGGCCTCGCATTCGTCCTGCCCCACAATCGCAGCCTTGTAGGCGCAGCTTTTTTGAACGGCATAGGCGCGGGCGGCGGCGTCGCCATGCAAAAGCTGGGTCGCGTGCTGGTCGCACCAGTCGAAGAAGGCGCGATCCTGAATCAGGCCGTACTTGACGATCTCGGCATAACCCGAGGCAATTTCCCGTGCGGGCAGGGAGTCCAGCGTGGCGATATCGGCAATCACGATACGGGGTTGGTAAAACGTCCCGACGGTGTTTTTGCCGTAAAGACTATTGATGCCGGTCTTGCCACCGACCGAGCTGTCCACCTGTGCCAGCAGCGTCGTCGGGATTTGCACAAAATCAAGGCCGCGCAGCATGATGGAGGCCGTAAAGCCCGTCAGATCGCCGATCACGCCGCCGCCCAGCGCGATGAGCAGCGTACCTCGATCAATATTCCGTTCGAAAAGATGCCCCGACAGCTCGTGCATGATGGGCAGGCTTTTGGCCGACTCGCCAGCCGGAATGATAATGGAGGGCAGAACGTCGTGTCCGGCAACCGTCAGGACGGCTTCAAGCCTTTTCAGGAAAAGAGGGGCGACCTTGTCGTCCGTGATGATGATGCTCCGCCTGGGCCCCAGCTTGCGGGCAATCAGCTCTCCCGCCTTGCCCAGAAGGTCGTGGCCGATCACGATGTCGTACTCGCGCGGAACGGGGGGCAGGTCGATATGGATGACGTCAGTGCTGATCGGGGGCGTAGCCATGGGCGGAACTCATGAGGCGGAGAGGAAGGGAGCAAGGGCCTGAACGACGCGCTCGGTCGTGGCATCGATGGGGACATCGTCGCTGGAAACGGTCAGATCGGCAAGCGCAAAGGTTGGCTCGCGCTTGTCCATCAGGTCGCGCAGGATGGATGCGGGATCGCCTTTTTGAAGAAGAGGGCGGTCATTGGTGCGTGCGGTGCGCTCAAGAAGAATATCAAAATCGGCCTTCAACCATATGGAGATGCCTTCTTTTTTGATGAGCTCGCGCGTCTGTTCATTCATGAAGGCCCCGCCGCCGGTCGAGATAACCTGTTTCGGGCCGCCGAGCAGACGGGCGATCACCTTGCGCTCGCCGTCCCGAAAAGCGGGTTCGCCGAGCTTTTCAAAAATCTGGGGAATGCTCATGCCCGCGGCGGCTTCGACCTCGTGATCGGAATCGCAAAAGCCCAGCCCGAGACAGGTCGCCAGTCTACGTCCGATCGTCGTCTTGCCCGCGCCGGGCATGCCGATCAGGACGAGGCTCTTGGAAAGCTCTTTTCCGGTTGCGATATGGTTCACGTTTACGGCCCGCACATCAAATTTCTGTGCCGTATTTATGACAGGAGATTTCAGGCCCCGCAACAAAGCGTTTTCCCGGAAGAGAAGATATACTCGGTTTCCTTGGAAAGCCGAGTATGCCTTGCCTGCAAAAAACAAGCGGTCACGAAGTGATCCGCCTTTTTTGCAGGGGTTTTTTTCGGGTTTCAAAGAAACCCAACAATAAGGTAAACTCTGCCGGCTCAAGCGTGACTGGAAGGGGATGTACCTATGAAACAAGCGGTTTGGGGCTTATCAGTCCTGTTGTCGTTGGCCGTTCCGGCTGGGGTGACCTATGCGCAGGAAGAGGCGACGCCCTCGATGACCGATTTGTCTGCCAATCAGGCTTCGACGGCTCCATCGGCTTCTCAGGCGACAAGCGATGTCGTGGACGATCGCGAAGCCAGCTTCCTGCGGCCCCCCGCTTCGATCCTGCCCTTGCCTGAGCCTGCCGCCAAGACCGAGCCTGTGGTCGAGGTGCCGGAGGCTGCGGCGGCCCCCGTTGCTGCGGCCAAGGTGCAACCTGAAGCCCAGGTCGCGCCAGCCGCCGCTTCCAATATCAACAAACAATCGTCGCCGCCGCTCACAACCCCACCACCGATGAAGCAGAAGGCGGCTAAACCGGTGGCCAACGTCGCCGCCGAGGCTTCGGTTGTAACGGCTAAGGCCGCGCCCATGCCCCCGATCAAGCCCGTTGTGATCGAAGCGCCGGTGGCGGCTTCCGGCACCGATTTGCCCCCGCCTGTTGTTGTCGAGGGAACGGCGTCTGTCGCTGCCTCAAGCGGAGCTTCGTCTGTCCAGCCCGAGGCCCCCGTTGTTGTGCCCTCTGCGGGGGGGGCGACCCCATCCCCGCCTGCCGCTGTTGTCCCGACCACCGTTCCGGCTTCGATTGCAACACCCGTTGCGGCGACTTCGCTTGCCGATATCGATCCCGAATCGATTGGGTTGCTATCGGCATCAAACGGGGGGCTGGGGGCCTCGCTTTGGAAAGAAACGTCGCGGCTTTTGGTGGATCGTTTGATGCCTTCGGTGGGCTTGCCGACCGCCTCGGCCACCATGAATGAATTGGCTCGTCGCTTGTTTATGTCCACGGCGGCTCCCCCGGCCTTGGCTGGCGGTGAGAAACCCTCCCGCAGCCTGTTGGCCCAGCGTCTGGAGGCCCTGATGGCCCTTGGGGCCGTGACGGAGGCGTGGAAAATGGCCGCGCAGGCCGATCCGCGTCTGGTGGACCCTGTGACTCTCCGTCAGTTGACCGAGGCCGCCTTGATCGGGCCGGATAGCAAAGAGATTTGCGACAAGATTCCTTCGCTTATGGCGGCGCATGCCAAGACGGCGGAGAGTGGCAATGAATGGCAAAAATCGTTACTTGTCTGCCAGTTGCGGGACGGAGATAAGAAAGCGGTTCAGCTTGGCATCGACATGATGCGCGACCAGCAAGAGGGGGGTGTGCGCGACGCGATTTTCCTCTCGCTGCTCAGCAAGAATGCGCTGGGTGGCAGTGACAAATTGCCGCGCCAGATGACGCCGCTCAAGCCTTCCGTCCTTGCCGTGTTGCGCCAATTGAACCTCCCCTTGGCGTCAGAGCTTTATGTGCGCGCCGATGCTGTTTTGATCCCGGAACTTCTCAAGACAAAGGCGGTGGATGAAAAGGCGCGTCTTGAGCTGGCTGAACGCGCTGCGGGGCAGGGCCTTTTAACGGCAGCCCAGCTTGGCGTTGCTTATCAAAGCGTCCCCTTCAAGCCGCAGGAGCTGGAGGATGCCGCCGGGTTGCTGGATGTCTCGTCCGTCAGCCGTGCCAAAGCCTATCAAGCCGCGCTGATGGCTGCCGATCCTTCCAAGAAAGTCGAGCTGGTACAAAAAGGTATGACTGGTCTTGATGACGTTACTTTAGCTGGAAATCACGCAATCCTTCTGTCCGGCCTTCTGGATTCGGTGCCCGTGACGGTTGCTCAGGGGGCTTTTGCTTCGCAGGCTGCGCGGCTTTATGCGTTGGCCGGACAGCCCGACAAGGCGACGGCATGGCTCGGCATCGCCCATGGGGCAACAGCACAGGAGGTCATAAAATCTTTGACCCAAAACTGGCCGCTGTTTGCTTTGTCTGGCCTTGTGCCGGATGCAGATTACGCGGCTGGCTTTAAAGGCTGGTTTACTTCAGTCCGCCCCGTCGAAGCCGATGATGGCAACGCTCAGTACAACAAGCGTGAAAAGGCGGGGAAGGTCATGCTGCTTTTATCCGCCGCAGGCTATGGCGTGCCCGAGGAGGGCTGGATCGAGGTGATCGAAGGTGGGCCGCTGGTCCGTCAATATGATCCCTCACCGGTCTTGCTGGAGCGCATGCGCCAAGCCGCCTCAGCGGGTCGCAAGGGCGAAGCCGTCTTGCTCGGCCTGTCCATGGTTGGCAGCGGCAAGGAAGATGTGCCTTTCGGGCTCTGGGTCGAGCTTGTCCGCGCCTTGCGTCTTGTCGGACTGCAAGTCGAATCCCGCGCCTTGGCGCGCGAGATCCTTCTGCGCTTGTCGCTTCTTTAAGTTGTGTTGAAGACTAACGAGTCGTCAATTCTCTCAAAGGCAGAGAGGCGCGGGGCTTGGGGGTTTCTTGTCTTCTAAGCTGGTCTATCAAGCCAGCTTGCGTCGCGTAAAGGAAAATGCCGTTGACGGGGTCAAGGATGCAACGTTCCTGAACGCTTTCAAGGGTGAGCCCTGAATCGATCTGGTGAACCGTGCGTGCCGCTGTCCAGCAAACGGTTTCGGCGGCACTTTTCTCATTCCCCAACGCTGTGGCAATGACGTTAAGTCTGTCTTTCTCCGTTTTTTCATAGGTATTAGCCATGGCCAGAAACCACGTTTTAAAACGTATCGTGGCTGACAGGGCTTGCCACGGGTCTGCCGTGTTGCAGGCGTTAAAGCCGGATTCGACAAAAGCGGTTTCTTGCGTACTGTCCGCCTTGAAGTTGCCCTGTTCGACCAGATAGGCGGCGGTGCCGAGAACATAATTCCCGCACACTTGTTGGCGAGCGTTGACAAAGGCCTTATGAAGGGGGGCATAGGAAGGTGGTGGGGCAGCTTGAGCGGATAGGCCGATCAAGGTAGAGGTAAGAAACGCAAAGGCGATCATAAGATAGCGGCGACTCATGGCGGGAGCAACTGGCGGTTTGTTGTAACGGCGGTTGGCGCAGGGGTCCCTTTGGGTGCAGCTACAGCTGTCATCCTTGACACAAGGCCGGAGGCATAGAGGAAATATTGGGCCCCGTAAACAGGCGTGGTTTCACACAGGCCGGAGGCGGAAGGATTAATAGGACGGCCACTGTTTTCGGCAAGACTGCGTCCGGCCTGACATAATTCCGTTGCCGTCAGGTCAACAATTCCCTGAAGGCCGGTTTCTCTTAGCTGGGCGCGATTGTCGTCGATATCTGTCATGAGGAAGGAAGCCAGCTGCACACGATAGCCGATACTTGCCGTCAGAGCCTTTTGGTAGTTTTTCCGGTAGTCGCATTTTTTCTGGGACTCTTGCAAAAAACGATTCTGTGCCCGTGCTGAATGAAGCGTGCCCGCTTCACGCATGTAATCGGACAAGATCGAGGCCGTCGTCGAGCATTCGACGGATGAGGTGTCGAGATATTGTTCTTCCAACGCCTGATAGTCGGCCTCAAATCCGGCCACGGCAGGCGCAAGATGAAGCGGCGGAAGGCTAACCTCCTTTGCTGTCTGCGGTTGGGGCGCAGGAGATGAAGGGCCGGTCGTACATCCGGCGCAAAAAAGTGTAGCGGCGGCGGCAAGGGGCCACAACCAACGTACGGACGAAGAGGCTTTACTGTGGGAAGACATGGGTAATTCCTTAAAGCAAGGGCGGACTATACGCCTTTACCCGTTTCGCGTAAAGAACGGCATTGCTTGCAAGGAGAGAGACATAGCAGGGCTAAAACGACATTTCTACCCCATGTAGAAAATAATACCTAATGCGGGGTCATGGGCACCCCTTTTGGACGTTTTTATTCCTTCTGGCCATTTCCCCCTACCGGCCCCTTTTCGCCTCTCTGCGCGCCGAAAAAGGGCCTTTCTGACGAGTAACCAAGAAGGACTGTTCGAAGCGCATAGTCTTCTAAGGACAGGCACTTGCAGGCATGCACTGGCTAAATGCAGGCTTGATTGTACCAACTTGACTTCCTGGTGAGCAATAATAGAGCATACAGCCAGTCTGCCCATTTGAGGTTACGCATGGTTCCGTCCATGACGTGTTGGCCGCATGAAGGGTTGTTCCGGCAACACAGTCGCCATAGTTCACGGTTTGTGGTTGATCCGTCGCAGCGGCAGTCCTGCTCGGGTAAAGTTCACCACTTAGGGAGTTGTTTTGTTCAAGAGAAGTTGTTTGTTGTGTTGATGTGGCTGGTGTGCAGACCGTAACGCTTTCGGTGGCTTGCACAAGGGCTGAAGTAACAGACTGAATGGACATTCTGTATCGGCGAACAATATCCCACGCTTTTACCAACGTTGCTTTGGCTGTGTCGCACACACCATCTCGAGCCTCCCCTTCAGCTTGGAGGGCGAGCTTGATCGCTTCTTCTTTTGCTAAACTAAGCGAAGGGTCCGTTTCCTTGCAATTTTCAACCATATCTGCAAGCTGCGTTTTTATTAATGAGATGGAGATATAACCATTCAGGTTATTAGCCTCAGCCTTGCCAATAAAACTATTGTATGCGGCTAGTCCTTCAGGACACTCACCGTTTTTGAAATGCGCCTGACTCGTCAAAGCAAGATTCATAGCAAGAGTCAACGGCGTGTCTTCTCTTCCAAGTAATTTGTTGGCATAGGATGAGACACCAGTAAGACCAGAAACACCACGGCATTGCGCAATAGATCTCGCCGCCGCTTCCACTTGTATATTTTCAACGCTATTTTGCGTAACAAAATCGGATAATTTGTTAAAATAGCGCTCGGCCTCGTCACATGCTTTTCTAGATGACGCTAGAATAACCTGATTCAACAGCATGTCCGCTTTGCGGCGATTGTTCATCTGTGTGATAGTGGCATTTTCAGCAGCCCAACTCGCTGGAGAGCACGTTACAGACAAAGCAATAAGCGTCAAAAGGAGCACGGTGTTTCGCGATGGTATTTTTCTGTATGTGGAGCAGGGCATATCATCCTCAAGTGTTAATCGGTTGGAATTATTAGGATAGGAGGAAGGTTACAAAGATAATGTAAGGGTTCCCCATGTCTTCCCTGGAAGAGCATTATGGATGATGTAACTTGAGGAAGTATTAATTTGTTTTTCTGATTCAGAGCTTAATATTTTCTTAAGCTGGGTAATAGAAAATAAGTTGTCGTATTTATGGAGGGTATATCTATGTTAACGAAATGTCGTGCCATTTCTTTTTCTTTGGTTTTTGCGGTGCTGTTCTCAAGTCCTTCGCAAGCTGCGGTTGATCAGGGTACCTTTTGTTCTCCATCAGAACCACTGAACGGGGCTTATTGTTTGAACCAGACATGTTCCCCTGCACAGCTTGGGGCATCAATGTTAGACAAAGACATGCAGAACGTCGTTGTTTGTCTGAAGGATGCATCGTCGGGGCGAAATATCTGGAAAGCCATGAATGGCACGGCGGTAACACAATCCGTTGGTGGCGGTGGCGCGGTTATTACACTGTATAATACGGCGGCGTGTCCTGCTGGCTGGACTCCTGTGTTTTCGGGACAGGCTTACGCGGGGGTTGTAAGTGCAGGTGTGACGGGCACTGCGGCGACGGATGTTTTCTGTGCCCCTGCGTCGCTGGGGACATCGGGCTCGGCTAATGTGGGGGTTAACCTTAAGAGTGTTTATTATGATGTTGGGGGTAGCGACGTAACAATGAGCTGTATCATGTGTTCCAAATAGAAGGCTAGGGACGCATTTGAGTTAAACCCAAACAGTCATAGGAATGGCGTTTGTGACGTTGCCCTTTCTTGATGCTTTTCTCGATATGCTGCTGGCCGAGCGCAATGCGGCGGTGAATACACGCCTCGCTTATCGGCGTGATCTGATGGACGCGGCGGCTTTTTTGGCTGGGCGTAAGATCTCTTTGGAGAAGGCAGGCGAAGAGGATGTGCGGGCCTATATTGTATCTTTGAAAGACCTGTCGGCGCGTACGCAGGCGCGGCGGCTTTCCGCGTTGCGTCAATATTTTCGGTTTCTCTGCTCCGAAAAACAGCGCGATGCTGACCCTACGCGTTGCATCGACGCGCCCAAACAGGGCCGCTCTTTGCCCAAGTATCTCGATGAAAAGGAAGTGTTCTCTCTGCTCAAAGTGGTTGGCCGGAAAAAGGGCTATGAGGGGGCACGCCTGCGGGCGATGATGGAGCTGGTCTATGCGTCGGGCCTGCGCGTCAGCGAGCTGGTGAGCCTGCCCGCCCGCGCCGTTTTGTTTGATCGCGGCCTTGTGCAGGTGCGCGGCAAAGGCGGTAAGGAGCGCGTCGTGCCGCTGGGCGATCCGGCCATCGAAGCGTTGCGCGACTGGATGCTGTGTCGGCGGACCGAGGGCAAACAGCTGCAATCTTCCGCCTTTCTGTTTCCGTCCGCCAGTTCGAAAACCGGCTATCTCACGCGCCAGCGGTTTTTCCAGCTGCTCAAGGGCATCGGAATCGAGGCTGGGGTCATGCCGGATCGCCTTAGCCCCCACGTTTTGCGCCATGCTTTCGCGACGCATCTGATCGAACATGGCGCGGACTTGCGAAGCGTCCAGACCATGCTGGGCCACGCGGACATTGCCACCACCCAAATCTATACCCACGTCGCGACCGACCGCCTAACCCAAACCGTCGCCGCGCATCACCCGTTGGCCGGTCCACAGCGCAAGCGTAGGTAAAAGGCGCATTCCCTCCTGCGCTGTTTTTTGATAGGAAGAAATTAGTTTTTGAAAGGATACAACAATGATTCAATCCCTTCTTCATCAAGCCGCCCTAATGGGCAAGGCCGTGATTGGCCTTTTTGGTGCAGGCGGCTGCGCGCGCGGTGTGATGCCGCTTGTGGTCGAGACGATCAAGGCCGTTCAGGCCGCGCATCCCGATGTGACTTTCGAGCCTTATTTTGTCGAGCGAGAGCCCACCAAAGCAACCGTGAATGGCATTCCGCTTCTTTCCGAAGAGGCCTTCTTCGCGCTTGAGGCCGATACGCGCTTTTTCAATGTCGCGATTGCCGAGTCAAAGCTGCGTCAAAAGATCACGGAAACCTGTCTGGCGCGAGGCCTGCGGCCTCTGTCGCTCGCCGCGTCCCAGACGATTTGCTATGACGATGTGGAAGTGGGCGAGGGCGCGATTTTGTGCGCCAATACGATGCTGACCTCGAACATCCGTATCGGGAAGTTTTTCCACGCTAACATCTATTCCTATGTCGAGCATGATTGCGTGATTGGTGACTATGTCACCTTCGCGCCCGCCGTGCGGTGCAATGGCAACGTGCATATCGGCGACCATGCCTATATCGGCACTGGCGCAATTCTCAAACAAGGCTCGCTGGACAAACCCTTGCGGATCGGGGAAGGGGCCATCATCGGCATGGGGGCCGTCGTCACCAAAGATGTCCCCGCCCACACCACCGTCGTCGGCAACCCCGCCCGCCCGATGGGAAGGTAACGGGCTTTACTGTGTGATATAACCCTTTGCGACGGGCAGGAATGAGCTGTCCTTCAAGGCATAACGATCAATGACATTTTCTACGAACCGATCACCAATCAGTTGATCAAGAACTGTGTCGATCATTGTTTTGAAGGCTAGGTCATTTTGAGGAATCACAATTACTGCGGCGAGTGTTCGCAGTGGCTCCGTTGAAACCGCTTTAATCTGACCTTTGTTCTTATTCATGAAGACGGCTGTTGCTGCCGAGTCGTTCAAGAAAATATCGGCTTTTTTGCTTGTGACGGACATCATAACCGATGCGCCGTCAGATAAGGTAGGAATCGTCAAAAGCGAGGCCTTCGGAAAATCGCGCTTGACAATTTCATAGGCGAACTCGCCATCAATCACGGCAATCTTTGTTTTCGGATCGTTGATGGACGCCGCTCCGTCCTTAAAGCGCGTTTCGTCGGCGCGGGCATAGGCGAAATAGGGAATGTAAAAGAAAGGCCGCGAGAATCCGACCTGCTTGCTGCGATCCGGCGTTGGCGTAATGGGGCCACAGAACATGTCGAAGTGGCCCGTTTTCATCCCCTCGAACGGGTTGGCTTGTCCCGTATCCTCGGTCCATTCGATTTTAAGGTGTAGCTGCTTGCCGATTTCCTCGATCACATCATGATAAATGCCCGAGGCCTGCTTGGTGTTCGGATCAATCATCAAAAAAGGCGACCATGTGAAATAGCCGCATCGGATCGTCCCCGTCCGCATAACGCGATCAAAAACCGTTTCCTTCGCATCCGCTGCCCAAGACGGCGGTGCCAGAACGAGCAGGAAAAGCAGAGAAAAAAGGCTAAAAGAGCGTTTCATAACACAACCCGCACAAAGAAAAAGGGATGACCTTAGGATTAGGTCATCCCTTTCAAAGGAGCAAGGGCTTAATGCTTTACCCTGTCGCACCGTGGCAATGCTTATACTTTTTTCCGGAGCCGCAGGGGCAGGGGGCGTTGCGTGGGGTGTTGCCCCACGTGTCGGCATTCTGAGGATCGAAGGCGGCGCGCGTTGGGGCGAGGCGATAGCTTGCGGCAGCGGCGTGAGCCTGCTCCTCGGTTGGCGCATCGGGCGAGTCGGCGTGCAGTTCGTGCATTTCCTGCTGCTGACGTGCCGCAACATATTCCTCCAGCGTCGGCATGCGGATCTCGATATGCATCAGGGCGCGGGTGACCTTTTCGCGCACATCGTCCAGCATCATGTGGAACAGATCGAACGCCTCACGGCTATATTCGTTGAACGGGTCCCGCTGGCCATACCCGCGCAGATGGATGCCTTGGCGCAGCTGGTCAAGGGCGAGCAAGTGATCCTTCCACGCAATGTCCAAAAGACCGAGCAGGGCGGCCTTCTCCGCGGTTGCCATGCGCTCTGGCCCCACCAAGGCTTCTTTGGTGTCCATGACGTCCTTGGCCGCTTTTTGCAAGCGCTCTTCGATTTCTCTTTCGGCAATGCCTTCTTCCTTGCCCCACCGAAGGATTGGCAGGTCGAGGTTCAGGACTTCCTGTACGCGGTTTTTCAGCCCCTCCATGTCCCATTGCTCGGGATAGGAGTGGGGCGGAATGGCCTTGACGACCATGGCGTGAATGATGTCCTCGCGCAGCTCGCGGATGGTGTCGGAAACATTTTCCGTTTCCATGATCATCTTGCGCTGTTCGTAAATCACCTTGCGCTGGTCGTTCATGACATTGTCGAACTTCAGCAGGTTTTTACGAATGTCGAAGTTGCGGGCTTCAACCTTTTGCTGGGCTTTTTCAAGCGCGGTGCTAATCCATGGGTGGGCGATTTTCTCGCCGTTGCGCAGGCCCAGCTTGGCCAGAACGCCTTCCATGCGCTCAGAGCCAAAGATGCGCATCAAATCATCTTCCAGCGAGAGATAGAACATCGAGGCACCCGGATCGCCCTGACGCCCAGAGCGGCCACGCAGCTGGTTGTCGATGCGGCGGGATTCATGCCGTTCGGTGCCGATCACGAACAAACCGCCAGCCTTGCGGGCAAGAATCGCATCGGCGGCGATATCGGCGCGGATTGCTTCGATCTGGCGGGCGCGTTCGGTTTCATCGGTGATGGACGAAAGCTCTTGCTCGACGCGCATATCAAAGTTGCCGCCCATCTGGATGTCGGTGCCGCGACCGGCCATGTTGGTTGCGATGGTCACCGCGCCAGAGCGTCCGGCCTGCGCGATGATGGTGGCTTCTTGTTCGTGATAGCGGGCATTGAGCACGCTGTGCCTGACGCCGCGCTTTTTCATCAGCTCAGAGAGAATCTCCGACTTCTCAATTGATACGGTGCCAACCAGAACTGGCTGACCGCGCTTTTGGCAGTCCATGACGCGCTCAACGATCGCGTTGTATTTTTCGGTCAGCGTGCCGTAAACCTCGTCTTCCATGTCGAGTCGCGCGGCGGGGACGTTGGTCGGCATTTCGACGACCTCAAGCCCGTAAATCTCGGCAAACTCGGCTGCTTCGGTCATGGCCGTGCCTGTCATGCCCGCCAGTTTGGGATAGAGGCGGAAATAGTTCTGGAACGTGATAGAGGCCAGCGTCTGGTTCTCGCGCTGGATTGAGACACGCTCTTTGGCTTCAAGGGCCTGATGCAGCCCGTCGGAGAAGCGGCGGCCATCCATCATGCGGCCCGTGAACTCGTCGATGATGATGACCTTGTCGTCCTTGACGATATAGTCCACGTCCTTGGTGAACATCTTGTGGGCGCGAAGGGCCTGATTGACGTGATGCACAACGGTGATGTTCTGGGCATCGTAAAGCCCGCCACCGGGCGTGAGCAGACCCGCTTCGCCCAAAAGCCGTTCAATCGTTACGTTGCCTTGTTCGGTCAGCGTCGCCGTCTTGGCTTTTTCGTCGGCCTCATAATCTTCCTTGGCCAAAAGCGGGACCAGCGCGTCGATTTTCTGATAAAGGTCCGAGGAATCCTCGGCGGGGCCAGAGATAATCAGCGGGGTACGCGCCTCGTCGATCAGAATGCTGTCCACCTCGTCCACGATGGCGAAGTTGAAGGGACGCTGGCAAAGCTCTTCGGCGCGGAATTTCATATTATCGCGCAGATAGTCAAAGCCGAACTCGTTATTGGTGCCATAGGTAATGTCGGCGGCATAGGCGGCCTTGCGCTCTTCGTCGGTCAGGCCGTGGATGATACAATCGGTGGTCAGGCCCAAAAAGCTGTAAATGCGGCTCATCCAGTTGCTGTCGCGTTTGGCTAGATAATCGTTGACGGTGACAACATGCACGCCCTTGCCGGTCAGCGCGTTGAGATAAACGGGCAGGGTGGCGACCAGCGTCTTGCCTTCGCCCGTCTTCATTTCGGCGATCTTGCCGCTGTGCAGGACCATGCCGCCGCGCAGCTGGACGTCGAAATGACGCTGGCCCATCACACGCTTGGCCGTTTCGCGCACCGTGGCAAAAGCTTCGGGCAGCAAATCGTCCAGCGTCTCGCCCTTGGCTAGCCGATCCTTGAACTCGGTCGTTTTGGCGCGAAGTGCCTCGTCGGTCAGCTTGATAAACTGCGCTTCCAGCGCATTGATGGTCGCAACGGTCAAATCTTGGGAACGGAGAACGCGGTCATTGTGCGTGCCAAAAAACTTGCGAGCCAAAGCGGTGAGCATAACAGGAAAACCTCGATCCAAAGACAAAAGGCCGCGTGGCCACAGGGTCTCCCCACGGCTCTCGCGCAACCGTTTCTATATGGGGGTGGGGGCGCAGAAATGCAAGACCTTCCCGCAGAAAAAGAAAAGGCTTTTTGTTCTATCCCCGCCCGTAATCAGCCCAGCCGGAAGTGGGTTAACGGCTTGGGCAGCGTGGCGTGGATTTGCTCGATGATGCTGATCGCGCCGCCAACGGTGGCGGCGGCATGGACGAAGCCTTTTTGCTTCCGGCCATCATGGGCCGTATTAAGAAGCTTGTCGGCTTCTCTATCACCCAAAAAGGCCCGCATAAAAGGCTCGTGAAAAGCGTTGGGGCCACGGCCTTGAGGCTGGTGAATGTCCCCGTTCCAATAGATCATGTGCGTCTGCTGCATCAGATCGGGAACAAGCGCGTGCAGAAGGTGAACGGCAGCCTGCTCGACAGCGGAACCCTTGCCGCCAGCCGCACAGACGACGGCGTGACAGGGATGCACAATATCAACCGTCCTTGTATAGAGATCGGACACAAGCGACCATGAATCACAGGGCGGAATTTCGCCATTTTCTGTTTCAGAGGCGACCAAGGGTGGTGTGCTGGTACAGACGGAATGGACGCCGTTTGCTTGCCGATAGGTCATGTGATAGGCCCCCATGGCGTGCTTGTCACCGCCGCCGGAGCTAATGGCATGGCCGTTTTGTGCGGCGTAGTTAGCCAGTTCCCGAAGGAAGGTCAGGTTGACAAGATTGTCGTTGCTGGCCGAGGTAAAGGCCGCGAGGGTTAGAATGTTCTGAACGGGATCTATGCCGCCCTGATTGCACTGGGTGTTAAGGGTGTGATGGGCGTTAAAGCGTCGGTAATCACGCAGACTGTGGGTCAGAATCTCTTTGGCGGCGGCCTCCATATCGCTCAGTTTTTTGCCGCGAACGATGTGCATATCACTGAAAGCAAGATGCTCACATTTGCTTTTGAGCTTAAGTGGCTTTCTGTCAAAAAAGGGCTGGCGGACATATCGTTTGGCCATGCCCATATTGGCGAGATAGGTCAAAAGGTCGAGCTTTTGGGTCCAGCTTCCGTCATCCAGCACGATCAGGGGTTTGCTCATTTCTGGGGCTTCAAAATCACGCACCGTGGCCGTGGCCAAAAGTTGAAACCCCATTTGCAATTGTTCGCGCGGGGACAGGCCCGTCAGCGGATAAAAAATACGGGCATCGGCTTTTTCATAAGCAGCCAAAGGGTTAATCGCCTGAATCATGCGCGCCCGCGGCGGTGCGTTCTTGGGAAGGGGGCGCGGAACGGGTGGTTTTTTGGCTTCGTAAACACGGAATGAGCCTATATCCACTTTCTGGCGTTTAAGGGAAATAGGGGCACGTGGTGCGTCGGCAGGAAGGCCCGTTAAATGTTCGTACATGGACATAACCAACGCGCGGCGCACGCTGTGGCCCGTCAGGAATTCTTCAAATCTCTTGATGTTCGGGGTGCCGTTAAAAGCTGGAGCGGATAAAAACTCAGCGGTAAGATTGATTTGGCTGGGGTCGAGGAGAAAGGGCTTTTTAAGGTTGCCATTTGTGGCCAAATGAAGGGGAACAGATAGATCCAGTTTGGTCGGACCTGCCTCAACGGCTGTGCCCAGCCTGTAAAAGGAAGCGGCGACTTGGTCAATAAGCTCGATAATATCTTTGGGTTTGTATCCCGATTCAAGGGCCGAGGTGCGAATCCAATTCACAAAGTTCTCTATGCTGACCGCTGCGATGATCGGGCCTGTTTCTGCGCCCGGACCGGCGTTCTTACCATGGTTGTCGGCACTGTTCAGAACCTCTTCGGGGACCAAAGGCACATGTTTTTTGCGCAGGATGTCCCAAACTTCTTTGGGGACCTCAAGCGTGCTGTCTTCGCCCATAAAAAGGATATTATTCGGAATGAAGGACAGAGCGTAATCGGCACAGACTTCTTTGATCAGTTTTTGATAAGCAGGGTTGGTCTGGAACTCTTTGACCTTGTCTTTGATTGCGCGTGTTTTTTGAAGGCTGTTTTCAACACGGTTGCCCGTATCTTCCGGCGCGGCGTGATAGGCGGCGAGAATGGTGTTCAGGCTTAAATAAAGGATAGGCACATTATTCGCGCGGGCAATGGCGTTATAATGTTCCAGCTTTTCATTGGTCGAGGTGGCGACGAAGCAGATAAAGGGTCCTGCGTTTTTGATGCCGCACTGTGCCGTTGATGTATTTTTAAGTGGCTTGTTCATGCTGTCCTGTATGCTTTAAATTATTCACTCAAATAAATTGGGTTAGATAGGTAAAAGGCGCGGTTTGATCCGCGCCTTTGGTAGTGTCAATCGACCATAATATCTTCATTCCAAAGCTCGGGCTTGTCCTTGATGAATTGCTCCATCATGGCGATACAGGTGGGATCGTTCGCGATCACAACATCGACGCCACGCGATTTCAGGAACTCTTCGTTGCCGCCAAAGGTGGTGTTTTCGCCGATCACGACGCGGGGAATGCCGAACTGGACCGTGGTGCCCGAACACATCATGCAGGGCGACAGGGTGGTATAAAGCGTGGTGTCCTTATAGGTGCGCTGGCGGCCCGCGTTAAAGAAAGCGTCCATTTCGCCGTGCAGGATGGGATTGTCTTTTTGAACGCGCTGGTTGTGCCCTGCGCCGATGACCTCATCGCCGCGCACCAAAACCGCACCGATGGGAATGCCACCTTCCGAAAGGCCTTTTTGAGCTTGTGCGACGGCCAGAGAAAGGAACTTCTTGTCGGCTTCGGTCATAGGCATGGGCGGCTCCGTGCTGGTTGAGGGCGTTAACCATGAGCCGGTGCTCATGGCGATCCGTTAGCGCGTCTTATACATCCTCGCACCCTGCAAGAAAACCCGTTTCATTACTTTCACGAAAGGAGGTTGGTGGTGGGCTATAAACTTCTCCCCCCTGGCGGGGGCGGGGAAAAGAAAGAGGGAAGGTTATCCCCTCTTAAACTCAGGGACGAGCTCTTCAAGGCGGGCGATGGCGGCGGTTTCGGTCATGCCGGCTTGGAGCAGGGTGGCAAAATTGTTGATGGATTGCTGAAGCTGGGGCAGCTCGACCGTCGGTGATTTGGCCAAAAACACGCCGTCAACGCCCGCGTGAATCAGCTCCTCGGACGGTGAGAACAACTCCTCATACAGCTTTTCTCCCGGACGTAGGCCGGTGAACTCGATCTTGATGTCTTCATCGGGGCGCAGACCGGCCAGACGGATCATCTGCCGCGCCAGATCGACGATTTTCACGGGCTGGCCCATATCCAGAACCATGACTTTGCCGCGCACCTCGCTGGGCTGGATTCCAAACGCCATGGCTTGTAGCACGAGCTCCACCGCCTCGCGTACCGTCATGAAATAGCGGGTAATGTCGGGATGCGTGACGGTGATGGGCCCGCCTTTGGCCAGCTGGTCTTGAAAACGCGGCACGACCGAGCCGGTGGAGCCCAGCACATTGCCAAAGCGCACGGTGACAAAGCGCGAGGCGGGAGAGAGAATGTCGAGGGCCTGAATATACATCTCGGCCAGCCGCTTGGTCGCGCCCATGACGTTGGTGGGGTAAACCGCCTTGTCGGTGGAGATCATCAGCATCGCCTCCGCGCCCGACTGGGCCGCGCAATCCGCGACGATATGGGTGCCGACAGCGTTGGTCAAAACGGCCTCGCGGGCGTTGAATTCGGCAATCGGCACATGCTTGATGGCGGCAGCGTGAAAGACTAGCTCCGGTTTTTCATCCTTGAAAATCTGGACAAGGCGCGTGCGGTCGCGCACGTCGGCCAGATAGGCGCGCTTACTGACCAGCGGAAAGCCCTCGGTCAGCTCCATCTCGATCTTGTAAAGGTTGAACTCGCACAGATCGAGCACGGTCATATGCGCTGGAGCCAGCGCGGCAATCTGGCGCACGAGTTCGGAGCCGATGGTGCCGCCCGCGCCCGTAATCAGCACGCGCTTGCCGGTGATCAGCTTGGTGATCGCCTCGCGGTTCAAGATGGTTTCAGGGCGGCCCAAAAGGTCTTCCAGAGCCAGCGGCTGATCGGGCAGCCTTGCGCTGCGCACATCGTTTTGCAGCTCGGTCAAAGCTGGAAGGCGTGAGAGCTTAAGCCCCAGCGTTGTGCATTGATCCAAGAGGGTGGCCATCATGGCCGCATTCATGCGCGTGGTCGAGCGCGTGATGACAAGGCGGCTGGGGGCCATGTTCTTTTCGCGCAGTTTCTCGATAATGTCGGGCAACGCGGTAACGCTGCCCAGCACCTTGATGCCGTGGACGTTGCGGCCTACGCGCTTGTCGTTTTCGCCGATGATCCCGACGATGCGGAAAGGGGCCTGCGGGTTGCTGGCCACCGCGCGGATGAACAGGTCGGCCTCGTCGCCCGCGCCGACCAACAGGACATTGACGCGCCCGCCGCCCGATTTCTCCCAAAGGGCAGAAAGGCGACGCTCACGCAAAAGGCGCAGGAACAGGCGTGAGCCGCCCAGAAAGGCGAGCAGGATAAACCAGACGATGACGGGCAGCGTGCGGGGCACGCCCTCAAGCCGCATGACGAAAAAGGCGACCATGGTGAAGGCGACAACGGCGATGGATACGGCTTGGAAAATGCGCTTCAAATCGCTGACGGACGAAAAGGCCCAGATGCCGCGATAAAGGCCGCTGGCTAGAAAGACAACGGTGCAAGTCACGGTAAACAAGCCGCCACCGGCGAGAATCAGGCTGACAGGCGTGGTGACGATATCGTCCCCGACGCGCAGGTAAAGGGCCAGCAAATAAGCCAAAGCGGCCATAACGATATCGTGCGCAAGCGCAAGGCCAAAACGGTTCAGGCGGGGAAGGGGCAGTTTCATCATCAACCTTTTTGCACAACCTAGATGGATAGAAAAACAAGCGGGATGCCAGCCGGAGTTTGTGCCAGCAAGCGGATATCCGATTTCTTTTTTCCTTTTGACTGTACCTTTGCGCCTGAAAAGAAGGACTCTCTACTTAAAACTGCGTCATCCCCGCGAAAGCGGGGATCCATGCCGATCCCAAAGGATATCTTCGACAGGTAGATTCCCGCCTTCGCGGGAATGACTCACTTTTTGTGTGACACCCTCAACTTTTGAAGCGCAATTGGTAATCCTCAAAACTTTTATTCTTTGTTTCCTTTGGCAAGAAGACTCAGTTTCGCCAAAAGAAGGCCAAGGACTCCTACACCAAGGGCAAGGCCAAGCCAAGGGTTTCTCATGGCGACATAGGCACTGCCTAACAAAAAAACATTTCCGGCCGCAATCCACAGGACAACGGGCACCGGCGATCCGGTGCCGCTCGTGGCGCGCTGATAGAAATGGGAGCGGTGAGGTTGCCATATTTTTTCACGGCGCAGGGCGCGGCGTGTGATTGTGATCCCGCTATCCGCTAGATAGTAAAGCGGGAGCAGAAGGGCGGGAACAAGGTGTCCGGCGCAAGCTAGGTTGAGCAACAGAAACCCGATCACAAAACCAAGCGGCACGCTGCCCACATCGCCAAGGAAGATTTGCGCGGGGTGCCAGTTCATTTTAAGAAAACCAAGAGCCGCGCCGCATACCAGTACGGCAAGAAGAAGGGGGAAGAGGCTTTCGCCCGAAGAAAGGGGATAGAGGAGGAGGCCCACCCCCGCCGCGCAGAAAGCCGTTTGCATGCCTGTGATGCCGTCGATGCCGTCCATGAAGTTCGTGAGATTCATAAACCAGCCCCAGCCCAGCACGAGCAACAGGCGATCAAGCCAAAAGGGCAGGGCTCCACCCAAGACCATCGCCTGATCGCCGCCAAGGGAATCAAGGGCAAAACTGCCGATCAGCGCGGCGAGCAGGTGGGTGGCAAGCCGAATGCCCGCGCCCAAACTCCTTCGATCATCCATCCATGAAATGGTGACAAGCAACGCAAGCGCGGCCAAGAGCAGCAGGGTTGGCTCCAGCGAGGTTTTATCGAGCATCAGAAGAAGCCCCGCCCCAATCGTAGCCACAACCGCAAGGCCGCCCCCGCGCGGCACAGGCACGCTGTGCATGCTGCGCTCGTTGGGTTTGTCCATGACCTGCTTGGCCAGAAGATAGCGGCGCACCCGCAAAGTCAAAAGATGACAGGTGCAGGCCGCAGCGAGCGTGATAAAGAAGAGCGTCGGCAGAAACATTGTACCTCTCAGACGTCAAGAATTGGGACTAATCCTATCAAAGTTGAGTCATTCCCGCGAAAGCGGGAATCTATCTGTTGAAATGATCCCTTTGGATCAATGTGGATCCCCGCTTTCGCGGGGATGACGCAATTTTTATGTACCGTCCCCCACTCTTGAAGTACAATCAGCCTATATCATCTATCCTTTGTGTTTTGATGGGCGGCAATCGCCTCCCCCAACCCTTCGTGCCAGTCGGGCTGGGCTAGGCCATAGCGTTCCTGTGTTTTGCGGCAATCAAGCGCGGTGCGCAAGGGGTCGCGCAGCGGCGAATCGATCTCGCTGCTCATGGTGGCGGTCAGCGTCGGGGCTCGTCCTGTTCGAATGGCATAAATATCGCGCACCGCACAGCCGAAATCATAGACGGAAAGGGCAGGTGTCCCACAGACGTGATAGGTGCCGAACCCATCGACTTTTCCGCCCAGAAGCTCTTGGGCGATATGCACAAGAGCGCGGGCCAGATCAGGCGCATAAGTTGGGGCAAAGAACCTGTCCGCAGGCAACCGCAGCGGCACTTCGCCATCAAGTTGGTCCAGCAAGCGCGTCAGCGGATTTTGCGGTGCCTTCACAGCACTGAAAACGCCAGAGCTGCGCACAATGACATGCCATGCCAGCTCGTGGCGCAGGGCTTCCTCGCCCATCATTTTGCTGCCGCCATAGGTGGAGAGCGGGTTCATCTTGTCCTCGGTCGTAGTGGGCGCGGCTTGGCGGCCATCGAAGACAAGATCGGTCGAAAGCTGGATCATCGGCACATCAAGGACCGAAGCTTGCGCCGCCATTTGGGCTGGCGCATGAAAATTGACCGCCATGGCTGCTGCTTCGTTGGCTTCGGCCTTAGCGATGTCGCTCATTTCGGCGGCGTTGAGAATAAGTGAGGGTGCCGTATCCTGAATGAAGCCGCGCAGCTGGGCCGGATTGGCAATATCGCACGCCGCGCGGCTTGGCGCGCAGAGCGTCCACGAAACCGGCCATGCGTCTGTTTGAGTCAAAGCCTGCAAGGCTTGCCCCACCGGACTGCTAATCCCGAAAAGGAGGAAGCGTTCTGGAGTCATGGGGACTTCTTTCCTTTCAAGGAGAGTGAAGGGGTAGCGTATAGGTGACTTTTACCGTTTTTTGTGGAATGTTGCATAAATAAGATCATGAGGACGACAACGGTAAGAAGTTTTCGTCTTTCCGGAGAAACTTTCTCTTCGACGCTGCTTAGCGGCGAAAGAAAGTTTAATCCGGAATCCAGTTTTACTCTGAAACATTCACTGGATTCCGGATCTGCGCACCTCAGCCCTCACGGGCTTCGGCACTTGTCCGGAATGACGATTTGTATTTGTTGTAGGCTTTCTGGGAGCCATCAAACGCTCGTTGCCCTCTTTTATCGAAAGAAAGGTGCCTTCTGTCAATGACTGCGCAGAATCTTGTTTCCGTCATTCTGGTGACGCGCCATACGGGGCCAGCCCTTGACCGCGCGATCGAGTCCGTTTTAGCCCAAAAAGGAGCGGTCGAGCTTGTTTTGGTCAATAACGGCAATCCGCCGGAGGTTGAGGCCGCCCTGATGGCACGTTTTAAAGACGCCCCCCATGTCCGCCTGATGACGGGGCATGGCGATGTCGGTTTTGCGCGAGGCTGTAATCTTGGAGCCCGTGTGGCTTCGGGGGATCATTTGTTGTTTTTAAGCCCGTTTTGCCGCCTGCCTGACGGGATCATCGCTGCGCTGGGCGAGAACGAAGAGGCCTTTAAAAAGCCTTTCGTCCTTGGCGTGCGCCTTGTGGATGGGCAGGGCACTGAAATCGCCTGCTCGCGTCGCCCGATCCTGACGCCAGAGGGGCTTATCGTCTCGGCCCTGCGGCTGGCCAAGCATTTCCCGAAACTGCATCTGGACCTGCACAAAAAGGCCTTGCCGCCTCACACGGTGCGCATGCCCGCAATCAGCCGCCATTTCATGGTGATGCTCAAAGCGGATTTTATCGCCATGGGCGGGTTCGATCCGGCCTATCTTTACCACAGCGAGGATGTGGATTTTCTGCTGCGCTTCAAAGAGCGGGGCGGCCATATCTATTTCAGGCCCGATCTGACGGTTCCCTGCCTGCTGGGCGGGGCGGCTTCGCTGGCCGATGATAAGCAAAAGATGAAGGATTCGATCCGCTATATCCATGACCATTACGGCGCCAGCTATTTCCATCCCTTTTTATGGCTGATTTATGCGGGGTATGGGCTGAGCTATCTGGCCAAAAGGGGGCAGGCCCGTCTGGCGACCTATCAGGCCCAAAAGAAGCGGTAATCGGATACCACAACTATTTTCTGCCGTGGACACGGGTTTCTGTTGACTCCGTCCCGTCCTCTGCGTACAACCACCCTTCGTTATTACGGCCTCTTCGCCCAAGGTGCGGGCAAAGAACAGGGTCGTCAGATTGAAAGGGTATTCCTATGGCTGGAAAGATCAAGCTGTCCAAGCGTAGCGTTCAAACGCAAAGCTATGCCGCCAAGCACGGTGAACAGGACAAGAATTGGGTTCTTTTTGACGCGGACGGCGTCATCTTGGGTCGTTTGGCGGCTGAAATCGCCATGACGTTGCGCGGCAAGAAAAAGCCGATCTTCACACCGTCTGTCGATTGTGGCGACAATGTCATCGTCATCAACGCCGACAAGGTCGCGATGACGGGCAAGAAGGCGACTGAGAAGGAGTTCTTCTGGCATACCGGTTACGCTGGCGGCATCAAGAGCCGTACACGCGCCGCGATCCTTGCGGGCAAGTATCCTGAACGCGTCATTGAAAAGGCTGTCGAGCGCATGTTGCCGCGCGGCCCGCTTGGTCGTCGCCAGATGGGCAATCTCAAGGTTTATGCGGGCGCCGAGCATCCTCATGCGGCCCAGAACCCGACGGCGATCGACTTCGCTGCCGCCAATCGCAAGAACAAAAGGAACTAATCATCATGGCCACGACTCGTAAATCTTCTCTTTCTGGGATCAAGGCTGCCGTGAAGGAAGCCTCCGTCGCCGCGCCTGAAGCTGCTGCACCTGTTGCTGCCGCGCCTGTCGCCGAGATTGTCGTCAAGTATGAGCGCAAGGTCGATGCCAAGGGCCGTTCCTATGCCACCGGCAAGCGTAAAGACGCTGTCGCCCGCGTGTGGATCATGCCGGGTAAGGGCAAGATCACGGTGAACGGCAAGGACATCACGACCTATTTCGCGCGTCCCGTTCTGCAAATGATTGTCAACCAGCCTTTCGCGGTTGTGGATCGCGTCGGCCAGTTCGACGTTGTCTGCACCGTCATGGGCGGCGGTCTGTCGGGACAAGCCGGTGCCGTCAAGCACGGCATTTCCAAGGCCCTGACCTATTTCGAACCTGATCTTCGCCCCGTGTTGAAGGTTGCCAAGTTCCTCACCCGCGATTCGCGCGTTGTCGAACGTAAGAAATATGGCCGCGCCAAGGCCCGTAAGCGGTTCCAGTTCTCCAAGCGTTAAGCTCTGGGGACTGCCTCCAAAGAAAAGGGAGCCGAAAGGCTCCCTTTTTTGTGGGGGGCAAGCTTTTTATCCTTTGGTGAAAGCCTTCGCCGCGACTGTTGCCAATCCTGACAAATCACCGGGACGATAGGGCGTTTCCGTTGGAACTGTCGTTCGTGTGCCGGCAGGGGTATGTGAAAGTGCCTTGTATGGGGTGTGGCGAATTTCCATAATTAAGACGCTGTTGTATCCCCTCCCTTGCCAAAAATCAGGTAATATCCTGCTTGTGAAGCGCGGAAAGCTGTTGCGTGGCCGGCCCTTGAGTGTGACTTGATCAGAGGGCAGTTCCAGAAATTGCGATAACTTCAAATTTCTGGATGACTCAAGAGTCTCTGCTGCTTTTTTTCTTGCCTCAGAGAGTGTCGCGCCACACGTAACGACATCATAATAAACGGTTTCTCCATTCACTACTGCAACGGCAGGTTCCAAGGGACTCTGTTCGTCAGGCAAATTGCTTCGGAATAATATGGTGTAGGGAACATTATCGGGTGTTGGCTGTGTCATAAGATTCTCCATAGTATTAAGTAGCATCCTTCTGTCCTACGCCTATTCTACCATAAAAAAAGCATGAAAGCATTTTCCCTGAAAGCAAAAAAGGGAGCCGAAAGGCTCCCTTTTTTGTGGGGTGGATTGCTTGATGTTGGCATACGAGGGCGGCAAAAAGCCAAGCTGCGCGAAACTTTCCCGTTTTTTGCGTCCGCGAGAGCGAGTTTTTGCAAAACCGTTTGAAATCAAAGGGTTAGGCTGTATCCTCGATTTCAGGAAATATCTTCTATAACAACAACTTAGCGCAAAAAGACTCCCGAACAGACAAGGCAGCGTACCCAATTAGGCCTCAGCTGCGTCACAGAGCCCTTTTTCTCCTCGAATCGTTGATTCTAAAGGGATATTTCTGGATCGAAAAAGAAGCGCAACACGAGCAAAAAACAACGAAAAGGCTTTCTGAAAGTTAAAAAGGGAGCCCGAAGGCTCCCTTTAGGGGGATTCTGAAGGCCTTACGTTGCTTCGCATGTTGATGTTGTATTGCAGAGGTGGAAGGAAGCCCCTATCGGAACATCAGGCAGATAGGGAATCTCTGCTTTTGCCAAATTGTCAAACTTGACGACCGGGTTACGTTTTGTGTCAAAGTAAGTTGCTGTAAATGTTACGGCAGGTTTCGCTGTTTCTTCTGTCGCAACATGAAAGGGGGTGGGCTTTTCCTCAAGGACAGGGGCCATCCTACCTGCGTTTCCCAGTTTGATTGCCATGGTTCTTTCAGCCTTGCCTGCGCGGGTTGTCATTGGTGCTGTCATTGGTCCCCTCCCTGATGCAAAGGTGAAAAAGCGTCCTACAAGATCAAGTGTGACCGATAACGAGCCCAAAAAGAAGGGGTTTTAATAGTTTCATGCGTGATTTTGCTAAATTTTCCGGTTATACCTGCGAGGTTTTGCTCTTCGCTTGGGGAAAAGGGAGGGCTTGAAGCCAGCGCGTCAGGGCCCTATATATCTTCCGACCCACGTTTATGATGATGTCAGGATAGAAAATGACCAGTGAAACCGAGACCCTCGTACCCGAAACAGCTCAAGAAACCGCTCAGGCGACTGAAAACACGGCCGAAACCGAAAAAGACGGGGCTGAAGACGCGCTAGAGCAGGCGCAAACCGAGATCGGCAAGCTGAAGGACCAGATTCTCCGCGCGATGGCTGAGACAGAAAATACCCGCCGCCGCATGAAGAAAGAAGTCGAAGACGCTCAAAAGTTCGCGCTGGGCTCTTTCGCGAAGGAGATGCTGGTCGTTGCCGACAATTTCCGCCGCGCGCTGGACGCCGTGCCCAAGGACGGCGCAGACGGCGATACGCTGAAGAACCTTGTCACCGGCGTCGAGGCGACCGAGCGCCAGCTTTTGGCCGCCTTCGAACGCTTCGGGATCAAGAAAATAAGCCCCCTCGGCGAGGTCTTTGATCCGCATTATCATCAAGTGATGATGGAGATCGACGATCCCTCCAAACCCGCAGGTCAGATCGTTCAGGTCTTACAAGAAGGCTATATGATCCATGATCGCCTCCTGCGCGAAGCCATGGTCGCCGTCGCCAAAGGCGGTCCCACCGCCCACAAAGTCGATACGCAGGCGTAAAAGAGGGGGCTAAACTCGCTTCTCCACAAAAAAGTGCTTCGCTTGCGGCGAAGATGGCATTTTGCGCTTGTATTTCGCGCCGGAGTGAGTAATTTACCGCTTCACCTCGACGTGTGGGGCCATAGCTCAGCTGGGAGAGCGCAACAATGGCATTGTTGAGGTCAGGGGTTCGATCCCCCTTGGCTCCACCAGAAGGCAATTCGACGGCGTTCGCCAACGTCCGATAAGCCTTCAAAAACTCAATAAAAACAACAAAATCATAAGATTTCCGTCCGTTGCGGTTCGGGAATGGTCCTTGCCAGCCACCTATAAATTGGGGTAACTTTCTGGGGTAACTCAAAACCACTGGGGTACTTTTTTCGCCTTGGTGGTCAAATTCCCAAGGAATCACCACCCAATGGCTCTGACACACACCGAGATTCTCAACGCAAAATCAAAAGATAAGCCGTACAAGATGTACGATGAGAAAGGCTTGTTCCTCCAAGTTACCCCAACTGGGGGTAAGTGGTGGCGGTTTAAGTACCGTTTTGACAACAAGGAAAAGCTTCTGGCGTTGGGGACTTACCCCGAAATAAGCCTCAAGAACGCCCGTGACCGGAGAGACAGAGCGCGTGAGAGCGTGGCTTTGGGAACAGACCCCGCAGTAACACGCAAAACAGACAAACTGGAACAGTCGCAGGAAATCACCGACACGTTTGAAGCCGTGGCGCGGGAGTGGCTAAGCAAACGGTCAGCTATATGGGCCGAGTCTCATTCCAGCAAGATCATCCGCCGCCTTGAACTTGATATTTTCCCTAGGCTGGGCAAACGAGCTATCGCCTCCATCAAGCCGCCTGAGCTGCTTGAGGTGCTGCGCCGAATAGAAGAGCGAGGCGCGGGCGACACGGCGCACAGAGCTCTACAAAACTGTGGCCAGATATTCCGTTATGCAGTGGCCACAGGCAAGGCCGAGCGCGACGTAGCCGCCGACCTGCGCGGGGCATTGGCTCCGGTCAGAGAGGGCCACTTTGCCGCCGTGACAGACCCCAAGGCCATCGGCCCACTACTTCGTATGATGAGCGAATATAAGGGGTGCCCTGTCACTTGCTGCGCCTTGCGTCTGATGCCGTTGGTGTTTGTGCGTCCGGGTGAGCTGCGCAAAGCTGAATGGACAGAAATAGACTTTGACACGGCGACATGGAACATCCCCGCTGAGCGCATGAAAATGCGTGTGCCTCACATCGTCCCCTTATCGCGCCAAGTGCTTGAAGTCCTGAAAGAGCTTCATGGTTTAACGGGAAAAGGCCGTTTCCTCTTCCCCAGCGCAAGAAGCAATCAAAGGCCGATGAGCGATAATGCGGTTCTCGGCGCATTGCGTCGTCTGGGAATACCAAAGGAAGAAATGACAGGGCATGGATTCCGCGCAATGGCGCGTACCGTCCTTGATGAGGTGTTGCACGTCAGGCCTGACTATATTGAACACCAACTCGCCCACGCCGTCCGTGATCCGAATGGTAGAGCCTATAACCGCACCGAGCATTTAGACGAACGCCGCAAAATGATGCAGCTTTGGGCGGATTATTTGGAAGAAGTGCGGGGGGATTAAGGGGGATATATGCCGCAGACTGCAGATACCTTATTGTATTCACAACAAATTATATTAGATTTGAAAATATTCGGCGCGTGCTCTTGAAATAATATGTGGCTATAACCATGTATTGAAAATACTCAATAAGGAGAGACACCGCGAATGCCAACGACCGCACATTTTATCAATGTTGGACAAGGGAACATGACCTTGCTTCAACTGTCTAACGGAAAAACGTTCCTCTATGATTGCAACATAACGAACGATAACGAGAAATATGTGCTTGGGTACCTGAGAAAAACCCTTGGGCAAGGCAAAAAGATCGATGTTTTTGTGTGCTCGCACAGGGATTCAGACCATATGAGAGGTGTGAAGAAAGTGCACAGCCTTTTTCCCATACAAACGGTTTGGGATAGCGGAGTGACGGGGACCACCCCAGATTGCTGCGAATATAGAGAATTCATGGACTTGCGACGATCAATTGGCTTTAAGGAGGTTTCTGCGGGGTATTATTTTGACTATGGCAATACTCGGCTTCGAGTGATGAATTCAAAAAATGATAACTTGCCAAATGATGCAAACGCTCAAAGTGTAGTTATTAAAGTGGTTCACAGGGACGACAGCATAAACACCGACTACGACAGTATTTTGCTCACTGGAGACACAAATGCTGTAGCGTGGAAAGACATTTCTCGCCGCTATAAAGCAGAAGATTTATCTTGTTCCCTTTTGTTAGCTAGCCACCATGGTTCTTTGACGTACTTTGATGATCCTAGTGATCGGTATTATTTTCTTTCTCATCTAGAGGTTAAATCTCCTGCCGTAACCATTTTGTCTGTTGGGCCCAATCCACATGGGCACCCAGAAGCCAAGGCCCTAGAATTTTATGAAAAGCACTCATCTGGATCAAATCAGGGAAACAAAGTTTTTCGCACAGACAAGCATGGTACTGTGTGTGCGGTGTTGAAAGATCGTGGTGGGTGGGCGCTTACGAAGGGTTTATAGATGGCTAAAATCAAGTCTGATCCGGTGTCATGTGCCGACTTGTTAGAGTATCTTAACTCATGCTCTGATTTCAGCTTTGAACTTTCAGTTCTAAAAATGCTACGCGATAGTGGTGTTGAATGTGAACATGGAGGTCATTACGAAGATCCAGTTACTAAAAAATCAAGAGAATTTGACATTAGAGCGATAAAAACTATCGATTACCGCCGTGTTCGCATGGCTGTTGAATGTAAAAATATACGTGAAAATTTCCCCATATTGGTTTCATGTGTGCCCCGTCATGAACAAGAGAGTTACCACCAAATTGCGCTTGTACATGAACCCAAGACAGATACATCAATTTATCAAGTTCATTCATCATTTCAGCCCCGAGCAAAAACGCTGAACATAGAAGGGAAGTATAGCTTTTATGAGTGTGGCAAACCTGTAGGGAAAAGCACTGTTCAGGTCGGACGTTCGATGGATGGTTCGCTTTGCTTCAACGATTCTGAGCTGTACGAAAAATGGGGGCAGTGTCTAAGTTCAGCGGATGAACTTGTTGGTCGTGTAAATTGGGATGGGGAAAACAATAATGAATTATACTTCTCCACTGTATTTCCATTCGTCGTTGTGCCTAACAATAGGTTGTGGATGGTTATATATGACGAAAACGGTAATAAAATAAGTGACCCAACTCAGACGGATAGGTGTTCATGTTTTATCGATAAAGAATATTCGATGGGAAACGGGATCACGGGTGATCAATTGCGATTGTCACATGTTGAGATAGTTACGTTCAATGGGATGAAGAAGTTTATTGCAGACCATTTAATAACAGCCGAAGGAATGGCTCAAATATTCCCACAACAAGGGATAGCGGATGCATTGCGAAATTGAGAGATGGCAAATGACCTCGGAAAATAAGATTAGAAATATTGGTATCGCACTGTCTGGTGGGGGTGTCAGAGCTGCGGTTTTTCACGCTGGTGTTATGAGGTGGCTTGCCGCTAAAGGGTTGTTAGGGGATGTTATACATATCTCAACTGTTTCAGGGGGGAGCTTGTTTGCTGGGTTAGTGTTTCATTTTGCTGACTACAAGTGGCCGACATCTCAACAATATGTGGAAGTTGTTTTTCCGAAAATAAAAACGCTACTCACAAGCAAGTCCATTGAACTAGATGGTCTAAAAGCCTTTTTTACTAACCCACGAAATTGGAAGTTTGCTTCTTCGCGTGCCAATTTATTGGCGAGTGTTATTCGGACAGAATGGGGGATTGGTGGCGTTCTTGGAGATATACCCGATCACCCAATTTGGTCGATCAACGCCACAACAGCAGAAAATGGAACGCGGTTCCGGTTTAAAGGAAAAACAGGTGGAGATTACCAAATAGGCTATGCAGCAATGAAAAACTTCCCTCTTGCGGAAGCAATGGCTGTTTCCGCTGCCTTTCCTATCGGAATTGGCCCGCTAGTCATTAACACGAAAGATTATAGTTGGCATAAGAAGGATGAATGGGAATCGGAAGCGACAGAACAAGCCATTATCCCCACGTTTGATCAAATGTTTTTATATGATGGCGGCGTATACGACAATTTAGGTATGGAACCGCTCTTTGATGTTGGGAAAAGGGAGTTTAAATCATCGGCGGGCGTCATAGATCACATCATTGTTTCGGATGCGGGCGCTCCGTTGGGTAGGCAGGCGGCTGCATTGTTGTCCAAACCGATGCGAATGAAAAGGGTATATGACATAACCACCTCTTGCTAAGCCCCCAGCTATGCTGGGGCGACTAACGGAAGTTATACGATTCCGTGAATGTGTCATAAAGACCTCCTTGGGGAACCACCAAGAACCTCAAGGAGATCAGTATGGAACA
>Ga0209800_10000759_pt1 | contig 41927 bp, 31 predicted proteins | sample Higcelweek8metaG_FD_187174 | JGI IMG/M metagenome (GOLD analysis project Ga0209800, IMG submission 187174) | Freshwater pond sediment microbial communities from the University of Edinburgh, under environmental carbon perturbations - High... | ecosystem: Environmental > Aquatic > Freshwater >...
CTATTAATACATAGTCATTCTAGGATTCCAATTTATAAAGAAACTATTGATCAAATTGATAATTTCATAACATTCAAACAAGCATTCAAACTTAAAGAATCATGAAGATGACATAAGAAACTCTCAGAAATTCATCTTGATCCAATTATTAAAGTTCCTCTGACACAACCTATTGATAAAATATTCAAAACTCTACAAAAATCTCGCAAACATATGGCACTTGTTCTTGATGAATATGGATGAGTTGAGTGATTAATTACTATTGAAGATATTATCGAAGAAGTATTCTGAGATATTAAGGATGAGACTGATAAAGAATGAATATATATCAATGTAATAAAGGAAGGTAAAATTATTGCCTGATGAACCGCAGTAATTGAAGATATTCTTGATGATCTAGGAATTAAAGAGATTACTGATATTGGACTCAAAGAAGAACATTCTTGAGAAAATATAAGTTATATCATTACTTCAAAACTTGAAAGATTCCCTGAGAATTGAGAAAAACTTAGATTAAGTGGTAAAAAAATCTATCTAAGCATAGAAGTAAAACAAGTAAATAATGGTAAAATGGATCAGATTATAATAGAAAAATTCGAAAAACCTACCAAATAATAAGAAAATTAAAATCTATATACTAATTTACTTGACATTTAGATTTTTTTGTTATTATTAATTTTATCCTACTAATTTTTAATTATTTCTATACATGAAAAATGGATCAATTACTAAAGTTTATGAATCAAGACTTAAACCAACTGATTTATTGGCAAAACTAAATACAATGTTATTAAGCATTGAAGAATGTGAATGATATATTTATACCATAGAAGATCTTAGGAATAAGTGAATGAACCTTTGTGCATATTTATTACAAGAAAATAAAAATCTTGACATCGTTGAATTAATTATTGAATATTCAACACAAAATTGAGGATTATATGGCATTGATTTGAATAAAGACCTATGAGATTGAAAAACAGTTCTTTCATATGTAATTAAATATGGTAATTATAAGCTATTCAAATTAATTAACACTCTAGTTTTCTCTCCAAAGGGGTTACATTGAAAAACTATTCTAGATTTAACTATATTTAATAATTGATGAGATATTAAAGAAAGATTACTTATTCTTGATGAAATAATTAAATTTTGATTTCAAATTAAATTTTTAGATGTTGTAAATATTATTAAATTTTCAGATGCGAGATTTTTGAGGTTGATATGAGAATCTTCTTGTAGTCAAAAAATTCTGAATCCAAAATTTATTAAATTGATTTTTGAGCATTATAGTGAAATACTAAAGCAAAAACCGGATATGATGGTTGAATTAATTACAATTTTTTCAAAAAATAGCACGAATCAAGTTTTGAATTGATTATCTGAATAAGAGATTGAAAATATTGTTCTGAAAGAACTCTGAGAAACGGTTTAAATTTATTTTGCTCTATAACTTAAAGCTTCTGCTATATGTGGAAGCTTTATTTGTTCACTTCATTCAATATCTGCAATAGTACGAGCGAGTTTGAGTAATCTGAAATATGCCCTTGTTGATAAATCAAGTTTCTGTACCGCGCTTTTTATAAATCCATCCTCTTCATTTCAAAGAATACAATATTTTTCAATTTCTTTATTGCTCATCTCGGCATTAAATGTTTTATTAGTATTCTCAAATCTCTTCAATTGTATCTGTCTAGCACTTTCAACCTTAATTTTCATATCTACACTTGTTGTTTTTTTGATTTTATTCTGATCAAAATCTTCAATCTTCACTCTGGGTACATTAATGAAAATATCAACTCTATCAAGAATTGGTCAAGACAACTTTTTCCTATATCTTTCTATGCTATTCTGAGAACAAATACAGGTTTTCTCTTTATCTCACATAAAGCCACAGGGGCAAGGATTAAGAGCTCAGATCAGCATGAATTTTGCCGGATATCTGTAACTTGCATTAATTCTATTGATTGTTATTTCTCAATCTTCTATTGGCTGGCGAAGGGTTTCGATAAGCTTAGAATCGAATTCCAGGAATTCGTCAAGAAATAGCACTCATTTATGTGCAAGACTTATTTCTCATGGACGAGAATCCCTTCATCATCAGATAATACTGACAGAACTTGCTGTATGATGAATTTTCCTGAATGGTCTATTGAATACTAGAGGGACCTCTTTACTTAGAAGTCATGCAACAGAATATATTTTACTTACTTCAATTATTTCAGCTAATTCCATTTTTGGCAGAATTGATGCAAATGCTTTTGCAAGCATGGTTTTTCAACTTCATGGAGGTCACTCCATAAGAAGATTATGTCAGCCTGATGCTGCGATTAGTAGAGCTCTTTTTGCCTGATCTTGTCAGATAACTTGGCTAAAATCAACAAGATGAATATCACTTTTTTCCTCAAGATACTTTGTTATATCAATATTATTTATAAATCCTATATCTTTCTCTTTTGTAAGAATATTGACTATGTCATTGAGATGAGCGATTGGAATTATTTTGATATCAGGAATAAGACTTGCTTCCTTTGCATTTTCTTCTGGAATGAAGATATATTCATAATTATTTTCTTTAGCAAAAATTACAGAAGGAAGAATCGAATTGATAGGACGAAGCTTGCCATCTAGTGCCAATTCTCCTAGAAAAATTGATTTTTCTAAAAACTCACTTTCAAATTCATAAGTATTCGCAATAATTCATATTGCAATTGCAAGGTCAAAACTCGGTCATTTTTTCCTAATATCAGCTGGTGCAAGATTGACTGTAATTCTAGTTCCAGGAAATTGATATCAAGAGTTCTTAATAGCTGTTCTTACTCTTTCTTTACTTTCTTGAATGGCAGTATCAGCTAATCAAACGATATTAAACATTGGCATTCAATTGGCGACGTCAACTTCAACTTCTATCTTGGTTCATTCAAGTCAATTGATAGATATAGAATGTAATTTTATGAACATAATAAAAAAAACATCAAAATAAATATGAAATAACCGGAGATTAATTCTTGTAATATATCAACTTTTAGCATATTGTAAACTCAAAATTGTATACTTTTTTGTATTTTTATGAAAAATATAGTACAATTGTCATAATTTAATAAATTAAGTTAAAATATGATCGAAAGAATCAATCCATATTTTTATCTCGCTATTAGCTGAGTTACGGGAGATAAGATTATTGCAACTTGAGTAAAAACCACAACCACACAATCATCAACATCTATTTGAGATTCTTTTTGGTGATTTATGAATTCTATGTGAGTCATTTTAATTTATATAATTATTTTTTGGTTAATATTAAAGCTAATCAGATTAATTTATGAAATATCAACAACTTGAGATTTAGTATATTTTAAAGTTACACTTCCTAGAGCGGATTCCAAGCTAGACAAAGAAAGAGAGACAAAGAAGGATTTCAAAGAAAAAACCTGAATAATGTCTATATTCTATAAAGCAGTCCATAAGATTAATGATCTGAGTTTTAAGAATGCTTTTCTTAATTTAATATTTGATCATGCAAAAATTTCTCTGGAAATAGTTTATAATGAATGACAAGTTCATTTTTATGTAGTTTCTTATAGCTATTGTTCAACGCTAATCTCTCAACAAATTACTTCTAATTATCCAGATGCAGAAGTTAAAATAGTTAGTAAGGAAGAATATATTGATATTAAACCTGCTTGATATTCCATTAAGGCTGTTAGTACTCAGAAAAAGGAAACTGACTTTTTCCCAATTAAGACTTATAAATATTTCGAAGATGATCCATTATCAAGTATAACAAATGCATTCTGAACTCTACAAAAAGATGATAAGGCTGTATATCAAATTATCATCAAACCAATGTGAAGATGATATAGTAAGAAAGCAAAAAAAGCAGCAAATCTTGTTGCTAAATGACAATTCAAAAAAGGTCTAAAATGAGGATTTATTTTTGAAACTCTGCAAAAGATTTTTGCTCCGTTTTATTGGATACTCAGAAGATTTGTAGAAAATGAACCAGTTAATTGATCTAATGCGCCTTGAGCATCAAGTTGAGATTCATATAAGATATTTAATCAGGCAGAACAAGAGGCACAAAAGGCGGTTTGAGAGTCTGCTGGTCAGCCATGATTTCAGGCTTCAATTAGAATTCTTGTTGCAAGTAAAACTACAGCAAGTGCTAAACAATGACTAGAAAATCTTCTTTCTACAACTTCAATATTCAGAGATGAATACAATAATCAACTTGATGATCGGCGTATTTGGGAGGATTTATTTAGTTTCTTCTTTATCCCAATTAGATATCTTGCTTTCAAATTCAAACTTGTATGATTTTTTCAGCCAAAAAGTGTTTTTTCGGTTGATGAATTATCTACACTTTTTCATTTTCCAGACATTAATTATAACAAATCTCCAGTAATTAAATGGCTTGATTATAAAATGATTACACCTCCTTCTAATCTTAAAAAACCAACCATTCCCACAATTTTATCTGATTATAAAAGAGATGATAAGGGTAATATTTTCACTAAAGATGGAAGTTTATTAAAAGTGGATAAACACAAAAACTTGCTAAGAGATGACACCAAAAATATGTTTCTAATTGATGGAACTCTAGTAGAAGTAAACAAAGAATGAGATAATAAATGAAAGCCTGTTGATGAAAATAAGACTCCAGTTCAAATAGATTCACATAGATTCATGTGAGGTTTCCCATTATTCAAAGATTGAGTCCTTATGTGATGGAATGAATATAGGAATAATAAACTTCCTGTTTACTTCATGAGAAAAGATAGATGACGTCATCAATATATAATCTGAAAATCATGAGGTTGAAAATCCGTATTTATTGGTTATCTTGCAAGACAAGATTTATGGAATTGAGATTGATTATGTGTTATCGATCCACATTGAGACTTAGTTGAAGATGTTATTAGTTTTACACCCAAAGAAAGAGCAAAAGATGTTGTCATATTTGATCCATCTGACTATGAGCGTCCAATGTGACTTAATATGCTTGAGGTAATTTCTACTGATCCGAATGCAAGAGCAATAGAAAAAGATAGGGCAGCGCTTGACGCCACTTCTATATTCATCAAAATATTCAATGAAGAAGTATTTTGACCACGTATTCAACATTATTTCCGTAATGGTTGTTTGACACTTATGGATGATGAAGATGAGTGATGAACTCTTATTGATGTTCCAAGACTTTTCGTCGATGATGCATTTATGAAGTATAAAGTCTCAAAAGTTAGAAATCCGGTAGTTAAGTCATTTTGGGAACATGAATATGCGAATACTTGAGATAGAGAAAAACAAGAAATGATACCATATTTCTCTGCAAAATTCTGACCATTCATTACTAATACTACTATTCGTAATATTATCTGACAACCCAAAAGTGCATTCAATATAAGAAAAATCATGGATGATCAGAAGGTATTGATGGTTAATCTATCAAAAGGTCTTATCTGAGATCTTAACGCACAACTTCTATGATTGATATTTGTATCAAAAATTAATATGGCTGCAATGTCAAGAGCAGATATGCCAGAAGATCAACGTAAGGATTTCTACTTGTATGTAGATGAGTTCCAGAATTTTGCAACAGAGACATTTTGAGAAATCTTGTCAGAAGCCCGTAAATATCACTTAGCACTTATTATGGCTCATCAATTCATTGCCCAAATCTGATGAAATAAAAAGAATGATTGAAAACCATCAATTAAAGATGCGGTATTCGGTAATGCCTGAACAATAATGAGTTTTAAGGTCTGAGCCGAAGATGCAGAATATCTAGAAAAAGAATATGCACCGCTTCTTTCTCAGCAAGATATAATTTGAATTGCAAATTTTACAACTTATTGTAAACTAAATATAGATAACGCGACAACTCGTCCATTTGACTTAAAAACTCTCTGGGATAATACTTACAAAAATAAGGAAGTTTCTAGGATTATTAAGGAATATTCTCGTAAGATGTATGGCCGCAAGAAGGAATATGTTGATATGGAAATAGAAGCTCGTCTTGGTATAATAAAAAATGAAGGATAATTTTTAAAATAATTATTATGAAAAAAATACTAACTACAATATTAACATTTATAATTTTTGCCATTTCATTTATTAATATTTCTTATGCCGATAATCTAAATATTCAATGAGATATTAAGGCTTGATCTGCAAAATCTAGTTACGTTGATAATGTTTGGGGCTGGTTTGGTTCTGCATTTTTTGGATGAAATCAAACTTGAGAAAAATGAATATCAAATTTACTTATTAATTGAGCTAAAGATCTTAAAGACGTCTTAATCGCAGCTTCAGTTCTATACTTATTTATTTTAGTTCTTAGAATTATATATTGACAATGAAGTGAAGATGACTTCAAAAAATTCAGAATTTGAATACTCTGGACAACCTTCTGAATTGTACTAATGCAAGTATCTTATGTTGCAGTATTCACAATGTATGATAAACAGATATGAGCAGCTACAGCACAAGATCTGACAGATGCTATTTTGGTACCTTTTATCAAAACACTTGAATTAATTACATCTTTTTTATTCTTATCAATGGCTTTTGCAGCTTTCTATAGAATAGTTACAAGTTGATGATGAGATGATGGATTCAAGAAATGATGGAAAACAGTAATGAATGCTATAATAGGTTTTTTGTTGGTAAAGATTTCCGCAGCATTAGTATATAGTGTTTATTGAAAAAATAGTTGTAATAAATGAATAATTGGAACACAACAATGTAGTGATGTATCTTTATGATATCCTGATCTTAGTGATACGGCCAAAATTATTGCCTCAACAATCAAATATATTACAGGATTCCTATGAATTACCACAGTCCTTCTTATTATATTTGCATGATTTATGATTCTTACAAGTTCTTGAGATGAAGGAAAAATCAAGAAATGAAAAGCAACAATCAAATATATTGCAATATGATTACTTCTAATAATTACAAGCACAATTCTTTTTAACTTAATTATCTGAAAAGAATGGTCGAATATTGTATGATCATATAAATAAAATTTTTAAAAAATTTCATTGAATTTCTTTAGTTTTTAATACAGCGTACCGAACAAGCATTTGCCTTTGGATAATCACTATTCTTCATTACCGTGGTTGGTTTAGTATAATATAATAATAGAATCCGTGCATTATTTGTTGATGCGATACTATAAGATGACCATAAAGGTAAACTTGTGGATCCACCAGAAAAATTACCAATATTTGTAGCTGCACGTGTTCAATTAAGAGCTTTATCTATTCAAGATATATTTCATCACCGAACATTATCACTAGTAGGCCAGAAAGAATTTGATGTGGATGTAAAATCTGAATATGTTGGTATCGCCCATCAATTAGGACATATTCCTTGAACTCTTAAACTCTGATTATTCGTAGAAATTCATCATGACATTGCTGCAGACCATTGATATAAATATCCAGATCAATTTTTTATTCAGTTACAATCAACAATATTTGAAGTTGTAGTATTTCTTCAGCTACAAGAATATAATCATTTATCGGTTGCTGACCAAGAACCATTTGATCTATATCATGTTACTGGTGGATATGCAAGATTTTCATTAAACCGCCATTTTCATTGAATTTTTCTAAGACTATATATTCCGTCATGTGTAGCTCATCATTGCATGCTATAGATTCTACTATCTTTACAAGTTGATGAATTTCAATCATTTCAGATTGAATTATCAACATATGAACAATCTCATCATCAAGCTAATGACCACATAATTACACATGCATTATTATTTTCAATAAATCAAGTATTACAACTAGCAACTTGACAACTTCACCGTGAATTTCATGACCGTGATTGAGTTCAAATTCAATTTTCAATTATACAACTTCTGGTATCTTGTAGACATGTAGCGTCATCTTCTGAATGATATCATGGATTACAAGAGACAACAATATCATCTTTTATACAACGAACTGAGGTGGCATCGGTAAATACAAATTTTGTAAAAGGTGTAATTCTATTTGGTCTAATTGCCATAATATATGCTGCTGGAGTTGAAATTGATGAAGATGTCCAATAGTATCAAAATCAACCTTGTCAATTATAAACGCCATCCGTACCTTGTCTTCTTCAAGTTAAAGGAAGTTTTAATTTTGACGCAACACTATTATCATCTTGTCAAACATTATAATCACAAGTTAAAGAAGGATTAATGTTTTTTATAGCATTACACCAGTCTTTCATACTTGGAACATGCCGTCAAATTGCACAAGGTCATTGTCTATTGTAATCATGTGGTTGACCGTCTTGCCCAGCATTATCAGATAAGGAACTTCACCATGAATCATAATTATTTGTTGATGAATAATTATAAGGCGTAGAATTATTGTAATAAAAATAATTATCATTCAGTACAGCAACTGGTCAGCTGGTTTTTGCTAATCATATAACATCTATATTTCTACCCCATTGATAATATCATCATAGAATACTTTTCCATGAAATAGAATAAGGGTAATTTGAGCAGCCTCAACCATCTGAACATGCGACAGATGGATTAGCTCATTTGTAAGATTTAGTTGCTCATACGTTACATGCTGCCCAAGTTTGTCAATTAGAAAGTGTAATATCTGGAGTATCACATCAAAGGTAAGTACTATTATTCTGAACACAACTATTATTGTCTAGAATATATCAATTATCACAAACTGTATCTAAAACTTCATTATAAACATTAATTATTCAATCATTACAAATTAATGTAGCAGTGTAATTCTTTGTTCAGCCTTGTATCGAAATTGAAATATTTCAGGTATAGCTTAATCAATGAGCTAGAGACATTGGTAAATTATATACTTGAGTTCAAATGCTGAAATAATTTCAAGCCGGGGCGCTGTCAGGCGTTCCAGTAACACAAGAATTATATTGATATGAATTATCTCAAGATAATACTCAATTATTACAAGTTCTAACTATCATTCTATCAGTACAATTATATGATGCAGATGAGTCAATACTATATTCACTATATGCGTTAATATTCACTCATTCATATATAGTGATTCAAGACAAATCACATACAGAATTAATTCATATATTTGCATTTATGGTATATTCTCAATTCGGGATTATCGTATCAGTCCCTATAATTGTTTTTTTACTATATTCCGTATCCTCTCAATTTATTGTAATCTTTTCTTCTTCTGTATTCTCCCAAACTTGTGGATCTGGAATTAATCACACAATTCATCAAGTAGAAATATAATTTCATTTTAAAAATGCATATCATTTTCATTCATCGGCATTTACCTTTGAATTTATAAAATTTTCATAAGAATTTAACTTAATCTGACTTTCAAGAAATCAAACAATCTGATATTTTTGTACACTTGGAATATATGCATATCTATAAGCTTGAAAACTATCTTCAGAAGTTTTTTCTATATCTCATCACCAAACTCACAAAGACTTTAATAACTTTTCTTTAATTGGTTCATCATAATATCACTTATATAATATACTACTTCAACTTAAAACAAGATTTGGTAATGCAGAAGTTTCTGTGTTGTTAATTGGTTTTCAAGTTGATATGCTTACTTCAAAGCCATTCGCCATTAGATAAATATTGCTCATTCTCTTACTATCTCTAGCTGAAGAAGAATAATTATTAAATGACAGAAATGCTATTGTTCCTAGTATGGCCAAAATAATTATGACTATTATTAACTCAACTAATGTGAAGGCATTAGTTGCTTTTTTAATTTGCCAATTTATTTTATTGAGAGCTTTCATATTTCAATATTTAAGAAATATCTTATATTATATGTAAAATTATGTTTAGTCTAATTAATTAATTTAATTATATAGACAAATTATTAAATTATTTTGATATTATTTATAAAAATGTAAAATACAATTATCTTAATTAAAAAAATATAATGAAAAAAATTATAATAGATATAAATGATGCGAATCAAAGACTTGATAAATTTCTTAAAAAATTATTCCCAAACGCAACACTTGGATTAATTTTTAAGTTAAATAGAAAAGAGAAAATTAAAATTAATTCAAGAAGAAAAGATAATGAATATAAACTGCAAGAATGAGATGAAATCAAGATATTCATAAGTGATGAGGATTATAATATTCTAAGCAAACAAAAAGAAATTGAGCATAAAATTGATATAAAATTAAATAAACGAGATATTATAATGGAAGACTCTGATATTCTTGTAATTAACAAAAATCCATGAGTAATTGTACATCCATGAGACCATAAGACAAAAGAAGTTTCACTCATTGAACAAGTTCAAGACTATCTTTGAAATAAACTAAATTCACTAACCTTCAAACCAGCTCTAGTTCATAGAATCGATAAAGATACTTCCGGAATTATTATAATTGCAAAAACCAAGCCTGCTCTTGATAGTCTACTCAAGGATTTACAAGGTAATAAAATAGAAAAGTACTATCTTGCAATTTGCTTATGAAATCCAACGGATGAAAGCTGAATAATTAATAAAAAATTATTAAGACTAGAAGAAGCAAGAAACGAAAATAAAATAACAATTGATGAGAAAAACTGACAAAAAGCAATAACTCATTACAAGGTTATCAAGAAGAATATTAAATGAAAGTATTCTCTTCTAGAATGCAAGTTAGAAACCTGAAGAATGCATCAAATAAGGATTCATCTTGCGAGTATCTGATGTCCTATCTTGTGAGATAAAACATATTGAAATAAGAGCGAGAACTATTTTGCTAACAGAGAATATGGAATTGGGAGACAAATGCTTCATTCATATAAAATAACTTTCTCACATCCAGTTAAGAAAACAAAAATCACCCTAGAAGCAAAATTCAAGGATGATATGAAGAATTTCTTAGAGAATTAATAACTATTATTACAAAACTAAATTAAAGAAATATCCAAGTAAAATCATAAAAAATCCAGTAACTCAGAAAAAAGTGAGAAGCAGTTTCATTTTCATAACTTTTTTGAGAATCAAAAATTCTGGTAAGCTAAGTCAAACGACTGCCATCATAAACGCGAGTCAAGTTCCAAGCGGAATTCATTTGGCAATTAACGCTTGAATTATTGGAATAACGCTTGTCGCATTAGCATACATTGGAATTCCAATAATTACTGCGACAGGAACTGCAAATGGATTATTTTTTGTAATATATTTCTCAAAGAATCAAGTGGGAATGAACCCGTGAATTAATCATCAGATTGCAACTCATATTAATACATAAGGCATTATTTTCCAGATTAAAGAAAAGCTATCTTTGCTAACTTGTTTGATGATTTTTTTCCACTTAATTTCTTCTTTAATAATTTCAGTTGGAACTCAATTACTCTTCCAGATAAAATCGGCAACTTGTCATTCCATTTTTAATTTTCAAATTATCCATCAACCAAGCATTCATAGAAATATTCAAGATGTAACATAAATAGCTGTAACTTTCCATCAAAAAAGTCATATAAACAAAGCTATTGCAACTTCATTAACAAGAGGCGAAGTAATGAGAAAAGTGAATGTTATCCCTAGTGGAATTCCAGCTTTAAGAAATCCTACAAACATAGGAATACTTGAACAACTACAGAATGGAGTTACTGCTCAGAATAATGCAGATAAGAAATAATCAAATCCATAGAATTTGTTCCTAGCAAGGAAATCTCTGATTTTCTCAATTGGCAAGAAATGATTAATGAGAGTCATCAGATGAACTATAATTACAAGCAGAAAAAATATCTTAATACTATCATAAATAAAGAAGTTAAGAGCATCTCAGAAATGTGAATTATTAAGATGTAACAAATTATAAGTTATATGATCTGCCAGTATTTGAACTGGATAAAAAATGTCCATAATCAGTTTTATTAGGATTTTATGGTAATATAGAATAAGCTTGTAGAATTACATAAATTCATAATAACATCATAAGAATACCAACAATCAGATGAATTTTCTCAATGTTATTATCTCTATATTGTTCTAGTTGTTGAGTACTTTTCTTTCATAAGCCTACAATAATAGTAATAAGTAACATTGGAAGAATGAAGAATAAGTTGTATATAAAAAGATAGATATAACCCCAATTATCAATATTTGCATTCTGAGAAGAAAGATAGCCAAGAATTACTAGGTAAGGTCAAGATGTGCAAGGAAGAAGAAATAAACTAACTATAATTCAAACTCCGAAAGCTCAAAATGGAGATGTAATTCAAGTTAGAATTTTTTTCATATTTTTTCTCCAACTAAATGGAACTTCCATTACAAACCATTTTCCATACCAGAAATAATCTTTAAAATTGGCTAATCATACAATTATTCCAAGAATTCAAATTCATATCTTGAGATAGAATACATTAGAGAATGATGACAGGGCAGAATATAATCCAATTCACATTGCATAATAACTTAGGAATACTGCTAGTGAAAATAAACATCAGGCAAGAATAACTTTTCTTCTATTTTCGTATTTGATAAGAATCGCTCAGAGTAGTATTAACATTACAGCGAATTCACAAGGATTAATACTGTCGCTAATTGCAGCTGGTAATAGAATTGAAAAAAATGATAAATGATCCCAAAATGTTTTAGGAGATTTTGAAACTATCTTGTCTCAAGTTGTAATATCATGATTTTGAGACTTATCAGCTTTAGAAATCGATTTGAATAAACTAATAATTGGTTCATCTCAAGTCTTATAAGAAGTTGGTTGATTATTATTATCAAATACTATTAAAGTCGGAACTCAGCGCTCAGATTCTGGAATATTTAGTTTATTAGAATCATTCATAAAACTCTCTCTATTTTTTGAATTAAAATATACTTCTTTGAGATTTACATTATACTTTTTGGTGATATTTTCTTGTTGAAAATATTTTTCAACATTAGCACAATGATGACAACCTTGTCAGTAGTACAAAAAATATGAGTCCGCAAATACTGAGTAATTTGGACTCATAAAAAATAAAATAGTCAAAAGACTTAAAAAATATTTTTTCATTATTAAAATAAATAGGTAATTAAAATTTCTTTCCACAACATCTTCTTCATTGTCAGTTTCATTTCGCATTTCAATTTCTTCATAATCATTGACATCTGCCTTGCCAGTTCCTTAATCAAAAAGTTCTGTTATCAGAAACCTTTTCTGAAGAAGTATTATCAGTGTCGAGATTATCTATTTCTTCCTTATTAACGCAAGAACCCATTTCTCTTCAGGTTCAAGCTCCTTGACCAAGTGGTCAAGTTCAATCTTTATTTGGCATAATATATATAAATTAAAATATAAAATGTTTAATAAATTACCTAATCTTAATTGCCTTAGAATTAATTATTGCATCAGCAATTTTTGTAATTCCAGAATTTAATATTCTATTAAATGTTGGACCAGAAATTCACATTTGAGAAGCTCAATCAATCATACTAAGTCATTCAATATAAGCTAATCTTAGGGCTTCTATTTCATCAGAAGCGATTTCTTTAATATCCAGATTATTAAGTGGTATTCAATTTGGTTTAAAAAAATTACTTTGTAGCGTATGATTAATATTTCTTTTTTTACAATTTCTAGGCATTAATTATTTGGTTAATTATTAAACAGGTTTCATTATAATGAAATATATTTCATAATCAAATGATTTTTATATTTAACAGTTCCCTCAGCAACAACATCAGCTTTTTGGTTTTTGTATATTATCTTTTCATGAATTAATTAATTCAACAATCTCTCCAATATCAAGAACTTTCCCAGAACTTACAACTCCTCAATCAATTACCAATCAAGGAGTTGACATAATATCGTAACTCATAATTTCTTCAATATCTGTAACCTTTGTAATTTTCGCCTCCATTCACAATTTCTGTAGTGCTAACTTAGTATTATTCTCTAGCTTAATACAATTGGGACAGCCAGTCCCAAGAATCTTAATTTCCATAATAGAATATTTTAAATATTAAAAAGTAATTTGGTATTTATCTTAATTTTCTCAAACATTGGAATATTAATTGAATAGAAAGCTTTGGTTCACTCTTTCCTAGAATTCAATATTAAAGCTCTCTTGAGTATCGAAACATGATGAGAAACCATATTTTGTTTAATGCCTAACCTCTCAATAATCTCGCAAATACAGAGTTCTTTTTCTTGTAACATTAGAAATATCTTGAGTTTTGTCTGTTCTCATAGTAGACCACAAACCTCAGTAATTAATTCTAAATCAATATCATTAGTCATAAATATTTTCTATTAAAAAATACTATATCGAAATATCTAGATATTTCGATATAGTATTAATATAGTTAAGAAAGTCAAATTAGAGTTGCTATTGTTTCTGAGCCTGAGGAATCTTGTAAGCAAGTTGAGAAAGAGGGGAAAGTAATTTTGCTAGGTTATCTCTCATTTGTGTATAGTCATCATAGATAAGTTGGAGCATAATGTGTGAACCATATGTTGCTTCAAGTTCATTGAATCAATTAAATGACATATTGTAGACATCTTTTACGTGTGTAATTTCTGTTTGTACAGCATTTCTTCCAACTTTAACTCTTTCTAGTGCTTTATTGGTATCATATTTATCTTGTCATACACTCTTGATTTTAGTTGAGATTCATCAAGTTGGTTCTACATTATTAATATTGAATTTTGATAGATATTGTAGATATAATCTATAATTACAATAATGAAAAGTCATATTTTTTAATAATACCTCATTATATGCAATTGCCGTATCTCATACAGTATTGCAGTGTCTTTTTGTGAGTTCACTCTCAAGACTCTTATTCTGATTTATTATCTTTTGAGTTTGATTTTGTAAATTGGCATTGCTATTCATGGCTGCAATAACATTTTTTCAGACTTTAATTTTTGTATTAATAATAGCACAATTATAGATTGCGTTCTGTGTTTCTACATAGGCAGTTCTTGCCCGCTCTAATGGTCATCAAGTGGTATATGGAGAAAATCCTAGTCAGATATCCTTGTAATATTGTGAATATATTCATAGTAAATCACCAGAACCCTGAGTTTCTTTGGTTTGTAAATTTGGGGCAAAAGGAATAACTTGCACCTTCAATAGATTCACTCAGTCTTTATTTGGGCTAAAATATTTATTGCATCATTCAATACTGGAACAATAATTAAGATAATCTTTGTCCTTAAAATTTGCATCAGCTTTATATTGTTCACATGCTTTTGACTTACTTTCATTAATTGTTTGTTCTGCAGAAAATACATTATTAATAATAGACCATAAAAAAAATATGGATAGAATAATTTTAATAACTATAAGAAGTATTTTTTTTAATTTGCTCATATTCTATAAATTATTTCTTTTTCAACAAACTCTCTTTCTCTTCAGTACTTAAGGCGAGATAATTCTTTGAAAGCCTTAGATAATTCTTTATCTGGTTTTGCGAAGAAGGTATTTTCTGGATTATCAATATATGGATTAACAATATTCATGCTAAATGCATCTGTTGATATTCATTCATTACAGATTTTTGCAACTCACTTGAATTTATCAAGATTTATAAGATCTTGATTACTAAAATGTGGAGCGAATTGTTTACTTAATATTTCTGCGTCTTCAGGTCAAATCCTAAAACTCATCATTGATCAAACGTTACCAAAGATAGCATCCTTAAGATTAGTGTTAGACTTAGTTAGTGCGTCGGATTTTGTTAATTGTCATGTGTATTGGTGGGCCATAATCATACCAAGGCGGTATTTACGAGCTTCTGATAGAATAGATTCCATGCTATCAGTTATGAAGTTCTGGAACTCGTCAATATATAGGAAAAAATCAGTTCTCTGGCTTTTGTCTTCTATAAGCTGTCTTCTCATTGCAGCAATCTGTATTTTGGATACTAGAATAAGTCAAAGTAGGTTAGCATTTACATCTCAGAGAACTCATTTTGATAGATTAATTAGAAGAATTTTACCATTCTGCATTATATCAAATACATCAAAAGAACTCTTAACTTGTCAGATAATATTGCGCATCATTGTATTAGTCGTGAATCCTCAGAATTTAGCGGCCCAGAATGGGATCATTTCTCATTTTTCTCTTTCTCACATTTTGGCAAATGTGTGGTTCCACCAAGATTTTACTATTGGGTTTTTTACTGTATTAATTCTCTCTTTCTGAAAATCATCATCTGTAAATAATCTAATCAAATCTGTAAGTGCTCATCATCCTGGATAATCCATAAGTGTCAAACAACCATTACGGAAGTAATCCTGAATACGAGGACCAAATACTTCATTACCAAATAACTTGAGCATTATATTCATAGCGTCTTGTACTACGGTTTGTTTCTCATCATCAGTATCCGCTTCAAGTAGATTAAGTCAGATTGGACGAGACATGTCTGCTGGATTAAAATACACTACATCATCAGCTCTATTACGTGGAATATATGGGAAAAGATCTTGAGCAAGATCTCAGTGAGGATCCATAACTGCTATTCATTTACCGTTTTTGAGATCTTGACGTGCCATAACTTGTATGAAGGTTGATTTACCAGTTCAACTTCATCCTATGATATAGAAGTGTCTAAATCTGTCTTCATTTGCAATTTTAATTTCTGTCCTTACTCATCTAAATATATTGTATCCAAGAGTAACTCATTCTTTAGCGAGTCAAAGAGGAGCTTTTACAATCTTAGAATGTTGCCATTTGATTTCTGGAGTTTTGTTATATTTAGAATGCGGAAGATGGAATATAGAAGCTATTTCTTCAATATTAAGAATCATCTTCTTTGATTGGAAAAATGATGATTTAAAATATCTAAAAATAAAATCATGAATAACTGATGCTTCTGGTCTTTTTTTGCTCTTAACTATTGAATTATATCATGGTCAGCTGAATTGTGAAAATGCTGTAATAATATTCTTAAGTTGAGCATCTACTATACATCAATCATCTCAAGTTGCAACTACCCTTATTACTACTTCATATCAAGTTTTCTTTGCTTTTTCTTTCATTGACTGTTCTTTTTCATTGTTGTCATCACTTTTTTCTCATCATCATTTCTTGTCATCTTGTAGACTAAAAAGAGAAATAAATGTTCATAACCATCTGAAAGGATTAAGGGAGAATCATTTGAAAGCTTTTTTTAATTCTTTCTGAACCTTATTTATTTTTTCATGCCATTTATCCTCAATAGGTTTTAAAAGAACTTGAACAACAGAAGTTTCATTATTTCATAGTTTAGAGAAGGCATTAGTAATGTTATTGATTGGATCGCTTTCTAGTTTTTGGTATGTTTTAATTGGAAGATAATATTCTTTTTTGAGTTTCAATTCTGCAGCTTTCACTATTTTTTTGTTAGCAAAAACATTGTATTCCTGAACTTCGTCAACTATGGCATCAGAATAATAACTTGTGATTTGTTTTTCTGCGAGATTTTTAATTTTTTTTGGAACAACCATATAAAAAATAATTTCTTTCTCAGCTGCTAAATACTCAAAAGAAATATAATCCTGTCATTTAATTTTTGTTTTCCATCCTCAAGTCTGTAGGGCTTTAAGGGAAGAAAGAAGCTGCTCCATTAGAGATATTTGTCATTTGAAATCATGGATTGTTTCCTTTTTTTCATCTAAATCACTTTCTTTCTTAGGAATCATAATTCTTAAAAAAGTCATATCAAGAGATCTCTTATAATCAGCTTTTTTTCTAATTAATAGCAAGCCTAAAGAAGTCATTAGTAGGATGACGATAATTATGTTTATAATCCAGAATATTTCCATTTTTAATATTTACTCCTTTAATTTAAAATATTATATAAAAAAATACAGAAATTCAAAATAGGTTTGCAAAGTTCTTATGATAATGCCGTAATTATAATATCAATACCTCATTTATTTATTTTCATATCTTCTCAGCCTTGCTTTAATTGTTTGATGTCTACATAATATTTTTTCACTTCTTCTTGACTTAATGTTTTTGAATTTTGCTTACTTCAAAGCGATCAAGAAATACTAATTTCTCAGCTATCTTTTCTATAATCAACCGAATCAATTGATATAGGAATAAATGTTCTTTCTGCAGAAATTCAATATTTCTTTCAGTCAATAATTAGAGATTTTGTTTTATTATCAAAAGCGAAACTTTTTGGTAATCAGTTATCTTGAGTAGTTTCCACCTTGGTTGTTATTCAAGTATCTGTTGTAGTCTTCCCCTTTTTTTCATTAGCTACAATATTTTGTTCTTCGGATTCTGGAATAATTCAAATTAATTCTCTGATAAGATTTTTTCTGTGGTATGAAATATCCAGAAATGTAATTTCTTTGTTATTTTTATCTTTTTTATCAGTTAAACAAGTAATTTTAAAATCTTTTAGTTTATCTTGTTCTTTTAATCCTTTAATTGCATTGTAATATTGTGTAATAATAGGAAGAACTTCTTTATTTTCTCAAAGAATTTGACTAATTTTTCCGTTAATATAATCCAAACTGTTATTCTCAAAATCAGATATTTTAATAACTTTTAGTTTATCTTCAATTTGGTTATTAATAATTACTCATTCAAGTAAATCCTTATATTGAGCAAGTTCATTTTCGACTTTTGGCTGATCTTCTTTTTTTTCCACTTCTTTAGTTGGTTCAGTTTTTGGAGGAATATTATTAATCATTAATATTTGATTAAGTTTTTTATAAAATTCATCATTCGGACATTTATTTTTATCAAAATCTTTATCATTTATCACTAAGTTCGCTGTAATTTTCTCAGTTACAATTATATTTTTTTTATCAGCATTAACTCTGGTAAATTGTATTTCATTTTTTTCAAATACATTGAACCAAAAATCAGACTTCATTATATCCACTCAATTGTTTTTCATTCATACAATAGAATCTTTAATTTTCTTCACTTCTAAACCACTCAGGTCTTTATCTTTTAATATTGATATTGCAGGTTCATTTTTTGATTTAATTATTTCTCAATTTTCTCATTTTTTGACTCAATAACTCACTAATTTATTAATTGATTTCCTTGCTTCGAACTCTCATTTTAGCTCTTTTTCTATCTCATCTTCACTATTTCCATTTAATCACAAGAATTTTTTAATAAAATCACCAATAAATGATAATCAACATAGGAATTTGATAAATCAAACAATTGCATCAGAAATGAAACTTGGCATTTTTGACACTTGATCAAATATTTGATTTTTTGCATTTTCAGCGGTAAGTATTTGTTTATTGTATTCTGAGATTTTATTTTGAAGTTGAATAAAAGCTTCTTTTTCATCTTTTGGGGTTGCAAATTTTACATTATCAAGATTACTTTCTGCATTAATTTGTTCAATGTTTTTTGTGTTTTTTAAGAATTCAGAAAGTTTTGGATGATTCTCATTTTTCTTAACAAAATCTTTTATAATACTTCAATGATTTTCTATTTGAGATTTCAAAGCAGCTTCAAAATCAATTTCTCAAAGTTCTTTTTTATCTCAATCAATAATTTCTCAGACAGATTCTACTATATTTTCTCAAGATGCAGCTTTAGTATACCACTTAATTTTAGATGAAAATCATTGCATAAATGAATCCACGAAACCAGAATTAATTATTTTTGCAGTTAATCATATTTTAAAGTTTTCCTTAGTTTGTGTATCGAATTTTTTAAAAATTTCATTTCATTCAATGTATCAAGAAATGGCTAGTTTTGGTAATTCTAGCATATCATTTTTGATTCATTTGAAAAGACTTTCGAATTCAATTTTTTCATCTACGGTTTCTGATTGTTTCTCTGTTGGTCTTAATTGATCAAGAAGAACTTGTGTTTCTTTGTAAATTGTAAGTTCTCAAGATAAATATCAGAGCTTTTGTTTTGTAGATTCTTGCATTTGAGAGTTGTTTTTCCCTCACTCTTCTTTTAATAATTTTATCGAATCAAGATATTGTTTTGCAGAATTTATTTCATCTTGAGAAGGAGAATTACGAAGAACTTTCTTAATATTTTCTAAATTAATATTAGTTTCATTTTCTGTTTGGATATTTTCAGCGCTTAGAATTGGCAATTTTTCTAATCTATTATTCATAATCTTGTTTTTAATATTAACCCTTAAATTCTACCATATTGATAGCAAAAATGCAAATATTGGAGATTGTAAAAAAATAAATTAGAATTTTTCTAAAAATCTATATAATACTTGTTATTAATTTTTAAGAAATACTATGGAATTCAAAGATTTAAGTCTAAAAGAAATTATTACAAAAATCAAATCTGGAGAAACTACTCAAAAAGAAGTATATAATTATTTCCTTGATAGAATAAAAACAATTGATCCAAAACTTGATGCATTTAATCTTGTAAATGAGAATTGTATAGAACAAGATATTAATAGCCCACTTGCTTGAGCGCCAATCTGAGTTAAAGACGTGTTTTGTGAAAAATGAATTACAACTTCTGCATCATCAAAAATGCTTACAAATTTTATCCCTCCGTATGATTCGACAGTAGTTGCTAATCTTAAGAAAGCTTGATTTAATAGTATTGGTAAACTTAATCTTGATGAATTCGCAATGTGATGAAGTTGAGAAAATTCTGCCTTAAGAATAACAAAAAATCCTTGGGATACTAGTCGTATACCAGGTTGATCAAGTTCATGAAGTGCAGCTGCGGTAGCATCTGGGATGGTGCCAGCAGCTCTTGGAACAGATACTGGTTGAAGCATCCGTCAACCTGCATCAATGTGTGGAATTGTCTGATTCAAACCAACTTATTGAAGGAATTCTAGATGGTGAGTAATGGCTATGGCCTCATCTCTTGATACTCCTTGAACGTTTACAAAAACTGTAGAAGACGCAGGATTCTTATACGAGATAATGTCTTGATATGATGAACTTGATTCTACAAGTATTAATGCTCCATCAAAAATCAATCCAGCAATATGGTCAAAAACAGATTTGAAATGAATTAAAATCTGAATCCCCAAGGAATATTTCATTGACTGAATTGAAAAATGAGTAAGAAAAGAAATCGATAATGCAATAATAAAACTTAAAGAATTATGAGCAGAAATAATTGATGTGAGTCTACCTAATACCAAGTATTGACTTGCTGTTTATTATATCGTTATGCCAGCGGAGGTTTCTACTAACCTATCAAGATATGACTGAATCAGATTCTGATATGCGAATGATGAATGACTTGATATCAATGAATTACTTAAGAAGAATCGCTGAGAATGATTTTGAAAAGAAGCTCAGAGAAGAATTATGCTAGGTAGTTTCGTACTAAGTAGTTGATTCTACGATGCTTATTATAAGAAAGCTTCACTCGTTAGAGAACTAATTAAGAAAGATTTCACTGAAGCATTCAAAAAGGTTGATATTATAATTACTCCAACTGCACCAACTGTAGCATGGAAAATCTGAGAAAAAGTTGATGATCCACTTAAGATGTACTTATCAGATATATTCACTGTAAACTGAAGCCTAGCACAACTCCCTTGATTAACACTTCCTATTTGATATACTAAACCTGAGGATTGAGAAGATATAGAATTACCAGTTTGATTACAGATTCTTTGACCTAAGTTGTGAGAGGAAAAAATATTTGAAGTTGCAAATGTACTAGAAAAAAATCTTAAATCATATATAGATAGCAAGAAACCGAGTTTGTTTTAAAATTAAGAAAAAACCTCTTCTAGTAATTAGAAGAGGTTTTTTAATAGAGCTAATTACTAAATATTTTTAACAGGAACTCAAGTAATATTTACAAAGAATTCATCAAATTCATCTCTTAATATTTCTTCTTTTTCAATTAATACCTTAGATATTTTTTCGTGTAATTCTTTGTTATCCTCAACAATTTTTTTCGCAGTTATATAAGCTTTTCTAAGTATTTCTCTTACTTTTTCATCAATTTTTTCTTGAGTTTTTTCACTTATAACTTTATTGGTTCATTGAGGATCTAAGAAATTACCAGCAGAAGGGGCTTCTATAAAATTTTCGGCTCCGAGTTCTTCATCGAATCAATATCTCATAACCATATCTCTTGCAATTGATGTAGCTTCTCAAATGTCGCTTGATGCTCAGGTTGTAATATTTTCTTTTCCGAAGAATATTTCTTCTGAAACTCTTCATCCATATAGTGTTGCAATTTCATCAAGGTATTTCGCTTTAGAAACCAATATTTTATCTTTTTCAGGCAGGAACCATGTTACTCATAAAGCTCAGCCACGAGATAAAATTGAAATTTTGTGTACTGGATCTGGATTTGGCAACATTTTTCCAATAAGAGCGTGTCACACCTCATGATATGCGGTAAGTTTTTTCTCATACTCTGTCATTTTTAGTGATTTCTTAGTGTTTCACATTAAGATTTTCTCAATAGATTGTTGAATCATTTTTTCTGTAATACATTTTGCTCATTCTTTACCTGCCAATATTGCGGCCTCATTAAGAAGATTAGCGATATCTGCTCAGCTAAATCAGACAGTAATTCATGCAATTTTTCTTAGGTCAATTTTCTTATCCATTGGCTTATTTTTGGCATGAACTTCTAGGATTAAGAATCTATCTTCAAGAGTTGGAAGATTAATTGTGATTTTACGATCAAAACGTCCTGGACGAAGAAGTGCTTTATCGAGAACATCTGCTCTATTTGTGGCAGCCATAATAATAACATTTGTATCATTACTGAATCAATCCATTTCTGTTAAAATCTGATTAAGAGTTTGTTCTCTTTCGTCATGTCATCAGCCAATTCATGGAGATCTCTTTTTCCCAATTGCATCAATTTCATCAATAAATATTATTGAAGGAGCTTTTTCTTTGGCTTCTTTGAATAAATCGCGCACACGAGCCGCTCAAACTCAAACAAACATTTCTACGAATTCTGATCAAGATATAGAGAAAAATGGTACTCAACTTTCTCAGGCAACAGCTCTTGCAAGAAGTGTTTTACCAGTACCAGGAGGACCGACCATAAGTACTCATCTAGGTATTTTTGCTCACAAATCCTTATATTTTTTTGGATTTTTTAAAAAGTCTACAACTTCAACTAATTCTTCTTTTTCTTCCTCGGCTCAGGCAACATCCTTAAATGTAATTTTATCTCATTCTCAAGGATTATATAATCTAGCTCTTGACTTAATAAAAGCCATAGGTCAATTACTTCATCAAGTTAATTTGCCAACTACCATTACCGAAATTGCAATAAAAATTAGTAACATTAGGATATTTATTCAATTATCTGACCAGAATTTTGCACTTGAATTATCTTTTACTGATATTTCTGTGGAATTTCCTGGCTTATTGAATCATAGCTCAGAAATACTATCTTTTGGAGGAAGGGTAATTTTGTCAATTAAGGTTACGGTAACAGACTGATTTCAAATCATTTTTTGTTTAGTTTCCTTTCTTGTTGCAAGTAGTTTATCTCAGTCAATTATTATTTTTGAATACATTCAAGATGAATAATTTGACGCAACCTTATTGAGGGTCGCTTTATCATTAATTTCTTCTGTTGTTCATTGTGTGAACAGGTAATATGTTGCAAGAATTATAGCAATAAAAAGAACTACCAAAAATGGACTAGATTTATTTGGTCATTTCTTTTTATTTCATTCCATTTTTTGAATTTTCTTAAGTTTTTCTATTAAATCTATTTTATTTTTTTTCGTCATTTTAATTAAGGTTTATTATTAAATTACTATCCATATCGAATTGAAGAATTGTATAAATAAGTTATAAAAAATCAAATTATTTAATTAATAGGCTGAAAGTATCTAATATTTTTTATCTGCCATTTTGGGTCTCATTTCTGTAATTGACTCCGTACTCAATCAAAATGCATTAATCAATATAGGAGAACAATCTTTTTATCTTTACTCTCATTAATTGATTTTACAATTATTTTATTCCTATCGTTAAGTATTATATCAAATAAATCCTGCTGTCCAGCTCATTTCATAATTGTGTTTTGTACTGCAGTGTTTTTGATTACAAGATTCATCACAGCTCTATTTATGGCTATAAGTAATTGTAATTCTTTGTCAGTAATTTGATTTACTAGTTCATCAATTTTTTCTCAAACATTAATTGGTTCTACTCATGTTTTTGAAGGGATATTTAGATTAATTTTTCAATATTTTTTCTCATAACTTGCTACAATATCATCCATACTTGCATCTGTTCTATAATCCTTGTTATTTACTAGATTAAGGAATTCGTCATTGTTTTGCGATCTCAATCAATATATTTTTGAGAGGCCAGCATAAGTTTTTTTATCAAATTGTACTCACATTAATTTGTTGAATTTATCTGAGCTTTCTTTGGTTCATAGTTTTACTCACTCAAAAAATAGAACGTATCCCTGTTTTTTATAATTTGTAATATTATCAATTATAGTATTATAAAATTTGTTACTTCAAATATGTGCCATTCATTGAAATACAACAGTTTTATCTCCGTTTGATAATGTAAATTCTGGCATCATAGCAGGTTCATATATGTTTTCGTAATATACGAAAAAACTCAATAATCACGTGATAAAAATGAGTAATATACTTATTCTATAGGCAAAATATTGTCCAAAATCCCACCAATTCATGAATTCTTTTTTTCTGAATTTTGATAGAAGAATGTGTCATCAATAAAATAGAACTCCATAAAAAGCTAATAATACTATAAAATATAATCAACCTCTCACTCAAGATATATAAATATATATAGCTAAAAATAGAGCCAAAACAACTCAAGAAAAATATTTTTTTTCCACTATAAAAATAAAATTAAAAATATACTTGACAAAAAGTAATTAAGAACTATAACTTAGAATATTAACCTTAAATTTTGCCATATGAAAAAATTCATATTCACTAGTATATTTTTATTTTGAATTTTTGCAATTCAAAACTCTTTTGCTGCATGTTACTCAAATGTTCGGTATAATTGAGAGAAAGTTTTCTTATGTGAATGAAATAATTCTGATTCCAATTATAATTATTATTCAAATAATTTTTACTATAATCCAAGTGATGATAATAGTTATCCATCGTATGCGAATGATTCATATTATGAAAATTACTATGGTAATGCAACTAATTATTATAATAATTGAATTAATTCCGATGAAGAAAATCGTCTAAATATTCAATATCTTAACTGATTGGGTGGTGCTTGAGAATGAACTCCTAAAGTAGATTTTTTCAAAACAAATGTAATAGGAAACGACAAAGAATTCAACGCAATCGATGCTATAAAAGTAAATGCAGTAACCTATAAACAGGCTTCTTGGAATCAAAAATATAATGATGCTATAAAATTTTTCCAAGCAATGAAAAGTGAAGTAAAATCTAGATATCTTGAATGAAAGATTACGTATAATCAAATCTATGATATAAAAAATGATCTAGAAACACTCGTATATAATCTTAATAATCAATTTGCTTTCTATAAGAAATTTGAAACTACCAAATCAATTACTTATAAAGAAATGGCAGAAGATAGTGCGGAACAAGTGAGAACCAATTATGATAAATTAAGATTTACTTTAGGAAACTTATAAGACATTTCCTATAAACCCCCTTTTTCAATTAATAAAATCTTTGATATTCTGAGTTCATTTTCACTCCATTTTTACCTCTTGAATTACAAGAACTCAAACTCAACATTTGATTCAGACAAAAAAATCTCAAGTAACAACTTCTCAAATTTTTCAGGAAATTTGTACTGCTTCAAAACTACATTTGGTAATTATAAGTTTTTTATTCTCAAAATATGTATAAACTCATGGCCAAGGAGTTAATCATCTCCATGAATTAAATAATTCCTCTGCACTTTTATTGAAGTCTAATTCTCAATATTCTTTTACGATTTTTTTGCAATAAGTCGCCTTATTTTCGTTTTGAGGTATTAATTCTTTTTCTCATTTTTCATAAGCTATAATAGTTTGAATTAGGAATTTTCAAGATTGATCTTCGAACTTTTTGAATAATATTTCTGTGGTATCGAACTCATCAATCTTAATTGGAAGAATATCGATTATATCTCATTCGTCCATTCATTCTGACATTTGCATTATTGATACTCAAGTTACGGTATCTCAATTCATTAGTGCACTCTGGATTGGAGAAGCTCATCTATATAATGGTAATATTGAGCCGTGAATATTGATACATAATTTTTTGGGAATATTAAGAATTTCAGTCGGTAGGATTTTGCCGTAAGCAACTACAACGAAATAATCTACTGAGAATTTTTTGATAGAATCTATAAAATACTCGTTATCCCTAATTTTTGATGGAGTGAAAACAGGAATTCATTTTTCAACTCCAAACATTTTTACTCAAGTTGAAGTGATTATTTGTGATCTTCAAATTGGTTTATCTTCTCAGGTTACAATAAATGACACCTCAAAATTAGAATCATTATATATATCTTCCAGAACTCTTAAGGCTAATCATGGCGTTCAAAAAAATCAAATTTTAAGCATTATTTATCAAGTTTAAAATTAAGCTCTTCATTTCATCTTGTAATATTGATTATTAAATCTTCGTTCGTAACAAATCAATCTGATCAAGTGCTTACAAGAGTTCTTTTGTTTCACATTATATTTTCTAGACTGGCACTATTATAAAATGTTGAACCACTAATCATTGCAATTATAGTTTCTTGTACATTATTGGAATCTAGTCAAGAATAATCTAGTCTCATTATTTTTAGATTATTAGTGCTCATATCATCTACAGTCGAGTTTACAATATAGGTTTGGAATGTTTTATTTTTACTCAAATCAAAAGAAATAGAGCCTCAATTGGAATTTTTTATTTCAGATTGATATGAGATGTTATCTAGATAACTATTAAACAACCAAATTCAATTAGATTGTGCATTAACAAGGATTTTACCAGTGAAACTATTATAGTTATTAATTTGAAAACTAATAAGATTTTTATTATTAAAGAAGTCTTCATCTATAAAAATTGCTTTAGCTCAGGAATTAAAAATTATTCTATATGAAGAAATTTTTCAGACTGCGAGATCATTTTTTTCCATGTTTATTTGATTGGTGAGCCTTGTTTTTATCGCCGTAATTTGTGAGCTACTAAAAAATTTTTGAAACGAGCTAATTCAAACAATACTTACTAAGGCCAATATTGTAATTGAAACTAATATTTCCACAAAAGTAAATCATTTTATATTAACATTTTTGTTCATATCAAATAATTTATTTTTTTAGGGATAAAATTTTTGTCACAAAAAATACAATTATCATCATTATAAAAAAAACCATCATTTTCCCAAATTTATCCAAAAATATTGCAGAAATTCAGAACATAAATGAGAGAGAATAAACAAGATTTCTTATAAAAGTTTTTGAAAATCAGAGTTTTGCAAGTCTGAAGTGTAGATGATAAGTCGTGTCTCATTTCATTGGATTTTTTTTGTTATATATACGAGCAAGTATTACATAGAAAAAATCTATTATATACATTCAAAGAACCGTGGCAACAGTTGCAATTTTTCATCCAGAAATTATCGCTAGAGTTGCTATCATAAAGGCAAGAAACATTGTTCAACTATCTCAGATAAGGAATCTTTTGTTGACATCAAAGCTCCAAAGCATGAGTACAGAAGGAATCATTATTGATAATAATAGTAATACGAATTCTCAATTTTCTTTTGAAACCTCAGTAACATCAGAATAATAAAGCTTAATCGTAAGAACTAGCAGAACTATGAGCGATGTTCCAACAAGTCCAGATGATAATCAAGGTATCGCGTCGCTCCAATTAATAGAATTGAGAACTAGTACATACCATAATATTGTAATAAAAAACGGTATAATATAAACTCTCAAATCTCATAGTTGCAGATAATATTGACTTAGGTTAATTACTCAACCAAAAATATTGCTCATGTATCAGATTTTGATGCTAGTTATTCATATAACAGCTCAGAGACATATTTGTATTATAAGACGAAGTAACGGTGGTACTCAGAAAGGCGAAATATTTATCGTATCAAGATCATCAATAAAACTCATGAGTGCAATTATAGCACCAATTACAAGTATAATAACTAATTTTTTTGAGTCATCAAGGAATGCAAGACTAAGTAATAAGAAGTTGATAAATAATGTTATTCCCATTCAATATGGAATCGGTTTCCTATTTCATTCGTGTGGATATCTTTCTGGATGATCCATTAATCATATTTTTCTGAAAAATTTATCAAAAGAGTAGATAATAACAGAAGTTGTTATTACAGAAATCCCAAATAGAAAAAATAATTTAATTAATAAAGGAATATCTATATTGAACATAATATTTTAGTTATAATTTAGTTTTTTCTTGACTAATTTTTTCATCAATTTCGGCATTTTTGTCAGCAATATATTTTGCAAACTCCTTTCTTTTAAAAATAGCAATATATATTCATGCAATAATTAGTATTCATAATAATATATATGGAAAAAAATCAACTATTTTTTTATAATATTGACTAAATAGTACTCAAAGTGTAATAATAGTTATTGCCCATATTATAGAACCAATAATATTATACAACCAAAAATTCTTTTGAGGCATTCACATTGATCAGGCTATAAAAGGTATAAATGATCTTGTAAGATTATGGAATTTACCTAATACTATGAACCAAAATCAGTTTTTTGCGATCTGCTTTTTTATGAATTTTAATTCAGTTTTTCATAGTCAAAACCAATCTCAGTATTTTTTGAAAAAAATATCTCAATATTGTATTCCTAGAAGAAATCCAACATAATTTCCTAACATTGCTCATAGAATTGCAACTATAATTACTTCTATAATTGCGTATTTTCAGAAGAATCATCCTACAAGAAGCATAACTTGCATTCAAGGAACCATAACTCCAAATACTGGGAAAGATTCAATTGTTGAGCTCAAGAAGGCTATAATATAATTCCAATTTCCAAGTCATTTGATAGCTATTTCTAGCCAAGCAAGAAATTCTTTGATTAAATTAGGTTTAAAAATTACAATTATAAGAAGAATAACGGTAATTGTAATGAACAATAAGTTCAAAATTTGTATTATTGCTTGCCAAATTTTTTGTTTTGTTTGCTTCATTTTGCTTTAATTTTTCTAATACAAAAGGATAATAGTCAGTTTTATCAAAAGTCAAAAGTTATATTGCAAAAAAATGAGATTAAATATAATTACGTAGTTAAAAACAAGATTTATAAAATGCAACACAAAATATTCTGATGCAAAATAAACAAATACTTCACCGAAAAATGGTTGAATACTAGTTTTTTTGATGATAAAAAATGAATATTTGTTAATTCTTGTATAGTAACTGATAAGGCAAAATCTAAGTGGATTAAGTTCATCAAAGATTCTATAGTGAGTTTTCAATTTCCCGAAGAGAAATTGTATCTGTCAGGTTGTTGACCAATAAGGAAATGAAAATTAATTGCCAACTTTTATGAAATTTATCCCGAATTATCTAAGTTCCAAAATAGAATTGTGCTTCTATGAGAAGATCCAGAGAAAGAATGAATCAAACAAAAAATTGATAAAATTAAAAAAATTTCAATATACACAAGAAAATATATAATTGTACAGAATTGATGTGATAATTATTGTACATTCTGTCTTACAATTCAAGCTAGATGATGACATAATTCTAGAACGCTAGAAGAGATTGTCGCAGAAATCAAAGATTATGAGGATTCTTGAATCAAAGAAATCGTAATCACAGGTACGAATATCTGAGCATGGTGAGCTCAAGATACTAAGAAATTTGACCAATCAAGATTTGCAGAATTATTAAAAGAGATTATTAATAAAACAAATATTCCAAGAATCAGAATTTCAAGTCTCGGAATAGAATATCTGAATAATGAGTTAATTGAATTAATAGCAAATCCTAGAATTTATGCTCATCTTCATCTCTCAATTCAATCTTGAAGCGGTAAGATTTTGACCTCTATGAATAGGAACTATAGTAAATCAACTCTAGAGAAAGTATTGGAAAAAATAAACAAAGTTAAAAGAAAAGATTGAGTAAAGTTGAGTATCGGAGCAGATTTTATAGTCTGATTTCCTTGAGAAAGTGATGAAGATTTCTTAGAAACTCTCGAGATTATAAATAAATACAAGATTACAAAAGTTCATGCCTTTCCATTTTCCGCTCACGAAAGAAGTGACTTTATTCCAGCTTCACAATTCCCAAATCAAATTAGCGAAAAAGTTAAAAAATCTAGAATGAAAGAAATTATCCGAATCTGAGATAAAATTAGAGAAGATTTTTTATTAGAAAATAATTGAGCTATGCTTAATTTATTAATTGAAAAGTGTAATTGAAACAAATTCAGTTGATGGAGTGAAAATTATATTCAATTAAATGAAGCTAATTTTCAAGTTTTTGACTGAGAAATTATCAAAACAGGGAATATGGTGAGATGAATTTTCAAAAAATAGTTCGGCTTGATTTTATGACAAAAATGAATAATATCTGAGCAAGGATTAACAATATTTAATTCGCACTTTTATTAATTAATTTTAGAAAAATGTCAGAAGCAAATAAATCTTGATGAGTATTACAAGCAACCGATGCGAATTTTGGTGTTGATATTGCAAAATGAGTTACTTTTATAGATTTTTGGGCAGTTTGGTGTGGTCCATGTCAAGTTATGATTCCAAGACTTGATGAACTTGCTACTAGAATCTGAGATAAGGCAAAAATTATGAAAATGAATGTTGATGAAGAGCCACAAACTGCACAATGACTTAGAATTATGAGTATTCCTACTATGATTATCTTCAAAGATGGAAAACCAGTAGAACAATTTGTATGAATTCAAAGTGTAGATGATCTTGAAAAAGCTATATTAAAACATATTTAACCCAAAAACTTCCTAAAAATTTCAAAAATGAAATTTTCCTACAAATTTCTAATCGCCACATTTTTAATGCTCATGACATTTATAGTTTCTAATGTTTTCGCACTTGAATACTATGCATGAAAATATTTCAATGAATATGTGGCTTCTATTAAGGTACAAGCACCCAATCTTGATACCGCTTTTTTGGATGACATTCTTGATAGTGATACTAAGCTTGATCCTAAGCTAATAAAAGAATATCAAGAAATTTCAAAGGATATTAACAGTATAACAAACTCTCTTGAGCAATTCTCTAAAAATCCACACGAAGCCAATGTTTGATTGCTAGAATCTTTACAGAAAAGCTGAATTTCAACTAAACAAATTGAACAGATTATATGAACAAACGCACTCCAATCATTTTTTTCTAATTTTTTTAATATTTTCTCTCTAGACTCTACTTCTGCCGAGTGAAGATTCATATTCCAAATTATTCGTTCGATGGCATTTTTTAATCTCTGATTAATTACAATTATTCTTGTTATTTCCTATATTTGGGTAATTTATTCTTTTCGTCCAATTAGAGCCATCATTGATAATCTATCGAATATTATCAATAAGAAAGAATATAAAAACATTATCTATAAGAGAAAAGATGAATTCTATAATCTTATTGAAGTGATTAATAATCTTAATAAAAGTCTGAGTTTACAAGAGAAAATCAGATCAGATTTATTATCAGATCTTAGCCATGAAATAAAAACACCGATTACTGCAATTAAATGCTATCTTGAATGAATTGAAGATTGAGTAATAACTCTTGACGAAAAAAATATTAAGCTTCTATATAATGAAATTGAGAGGCTTATTAAGATTACGAATTCTGTAATGGAATATGAAAAAGAAGAATGAAAGAATTTTTGAGGAATTTTCGTAGAAAAATTCAATCTTGCAGAACTAGTTGAGAATATCTCAAATGAATACAGACCTTTATTGTCAAAAAATAATCAAGAAATAGTCTCTTACATTACTATAAATTACGCTATTCAAGCCGATAAAGATAAATTTATTCAACTTCTTCATAATATTTTTTCTAACTTTATCAAATATTCTTGAAAAAATACTACTCTAATTATTAAGGCATTTAATAGAAAATGAATGCACACAATTTCTTTTACAGATAATGGGAAATGAGTGAATGCGGAAGAACTCCCATTTATCAAAGAGAAGTTTTACAAGGTTGAGAAATCAAGAAATAAAACAAAAGATTCTTGACTTGGAATCTGATTATCTATAATTGATAAAATTGTAAAACTACATAACTGAGAGCTCAAAATTAATTCTGAGCCAAAGAGATGATTTGATATAATTATCAATATTCCTAAATAAATATTATTTACAGTGAAGTTTTCTCATAAAACTAACCATAAAATTTATTTCATCTTTTTTTAGAGTTACATTATTTGTGAATTTTTCAGAAAGTGTTTGGTACTCTCTTGTACTTAATTCAGTTGTGCTTTTAGTTTTCATATATATATTTTACATAAAATATTTACATTGTAAATGATAATATATTATTGTTTTTTTGTCAAAACTTTTGTAATAAATTAAAAATATATAGAATACGGAAGTATTTTATAAAATATCCAAAGAATTGAAAGTAGCTGTAGTTCATGAAATGTTAATTAAGCTCGGATGAGCAGAAAATGTTGTGTCTGATATTTTAGAAATTTTTCCTGATGCAGACTTATTTACGCTTATTTATGATGAGAATAAGGTTGACTTAGTTTTTCCAAAATATAGAATCAAATATATACCAAAAATTACACAGAGAATCTATAATTTATTCAAAAATCAGAGGTTCTGTCTTCCTTATATGGCACGTGCAGTTGAGAGTATTGATCTAAGTGAATATGATCTAGTTATTGCATCATCAAGTTGATTCGCTCACGGTTGTATTACTAAACCTGAGACCTGTTTCGTGGTCTACTATCATTCGCCAGCACGCTATCTTTGGGATTATACATTCGAGAATAGAAAAGACTTGAATTACAAATCTTGGCTAAAAAAACCACTTAATATATTTCTATCTATATTATTCAACAAATTAAGAATTTGGGATTATCTAGCATGACAGAGACATGACGTAGCGATTGCTGCATCTAAGCAAGTTCAAGCTAGAATTAGTAAATATTATAGAAGATGATCAGAATTAATCTATCCACCAGTATATACAGAAGAATTCACAATCTGAGAACCAAAACTCAAGGATAGACAATACTATGTAATTGCTTCTGCACTCACAGAATTCAAGAAAATTGACTTAGCTGTAAAAGCCTTCAACGAGCTTTGATTACCATTAATTATTATGTGAGATGGTGCACAGAGACAATACCTTGAGAGTATTGCTAAGCCAAATATCAAATTTGCAGGTTATTGTAATAGAGAGCAAATCAATGAATGTTATCAGAATGCTAGATGATTTATCTTGGCTTGAAGGGAAGACTTCGGCATTGCTCCAATTGAGGCCATGGCCTCTGGAGTTCCTGTTTTCTGACTTAGAGAATGAGGTCTTAATGAGACATCTATTGATTGAGTGACTTGAGAATTTTTTGATAAAGATGATGTATCTGATTTTGTGAAAAAATTCAGAAGATTCCATGATAATATTGAGGATGATAAATATGATAGAATCAAGATTAGAGACCATGCTCTTAATTTTTCTAAGGAGATTTTCGTAGAAAATATGCAGAATGTATTGAATAAATATTTGTGCGGGTAGTTATTTTTAAACAAAAATCAGGTAGAGACAAGTATTATTTGTCTCTACCTGATTTAATTATTTGGATTTATACATCAGAATCTCACAATGAACAAAATAAATCATAGATTTTCTGATAATCTCAATTATGATAAAATCATATACATTGGAAAAATATATCTTTTACTTCTGATTTAACATAGTTTTCAACTATATTATCATCTTTACTAAAAAATCAATACAATTGTACCGCTACATCATGTTGAATTGAATTACAAGAAAACCATAATTTAAACCATAACTTAGAATTTGTAGGGTCGTAAGAAAGGGCCTTAAGGATATGTTTTTTAGAGCAATTTTTTGTTTTTATAACCCAATTAATATTCCTCTTCATCTTATCTGATAATTGAATTGGAATATTTGGTGCAATTTTTAATTTACAATCCACTAATCATTTTCTAAAATTTCAACTATTTATATTACAACCAAAATAAATTGCATTCAAATAATTATAGTAGGCATCTAAATACTTTCCTTCTGCGAATAAAATGTTTCAAAGTCATAAATACGTTTCTTTCAAAGGAAATACTTTTAATTCAGCATAATGATATTTGTATGAATTTTCTAAATCTCAAATTCTCTTATATTCATTTCAGAGATTATAATTATGACCTATTATAGGTTTTGTTCACTCGTATTCTAGGAGTTTTTTATAACAATCAATTCTTAATTGAATATTAGAATGATTATTAATAATGTTTCATGCCATTGCAAAAAAACACATATATTCTGGGTCTCAAAGTTGATAGCTCATTGGTCTTCAGCTAATAGATGATCTAAAATTTTTACTTGTAAATATTTTTCATTTTTTATTATCAACAATATTTTCAGAGGATAATATAGACTGGTTAGTATTTGTTTTTAATAGGTATTCTTTTCAATTAAGAAATATCATAATATCTATATGACTATCTTGAAGACATCATTTATGAGAAATTCCAAGTTTTTCTAAAAAAATATGAGCAACAATAGATTTTCAAACACATTGCATTTCCTGAGTTTTTGCTATTTCCGATGGATTTTGTCAATAAAAAGAATTTAAATCATGTGGAAATTGTGAGATTAATTGTCTCAAAGACTCAATAGCAGCAAAAATATGTGCAGTTTTCTTGTTATCATCTGGTGCATTTGATATAATCTCTTTCCAATAATCAACATCAAAACTTTCTCTTAATGAAATTTCTTGTTCTTTTAATTGCGAATTCATTATTGGTAATATTGCAATAACTTCTTTTTTAATTTGTTCTTTTTCTTTTGTTCAACCTTTAGACGAGGTATCAATATTAGAACTATCAGTTTTTTGAGTAATTTCATATACAACTATAGTTCAATCAGGTTTTTCTTCTAATATAAAATATGGACTATTTCTATATTCCTCTATGGCAGCATTTCTATGAATCACATTAAAAATTTTAAGATATTCATAAATCAGATTCTTTCATCTTTTAAATACTATATTTTCAAGTAGCAAATGCAAATCTGATGAAATAACATCAGAAATTACTTCTTGATTATTCTTATTTCGCAAAATACCTTTTGTTTTTTTATCAATTTTAGTGATAATATTTTTTATGTGAAAAGTGGGAATAATCCTCGTTAACTTCACTTGATTAATAAATTCTTCTGGTACACCCTCAGAAATAGCTGTTTCAATTATGTTATTAATTAATCATTCATGTTCATTTTCTGGAATATTTTTTAAGAATTTAGTAATTGAGACCTTAAGAATTTCGGCTAAAAATATATATAATTCTTGGGAATTGATATTTAACTTTTCTTCTATCTTCGGAATTAATTTAAGAACTTGTAAGCATGATAGTTCTCAACCCTTTGGAACTAAAATATTATAACCTCAATTTTCATATCAATTTGGAACAATAGCTTCATCCTCGTACCAATTTTCAGTTTCCTCATAACAAATATTTCAAATACTATAAGTATCAAGCAAAGCTCTTTTTAAAATATTAATTTTTATTTCACTTAATCTTGGTAATTCAATATTATTTTGACTATTTATGTTGTTAGGTATTTTTTTCATAAAAAAATTTAACTATTTCTTTTATGTTAACATAAATTTAGCTTATATCCAAATTTTAAGAGATAAAAAATTCTGGAAATTTCCAGAATTTTTTATTTTATATTAAATCTCTATTATTTCCTCTCAACTCTAATCCCATTCTTGTCATCAATAATATTGTAACCCAGAGTGTTAATCTTATCTCTTAATTCATCTGCGAGGGTGAAGTTTTTATTCTTCTTTGCTTCTGTTCTACTATTCAATAATTCTGCGATCTCAACCGGAACTTCTTCTGATGATTCTAGGATGTTGAAGTTAAATAATTCTAGAACTTGATTAAATGTCTTGAGAACATCTACAATTCAGGCGATTTCTTGAGTCGTAAAAGTATTTGCATCTATTCATTGATTAACATATTTGATGAACTCAAAAACCACTGTAAGTGCGTTCGGAGTATCAAGGTCATCTTCTAAGAATTCTATATATTTTTGAATATAATATTGAATACTCTCACTTGTTTCTTTTGAGAATTTTCAGTTTTTTGCTGGATAATTCTTGATTCTCTTAAGGATTTCTGAGAAATTCTTAAGTGTTGCTGCAGCTTGAGTTAGCTTATCAAAGCTGAAGTTAAAACTCTCTTCATAACGAGCTTGGAAGTTCATAAGTCTGAATCCTTTATATATTTCAGCTGAACTTAATTTATCTTTCATTTTTTCTTCTATATCACGAAGAGTATAGAAGTTTCATTTTGATTTTGCCATTTTTTGGTTATCTACCAGAAGATGTCATGAGTGTATCCAGTATTTTGAGAATGTTTTACCTGTATATGCTTCTGTCTGAGCAATTTCGTTCTGATGATGTGGGAAAATATTGTCAATTCATCACATATGAATATCAATCTGATCTCAGAAGAATTTTAGATTACATGCGCTACATTCTATATGCCAACCTGGTCTTCACTCTATAATTTTTTCTTCTCAATTCATCATGAATTTCCCACTCCATTTATTTGGTCAGTCTTTCGTTTTATCATAAGCTTTCCATAGTACGAAGTCGGCAGCTTGTTCTTTATCATATTCATCATTATCTATTCTCACACTCGTCTTCATTCATCCGAAATCAAGATGAGCTAATTCTCAATATTTTTTGAACTTGGCAATTGAATAATAAATACTATTATCAGGAGCAAGATATGCGTATCATTTGGCTAATAATCAATTAATAATTAGAACCATTTCATCAATAAGATACGAGATTGGTGAGATATTATCAGCTTTCCTAATTCATAATTTCTCAATGTCATCAAAAAATAACTTAGTATATCTCTCGGTGAGAGTTATTAAATCAACTCATTCTTTGATAGAATCCCTTATAGTCTTGTCATCAATATCTGTGATATTCATAGTAGTCTCAACCTTATATCCAAGAAATCTCATCGTACGAACAACCATATCTGAGAATAAATAAGCTCTCAGATTACCAATATGAGCGAAATTATAAGGGGTTGGACCACAATAATAAATTTTTACTTTCTCCTCCTTAAGTGGTTTGAATTTTTCTTTTTTACGAGACATCGTATTTGTGAATTGCATAATATTTTAGGTTAAAAAATTTGTTCTATATTAAAGGAATTGCTATTTTATTCAAGTTTTTATGTTAATTAAAAATATTTTATCATAAAAAATATTTGCAAAAAATAAAAATTTATGTTAGCATGTGCAAGAATTTTATTTTAACATTAATGGTATCAGATATATTAAGAAAACACAAAATGAAAAATATTAAAAATAAATTTGGTTTTACATTAACAGAATTAGTCATTGTAGTGTCTATCCTGTGAATATTATCTGGAATTTCTTATTTGAGCTACCAATGATATGTTGGTAATGCCAGAGATGGTAAAAGAATGAGTGATATTTCTGTTCTTAAATCCGCTGCAATTATTTATCAAAAAAGCCATGATTGACTTTTCCCAAACAATCTTAACTCTGCATATTGATACGTATATTCTTGAAGTCTTTCAAATAAAATTGCATCTCAATGGTGAGCAAGTGATAGCTTTACGGCTAGAATTGGATTAAGTCAGAGAATCACTGATCCATCAAGTAATTTTCCATATATTTACTCTGTTTCTGCAGATAGAAGAGCTTTCCAGTTTAGTGCTACACTAGAGGCTTCTGATAAAGTCGCATATAATTTGGATAATCCATTAATAGAAAAAGCTTGTGCAAGCTGAGACTGTGATACATTGGTTGCTTATGTTGATGGTAATTTTATACCAAGTAATATACGTAATCTTCCAAGTTTGACCTATGCATTTAATTATTGAAAAATAAATCTTGATATCGCCGATAGCAGTAATTTATCTAAAGCGGTACTTAATAAACAATGAATAAATTTGGCTTACAATTATAATAATGAGCCAATGACTTGTTCTTGAGATATTTTTTCTGTTAACATATGAACGAACTCATGAACGATCCAGGAATGAGTACCATGTCTTAATTCAGTTTGAGTCTATATTCCGCATGGAACAAACGAAGTGATTAATCTTAATGGAACAACATTGAATACACAAATGTGATGGAAATATAAGGTCTGTAATAATTGAGTAATGGATAAGAATTGAGTGGGAGCAACTTGAGATAGTGATTATTATTATTCTTGTAAAGATCTTTGATTTTGAGCACAATTTGATGAGAAATGTAATTGGCTTTGATGTGCGAGTTGATATAGCGTAAATAACTCTACCCCTTGATGTATTGAAGATATGTGATGAGTTACTCTAGCTAGTCCACAGAATTGAGCATATTGAATTCCTACAAATGGTTTTTTGTCATGGTATCCTGCCAAAAATCTTGATTCTAGTTGATATTACAAGGTTTATTTAGGTTCTGCTAATAATATGTTTGAGATAATTAATTGAACTTCAACAACCGATACAAGCGTAGCATTTTGATGATTAAATACTAGTAAAATGTATTTTTGGAAAGTTCAGGCTTGTGATTCTGAATGAAACTGTAAAGACAGTGCAGTCTACTCTTTTACAACATCTTGAGACTGAACTAGTTCTAGCTCTCCATCTGATTGAACTTCAACAACCACGACTTCACTTTGAAATACATACTGTCCAGCCTGAGTAATATGTAGGGCTGACGAATTAGTAATAAGTTATATTTGATGTAATCCTTGAAATTCATCTTACAATGATTGTAAAAAAGATGATTTCTGAACATCAGAAAGAGATGGTAATTATTATTATTGAAAAACAAAAACACTTTGATATAAGTTATCAAATAATTCTGATTGAATAGTAAAATTTAAAGTTCAATTATGATGAACTTGATCTTTATCTGAAAAATGATCAAGCACTGGATATGATGATTCTACAGCGATAGACTTATGATGAGATAATTTATCAAACAATCTATATTGGAATGCGGGGGCATGATGTTCTTGAGACGTATCCTCTTGATATTATGTTAATCCAAAAACGGCTTGTTTTATAAATGTTTATTTTAGATGAGATCCATTTGTAACTTTTACAAATACCAGTATTGCAAAAATTAAGTTTATAAATAATGACACAATTAATAGTGATTGGCCTGATACAGAGATTCCTTTCAAATGAAATGCAGGATGATATGCAACTTGAATTCCTTTGATAGTAACAACTCTTGCAACTAAATATAAACAAATTTGAGAGCCTACCGAAGATACTATTACTCAGTATGATTTTGACGAGTCTACAATAATGAGCTGATCTTTATATGGATATTGGAAGGCACTCACTTTTAATATTGCCAATCCCAATTCAACGGACTCTTACTTTAAACCGTATTTTCTTGACAAAACTTGAAACAAATATGTTGTCGATATGGTTAATTCTTCAGCTTGAAGTAATGCAGATTTTTCTTGATCTGGCAAAAGCATAGATTTGCTTAATAATTGAATCGGTAATTTTTATCGGAATAATTGAGATTTTACACTAACTTCTCCTTGTGGTTCTTATAATAGGTTAATGAAAGTATCTTGATCTTCATCTTGTAAAATTACTGTTTTTTATAGGTGAGATGTCGCAATTTCTACCAAAAGATCTAATTTTATAGACTTCAAATTATTCTATCAACCAATTGCTGATCAATCTGTAATAGCAACAACTAATTTATATTCAAAAAAATCCTGATGATATACTACTTTATTTACAGGCTTTTTCCCATATTCTTACAATTGATGGTGGATGGATTTTTCAACATTTAAAGTTGAGGAAGATCTTAATCCAAAGGGATTTATTTGGTCAAAAACTATGTGATGGATTGATATGAATTGATCTCAAACTGGTTCAACAATTGAATTATATTTTGACTGAACGAAAAAAAGAATAAAATGAAAAACGTATAGCCAAACTGCTTGATGGATAGATTTTAATAAAACGAATGATTTAAGTACTCAAACATATATTGATAATACCAATTGAAAATTACACTGATGGGCACGGAGTGATAATTACTGATGGGTAAGTTTTGATAATTGAATTAACCAATAAATATAAAATATGAAAAAACAAAAAATCCTACATTATATCTGAATAATTCTTGCTGTATCTTGTTGAATATTGGTCTCATGATTAGTTTATGCTATATCTTGGCCAGATACACCAGTATGAGAATATTTACACGGATGATTTGTGAGTTATTTTGAAAAAGCTCTTGTTTTGACCTGATCGACAACTGATTGAATAGTAAAAAAAGTGGTTGATACCGATAACCTATGAACCTGAACTATTATATCTACCTCAAGTTGATTAATTTGATTATGAACCAGTTCTCCACAAGCTAATTTAGATGTTAATTGAGAAATTAAAATACCAAACCTCCAATTTAACTCTACAACTCAATCAGGATATATGATTGTATGAGATGTTAGCTGAAATGCTCGTTGGTCCTATAATAATTATAGAACAGAAGTAACTAGCCTGATGAGAAATATGGGTAATTATTGAACAAACTGTTTTGTGATGGAAGACTGAACTGTTAAATGTGTTTGATATCATCAAAATTGAGAAATGTGAATTTGATCAAATTTAACTAATTATTATTTACCCCAACAAGTACCTATTAATTGAGTGAAAAAATTAGTTTCAGCAAATCTAGATATTCTTGCATTAATGAATGATGGAAGTATTTATGCATTAGGTTGATATAATTCATTTTGAGAATTATGATTATGAGGGGCTTCACTTATTAATATTCCATATAAGATACCATGAATAAGTAATGCAACGGATGTAGTGATTTCATGATCATATAATTGAAGTTCTTGGATAGCCCATTCTTGCGCACTTCTATCTACTTGATGAGTAAAATGTTGGTGATATAATTGATATTGACAAGTTTGAGATTGAACAACATCAAATAGGTATTCTCCAGTTGATGTCATTTGAATTACAAATGCCGTAAAGATTATGGTTACTCAATGAGAACATCCTTGAGCAAGCTGTGCGTTAAATAGCGATGGAACAATTAAATGTTGGTGATGGAACTGACATAGTAATTTGTGAGTCTGAGATGCTACCGATAGAGTAACAGCAACAACAGTTGCATGAATTACTAACGCGATAGATTTTGATCTAGGGTGATCATATGGTCAATGAATTCATGCATGTGCAATATTAGCTGATAAAACTGTTAAATGTTGGTGATATAACTGACATTGAGAAACCTGAAATGGATGAACTACTAACGTTGCAACGCCAGTATCTATCTGATTATCAAATATTAAAAAAGTGGTTATTTCTTGATGAAGTGGTTATTCAACTTTTGCAATAACTACAGATTGACAAGTATATAGCTGGTGATATAATGCTTGGGGTAATCTTTGAGTCTGAGATGCTACGGTAAGATATTCTCCAACGCTAATTGCCTGATTGACCTGAGTCGTTGATATCAAATCTACTTGATGGTGATCAGTTTCTACTTGTGCTTTAATATCTGATTGAACAGTAAAATGTTGGTGATATAATGCTCAATGACAATTGTGAGTCTGAGATGCGAGTAATAGATATTCGCCAACTAAGGTTATGATGACAGAAAAAGTTAAAGCTATTGAAGTATATGATACTTACTATAGTACTAGACCATGGACTTGTGCACTAATGTACAATGGATCAGTAATGTGTTGGTGACGGAATTGATATGGTCAGTTATGACAAAATAATATTAATAATTATAATATTCCTGTAACAGTTAAGAATTTAAATAAAA